>ERZ773134.855-NODE-855-length-28674-cov-6.102974_pt1 | contig 28674 bp, 15 predicted proteins | sample MGYA00580856_ERZ773134 | MGnify/ENA primary metagenome ERZ773134 (study PRJEB29015, sample SAMEA2737823) | human gut metagenome | biome: human gut; feature: human-associated habitat; material: faeces | place: China | collected 2012 ... | reverse complement strand
GGCCCGTGGTCAGGCCGAGCACGAAGGGGCGCGTCTCGTCGTACACGCCGTTCGAACAGTGCGCCTCGTTGTAGTTGCGGATCGCCCTGACGATGTTGTCGGCGACGTACTGCACGGCGCTGTATTCGTTTTCATATACGTTCGTGCGGATCTTCTCGTAGCGATGGATGATGTCGCGCGGGGCCGATTTCGCGATCAGGCCGCCGTCTTTCGGAAGTGAATACTTGTTGTTCATATTATTTGAATTTGATATGATCGAAAAATTCCGGACGGTGGAAATTCGGTTTTTCCGTCCGTATGGGGCGCCACGAGAGGAAGTGGGGGTGCGAAAGGTCGTCGCCGCACTTGAAGAGGTTGGCGCGCGCCTCCGCGCCGCTCCAGTCGGTCAGGGCGTGGCGGAACAGCGCCTGCGGAGGAATGGCCAGCACGACCGACCAGCGGTTGTCGCCTTCGCGCTCCTCGAACGGCGTGCCGGGCAACGAGGTGTGGCGTATCACGCTTCCGAGCGCTTCGGCCGGGGCGCTGACGGTCTTTTCGCCCTGCCTGTGATACCCCAGGAGCAGGCGTCCGATGCACGAGGTTTCGAAATTGTAGTAACTTTCGGTGTCGGGGGCGATGAAGAACTCCACGCACGAGTCGGTCCAGACCCGTCCGTTGTCCTCGGCGACCCGTGCGGCGGTGTAACGCTCGGCTACGTCGAAGCGCAGCATGAGGTAGTCGCCCGTGTGGAACATGCGGAACTGCACGTCGGGGGCGTAGGGATACGTTTCGGCCCAGTTGCAGCAGGCGATCGGCTGCGCCTCGACCGATGCGAAGGCCCGGTCCACCACCTCCCAGTCGCCGGGCCTTATCCCCGATATTTTGGCGATATCCATATCCGTTATCTGTATTTGGCGGCCGTCTCCTCCACGATGCGGCACATGGCGGGGTATTGCTCTTCCATGCTTTGCAGCAGCCGGTACTGGGCCCGTGTGCGCACGAGGTTGTGGTCCGCGTATTTGGTCTTGTAGTAGATGTCCCCGTCGATGTAGTCCATCAGGAAGCGCAGGACCTGTTCGTAGGTGATATAACGGGCCGAGAAGGCCAGATGGTCTGTCTCTGCCGCACAAAGTTCGCGGGCGCGCTGCGAAAGATAGCCGTCGGTGTAGGCGGCGAACATGTCGGGCGAGAGCCCCACGCGCCCCGGGTCGCGGTCGTCTTCGTCTCCCGTGTTGCAGTAGGAGCGGATCGCGTCGCCGAAGTCGTTGAGCGAGGGGGAGTTCATCACCGTGTCGAGGTCGATGGCGCACAGCACCTCGCCCTGCTTGTCGAAGAGGATGTTGTTGATTTTCGTGTCGTTGTGGGTCACGTGCGTGGGGATCGTGCCGTCCTCGACCTTCGACCAGAACGAGAGCATCTCGTCGCGGCGCGATTCGATCCAGCCGATCTCCTCCGCAAGGTCTTTCACGCGGCCTGCGGCGTCGCGGCGCAGCGCCTCGTCCCACTGCACGAAGCGGTGACGGATGTTGTGGAAGCCCTTGATCGTCTCGGCCAGCGGCTCGGTGAAGTCCGCCAGCTGGGCCTGGAACTTGCCGATGCCCTCGCCGCCCTTGCGGGCCAGTTCCGGGGAGTCGGCCTTGTTGTAGGCGATCGTGTCGCTGATGAAAACCGAAACGGCCCAATATTCGCCCTGTGCGTCCACGTGATAGAGCTTTCCGTCGCGGGTCGCAACCACGGTCATCGCCTCGCGTCTGGGGTCGCCCCCGGCGGCTGCGACGCGGCGGCGGATATGGTCCGTCACTTTGCGGATGTTCTCCATCATGGCCGGAACGTCGGGAAAGATGCTCTTGTTTTTGCGCTGGAGGATGTAATCCGGCGCATCGCCCGCCGTGCGGACGATGAACGTGTCGTTGATGAATCCCTCGCCCAGCGAGTCGATTGCCGTGATAGCGCCTTCCAGCGCGAACTGCGACGCTATTTCCTGTAATTCAGCCTTCATACGATGAGGTTGTTTCGGTTTTGGTTGTTAAAGGTTAAGTTTCACCTCCAAAGTTACTGGAAAAAACGCAGAAATGCAACCGGATATTGTGAAAAAGCCCGCCTTTCTTGCTGAAGGGCGGGCTTGCGAAAACTTTCGGACGGGTTATTCGATCGGGTCGATCACCGTGAACGTCACCTCGTAGGGAGCGGGTGCCGACTGTCCCTGGTAGTTGCCGCCGGCGACGATGAAGGTCACCGTGTAGGTCCCCGGCTCGGTGTAGGTGTACGAGTAGCTCGGCAGATCGTCGGTCACGCCCTTGATGTTCAGGCCCGTGTCGGGCGAGATCGTGTTGAGCGCGACGGGCTGCATGAAGGCCCACTGGTCGATCTCGGGGAAAGCCCCGGCGCTGAAGCCCTGGAAGACGATATTGGCGGTGTTGTTCGCTCCCGGCCGGCCCTGGAATTTCAGGTTGCCGTTGCCCGATACATTATGAATATAGGGGTCGTCGGCGTGCTGCGAAGCCAGCGAGAAGGGAACGAATTCCATGTCCGGATAGTTGTAGACCTGCGTGTCGTGGCCCTTGAACTTGACCGTGATCTTCGGATTGATCCGATAGGTGCGCATCGTGGTCTTGGGGTCCGGATAGAAAAGGTGCATGCCCCACGAAAAACGGTCGGCGAACCGGGTGATGTCGTAGGTGTAGGTTTTGAACTTGTTCGCGTTGTTCGGCGTGAACTCCAGTTTGGTCCAGTCGGCGCAGTCGTTCGCCGCGATGGCTTCGACCACGGGGCGGTCGGTGGCGGCGTCGCTGCCGTTCAGCCCCGCGAATTTGTTGCCCGCAAACAGGACGAGGTTGTTCAGCGTGCCGTACTGCTGGCTGATCTCGATCTCCAGTTCGCACGACTCGATGTCGGCGATGTCGACCTTCGTGCGGTTGCGGTGCTTGTACTCGTGTCCCGTGTCGCCCGTCCAGACGGTGATGAAGTCGGCGTTGCCGCTGAAGTTGAAGACCACCGGGTCGCCCGTGCGGTAGGTGTTCGTCGGCGCCAGCCGCACCGAGAACTCCAGCGGCTCGTAGATCTCTTCGTGTTCGCACGAGGCTGCCGCGGTTGCGAGGGCCAGCGTCGCCGCGAGGTATGTGATTCGTTTCGTATTCATCGTATGCTCTGCAATTAAGCGTTTTACCATAAGGGGTTCTGTCGGAGCGCGTGGTTCACCGCCAGCTCCTTGGTCGGAATCGGGAGGTAGATGTGGCGTGCCGTCACGTTGGCGTAGTTCGCCGACGCATAGTTCGTATAGCTGACGTTGCGGTACTTGTTCTCCGTCGGCTGGTTGGTCCCGGCGTTGTGCATCTTCTCGACGAACGTGCCCCAGCGGATCAGGTCCCACTTGCGAAGCCCCTCGAAAGCCAGTTCGCGTCCGCGCTCGTTGCGCACCAGGTCGCGGAACGAACGATAGTCGCCCAGCAGGCTCTCGTTGGTCTTGACGCCCGCGCGTTTGCGGATTTCCCGGATGGCCTCCTTGGCCTGGTCGTCCGGCGCCCCGGCGTATTCGTTGATCGCCTCGGCGTACATCAGCAGCACGTCGGCGTAGCGAAGGATCGGGAAGTTGATCGTCGTGTAGAGGCTCTTGGCCGACATCTGTTTCTCGTAGACCGTCTCGCGGCGCCATTTGCCGGCGTTGCGGACGGCGCACATCACCGTCGGGTCGTAAACCAGATCGGCGGGGTCGAACGCGTCCTCGATCGTCTGGTCCAGCCCCTCGATGTCGGGCATGGCGAAATTGTTGTTGTAGACCCACGGCGTCTTGAACATGCTCTGCGTCTGTTGCAAGTAGCGCGTCACGGTCTCGCCCGCCTTGTTCTTGTACGAGATTTTCTGGTTGTTCATTCCGCGGTAGTTGTAGCCCGGCAGGTTCCAAGTCAGCCGCTTGTCGATGACCGTGGCGCTGGCCGTTTCGTCTGCCGTGCGGTCGTTCTCCCAGTAGAGCTGCCAGAGGGTGTAGGAGCCGTTGTAGTAGCCGTAGGAGTAGTTGCAGGCCCACTCCGAGTAGTTGGTCGTTCCCGACTGCGACCGCAGACCGATCAGGTCGCCGATGCGGCCGTTCGTCCAGTCGGTCGCGCTGGTGCGGTCGCCGAGGAATTCGGCCTCCCACATTGATTCGTGGAACTGCGTGTCGTACTGGTCGCGGATCATGTTGATGAAGACCTCTTCGTAGCTCTCGTTCAGGTCGTGCTTGTGCGAGGCGATCACCTCGTTGGCCCAGTAGGCGGCGCGGCGGTACATCTCCTTTTTATCCAGTCCGTCGATCTGCTTGACGCTCTCGCCGGCCATGAAGAGATAGACGCGGGCCAGAATGCCCTGGGCGACGGTCTGGCTGACGCGCGAGGGGGTGTTGTCGATGGGCTCGTAGAGGTCGGGAATCGTGGCTTCGATCTCGTCGGCGCACCATTTGAGCACCTGCTCCTGCGGCGTTGCGGCCATCTGCACGTCGTTGGGGTTGGGCGAGGTGGTCGCCTTGACGCGCAGGGGCACATCGCCCCACGCCTGCGCCAGCAGGAAGTGGTAGTAGGCGCGCAGGAACCGCGCTTCGGCGATGTAAAGCCCGATGTCCACCGAAAGTTTCTCGGGGTCGATCTCCGTCTTTTCGACGGCCTCGATGTAGCGGTTGGCGTTCTTGATGCCTTCGTAGAGCTTCGACCAGGTGTCGTAGATCGCCGCCGTGCCGGCGCTGTGGTTGTAGCGGTCGGGACGCGATTCGCTGTTGTTGTAGTTGTTGAAGTAGCAGAGGTCGTCGGCGTTGGCGATTTGCAGCGAGTAGTAGTTGCCGTAGATCGCTTCGCTGTTCAGCACGCCGTAGACGCCCGCCAGACCGTAGATCAGCTTTTGTTCGCTGTTGTAGTAGCCGTCGTCGGGGATGATCTGCGGATCGGTGTCGAGGAAGCTGCACGCCGGAAGGGCCGCGGTGAGCAGCGCCAGCGTTCCCAGTTTCAATATGCTTTTGATTTTCATGGCGTAATGTTGCGTTTAAACCGTTAGAATGTGAGGTTTACGCCGGCCGTGAAGCCGAATGCGCGGGGATATGCCGACCAGTCGAATCCGGGCGTCAGCACCGAGTTGCGGGTCGATACCTCGGGGTCGGGACCGCTGTAACCCGTCAGGGTCCAGATGTTGTCGGCCGAGACGTAGACGCGCATCTGGCTGATGCCCGCCTTGCGCAGTGAACGGCTCGGCAGCGTGTAGCCCAGCGAGACGTTCTTCAGCCGCAGGAACGAACCGTCCTCGATCACGCGCGACGAGTACTCCTCGCGGCCGACGGCGTTCACGCGCGGAATGTTCGACGCAGGGTTCTCCGGCGACCAGCGGTCGGCGTAGGAGGCCAGCTGGTTGGTCTGGCTCCTCCAGCCCGACTCGAAGACCAGCCGGTTGGCGTTCAGCACGTCGTTGCCGTAGCTCCACGCGAAGAAGATGTTCAGGTCGAAGTTCTTCCAGTTGAAGTTGTTGCCGAAGCCGCCCGTGTTGAGGGGCTGTCCGCAGCCGATGATCGTGCGGTCGTAGTCGTCGATGACGCCGTCGCCGTTCATGTCGCGGTATTTCATGTCGCCCGGCTGCATCGCGTTGCCCTTGAACGAGGGAACGCCGCTGACGAGGTTGCCCTTGTCGTCGAAATCCTCGGCCTTGTAGGTCCCGTCGTAGATGAAGCCGTACATCATGCCCGTGGGCTTGCCCACCTGCGAGATGTAGGGGAACTGCGAGTTGAAGCGCGTCTCCCACGATACGGAACTCTGGAGCGTGTTCTGTCCGTCGACCAGCCCGAGAATCCGGTTGCGGTTGAAGGCGATGTTGAACGACGTGGACCACTGGAACTGACGGGTCTTGACGTTCACCGTTTCGAGCGTCAGCTCGAAGCCGCGGTTGCGGATCTTGCCGATGTTGAGCATCCCCTGCTCGAAGCCCGACGAGGCGGGCAGCAGGGCGTAGAGCAGCAGGTCGCGCGTCACCTTGTCGTACCAGTCGGCCGTCACCTTGATGCGGTCCTCGAAGAACCCGAGGTCGAGACCCGCGTTCCACTGCTCGGTGGTCTCCCACTTGAGCCGCTCGTTGGCCATGTTCGAGACGTAGTAGCCCGGCACGCGCTCGCCGCCGAACACATAGTCGAGCGAGTTGCCCGAACCCGGGTTGACGGTGATCTGCGAATAGAAGTCGTAGGGGGTCTGCGTGCGGTTGTTACCCGTCAGGCCCCACGAGAGGCGCAGCTTGCCGTTGCTCATCCACTCGCTCTTCTTCAGCAGGTTCTCGCGGTTGAAGTTCCACGAAAGGCCGGCCGAGGGGAAGTAGCCCCAGCGGTTGTCGGAGGGGAATTTCGACGAGCCGTCGGCGCGGAATGAGAAGGTCAGGTAGTATTTGTAGCGGAAATTGTAGTTGGCGCGCAGGAAGGCCGACATCATCCGCCAGTCGTAGTAGTTGCTCTGGACCTTCTGGTAGTTGCCCGTGTGGATGCCCGCGATGCCCAGCTCCTCGGAGGTGATCTGCGTCGACGCAACGCCGTCGTAGGTGTTCTTCTGCCCCTGGAGCGAGAGTCCCGCCATCAGGTCGAGGTTGTGGCTGCGCCCCAGGCGCTTCTTGTAGTTGAGCGTGTTTTCGTTCGACCAGCTCGTCTGGTCGGTCCAGTAGATGGCGCCGTTGACGCCCTTGCCGCTGGGCGAGCCGGCGTAGCCCGTGTAGGTCTCGCTGCCGTTGAACTCCTCGCGGCGGCGTTTGTTCAGGACGTAGCCGCCCGTGGTCTTGAACGTCAGGTCGGGGGTGATCTTCCACGTCAGCGCCAGGTTGGCGTTGAGGTAGTCCACCAGCGTCTTGCGGTATTCGTTCTTGGCGGTCTTCACCGGGTTGAAGCGGTAGTCGTTCGATCCGTCTACGGCTTCGTCGAGCATCGAGTCGAGGATGTCCTGCCCGGGAGGCGTTACGGGGCGGTAGCCCCAGACCGAGTACATCAGCCAACCCGACGACGACGAGGTGGTCTGCGCCGTGGTGGGGGTCACGCCGTTGGTCGCCGTGCGCGAATAGTTGGCGTTGGCGTTCAGCGTGAGTTTTTTCGAGATGGGCAGCGTGAAGTTGGCCTTGCCCTGGTAGCGCTGGAAGTTCGAACGGATGATGATGCCGTCCTGGTCGAGCGCCGAGAAGCCCACGTTGTAGCGCAGCCCCTCCTTGTTGCCGCCCGAGAGCGAGACGTTGTAGTTCTGCTGGAAAGCCGTGCGGTAGAGCTGGTCCTGCCAGTCGATGCCCGGGATATGGCGGTAGTCGTCGAGCGTCAGTCCCTCGCTGAAATAGCTCTTGTTCATCGTCTCCTCGCTGATCAGTTCGCTCTGAAGCCGGACGAATTCGTAGGAGTCCATCAGGTCGGCCTTGTTGGCGATCTTGTTCAGGGAGAACGAGGCGCTGAAGTTCACCGTGGGCTTGCCCTCGTTGCCGCGTTTGGTGTTGATCACGATGACGCCGTTGGCTCCGCGCGCTCCGTAGATGGCGGTCGCCGAAGCGTCTTTCAGCACGTCGATCGACTCGATGTCGGTGGGGTTGATCGACGCGGCGAACGACCCTTCGGACGGGAATCCGTCGATGATGTAGAGCGGGGCGTTGCTCTGCGTGAGCGAGTTGTTTCCGCGGATGGTGATATTGGCTTCGGCGCCCAGCGAGCCGTCGCCCGTGGTGACGACCACGCCGGCGATGCGTCCGCCCAGCGCCTGGTCGAAGTTGGTGACGTTGGCCTTCATCATCGTTCCCAGGTCGGCCTTGGCCACCGAGCCGGTGAGGTCGCGCCGCGTGGTGGTTCCGTAGCCGATGTTGACGATCTCGACGGCGCCGATCTGCGACGCCTCTTCGGTCATCTTGACGTTGATCGCCGTGCGTTTGCCGACATACTCCTCGACGGTCGTGTAGCCCAGATAGGAGAAGACCAGCGTCTGGTCCTCCCGGGCCTTGATCGAGTAGCTGCCGTTGGCGCCCGTGGCCGTTCCCGACTGCGTCCCCTTGATCAGGACGGTTACGCCCACCAGCGGTGCACCGTTGGCGTCAACCACGCGTCCGTCCACGGCGTTCTGCGCAAAGGCGCCCCCCCGGAGTACCGATAGGGTCACCAGCGCTGCCGCGGCCATGCGTTTAAGTGCTTTTTTCATAAATAAATCAGGTTGTGGGTGAAAATGGTTATTTCTTCTTGAGCCGGAACTCCACGGGCTGTCCGTGGCGGCAGGTTATCTTCAGCAGCGTTCCGGTGTCGTGGGAAACGGCCTCCACGCCGGGATATTGTGCGGCAAGCTCCCATGCGCCGTCCAAAAGCACCTCTTTTTCGATGGGGCGGCTCTCCTGACGTGTGGTGTAGGTCTTCTCCGTGAGGCCGAGGTCGGGCGTGCAGACGCTCATCACGACCTGTCCGTCCGTGTCGGTGCGCTCCATGACGATCGACTCTCCGGTCGCTTTGCGCACAAGCCCCTGGCCCGTGTATTCCCCGAAGCAGACGTAGCCCGTGATGCCCGTGGCGAGGTCCTTCACGACGTGGGCCGTGTTGTCCCGGCGCAGCACTTCGTAGCCGTCTTTCTTGATCAGGCGCGTGATCTCCTTGTTCGTGGGCTGGATGTAGACCGCATATTCGTAGGCGGCCTGCTTGGGGGCGCGGCCGTGGTCGATCCAGGCCGTGGCGAAGTTGCCCGTCTGGGGTGCGCGGGTCTTGTCGTTGGGCGAGGTCTGCTCCTTTTTGGTGATGTTCACCGCTGCGGCGTTCTTCACCACGTAGAAATTGCCCTTCGTGTCGGAGAGCGCCAGCCGCTCGCCGCCCTTGGAAAGGTTGAGCGGGAAAGCGTCGTAAAGCTCGCCGTCGACTTCTATCTGTTCGGCCGGGCTGTCCATCCGCAGCTGGAAAAGCGTCGTTTCGGTGGGGTATGCCTGGTTGTCGTTGTCGATGCCGCTGCCGAGGAAGACCATCCGGTTGTCGAAGCAGAAGACGGATTTGTACGCCGTGGCCCCGGGGGTGAAGTTCTTGCGGTCCTTTTCGACGAAGTGCAGGGCCAGAATACCGTTGCGGCCTTCGAGCGACGAGGCGCCCGAGAAGCGCTCGGGGTTGCGCTCCATGAGCGTCCCCGGCAGCGGGCTTTCCAGTTCGGGGTAGGGCAGGTGGATGGTCGTGGCGCCCGGCACGCGGTTCCAGTCCCAGCCCTCCTGCACGAATCCGCTCGCCGCGGCTGAGACGGGATTGCCCGAACCGATGATCGGCGCCGAACCGTAGCTCTGGTAGCGTCCGTAGCGGTTGTCCTTGGTATAAATCTCCGATCCCCAGACATCGGTGTTGAATGCTTTGAGCGTCACCATCCAGTCGCCGCGGCGGTGGATGCCCGCGGCCCCGTAGTTATAGACGAAGAATCCCGAAGGCGTGGGACCCGCCGAAATCCCCTCTTTCCTGAAGAGGCTGTTCAGCTCCTTGTCCGTGCCTTTCAGGCGCAGGTAGGCGCCCGCCAGTTCGGGGTCCGCGCCCTTGCCGCTGCCCGTCAGGTCGCCCAGCGCGGCCAGATAACCGAATGCGTTGACGTCGGCGTCGGGGATGCGGCCGTTCTTGCCGAAGGGATGGCGGCCGGCCAGGCCGAGTCCCCAGTCGCGCAGATCGGTGTAGCTGGCCATGGTCATCAGCGCCAGCTTGAAGTTGCGGCGCGCCTGCTCCGAGAGGGTGAAATCCGTTCCCCGGGTTGCTTTGCAGAAGTAGCCGATCATGGCGAACGCGCCGGTCGAGTAGGCGGGGTAGAAGCCGCCGTGGTGGAAGGTCGTGCCGTCGGGCTTGATGCCGCCGATGGTGCCCGGCGTGAAGCCGAGGCTCCCCGAGAGCCATACGCCGAGGCTCTTCATGGCGCGGTACTGTTCGGCCTCGTCGGGCAGCATCAGCGCGCTGACGATCTTGGGGATGAGCAGCGTGTGCCACGAGTCGAGCAGCTCGTCGCGGCCGTAGACGTAGGGTTTGCGGGTCTCCGCCAGGCCGCTCCAGTAGGCCAGCACCTTGACGTATTCGTCGGTCTTGCCGCGTGCGGCGATCTTGTCGCGCATGAGCCACATGGCGTCGTAGATCTTGCGTATGTTGTAGCCGTAGTGGTGGTTGGTTCCGTTGCCGTGGCCGAAGGCGAAGCCCTGGTCGATGGCGTGGTCCATCACCAGAAAGAAATCGTCGTCGTATTTCGGATCGTTGTTGATATGGCTGTTCAGCGCGAAGGCGTTGAGCATGTTCTCGATGTCGTCCAGGCGCAGTTCGCCTTTCGGGCGGTTGCACTCGTCGTTCGAGAGCAGCGGGGCGCCGATGATCCCGCCGTCGTCGGTGCGGCGGATCGCGGCCTTTTCGAAGGTCGCCCGGGCGCGCGGGATGATCGTGCCGTTGATGTAGTTGGCGCTCGACATGTTGGCCGCGACGATGCTTTCGATGCGCGATTTCACGGCGTCGAGCTGGGCCTTTTCCGCGGGTGTGACGTCGCGCAGCGGCTCTTCGTATTCGTACTGCTCCCACTCCCAGAGGCGCGCCCAGTGCCACAATTCGCGAGAGAGATTGCAGTTGTTGCCGGGAATCTGCTTGTCGGGGGTGATCTGGTCGTGGAGCTTGACCTCGGAGAAGGTCAGGCGGTCGAGGAACAGTTCGCCGCTTTCGACCCCGGCGGGCGTCGAGATCGTCAGCCGGGATACCTGCTGCGAGGCGTGGTCGCCCGGCATGTCGTTGTACTTGATCCAGCAGGCGCGCCAGCCCGTGAAATCCATGTGGAAATCGAACCGGTAGGGGACTTCGCCGGTGGGCGTCTCGAACGAGAACCGCATGTCGGCGTCGACGGCCCTGGGGTTGTAGATCCAGAGCATGACGCCCGCGCCCTTGACCCGCAGCGAGCGCATCAGCTGTCCGAAGTCGTTGAAGCGGAGCGTCGACGGCGCGCTCCACGACCAGCGCAGCGAACGGCTCCCGTCCTTGTAGTGGAGGCCGCTCAATTCGGCCGTGCTGTTTTCGCCGCATACGAAAGCCTTGGGAATTTCCGTTTCGAAACTGATTTTGGCGTCGATCGCCGCTGCGGCGGTCTGGCCACAAAGCGTGGCGAGCAGTGCCCAAATCGCTGGTACAACGTATCTTAACATATTTTTCATAGATTCATATTTGGTCAAAAATAAATAAAGAAATTGGTTCGCCAAAATTTTTCAAAGAGAAAATAATAAAAATTTTACATTCATCAGAAAAGATTATTAAAATATGTTGCAAGTCCGAAAAAAACTTTACCTTTGTCCGAAAAGCTGATTTGGTTTACCAAAATAATCATGTTAATCACCTAATTTATGAAGATCTTATTTAAATATGCGACCGTCGCGCTCCTCCTGGCAGGGGCTTCCGCCTGCTCGCAACCTTCGAAGCGCGCTTCGATCATTGACGAAAACATCGCCGTCGCCGAAAAGCAGATCGGCATGCTGGCCGATTCGAGCGAGACGGGCGGTGTGATCCGCATCCCCTCGACCTGGAAGAACGGGCGGATCGACTACGTGCCCGTCGACGACTGGGTGAGCGGTTTCTTCGCCGGGACGCTGTGGTACATGTACGAACTGACGGGCGACGAGGCATGGGCCGCGCGCGCACGGAAGCATACCGAGATCCTCGATTCGGTGCAGTATCTGCAATGGCATCACGACGTGGGCTTCATGGTCTACGACAGCTATGGCAACGGACTGCGGCTGAAAAACATACCCGGCTACGAGGATGTGATCGTCCAGACGGCCAAGTCGCTCGCGACGCGTTTCCGGCCGGTGCCGGGCGTCATCCAGTCGTGGGACGCCGACCGCGGCTGGCAGGGCGAGCGCGGCTGGCAGTGCCCGGTGATCATCGACAACATGATGAATCTCGAACTGATGTTCAAGGCCACGGAGTTTTCGGGCGACAGCACCTATTATAATATCGCGGTGAAGCATGCCGACCGAACGATGAAGGAGCACTTCCGCGACGATTACAGCTGCTATCACGTCGTGGACTACGACCTGACGACGGGCGACGTGCGCGGACGCTGCACGGCGCAGGGCTATGCCGACGATTCGGCGTGGGCGCGCGGACAGGCATGGGCCGTCTACGGCTATACGGCCTGCTACCGTTACACGGGCGACAAACGCTACCTCGACCATGCGCGGAAGGTGGCCGGTTTCATGCTGGGCGACAAGAACATGCCCGCCGATCTGGTCCCCTACTGGGACTACGATGCGCCGAACATTCCCAATGAACCGCGCGACGTCTCGACGGCGGCCATCATCGCTTCGGCGTTCTACGAAATGTACACCTATACGGGGGACGGGCTGTATAAGCAGAAGGCCGACCGGATCGTCGAGTCGCTCTCGTCGCCGGCCTACCGCGCTCCGGTGGGCGGCAACGGCGGGTTCCTGCTGATGCACTCCGTGGGCAGCATCCCGCACGGCAGCAATATCGACGTGCCGCTGAACTACGCAGATTACTATTTCCTTGAGGCACTGATCCGCAAGGGCCGCGTGGAGGCGGGCGAACCTTTGTTTTAAACCGGATGCCCATGTATAAACTGTTGTTTCTCGCCGCTGCGTCGGTGTGGTCGTGGGCCGCACCGGCGCAGTCGGTGCGGGAGGTCGCCGATGCGCGGATTCTTTCGTTCGAGGAGTCTGCGGCGCCTTTCACGGCGTCGGAAGGCTCGTCGCTGTCCGTCTCGGGCGACCATTACAAGCACGGCGCGCACGCGCTCCGCTGGCAATGGTCGCGGGCGGGCGCCCGGGTGCGCATCGAATCCCCGGTGGGTTATCTGTCGGAAAATCCCAATCCCAGGGAGACCTCCGTTTCGACCTTCGTGTTCTGGGTCTACGCCCCGAAGGCGCTCGACGGGAAACTGCGTTTCGAGTTCCGCAAGGAGGGGCGCACCTGCGCGTGGTTCGACTACGGACTGGAGTTCACCGGCTGGCGCGGGGCATGGGTGGCTTTCGACCGCGACATGCAGGGCCGGCCCGAGGAGGGGATGGACGAACTGGTCGTCACGGCGGAGGGCGTCGAACGGGGCGAGTTGTATTTCGACCACCTGATTCTCTCCTCGTTTCAGGACGTGCGGCACCATACGGCCGATTTCCAGGCGCCGTTCATCAACGCCGCGACCACGAGCCACTGGCTCACGCTGCTGCAATCGTGGCGCAATCCGATGCCCGCACTCCCCGCCGCGGTCGGTGAGGGGGAGCGGCGCGATATGGCGACCGTCGAACGGCGTCTGCGCGAACTGCTGCTCGAAGGCCGGAAGCCGATGGCGATGAAGACCCTGCGCAAACGCTTCGACGCATACGGCATTGCGGAAAATCCCGACGGGACGCTTCGGGGCAAGCCGATCTGGTTTGTGCGCTATGCCGAGACCTATATCAATCTGGGCCATCCCGATGTCGGCAAACTGTTCAACGACAACGGCCAGACGCTGCGCAAATACAACGACTTCCTGTTCCAGGTCGCCGTGGCCCACGATGCCGCTGCGGACGCCGCCGAGCGGGCGGAGCTGGAACGGATGTATGTGCTGCTGACGCGGCATCTTCTGGATCAGGGCTTCGCCGCGGGAAGTGCGCAGGGAACCCTGCACCACCTGGGGTACAGCATGCGCAATTTTTACACGGCTCCCGTCATCATGCGCGACGTGCTGCGTCGCGCCGGGCTGGAACACGACGTGCAGCAGGCTATGGAGTGGTTTTCGGGCGTGGGCGAGGTGAAACTTCCGCCGGCGGAGCCGGGGATGGACATCGACGCGTTCAACACCTCGCTCGTCGGCCGTCTGGCGAGCATCGTGATGCTCCCGGACACCCCGGTGAAGGCGGCCTGGCTGGAGGCGTTCTCCCGTTGGGTCGACAACGGATATAAGGTCACCGAGGGGACCGGACCCTGCTTCAAGAGCGACGGCACGGTCTTCCACCACCGGCGTCACTACCCGGCCTATGCCGTGGACGGGTTCAGCGGCGGGGCCGTGAATGCCGTGTGGCTGTTGTCGAAGACGCAGTTCGCGGTGAGCGCCGAAAGCCATGCCGTTCTGAAACGCGCGCTGCTCGAAATGCGCTTCTACTGCAACCTGCGGTCGTTTCCGCTGGCCCTTTCGGGCCGTCATCCCGACGGCCGCGGAGAACTGGTCCCGTGGCATTATGCCCGGCTGGCCGTTGCGGGTACGCCCGACGGCCGCGGGGAGATCGACCCGGAGCTGGCCGCCGCCTACTTGCGTGTGGCCCAAGGAAAAGACGCTTATACGCGGTTGTTCGCCGAAAAGGGCTTCGCTCCCGAACCTTCGCCTGCGGGGAACCGCGTCTACGGCTACAATGCCTCGGTGTCGCACCGGCGCGCCGACTGGCTGGTGACCGTCGCGGGCCACAGCCGCTATCTCTGGTCGGCGGAGATTTACCAGGGAGCCAACCACTACGGCCGCTACCTGACGCACGGCAGCATGCAGCTGCTTGCAGACGGCGATCCCGTGAGCGCCTTCGGCAGCGGGTTCCGGCAGGAGGGCTGGGACTGGCGGCACATTCCCGGGACGACGGCGCTCGAAATCCCGATGGAGCGGATGAAGGCCGACATCCGGAACGTCGACACCGCGTCGGGCTACGAGGAGATGCTCCTCTCCGACGAGGCCTTCGCCGGAGGCGTCAGCCACAGGGGCCGCGACGGGGTGTTCGCGATGGAACTCCACGAGCACGACAAATACAACGGTTCGTTGCGGGCGCGCAAGTCGTGGTTTTTCTTCGACAACCGCATCGTCTGTATGGGTTCCGACATCGAAAACAAGGCCGAGGGCGGTGTGCATACGACGCTGTTCCAGAATTTTCTGGTGGACGTGGCCGATCCGCTCGTCGTGAACGGCGAGGCGGTGACGCAGTTCCCCTACCGGGCCGAACTTGCGGGCGGCGCCGTCCTGCGCGACAACCTGCGCAACGCTTACTTCGTGCCGAAAGGTAGGGTAGTCGTTTCGAAATCACTTCAGCGTTCGCTCGACGAGGAGACCGACGCTCCGACCGAAAATAATTTTGCGACGGCCTGGATCGACCACGGCAGCGGGTCCGTCAGCGGCGGCGGGTACGAATACATGCTGGCCGTGCACGCTTCGGACGAAGAGACGGCCCGCTACGCGCGGGAACTTCCCTACGAGGTGCTGCGCCGCGACGCCTCGGCCCATATCCTGCGCGACAGGCTGTCGGGCGCGGTGGGTTATGCGCTCTTCGCCCCCGGTAAGGTGGGCGAGGGGCTGCTGGAAAGCGTTTCGCTGCCTTCGCTGGTGATGATCGGCGGGGATGGCGAAGGGCTGACGGTGAGCGCTGCGGACCCCGACCTGCGGTTCTACGAGGGGCCGAGCGACGAGGTGTTCGATGCCGACGGCAGGCGCGCCGAGCGGAGCGTCTACTCCCGCAAGTGGATCGACAATCCCTCGGGAGAGTCGCAGCTGGAGGTCGTGATCCGCGGCCGCTGGCGGCCGGAGGGCGATACGCCAGAGTGCCGGATCGAACCCGCGGGCGAAAACACCGCTTTGATCTTCACGTGCCGCGAAGGTGCGACGCGCGAAGTGAACCTGATTGAAATGAAATAAGACACGATGTTGAAAATTAGAATTGCAATTCCGTTTGCGGGCCTCGCCCTGACGGCCTGCGGGCAGTCGGAGGCCGGGCGCCCCAACGTGATCTACGTATTTCCGGACCAGTATCGCAACTCCTCGCTGGGGTTCTGGAGCGATCCGGAGTTCGCCGCCGAGGTGGGGTGGAAGGGCGATCCGGTCGCAACGCCCAACCTCGACCGCTTCGCCCGCGAAGCCACGGTGCTGACCGAGGCGGTGAGCAATTTCCCCGTGAGCAGCCCCCACCGGGGCATGTTGCTTTCGGGCATGTATCCCGAGCGGAACGGCGTGGTGCTGAACTGCATGTCGGAGCGTCCCGAAAGTTCGCTGCGCGAGGACGCCGAGTGTATCGGCGACGTCTTCTCGGCGGCGGGCTACGACTGCGCCTATATCGGCAAGCTGCACGCCGACTTCCCGACGAAGAACAACCCCCAGCGTCCGGGAACCTACGTCAGCGACGCCGTTCCCGAGTGGGACGCCTACACGCCGCCCGAACGCCGCCACGGGTTCAACTACTGGTACTCCTACGGCACCTACGACGTGCACAAGCATCCCCATTACTGGGACACCGACGGCAACCGTCACGATGTCGACGAGTGGTCGCCGCGGCACGAAGTTTCGAAAGCCATCGAATATATCGAAAACAAGGGCGGCGTGCGCGATCCCGAAAAACCGTTCCTGATGATGATCGGCATGAATCCGCCGCATTCGCCCTACGCTTCGACCGACGACTGCGACCTGGAAGGGTATGAACGTTACAAGGACAAGTCGCTGACCGAACTGCTCGTGCGCGACAACGCCGACACGACGATGGCCAAGGCCGCCGCCGTGCGTTACTATTTCGCCAACGTGAGCGGTATCGACCGTGAGTTCGGCCGCCTGCTCGCTGCGCTGGACAGGGCGGGGCTTACGGAGAACACGATCGTGGTCTTCGCTTCGGACCACGGCGAGACGATGACCAGCCATTCGACCGACGACCCCAAGAACTCGATCTGGCGCGAGTCGCTGAACATTCCCTTTCTGGTGCGCTATCCGGGGCGGGTGCCGCACCGTGTGGACGATCTGCTGCTCTCGACGCCCGACATCATGCCGACGCTGCTGGGGCTGGCGGGCCTCGGGGAGCGGATTCCCGCGAGTGTCGAGGGGCGCGACTACTCGGCCGTGCTGCGGCAGGACGCCGTGCAGCCCGAACGCCCGCGCGCTGCCCTTTACATGCGCAACCTCGACGGCGGGCGCGATGCCGACGGACTGGTCCGCGGCTTCTTCGCCCAGGCGCGCGGCGTGAAGACCGCAACGCATACGATGGAGCTGCGTATCGGCCGCGACGGGACGCTCGAACGCGTGCTGATGTTCGACGATACGGCCGATCCCTACCAGCTGCACAACCTCGCGCCGGAGGAGCATCCCGCGCTGTTCGCCGCGCTGTGCCGCGAACTGGCCGTGTTGCTGCGCGACAACGACGACGTGTGGTTCCGCGAGGGCGTCTTGTCCGACGTGGTTCCCTATGATACGAATAACTAACAATCAATCGGATATGAATAAATTGTTTTTGTGGATTGCAGCGGCCTCGGCCTTTGTGCTGCAATCGTGTGAGAACACCGACGGCATCCGCGACGAGATCGGGAGCCTGCGCGACCGGGTGATTGCGCTGGAGGCGAAGATCGGCAGCGTGAACACCTCCATCGTGGCGCTCCACAAGTTGATGGACGAGTCGACGATCATCGTCGGGATCGAACCCAACGCAAAGGGGTACGAGATCGAGTTGAGCGACGGAACCCGGCTGCCCGTCATCCTCGGTGAGAAGATCGAGGCGCTGGTTCCCGTCATGGGCATCGACGCCGAGGGCTACTGGACCGTGAGCCTCGACGGCGGAGCCACTTCCGAGCGGCTGAAGGTCGGCGGAGAGTACGTTTCGGCATGGCCCGTTTCGGGCGGCGACCATAAGCCCGGCGCCGAGGGCGTCACCCCGCAGCTGAAGGTTTCGGTCGACGGGGAGTGGCTCGTGAGCCTCGACGGCGGGGCGACCTACGCGCCGCTTTTGCAAAACGGACAGCCGGTCAATGCCTTGGGGGATAAAGTCGTCGTCAGTTACAGTTCGGCTTTCAAGTCGGTGACTTACGACGCGACGACCGGACTTTTGGCGGTCGAACTGCTCGACGGCGAAAAACTCACGCTTCCCGTCTTCGACGATTTCGGACTGACGGTGACGGCTTCCGACAACGAGACTTTCCGCCTCGGGGAGACCCGGGCCTTCGAGGTCGTGCAGAACAACGTCGCCGAGGCGGTGATCGACGCGCCTGCGGGCTGGACGGCCGTGCTTGGCGAGACGACGCTGACGGTCAAGGCTCCCGCGACGTTCGACGCCGCTTCGCAGCAGGCGGCGGTCTCGGTGACGGTCTATTCGGACAGGAAATACCGGAAACTCGTCACGCTGAACGTGACGCTGCTCGACGAGCAGGTGGATGCCAACGCCGCTCTGGCATGGCGGAATTTTAAGGCCGGAACTGCGGATAACGTCCTGCTCGATTATTCGTATGCCGGTTACAAGCACGGCGAGGAGGCTCCGGCCGATGTCTGGGGACTGGGCTACAAGGTTTACAACGTCGTCGATTACGGCGCCGATCCCACGGGCGTCAGGTCCTCGCGCGGGGCGTTGACTGCGCTGCTCAAGGAGCTGAAACTCTCCGGACGGAGCGATGCGGGGGCGAACCTCGCGAATGCCAATGCCCGGGCGGTGATCTATTTCCCCGAGGGGCGTTTCGTCCTCCACAACGACGACGACAACGTGGTGGACCCAACCTCCGCCAACCAGAAATACACCGATTCGAAGGGGAACAACCGCAGCGAGGAGATTTTCATTCGCGGGGGGTATTTCGTGCTCAAGGGCGCGGGCCGCGGCAAGACGACGCTCGTCATGGACACGCCCAACCTGCCGAACAACTCGGAGCAGATGTGGTCGTCGCCCATGATGATCAATATCAAGCACAATTCGGGACTTTCGGACCTCACGACGGTGACGGGCGACGCCGCACGCGGCACGTTCTCGGTGGAGGTGGTTTCGGCGGCCGGCATCGGGAAGGGCGACTGGGTGTGCCTTTCGCTTTCGAACAACGACCCGACGCTGGTGGCGCAGGAGCTGGCGCCGCACCGGGTCGAGGGAAACATGACCGATATTCAGACCATTACGGTCGAGGACTATCACCAGGTGGCTTCCGTAAGCGGCAACCGCGTGACCTTCGCCGAACCGATCATGTACGCTGTGGAGGCCAAATGGGGCTGGAAAATCCGCAAATACCCCCATTATGAACATGTCGGCGTCGAGGACCTCACGTTCGAGGGCCGCTCGAAGGAGAACTTCGGCCACCACGCTTCGTGGGAGGACGACGGGGCCTACAAGCCGCTCAACATGATGCGTCTGACCGATTCGTGGATTCGCCGCGTCGATTTCAGAGGCGTCAGCGAGGCGTTGTCGATCGTGTCGAGCGCCAACTGCTCGGCCTACGACATCGAGATCAGCGGCAACCGCGGCCACTCGGGCGTGCGCTCGCAGTCCTCGTCGCGCATCTTCATCGGCAAGGTCTGCGACCGCAGCCGCGGGCAGGCTGTCTCGCCGCCCTATACGAGCACGGGGTATTTCGAAAACGCCGGACAGTACCACGCCTCGGGTGTGTCGAACACCTCGCTGGGGGCCGTGCTGTGGAACAACACGTGGGGTGACGACGCCTTCTTCGAGTCGCATTCCAGGCAGCCGCGCGCCACGCTCGTCGACCGTTGCACGGGCGGATTCGTGCAATGGCGTTTCGGCGGCGACGAAACCAACGTGCCCAACCACCTGGGCGACCTGACGATCTGGAATCTGAACGCCACGCGTGCGGCGCACGATTTCGGGGCCGAACCGTTCAAGTGGTGGCTCTCCTCGGACAAGTGGTGGAAGACCATGCCGCCGATCATCGTCGGATTCCACGGCGCGGCGGTCGCCTTCGACGAGAGCGCCGAACAGGTGAAATACCTCGAAAGCAACGGCGCGGTCGTCGAGCCGCTGTCACTCTACGAAGCGCAGCTGCGCCAGCGGTTAGGGTATGTCCCCGCATGGCTCAATTCTTTGAAATAGAATAAAAAACCAAACATATTATGAAAAAGTATCTGATCCTGATCTTCGTCGCGCTGACTGCGGTTTTCCAGTCGTGCGACAACAACGATGACCTGTGGGATGCGATCGACGACCTGAAGAGCCGCGTGCAGGCGCTCGAAACGCAGGTCGACGTGCTGAACGGCAACATCGAGGCGTTGCAGAAACTCTACGGCGGCGCCACGATCTCCAAGGTCGAGACCTCCGATGGCAAATATCTCATCACGCTGACCAACGGCGAGACCATCGAACTGGTGCAGGGCAGCGAGGCCGAGGCCGTGATTCCGATCGTCTCGATCAACGACAAGGGCGAGTGGCAGGTGTCGACCGACAACGGAGCCACGTTCACCTCGCTCGGCGTGAAGGCCGTGGCCGAGGACGGCACGACGCCCCGGTTCCGCATCGACGAGGCCACCGGTTACTGGCAGGTGAGCTACGACGGCGGCACCTCCTTCGAAAATGTGAAGGACACCAAGGGTCAGCCCGTCAAGGCCATCGGCTCGGGTACGGTGACCGACAAGTTCTTCGAGGAGGTGAAGGTCGACGGCGGCGACCTCTATATCAGGCTGCTCGGCGGCGAGGAACTGCGCATTCCGATCGTGAGCGATTTCTTCTGCCGGATCGTCACGCCGACCGAGGGCGTGCAGACGTTCGACGCCGGGGCCACCAAGCGTTTCGTGGTGGAGATCCGAGGTGTCGAGCAGGTGAAACTGTCGGCTCCCGAGGGCTGGTCGGCACGCCTGACCGATGCTGTGGATGAGAGGGCCGAACTGATCGTGACGGCCCCCGCAGCCGTGACCCGCGCCACGGCCGACACGTCGAAGGACGTGGCGATCGAGGCCTTTGCGGCCGGCGGGCTTTCGACGGTGGCCAAAATCCAGGTCGAGAGCACCGGAACGGCTCCCGCCGCTCCGACGGTTGCGGTGACCAACTCCGCGACGGTCGAACCCACGCAGTCGGCGCTGACCTTCGACGTTGCGCCCTCGGCCAATGCCGACGGCTGGAAATACCTCTGCCTCAAATCGACGGAAGCGGCTCCCGACGCCGCCAGGGTCCTTGCCGAAGGCACGGCCGGTGCGGGTACGGGCGTGACGGTCGGGAATCTCGAAGCCAATACGGCCTATACGATCTACGTGGTCGCCTATGCCGGCGATCTGACGAGCGAGGTGGCAAGCGTCGGGAACACGACGGCGGAGGCTCCCGTTACCGCCGAGGCGGACTACTATCGGGATTATCAGGACGGGAAAGACATCGCGCTGGGCGACCTGACGATCAATAAGACGGTCTATCCGGAAGCGCAGTTGCTCAAGCCCTCCGAACTGACCGCTGCGATCATTACGGCCGGAGGTTTGATTTTCGTCGACAACTCCGATGCTGCCGATCTGTCGTTCACGATTTCGGGCGCGTCGATCAATATGGGCGACATCGTGCTGATCGGCCGTTATCCCGAACGTGCGCAGGCGACGATCTCCGGGCCGGAACTGCGTTGCAAGTACAATGCGGCTTTCAAGAACCTGCATATCGCGGCCTCGGGCAATTACAACCTCTTTACGACGACCAATGCCACCTATGATCCGACGCTGCATGTCGAGGATTGTACCGTGGATGCCGCCTACAATGTGGTTTACGATTCGCACAATACGCAGAATTTCAAGAGTGTCTATTTCGGGAATTCGATCGTGAAGATGACCGTCGCCAACAAGCCGTTCTATTCGACCAAGGCGAAGGACGCGCATACGCAGCAGTTGATTCGTCTGGATAACAACGTATTTTATGCCGAAACGCCTTTGCAGAACTACCTGATCAACTGCGGGGACAGGTCGCAGGCATTCCAGACGACCCGGCTTCAGGTCGAGGTGACGAACAATACGATTTATAACATTTACCAGCCGAACATTATGATTCGGGCTTATGTCCTCGCAGGGCTGACCGTGACCAAGAATGTCGGGTATTATACCGGTGTTACCGCGAAAAATTATCTGACGGGTGTGTATGACACGGCCGGATTTACGGCTGACAAGGCGGAGGTAACCTATAATTACCTCTACACCGCGCCGGTCAGCGATACGAATTTCTGGTCGGCGAAGCATACCGGAAGCTACACGCCTGCAAACAACCAGATGGGCGACGGCGTGGAAGCTCCGTTCTCTTCGATGGATGCGGCGAAGGGGTATTTCCCGGTCGACGCTTCGGTGGTGAAGACGGGTGCGGGAGCGACCTACGACACGAAGGCGTGGTTCAAGGCGGAGTGATTCCGGCTTGCCGTAACGAAAAACTCCGGCCTGCATTTTCGCAGGCCGGAGTTTTTTCGTTGAGCCGAAGAGGCGGATCAGCCGATCCAGCTTGTCAGAATCTTCATGCCGCCGTCGGGCGTGAAGGCGAGCGAACGGGCCGAAGCCGGAATCAGGACCGTTTCGCCCTGGTGCACCGGAACCGCTGCGCCGCTGTCGTCGGTGAGCGTGCCGCGGCCCTCGATGCAGATCGCCACGACGAACGAGTCGAGCGACGCGAGGTCGAGCGTCTCGGGGCGGGTCAGATCGTAGAGCGACGTGGTGAAATAAGGGCACGACACCAGCTCCACGCGCGTGTCCTGCGCTGGCTCGTAATGCGTCCGGTAATCGGGCAGCACGGTGTAGTCGATGGCGCCCTTCGCCAGTTCGGTGTGCAGTTCGCGGGTGTTGCCGTTGGCATCGCGGCGGTTGAAATCGTAGATGCGGTAGGTGATGTTCGAGGTCTGCTGGATTTCGGCGATGAACGACCCCGCGCCGATCGAGTGCACACGTCCCGCGGGCAGGAAGAATACGTCGCCCGGTGCGATCTTGTAGTCGGCCAGGATGTCCGTGATGGTGTTGTCCCCGACGCTGGCCTCGTACTCGGCCGGCGTTACTTGCTTCGAGAAGCCCGAACGCAGGTGCGCGTCCTTATCCGCCGACACCACGTACCACATTTCGGTCTTGCCCTTGGATTTGTGGCGTTCCCATGCCAGCTCATCGTTCGGGTGCACCTGGATCGAGAGGTCCTGCCGGGCGTCGATGAACTTGATCAGCAGCGGGAACTCCTCGCCGAAACGCTCGTAGTTGGCTTTGCCCAACAGCGCCGCGCCGTGGCGGGCGATCAGTTCCGGGAGCGATGTCCCGGCTTCGGGGCCTTCGGCGACGACGGACTCGTTGTCCTTGACGCCCGAAAGCTCCCAGCTTTCGCCGATGTTGCGCTGGTCGGTGGCGATTCCCTTGTAAGGGGCGATCTTCTCGCCGCCCCAGATCAGGGATTTCAGAATCGGTTGAAATTTATACATGGTCGATCTATTTTATGCGTTTTCCGTGTCGAGCTGGCTCAAGGCGAAAGCGTATGCTCCGACCGAAATGGCCTGGCTCGCGCCGAGTTTCGAAATGGTCACGCCGATGCGTTTCTGCGGGTCGTAGGCCACGTAGCGGTCCGTGCCGTAGACTTTCAGGGGCCGCTGCGCGCCCTTGGCGAATTCGCGGAATTCAGTCTCGTCGTCCAGATCGTAAACCTTCATCTGCACGCGGTTCAACTCGTTGCCGTTGAGCTGGTGCATCTTCGAACGCAGCTCGTTCAGCAGGCTGGGCATGATCCATTTGCGGGCCGCCGTGATGCCGCCGCCGATGACGATCAGGCCGTCCACCAGCGTCACGGCCGTAGCCATGGCGTCGCCGGCGATCTCGCCCATTTCGGCAAAAGCCTTCTTCGCGGCCTCGACATCTCCCGGGCGTTTACCCTCGGCGATTTCGCAGATATCTTTCGGTTCGAAGGTGTGGTTCACGTCGCCCGAAGCTTCGCCGTAGACGCGTTTCACGGCACGGATCGACGCCCCGTCCTCGACGATGATTTCGGGCATTTTCTTGTGACGCAGGCAGAACGTCTCGACGCATGAGTTGTCGCCGCGGTTCAGCCGGTTGTCGATCACAAGGCCCACGCCGAGTCCCGTGCCGAAGGTGTAGCCGACGAGGTTTTTGTATTTCTTCGGGCTTCCCAGTGCTTCGAGCCGGGCGTTGACCTCGGGCAGGGCGCCTCCCAGCGCCTCGCCGTAGGCGAACAGGTCGCCGTCGTTGTTGATGTATACCGGGATGCCGAATTTCGCTTCGAGGAACGGACCCAGCGCCACGCCTTCGCGGAACGACGGGAAGTTGGGCAGATAACCGCCGATGATGCCGTTCGGATAGTCGGCCGGGCCGGGGAATGCGAAACTGATGGCTACGGGTTTTTCGGACAGACGGTCGATGACGGCCTGGAACCCTTCGACCATCGTCGCGAGGCATTTGTCGAGGTTCTCGGCATGCGACGGGAGGGTGATCGGCTCCACAATGAATTTGTTGGCCTGCATGGCGCCGAAAACGAGGTTCGTGCCGCCGGCGTCGAGGGTGATGACCACCCGGTTGTCATGGCTGTACATATTGAGTAGTTTTGTTTGGATTGTCGGTGTTCCGGCAGGCAAAGATACATAAAAATTGAACGGGTGCAAAACCGAATTGCGCGAAAAAGGCCGGCGACTGCTGCCGCCGGCCTTTTTCAGGGCCTTGCCTTGTGTCAGTTGTTTTCGGGACGCAGCTTGCGCACGACGGCGCCGGTCTGCCACATCTCGCTTTCGCGCATCTCGCGCAGCTCCTCGTTGAGCTTCTCGCGGTAGTCGGGTTTGCTGTTCAGGTCGATCGAACGCTGGGCCTCGTTGCCGGCGGCCACCTCCCTGTACAGCTCTTCGAAGACGGGTTTCGTGGCGTCGCGGAACTTCTTCCACCAGTCCAGCGCGCCGCGCTGGGCCGTGGTCGAACAGTTGGCGTACATCCAGTCCATGCCGTTCTCCGAGACCAGCGGCATGAGCGACTGGGTCAGCTCCTCGACCGTTTCGTTGAAGGCCTCCGAGGGGGTGTGGCCGTTGGCGCGCAGCGTGTCGTACTGGGCGGCGAAGATGCCCTGGATGGCGCCCATCAGCGTGCCGCGCTCGCCCGTGAGGTCGGAGTAGACCTCGCGCTTGAAGTCGGTTTCGAACAGGTAGCCCGAACCCACGCCGATGCCCAGCGCCACGACGCGTTCGAAGGCGCGGCCCGTGGCGTCCTGGAACACCGCATAGCTCGAATTGAGTCCGCGGCCCTGGAGGAACATGCGCCGCAGCGAGGTTCCCGAGCCTTTCGGGGCGATCAGGATCACGTCCACGTCGGCCGGGGGCACGATGCCCGTGCGCTCCTTATAGGTGATGCCGAAGCCGTGGGAGAAATAGAGGGCCTTGCCCGGCGTGAGGTGCTTTTTGATTGAAGGCCATACGGCGATCTGCCCGGCGTCGGAGAGCAGGTACTGGATGATCGTGGCGCGCTCGGCGGCCTCCTCGATGCCAAAAAGCGTCTGGCCCGGAACCCAGCCGTCGGCTACGGCCTTGTCCCAGCTCGCGGAGCCTTCGCGCTGGCCCACGATGACCCTGAATCCGTTGTCGCGCAGGTTGAGCGACTGTCCGGGGCCTTGCACGCCGTAGCCGATGACGGCGATGGTCTCGTCCTTGAGTGTTTCGAGCGCTTTTTCCAGAGGAAATTCCTCGCGGGTTACGACGTTCTCTTCGACGCCGCCGAAATTGATCTTTGCCATGATTTTCGTGATTTTGAGTTTGTTATATGTTCTGAAAGTTATTTTTCGCTTTTGTTCCCTTCTTCATCGGATTCGGCCCTTAAACGGTCGATTTCTTCAAGGTACTCGTTCAGCAGCTCGCGCCGCGACTTGATGATGGCCACCGTGCCGCTGCGCACGAACTGCTGTACGCCGTAGGGTTGCAGCAGGCGGAACAACGCCTGCGTGTCGGCCTTGTGGCCGGTTTTCTCGACGACGATGTAGTCCTCGTCGATCTCCAGAATGCGGACGTTGTGTTCCCTGACGAGTTGTTCGACGCCCCGGCTGCGGGTCACCTTGTAGAGGGCGATCTCCTGCTGCACGACCTCGTCGGGGGTGTAGACGAAGGTCTTCAGCACGTCGATCTTCTTCTCGACCTGCCGCACGAGTTTGTCGACCTGATCGGGTGTGGTGCGGACCACGATGGTGAATTTGTGGATGCCCTGCAACGCCGATTCCGAGGTCGTGAGGCTCTCGATGTTCACGTCGCGGCAGGTGAAGACGGTGGTGATCTGGCTCAGCAGGCCCACCTTGTTCTCCGAAAACACGGTGATGATGTATTCCTGTTCCATACGCTGTTTCGTTTTATTCGAACCGGATTTCCGATACCGGGGCGCCCGCCGGGACCATCGGGAAAATGTTCTCTTCGCCCTTGACGCGCACCTCCAGCAGGAAGGCGCCTTCGGAGGCCTTCATGGCGGCGATGGCCTCGTCGAGTTCCTCGCGCCGTTCGACGCAGCGGTACGAAAGGCCGTTGCCGCGGGCGATCAGCCCGAAATCGGGGTTGACCATCTCCGTAAAGGAGTAGCGGCGGTCGTAGAACAGCTCCTGCCATTGGCGTACCATGCCGAGGAACGAGTTGTTCAGCAGGACGATTTTCACGGGGATCTTCGACTGGAAGATCGTGCCCAGCTCCTGAATGGTCATTTGCAGGCCGCCGTCGCCGGCGAAAAGGACGACTTCGCGGTCGGGGGCGCCCAGCTTGGCCCCGATGGCCGCCGGAAGTCCGAATCCCATCGTGCCGAGACCGCCCGAGGTAACCACGCTGCGCGTGCGGCGGAATCCGAAATAGCGCGCGGCGTTCATCTGCTGCTGGCCCACGTCGGTCACCAGCACCGCGTCGTTGCGGTAGGCCCGGGCCACGGCGGCGACCGCCTCGCCCATGCGGATACGCCCCTCGGCGGGATGCACGGCCTTGCGGATGACGGCTTCGTATTCGATCTGGTCGCAGGCGCGGAATCCGGCGATCCATTGGCTGTGGTCGCGTTTGCGGATACGCTCGGTGATGAGCGGCAGGGAGCGTTTCACATCGCCCACGACCGCCACGTCGGCCGGGATGATCTTGCCGATCTCCGCGGGGTCGATCTCCAGGTGGATCACCTTGGCGTTGGCGCCGAAATGCGCGGGATTCCCCGTCACGCGGTCGTCGAAACGCATGCCCACGGCCACGAGCAGGTCGCACTCCTGATTCTTGATGTTGGGACCGTAGTTGCCGTGCATGCCCAGCATGCCCACGTTTTGCGGATGGTCGGTCGGCAGGGCCGAGAGACCCAGCAGGGTCGAGGCGGCGGGCATGCCGCTCTTGTCGAGGAAGGCGCGCAGCTCCGCTTCGCCGCCGCTCAGAATCACGCCCTGTCCGATCATCGCCAGAGGCCGTTGTGCGGCATCGATCAGCCTTGCCGCTTCGTCGATGCGCTCTTCGGAGGGGACCGATGCGGGGACATAGCTGCGGATCGAAGCCACTTTCTCGTAGCTGAACGGGGCCGTTCCGCACTGGGCGTCCTTGGTGATGTCCACGACCACGGGGCCGGGGCGGCCCGAACGGGCGATGTAGAACGCCTTGGCGATGGCGCCCGGAATCTCTTCGGTGCGCTTGACCTGACAGTTCCATTTGGTGACGGCCTGCGTGATGCCCACGAAATTGGTCTCCTGAAAGGCGTCGGTGCCCAGCAGCGACGAACCGACCTGTCCGGTCACGAGCACCAGCGGCGTGGAGTCCATCAGCGCGTCGGCGAGTCCCGTCACGGTATTGGTGGCGCCGGGTCCGGAGGTGACCAGACAGACCCCCACGCGGCCGCTGACGCGGGCGTAGCCCTGCGCGGCATGTACGGCGCCCTGTTCATGGCGGACAAGGATGTGGTGCAGCCGGTCGCGGTAGTCGAAAAGCGCATCGTAAACGGGGATGATGGCTCCTCCGGGATACCCGAAAAGCGTGTCCACACCCTCGCGCAGGAACGATTCGAGCAGGGCCTGCGACCCTGTGATACAAGGGCCGGGCTGTTGTCCTTCGGTTCTGGTTGTCGTGTTCGTATTCATGGTGTTGTCCGGTTTTATTCTTCTTCGACGATGCGTACGGCCCCTTTGTCGGCCGAGCTGACCAGCTTGGCATAGGCCCTTAGCGACGCGGGTATGCGGCGGTCGCGTGCCGCGGGGCGGAAATGCTGCTGTGCGGCCATGCGCGCGGCGATTTCCTCGTCGCCGGCCATGAGGCGGATCGAGCGCCGCGGGATGTCGATCTCGATCTCGTCGCCCGTGCGGATGACGGCGATCTCCCCGCCCGAAGCCGCTTCGGGCGAAACGTGACCGATCGACAACCCCGACGTTCCGCCCGAGAAGCGGCCGTCGGTAATCAGCGCGCAGGCTTTGTCGAGGTGTCTGGATTTGAGGTACGACGTGGGGTAGAGCATCTCCTGCATCCCGGGGCCGCCCTTGGGGCCTTCATAGCGTATGATAACAACGTCGCCGGCCTGCACCTCGCCGCCGAGGATGCCGCCGATGGCCTGCTCCTGCGATTCGTAGACGCGGGCGCGCCCGCGGAAGACAAACAGCGACGCGTCGACGCCGGCCGTCTTGACGATGCAGCCCCGGCGGGCGATGTTGCCCGTCAGTACGGCCAGCCCGCCGTCGCGGAAATAGGCGTGTTCCAGATCGCGGATGCAGCCTGCCGTGCGGTCGGTGTCCGGTGTGTCGTAATAAGTCCGTTGTGTGCCCAGTTCCCGGCTGTAAAGGCCGGCCGGGGCGCTCAGGTAGCGCTGTTTGGCTTCGCTGCTCGCTGTTTCGCTCCGCAGGTCGAAGGCCGCGATGGCCTGGCCGAGCGTGCGCCCGTCGACCCTCCCGGCCGAGGTGTCGAGCAGTCCGCCGCGGGCGAGTTCGCCCAGGATCGAGAGGATGCCGCCCGCACGGTTGACATCCTGGATATGGTAATGCGAGTTGGGGGCGACCTTGCACAGCACGGGCACCCGGCGCGAAAGGCGGTCGATGTCCTGCATCGTGAAATCCACCCCGGCCTCGTGGGCTACGGCCAGCAGGTGCAGCACCGTGTTGGTCGAGCCGCCCATGGCGATGTCGAGCGAC
>ERZ773134.841-NODE-841-length-28897-cov-18.171278_pt1 | contig 28897 bp, 20 predicted proteins | sample MGYA00580856_ERZ773134 | MGnify/ENA primary metagenome ERZ773134 (study PRJEB29015, sample SAMEA2737823) | human gut metagenome | biome: human gut; feature: human-associated habitat; material: faeces | place: China | collected 2012 ... | reverse complement strand
CCGTCCGCGCGTATAGGGAACGATGCAGTAGGTACAGAAGTTATTGCAACCGCGCATGATAGAGACAAAGCCGGAGATGTGGTTGCCGCAGATACGCGAAGGTATCACATCGCGGTAAGTCTCCGTTGTGGACAGCTCCACGTTAATGGCTTTCTCACCGGCTTCCACAGCCGCAATCAAATCGGGCAGGCTGAGATAAGCATCCGGCCCCACCACCAAGTCGACATGGTGGTTCGTAATCAGGTCGTCCTTGACACGTTCCGCCATACATCCCAATACACCGACAATCAGATTCTTCTTTTTCTTCTTGAGCGAATGAAAAAACTCCAGCCGGTTTAAAATTTTCTGTTCGGCATTGTCGCGGATAGAACAGGTATTCATGAATACCGCATCCGCCTCTTCCAGTGTATCGGCTACCGAATACCCCGCCATCTGCATCACAGAGGCTATCACTTCACTGTCTGCCACATTCATCTGGCAGCCGTACGTCTCGATGAACAACTTTCTGTTGTCATCAGCAGTTGCAGATTTAAAGTCTGCTCCCGTCATATTTTCCATTGTTTCTTATTTTTTTAGTTTCGCCGCAAAGATACATCTTCACGTTCAATAAAGCAGTGAAACTGTGGAAAAATAACACTTAACTTCCTCTAATTGACAGATTTCTACTAATTAATGTTAAGTGACTAAACATTTTCCGAGTGTTAATTTGGCATTATTAGAATAAATTTCCATTTTTGTGAAATGAAAGAAACATTAGATTTTTTCATAGTTAAGGTTTAGGTTAAAAAAAATAAGGGGAGCTGTGAAGCTGCCCTTTTTTAATGCCAATTTATTGGTTACAATCAGATTAAATAATTACCTTTGGCGATGTAAAAAACAAAGAAAGACTTATGGAAGACATCTTCAAATTTCTGTTCGTGATAGGCATCATTGCTATCGGCTTCGTAAGACAGGCCAGGAAAGAAGCGAAAACCAGTACCGGCAACGGTCCCGCCATGCCTATGCCTGATGCAGAAAGTCCTTTTCCGGAAAATTGGAACGGCGTACCCTATGACGGATATAACCCCGAAAACCCCGGACCGGAAGTAAGCGCGCCGCGAAAGAAAGCCGCAAAGAAACATAAGTCCGCTCCCAAACAACCTCCCGTCTGTCCAAACACCGACAATATGTCTCCCGAACCCACCGAGGCCTCATCCCAATTTGAAATACACTCGGCAGAAGAGGCACGCAAAGCCATCATCTGGGGAGAGATATTACAACGAAAGTATTAATGCGATTGAAAATAAGTTGATTCCTTACACGAAAAAATAACTATAACATTATGGCATTTAATTACATTTCAGCAGCAGAAGCTGCAAGCCTGATTAAACATGGCTACAATATCGGCCTGAGCGGATTTACTCCCGCAGGCACAGCCAAAGCCGTTACGGCTGAACTGGCAAAAATAGCAGAAGCGGAACATGCCAAAGGAAACCCTTTCCAGGTAGGCATTTTTACAGGAGCTTCAACCGGCGACTCCTGTGACGGTGTCCTCTCACGCGTCAAAGCCATCCGCTACCGTGCTCCTTACACAACCAACCCCGATTTCCGCAAAGCGGTGAACAACGGCGAGATTGCCTACAATGATATCCATTTGTCGCAAATGGCGCAAGAAGTACGCTACGGTTTCATGGGAAAAGTAAATGTCGCCATCATCGAAGCCTGCGAGGTGACTCCCGACGGTAAAATCTACCTGACTGCTGCCGGAGGTATCGCTCCCACTATCTGCCGCCTTGCCGACCAGATTATCATAGAGCTGAATGCAGCACACAGCAAAAACGCCATGGGCCTGCACGACGTCTACGAACCGCTCGACCCGCCTTACCGCCGCGAAATACCTATCTTCAAGCCGAGCGACCGTATCGGACAGCCTTACATCCAGGTAGACCCGAAAAAGATTGTGGGCATCGTGGAAACCAACTGGCCGGACGAAGCCCGCTCTTTCGCCGCTGCCGACCCGCTGACCGACAAAATCGGACAGAACGTAGCCGACTTCCTTGCCGCAGATATGAAACGCGGTATCATCCCTTCCACCTTCCTCCCGTTACAGTCGGGCGTAGGCAACATCGCCAACGCAGTATTAGGTGCTTTGGGACGTGACAAGACGATTCCGGCATTCGAGATGTACACAGAGGTTATCCAGAACTCCGTTATCGGACTGATTCGCGAAGGCCGCGTGAAGTTTGGCAGCGCCTGCTCACTGACCGTAACCAACGACTGCCTGAACGGTATATACGAGGATATGGACTTCTTCCGCGACAAGCTGGTTCTCCGCCCGTCGGAAATATCCAACAGTCCCGAAGTGGTGCGCCGTTTAGGTATTATCTCCATCAACACGGCCATCGAAGCCGACCTCTACGGAAACGTAAACTCCACCCATATCGGCGGTACGAAGATGATGAACGGTATCGGCGGTTCGGGCGACTTTACGCGCAACGCCTACATCTCCATCTTCACCTGCCCGTCCGTAGCCAAAGAAGGCAAAATCAGCGCCATCGTACCGATGGTATCCCATGTGGACCACAGCGAGCATGATGTCAACATCATCGTTACCGAACAAGGTGTTGCCGACCTGCGCGGCAAGAGCCCGAAAGAACGTGCACAGGCAATCATCGAGAACTGTGTTCATCCGGACTACAAGAATATCCTGTGGGATTATCTGAAACTGACCGACGGCAAAGCGCAGACTCCTCATTCCATGCGTGCCGCTCTGGCTATGCACGCCGAACTGGCAAAAAGCGGGGATATGAAGAATGTGGACTGGGCACAGTATAAATAAAGACAGTTCCTTCCGTTAAAAAGACCTTTCAGGCACGGGATTACGCGGATTGCACGGATGAAAAGTGCAGCATGGATTAAACTGAAAAAATCCGTGCAACCTGCGTAATTCCGTGCCTGAAAAATAAAGTTCACACCAACCGCCATTCATCGGATAAGCATGTCACAGACTGCATCCTGGAATTTACGCGCCTCCCTGCCGGAAAGCACATTCTGATTCATAATGGCAAAAGCAATGTGGTGTCCGTTATTCGCCTTCAAATAACCAGCCAGGCAGTTTATAGCCGTAAAAGAACCGGTCTTGGCATGCACATTCTTATAAGAAGGCGTCCCTTTCCTCATACGGTTCTTCAGTGTTCCGTCCACTCCGCCGATAGGCAACGCCTTATACAGTTTCTGAAACACATCCGTGCGTGAATAAGCGAATTTCAAGAAAGCGACTAAAAGTTCAGAGGAGATGTAGTTATAGTTGGAAAGCCCGCAACCGTCTGCCAGATTATAGCGGTCGGGGAGATAACCCAGCTTTCCGATTAACTGACGGACAGCCGAAAGCCCGTCCGCAGCCGAAACATGCCTGCCGCCCGTAAACTGTGTACCCAAACGGCATAACAGAGCTTCTGCATTCAGATTATCGCTCTCCTTCATTATCCGGTTGACTACCGTCTGTACAGAAGTGCTATAAGATGCCATTCGCACTGAAACACTGTCTTTTTGAAACTCGCGGAAAGAATAATCCGACAGACAATGAATGCCTTTTGCCCGTAAACGCTCCAGGAAGGTGTGCATAAAGAAATCCTGAGAAGAGTAGATATTCACCGTACCGGTACGCCTCCCATCCACATTACCCGATACCGCCAGTTCATTGCCGTTCTCCAGCCAGTTGCGGGATACGCGGAAACGTCCGGCAGAGGGAGTACGGGTTTTCGTTGTATTGGCCAGCGTGTAATAAGACGAAGCGGGCGTACATTCCAAACGTGCCGCATCACCTTGTGCACCGGGAAAAGCGGTCACCGTAACCACTCCTTTATCGAGCATCAGCGGCGACAGGTACGGCTGAAAAGAATGGGGCGTATCGTCCCACAGCCAGCCGCTTCCCCAATACAGGGAGTCTTTCATGGAAACATCGCCATATATCCTGCCTTGAACCACAGAGAAAGGCAGCCGCGCCACGCTGCCTACCAAAGAATCCAGCGCCTCGTCGTCAAACTCAGGGTCGAAGCCGCCGACAACGTATATATCCCCTTTCAGCGTATCACGCTCAATCACTCCCTTATACCAGACTTCCGTACGGAAAGGCTCGTCCGCCTCAGGACGCGCAAGCGCCGTAATCGTAGTCAGCAGCTTCATCGTAGAGGCCGGACGGGAAAGTTTATCCGCCTGATAATCATACAGAACCTTATTGGCGGTCAGGTCGTATGCTGAAACAGATACATTGGAGCCTGCGGGCAATTGATACTTTATCAATGTATCCAGTTGCGAAGACAAAGAGTTTGTTTCAGGTGATATTCCCTGTGCAGGCAATACACAGGGAATAAACGTCAAAATCAATACAATCGGGAATAAACAATATTTTCTCATCTTCTTACAAGCTATCATTCAGTTTCTCTGTTATCCGGCTGTTTCCGGCAACCGGCTTCTCAAACCGTCCTTTACATTGATTGCAAACATACTCCCAATGGTTAGTTCCCGGAGCGGTAGCGGCCAACAAAGAAACGATAATCGCTGCAACAGCCCTCATCCGATGTCCTTTCCTAAGCATAAATTTAATATCAGAAGAACCGCAGAAAGGACAGTATTTCAATTGTTCAGGAATCATCTGGTTTTGCTCCAACAAGCTGATTGCCGTCTCATAGTCTCTTTCATCAACCAATATGTCCACTCCTGTCAGATTATCTACTTGTAATCCGGCTAACAGTGTGGACATATTCTCATTCCTCAGCATGGAATCAATACCTTCATTCCGTAACGCTCCCTGAACAATGTGGGCTTGAGTTGCAGAATCGCAAGTCATCAGCTTCACGATTTTCATAACACCCCGTATTTTGTCTATCAAAGCGCTTCCTTAAAGATTTCGCCTACCGTAGGATGCGGGAATACCATCTTTTTCCATTCCGAGGCCGTCAGTTTGAGTTCGACAGCCATACCGGCCAGCGTGATAATCTCCGAAGCCGGATTGCCCAGCACATGTGCTCCCAAAACGGTATCATCTTCCGCCAGCAACAACTTGCACATACCGTTAATGCCCTCATTCTCCGCGACAAATCGACCGGAATAAGCCATAGGCAGCTTGACGGCACGATAAGGAATACCCTTTCTTTGCAAGGCCTCTTCCGTATCTCCCACGCCCGCAATCTCAGGATTGGTATATACTACACCGGGAATAGCCCTGTAACTCATACAGTCTTTCTTCCCCAGCACGGCATGTACCGCCACTTCCGCCTCGCGCACAGCGGTATGGGCCAGCAAAGAAAATCCGGTTAAATCCCCGCAGGCATATACCCCCGGAACGGAAGTCTGCATCTGTCCGTCCACCTGTATATTTCCGCGCGCCGTTTTATCTAAATTCAGGTTCTCCAATCCGAAGCCTTTCGTTACGGGACGGCGGCCGACGCTCATCAATAATCTTTCCGCAATTACACAACCCGCACCTTCGGCATTTTCATAATTTACCTGTATCTGCTGCGTGTCTCCATTTCCGGACGCAACTTCGGACAGTGCCACCACCTTTGTGTCCAGCATGAATTTAATGCCGCGCTTGGCATACTCCGCACGAAGCATGGCCGACAGCTCCTTGTCCATTCCACCCAATATCTCGTCCAGCATCTCGATGACAGTGACCTCTACCCCCAGGCTGTTGAAGAATGAGGCAAACTCCATACCGATTACCCCACCGCCGATAATGGCCAGCGACTTTGGAAGCTCCTTATTGTCCAACGCATCGCGATGCGTCCAGTAAGGCACCGTATCCACTCCGGGAATGGGCGGAATAAATGTTTCCGAACCTGTGCAGAGCAATAGATTATCGCATTCATAAGTTTCGTCACCGCACAGAACATGATTCTTATCTATGACGGAAGCCTCGCCGGTCACGATGGTCACATTGCCGGCAGTCAGTTTTCCTTTGACACCCAACACCAGTTTCCGCACAACCTTCTGCTTGCGTGCTATAATCTTGGACAAATCAAACGAAACTTCCGACACGCTGACCGCGTATTTGGATGCGTGGCATGCATTGTCATACGTTTTTGCAGAGTACAATAAAGTCTTGGTAGGAATACACCCCTCGTTCAGACACACTCCGCCAAGATTCCGCTTTTCAAAAAGCACAACACTCAAACCGGCCTTTCCGGCTGTTTCCGCAGCCGTATATCCCGCAGGACCGCCGCCGATAATGGCAACTTGATATTTCATAGTTCTTACATTTATGGATTTCTGCATGCAAGATACGACAAGAAATTCAGAAAAAAAAGCGTAACGCCTTACATAATTATCATCTTATTGCGACATACGCTGCTCAAGCAGGCGGATAAACTCTTCCTCTTTGACGGGAAGAAGCGCTGCACACTTACCCTCGCCATACCTCACCAGAACATAGCGCATAACGGCAAATCCGCCTATCTGCATGGAGGAAGCGCGCTCTACCGACGTAATATCCTTCAGCAGGATTTCCTTCCCCCGTGAAAACCGGCCGAAAAACAGCAACAGTTTATTGTCGGCAGTAACGGTATAGGTAGTATGAATCAACTTCTCGATACTGACAACCAGCAGAAGCATAAAAAGGACAGCGATGAGAATTTGCTTTTCCCAAAGGCCGTAAACGGCTATTGCACCTGCCAAAGCAACAAACAAATACTGTCCGGCAGCGATACGCGCATGAAAAATTCGATTCATTTTATCCGGTTTTTGCCGCTAAGGTAGGTATTTTTACGAATTAATGCCCATAAGGGAGACAAGGAACGTACTTATTTTGTAGTTTTGCGGTGTTAAATACACGAAACTATGGTAAGAAAGTTCGATTTCCTCGTTATCGGCTCCGGAATTGCCGGTATGAGTTTTGCGCTGAAAGTGGCGCATAAAGGAACAGTAGCCCTCATCTGCAAGGCTGGCCTGGAAGAGGCAAACACTTATTTCGCACAAGGCGGGATAGCCTCCGTCACCAACCTGGCGGTAGACAATTTCGACAAGCATATCGAAGACACCATGATTGCCGGAGACTGGATAAGCGACCGTGCAGCCGTAGAAAAGGTAGTGCGCAATGCTCCAGGACAAATCAGTGAACTCATTGAATGGGGAGTGAATTTCGACAAAAAAGATAACGGAGAATTCGACCTGCACAAAGAAGGCGGACACTCGGAATTCCGCATCCTGCACCACAAGGACAATACGGGTGCGGAGATACAGGAAAGCCTGATTGAAGCCGTGAAGCAGCACCCCAACATCACCGTATTTACCAATTTCTTTGCGGTGGAAATCATTACGCAGCACCACTTGGGCATTATCGTCACCCGCTATACTCCGGGCATCAAATGCTATGGCGCCTATGTGCTGAACGAAAATACCGGAGAGGTGGATACGTTCCTCTCCAAAGTAACCATCATGGCTACAGGCGGTTGCGAAGCTGTATACCGCAACACCACCAACCCGCTGGTGGCCACGGGCGACGGCATCGCCATGGTCTACCGCGCCAAAGGCGCCGTGAAGGACATGGAGTTTATCCAGTTCCACCCCACCGCTCTCTATCATCCGGGCGACCGCCCCTGCTTCCTGATAACGGAAGCCATGCGCGGCTACGGCGGCGTGCTCCGTACCATGGACGGCAAGGAATTCATGCAGAAGTACGACCCGCGTCTTTCACTCGCCCCGCGCGACATCGTGGCACGTGCCATCGACAACGAGATGAAGCAGCGCGGCGACGAGCATGTGTACCTGGATGTCACCCACAAAGACCCCGAAGAAACCAAGAAACACTTCCCGAATATCTATAAGAAATGCCTCAGCATAGGCATCGACATTACAAAAGACTACATTCCGGTAGCCCCTGCGGCACACTATCTCTGCGGCGGTATCAAGGTAGACCTGGACGGACAGTCCAGCATCCGCCGCCTGTATGCCATCGGCGAATGCTCTTGCACCGGTCTTCACGGCGGCAACCGCCTGGCTTCCAACTCATTGATTGAAGCGGTAGTTTATGCCGATGCAGCCGCCAAGCATGCGTTGAGCGTATTGGAACGTTATGATTTCAACGAAGACATCCCCGAATGGAACGACGAGGGCACCATCTCCAACGAAGAGCGTGTGCTCATTACGCAAAGCATGAAGGAAGTGAACCAGATTATGGAATCCTACGTAGGCATCGTCCGCAGCAACACCCGCCTGACCCGCGCATGGAACCGCCTGGATATTCTTTACGAGGAGACGGAAAAACTGTTCAAGAGCAGCAAGGCCACCCGCGAGCTTTGCGAACTGCGCAACATGATTAACGTAGGATACCTGATTACCCGCCAGGCCATGGAGCGCAAGGAAAGCCGCGGACTGCACTATACGATAGACTATCCGCATCCGCAGAAATAACATTATAAATTAAAAGCGGCCGAAAACCGGTTACCGAATGAACCGGAATAAAGTTGCAGAGAGGATATGAAAAAGGCGCGGATTATACGAAACGGACAAAATATGCCGTATGCTTTCGTATAATCCGCGCCTGAATCCGGTATTCGGGCAGATGTGCCGGTTATCAATAGTTTTCCTTCTTCACCTCGAAGTAAGCCTGCGGATGCAAGCAAGCCGGACACACCTGAGGAGCTTCCTTGCCTGTGTAGATGAAACCGCAGTTACGGCACTGCCATACCACTTCGCCTTCCTTGGCGAAAACAGAAGCGGTTTCGATGTTTTGGATAAAAGCACGGTAGCGTTCTTCATGTCCTTTTTCAGCAATGGAAATATTACGGTACATGGCGGCTATTTCGGGGAAGCCTTCCTGCTCGGCAACATCGGCAAAGTGAGGATAGTCCAACGACCACTCTTCATGCTCGCCTGCAGCGGCAGCCTGCAAATTCTCCAATGTAGTGCCGATAACTCCTGCGGGATAAGATGCGGTGATTTCTACCATACCGCCTTCTAAAAACTTAAACATACGCTTTGCATGTTCTTTCTCCTGATCGGCCGTTTCGGTAAAGATAGCGGAGATTTGCTCGTAACCCTCTTTCTTTGCCACGCTTGCAAAATAAGTGTAACGCATTCTTGCCTGTGACTCGCCGGCGAATGAAGTCAGCAGGTTCTTTTCTGTCTGAGTTCCTTTGATACTCTTGCTCATAATTCTTTTTTATTAGTTAATATAATTACGTATAGATTGTTCGTATTTGCTTTATTTACAGTACAAAAATACAAATTTAGTTTTAATAATCCCCATTTTGCCTCATCGGATTTATCTATCACTCAACAGACAGTATCTATTTCGTTTCATAAATCCGACGAGGCTGTTTTTTAATGTCCAACCCATAACAAGTAATCCGATAGTAATAACAAAAAACGGCATATTTATGTTCGGGCATCCGTAAAACAATCATCTGCCATACCCGAAACAGGTTATCGGCAAAAAGAGCGGAATACGCGGCACCTGCTTAAACATCATTCTTCCGAAGGCTCTTTCTAAGACCGTTTTTCCGGTTTATAAGGAATATAGCGGACTACGTAGTGGATAAAAAGAGAAGAACAGACCGGAAAGGAACTCAAAAGAAGCTGAAAAAATACTTTTTGGAGAAAATTTAAACAGGCTCTTATAGTCATTTGCATTATTTTACCTAATTTTGCAATCTCTTTTCAAAAAAGAGGGTGCACCGACAAATCGGATGGACACACCCTCACAGGTAAAAACAAAGTTTCTAAAATACAATGAAAGCGTTCGAATTCAAGCCAAAGCTATACACGGCTTTAAAAAATTACTCGAAAGAACTCTTCATGGCAGACCTGATGGCCGGTATCATTGTGGGTATCGTTGCCTTGCCGCTTGCCATTGCGTTCGGTATTGCATCAGGCGTATCGCCCGAAAAAGGTATTATCACGGCAATCATCGCCGGTTTTATCATCTCCCTGTTAGGAGGAAGTAAAGTTCAGATCGGCGGCCCTACCGGTGCGTTCATCGTCATTATCTACGGCATTATCCAGCAATACGGAGAGGCCGGGCTGATTGTCGCCACGCTGATGGCGGGTGTCATCCTCATTCTTCTGGGAGTATTCAAGCTGGGGGCAGTCATTAAGTTTATCCCCTATCCTATTATCGTAGGCTTTACAAGCGGTATCGCCGTTACTATCTTCACCACCCAGATTGCGGATGTATTCGGATTGAATTTCGGCGGAGAGAAAGTTCCGGGAGACTTCATCGGGAAATGGCTGGTTTATTGCCGTCATTTCGATACCGTCAACTGGTGGAATACGGCTGTCAGCATCGCCAGCATCGTTATCATTGCCATCACTCCGAAGTTCTCGAAGAAGATTCCCGGCTCGCTCATCGCCATTATCGTAGTGACCGTGGCCGTGTACCTGATGAAGATGTATGGCGGCATCGACTGCATCGACACTATCGGCGACCGTTTCAGCATCAAAGCCGAACTGCCCGATGCCGTAATGCCCACGCTGGACTGGGAAGCGATTAAGAACCTGTTTCCCGTTGCCATCACGATTGCCGTACTGGGAGCGATAGAGTCCTTGCTGTCCGCCACCGTAGCCGACGGTGTTATCGGCGACAAGCACGACTCCAATACCGAACTGATAGCCCAGGGCGTTGCCAATATGGCTACTCCCCTTTTCGGCGGTATCCCCGCTACGGGCGCCATTGCCCGCACAATGGCGAATATCAACAACGGCGGCAAATCGCCCGTGGCCGGTATAGTACATGCGGTGGTGCTGCTCCTGATTCTTCTGCTGCTGATGCCGCTGGCGCAATACATTCCGATGGGCTGCCTGGCAGGCGTACTGGTGGTTGTGTCCTATAATATGAGTGGCTGGCGCGTGTTCAAGGCATTGTTGAAGAACCCGAAATCGGACGTTACCGTGTTACTGATAACCTTCTTCCTGACGGTTATCTTCGACCTTACAGTTGCCATCGAAGTGGGTCTGGTCATCGCCTGCGTGCTCTTCATGCGCCGTGTAATGGAGACGACCGAAATTTCGGTTATCAAGGATGAAATAGACCCGAACGCCGAAACGGACATCACAACGAACGAAGAGCATCTTATCATCCCGAAAGGCGTAGAGGTGTACGAAATCAACGGCCCTTACTTCTTCGGCATCGCAACGAAGTTCGAGGAAGTGATGGCACAGCTCGGCGACCGCCCCAAAGTACGCATCATCCGTATGCGCAAGGTTCCTTTCATCGACTCCACGGGTATCCATAACCTGGAAAGCCTTTGCAAAATGTCTCAGAAGGAAAAGATAACCGTCGTGCTCTCCGGCGTAAACACAAAGGTGCATCAGGTATTGGAAAAGGCGGATTTCTACACGCTTTTAGGCAAAGAGAATATCTGCCCCAACATCAACGTGGCACTGGAACGGGCACACAAACTGGTTGAATGACCCGGCAATTGCAAACCGCCTCTCTTTAATAACAGGAAAAGACAATCGTATCGTCATGGCAAAAAGAAAAAGCAGCAAGAAGCAATCTCAAGGAGTGATTTACCTGATAGTGCTGGCATGTCTGGCACTCATCTGCCGTGAACCGATAGCCCGTGCGCTGCAAGACAAGCTTCCTGTAATTAAAGAGAGGATAACGCAAAAAGCAACACCCGCCATCACCGGAAGCCCCCTGCTTCCCGCCCCCCTGAAAAACGTGCCCGAACAGATATTGCACCGCAAGGGCTATACCACTTCATACAACCGCGAACATAAGATACCCAACTGGGTGGCATGGGAACTGACACCCGAAAAACTGATAGAGCGGGAAAGCCGTACCGACAAATTCCTGCCCGACCCCGACCTGCCCGAAAGCCAGGCTGTGACTACCGACGACTATAAACGCTCCGGAATGGACCGCGGACACATGTGCCCTGCCGGCGACAACCGCTGGCACTGGAAAGCCATGCAGGAAAGTTTCTACATGACCAACATCTGCCCTCAAAACCACAATCTGAACCGGGGCGACTGGAAAGAACTGGAAGATGCCTGCCGCCTGTGGACAAAAAAAGAAGGAAAGCTATACATCGTATGCGGTCCGATTCTTTACCGGCAAAAACACCGTACCATAGGCAGGAAACACAAAGTTACCGTGCCCGAAGCTTTCTTCAAAGTCATACTCAGTACCCGCAACGGGCATCCTAAAGCCATTGGCTTTATCTTTAAAAATTTATCAGGAAATCATCCGTTAAAAAACTATGTCAACAGCGTGGATGAAGTGGAACGCATCACTGGCATCGACTTTTTTCCTGCTTTGCCGGATGATGTTGAGAAAAAGGTTGAAGCCACATGCAATTTAAATTTATGGGGGATACACTAAATCTTAATCTTTTTTTTAACCTTACGGATTTAAACATACCATATGCTATAAAAACAGCATATAGTATACATAATGACAGCATATAGTACCTTACGCCAACGGGGAGCGAGGTAGAAAACCAGGCAGAAGAGCAGAAAAAGGAACTCCAACGTATACAAGAAGAAAATAACCGATTGCATAACTAAATCAGAGACCTGCAAACCTATAAGGAAAAGGCGCACCGGGAACTGTACCGGATGCGTGATAAATCTTTCTTCAGTGCTCCAATCAGCCCCTTCCATTACTAAAAAAGGGCTATGCCTTCACAGACATGCCCTCTAAACATTGTTAAACTTTAACAGCTCTTCTCTTAAAATAGAAAAGACTATGAAATTTATTTTGAGAATTTTATATTGTTAAACAGAGGCGTCAAAACATCTCTAAAAATCTCGAACTTCATTTTCTATTTCTTCGGGTACCTTATCGCAGCGTTCAAACTTTTGTACATCTGATGGAGTATCTTTTATAGTCCAAATCATGGAAGTGGCCAAAAGATTGGTTACGATATAGGAATTAGCCCATTCACCATTGCCAAAATCATAGTTCCCACTAATGACATAGCCTAAATCCTTTTCTTTTTCAATTTCAAAACTACCTGTCTTGAGATTAGAGTACATACTGCTAAACTTATCATACATTTTATAAGTCTTATCCTTGCGGCTGAATGTAATGTAGCAATAACTGCCTTCTTGCAAGGGGGCGCCGTTCCATTCCACTAACTTCCAGGTCCCGTCCAGATTAGCGGCTGTAACGTCCAATGTGGCCAGTACTTCCTCGTCATCGTCACAGCCTGCGAAACAGAAAATCGTCAAGAAAAGCGTCATTATTCTGAATAAGGTTTTCATATTTCTTGTTTTCATTTTTTTAGTTTTTAATAATTACTTCTATCGTTTTTTCCGAAGGTTTGCCTATCACACCATCTATAATGAGAGAAAGATGTTTCTCCTCAGTATGGAAGCTGGGCAATTTTGCCTTATCAAGTGTAATCACAAGATCACCTTCCTGTCCGGGAGCAAGTACCGCAGGCTCGGTATGGAATTTTAGGCATGAAGGCAGCAGTAAAGCATTCAGTTTAAGCGGATGATCTCCACTGTTGGCACATGCTATGCGCTCAATGGTTGTCTTTCCTGCTCTGCTGAATGACACCTGCTTGCGTGTAAGCCGCAGATGTCCCATATTTTGAGGCAGGTGCTTCCATTCATCAGACGAACTGACATAGCCGCATAGTGACAATCGTGCCACAGGTGAAAAATCGGACAGATTGGTATATACCAATGCTTCTGCATCAATTGTGCCTGGTCTGTTCTTGGGATGAAAAGTCAGACTAATAATACTTTCCTCATTGGGCGCCAATGGCTTTTTGCTGAATCCGGCAGCCGTACAACCACACGTAGTAGTAATTTTGTTCAACGTAATGGTTTGCTGACTTACATTCTGAAAACGGAAGTATACGGTTTTGGGCTGACTTTTTTCATTTAGAGTACCTACCGACAGGCGGCATGTATCAAAATGAAGAAACTCCCCGGCTTGCTCCAACAAAACTGGATGTACCTTGGCTTCTATCTCCTCACGGGACATTAACCGCCATTCCTGCGCTTTTATTACAGGAATGGAACCGGTTAACCCGCTCACAAAGAGTGTCAGTATCATCAACTGTCGTTTCTTCATGTCTATTTAATCTCTCAATTATAACCAGCCATTCTCACCAGCATTTTTACGAACAGTAATGGTTATTGTCTGTGATTTACTGCCAGCCTGGATAGTCACAGTCGTACTACCGTCTGCAACGCCATTTACAGTCAATATTGTCTTGTCTACACTTATAGTTGCGATATTTTCATCGGCAACGGTACAACTGTAGCTCAGGCTTTCTCCATCTATAAAATAACGGGCCAGATCAATAGATGTACTTTTTCCCGTTGCCAGATATACATTTGGCACAATCATGTCTGAACCGTGATTACCAATAGCCTTGAGCAATGCACCGGCATCTACCAGCCTACCCATTTTTCCTTTACGCTCTACCAGATTCATCAAAGTTGGAGGAGCACCAAAAGTTGTGTGATTGTAATAATACAGTTTTTCCCTTCCATCGTAGAAGTTATAGAACTGGTCATTGGCAGTTTCTTTCATCAGTTCAATGAACTCCGCTGCCTTGAAATGGCGACGCTCTTTCACTGCATACGACAGACCCAGGGCTGCTACACCCGATACGTGGGGACAAGCCATGGAAGTACCTTCCATATAGGCATAGTACGGTTGTCCGTTCTTGATACCTGTAGAGAGTATCAGACCTTGCGTTTTCCCTTCCCAGGCAAACTGGTCGTCGGATACTCCTGGCGTGCCGTAGTAATCGCCGTCACCGCCTGGTGCACAAAAAGTAATCTCTTCGCCATAGTTGGTATAGCTAGACGGAGTATAGTCGGCAGCAATGGCGCTGACAGAGATACATTTCGAATAGCCTGCAGGGAATGAAGAAGAAGGCGCATATTCGTTACCTGAAGCAAAGATAGCCAAACCACCGTCTATCACTCCGTTGGGTGAACCGGCATTGTGGATGAAGTAATCCAGTGCTTCCTTTTCCAACGGATACTGGTTTACCCAGTCCTGCTCGTCTTTCGGTCCGGGAGTATAGCCCAACGCCTCGTTAGCATCCGGTGAGTTGTAACCCCAGCTACACTGCAGAATCACAGCACCGTTGTCAGCAGCATACTTGATGGCTTTTGCTTCGGCTGCCAAGGTACATCCATACGTACCGTCGAACAGTTGGCAGGTCATAATCTTAACTCCTGAATTTTCTGTTCCGTCACCACCAGCAATACCTCCTACGCCTTCGTTGTTGTTATTTACTGCTGCAATGGTTCCTGCTACGTGAGTACCGTGACCGGTATCTTCTGCAGATGTCCAACTGATTATTCCGGTATTCTTCACAAAGTTATAGCCGTAGCGGTCGCCTTTATAGCCATTTCCGTCCTTGTCTTCAGTAGAACCGACTTCTTCGGCCTCATTGGTCCACATGTTGCCAATCAAATCCGGGTGGTTCCACATTACACCTTCATCGAGTACTGCTACAATGATGGATGGATCTCCTTTACAAAGTTTCCAGGCTTCGCCGCAATTTACGTCTGCACCGGGAAAGGCTTCGGCACGTCCTTCTTTTACAAAATCATAATCACCTGTGTTCTGGTAATGCCATTGGTGTTTCAGTCCCGGGTCATTGAAGGTTAGTCCTTCGCTGGTTCGGGTCACATGTTGCAAATCGTTAGCCGAAAGATACAGAGGTTTTTTCTTCGGGTCGTAGGCACGTTGAATGGTAGGGTTACTTTGAATCTTGGAGATTTCACCCAGCTTTCTGAGTTTCCGGGCAGCTTCTTTCAAGTCGGTGTCTTTGTCAAAGCGAACGATATACCACAAGTGCATACCTGCTTCACGGGTACGTTTTTCAGTTTTGGGATCTACCGGGAACACTCTTTCAAAGTGATAAGCACCCAGAATGTTGAGCACCTCATCGGTCGAAGGAATACCCGACCGGGTGGATACCCCACCAGCACGCGTCAACGTCTGGTCCAGAATATCACTCATTTCAGGGACGAACTTGATAAGCAGTTCGCCGTCAGCAGCTCCCATGGGAATTTCAAGTTCAGGAACCTGAGAGGTGGCATTGTCTGCCACCCACTCATTGTCCTGACAAGAAATGACCGATAGAGCGCATGCTAATGCATAAATATATACTTTCTTCATAGGTTATTTCTTTTATTCTTCGGGGTCTGTAATTTCTTCATCGCCTTCCACCTCGTACTTGTTTCGGTAGAGTGGGAATGCTTCGAAGTAATATTCAAAGTTGGTAGGTACGTTACTGAATTTTACCGGTGCACCTTGAGAGTCGTAGCCCATCTCCTGCTGGTTGAAAATCAGTACTTCAGGAAACCATTCCATCAGTTTTGGGTGATAGAGCAACCATTTTGGCAGTTCTCCGGTGAAATAGTTCAGGTTAAGGGAAAGCCTCTTCATGTTCGGCAGAATCTTTGGAATTCCCTTATTAAGCAGATAGTTTAGCGTATCGCCATATTGCTTCAGGTCTTCTTTCTGCCATTCGGGTTGCCCTTCGTAAGTAGGCAGTGTGCCTTCCAGATAGTTATAAGACAATACCAACTCTTCCAAATTCTCCCACAAGAACAACTGATCTATTTCAGTGGGGTTTTCGTTCATGTTGATGTGGAAGCCCAATTCGGTGTCCTTGTCATATTGCGAATCTTTCAGACTGTTTACTGTCCAACGACGGTTACCGTTGAATTTCAAGCTTTTCAGTTTTTTGAAATCATTTTTGTTTAGCACTTCGGGCACACGGGTAAAGTTGTTGGCACTCAAGTCGAGTACTTCCAGTGAGCTGCCCAGTCTTGAGAAGTCTTTGGGCAGGGCTACCAATCCGTAGCCGCCAATTTGAAGGTTCTTCAAGTATTTCAGCTCACAGATGTCGCTACCCAACTCAATGTTCAGCAGCATAGTGTTTTCGTTACCATATACTTGAAATGTTTCCAGGTATTTCAGGTACTTCACTTCCTGCGGGAGTGATTCCTTCGTTCCCACGGTACCGAAATTCACAGCACGTACCCGTCCCACGGCTTCCGGTGCGGGCAAGCCTTCGGCATTGCGTTCCCACAGCTTCACGTTTTCCCAGTATATCATATTCTCACTGGAGTTAATGCTGATACCTGATGCCATACGTTCGCAAATGGTCAGGATGGCCAGCGAGTCGCCTGCGCGGTCATCGGTAATTTCGGGCGATGCCTCTTGGGTAATCAGGATGGGAGTGACAGTCACGTCATCAGGGTTTCCTCCGTCTTCCAGAATGGGCTGGAAGTTGACTCTGGCCTGACGTTCTATCCATTCCGGGTTCATGTTCCATTCAAAGCGTACCTTGTAGCTTTGAGGGCGTGCACTTTCTATGTTGAATGACGGCTCGTTCTTCTTGTCTACGTAAATCCAGTCTTCCAGTTTTGCGCCTTCTTCATTTTCCGTCAACCATTCATAGGTTATCTTGAAAGAGACGTTTGCCGTGATGATGGCTTCAAAGTAACGTTTCTCCAGCACATCGGAAGCCTTTATCTTCACATCAGCTTCCTTTACATGAATCATTTTTCCGTATCCCAACTGGGTGACAGTAACGGTTTGCGGACTTTGTCCCTTGGGCATGAAACAGATTTCTGCTTCACGCGCATCATTTTGTAAAGCCTGGTCTATAGTTATTACACATTCTGTATTTCCGAATCCGTTGGCCGGTGAAATGCTTAGCCACGGCTCAGATGATTTAGCCACCCACTCTCCTTCCGAACTAATGGTGACTATCTCCTTTCCTCCTTCTGCATTGGCGGCTATTTCGGTCTTGCTTAGGCTGAATCCGCTGACAGCAACATTTTCGTCGTCGTCGCAAGCGGTGAACCCTCCCAGACAGAGCACCAATCCTAATGCTATTTTAAGTAACTGTTTCATTTTCTTTTTTATTTCATTTATTCTAATAAAATATCACACCCCTGGATGTTTTGTGTCTTATCGTAGATAAGCTGGTATTGTCCGGCTTGTATATAGGGACACACGGTAGTCAGGTCGATTGAAATGTTCGGGTTGTCCTTGATTTCAAAGATGCGGATATAGGGTGATATGGTATCTTCAATCTTGCGCAAGTCGTTTGAGCCGATGAAGAATGCCGACAGGCTGGGACACTTGTAAAGCCCTTCCGGCCATTGGCTAAGACAGCGTAATCCGCTTTCGTCACGCTGGTGGCGGATACCGAATACCGTCAGGCTGCTACAGTTCAACGGAGCTACCGGGAATTGGGAGAACTGGTTGTAGCTGAATTCTATACCATAGACATAGGGCATGTTCTCAGGAAGGAAATCCTCGAAAGGTATCTCTTTCAGTTTGTTGAACTGGAAGTCCAGACTGGTCAGCAGGTATGAGTTCTTTCCCACCAGGTCTCCTTTCTTGATGGTGGTCATACCGTTGCCACTCATAATCAGTACGGTTAGCGGAGAACCTTTCTTAATCAATGTACCGGGGAACTCGGTCAGGTGATTGTACGAAAGGTCCAGGTTGCTGGTATTGATACCGCGGTGGCTATCTCCGTCCTCAAGACCCGTAATCTGGTTGTGCGAGAAGTTCACCGAACCGATGGTATATTTGGAAGCGGCGTTGAAGATATTGGGTACCTCTTTCAACTGGTTGTACGAGCAGGTGAAAGATTCCATGTCATAGTATCCGCAGTAATATCCGTCCACATCTTCTATCTTGTCAATCTGGTTGTAGTCCAGATAGACCTTGGACAGGTTGATTTCCTTACCGAAAGCATGTACGGTACTTATCTCATTGCTTGTCACGTCGAGCATACCCAGTTTCACCATCTTTTTCAGCTGGTCATGTTCGGGGGTAGCTGTCAGTTTGTTGTAGCCCAGGTACAATACCTGAATCTTGTCACCGCTCTTACCGTCGATGAAGTCATTCCAGTTTTTCAACAGCACATCGCCCGGAATTTTTTGGTTGCAGGCCACATTCAGCATTTGGAGTTCAGGCAGTTCCGCCAATATATTCATCGGAAGGGTAGTCAGCTCCTTGCAGTTGTAAATCTCCATGTCGGTAAGCATGGTGAAGTTGTTCCAGCTCCATTCTTCCTCCTCTTCTTCAAATGCTTCGCGGTAAGCCGATAGACTGGCATCATCCACCAGTTTCGTGCAGAAGTTATCCGCCACAATCGGGGAATTGGCGATGAAGAAGTTCTCCAGCTTGGTACAGCGCATCAGAGCCTTGGAGATACCGGTAATCTTGTTGGTCAGATTTCCAAACTGCACGTCTTTCTTGTCGATGCGGTTGCTTTTCACAATAGGCTTGAAGTTGGGATTGGCGTTGATACCGTCAATCAGAATGTCGGACAAACCTTCGCGTACGTCACGATACAAGAACTTCTGCTCGTAGTCCATGCGGATTTTCAGGCGTTGCTCTTGCGTCATGTTGTAAGTTACGTCCTTGAACAGGTGTCCGCCCACCAGTTCGTCGTGTGCACCCAAGTTCAGGATGCGTAACTCGGTCAGCTGGCCGATGGCATCGGGCACTATGCCGTTAGCGCCGAAGCCCGAAATTACAATCGATGCTACCCGGCCGTTGTCCAGCAACTGTACTCCCGGCTGGTAACCCCACATATCGATTTCCTTGTCAAAATTCCAGTTGCAGCCCATAGGTGCAGCTTCACCGTAGTATTTCCAGTTAGGACCGTCCAAAGCTTCCCAAATTTCTTTCAGAGCCATGTAGTCCTTCAAATATTCAGCCGTTGCAGCCAACTGGATAGGTACTGTGGCTTCTGATTCTTCATTATCTTTCACAAAGAAGGTTTCTGAAGTAGGTACGGTAGCTATTTCCAGCAATTTGCTGGTTTCACATTTCTTGTCAGAGTAAGTAGAATAGGAACTAATCTGATAGCTACCTGCTTTCAACCATACGGTTGTGTCGCAGAGCGCATAACTGTCTTTCAGATTTTCCACATACTTCACCTGCACTTTTTCAATGGTAGTCACTTCTTGCGTAAAGAGGTTCTTTACCGTAATATTGATACCCTTGATATTAGCGAACGGGTAATCTTCATAGCCACTGTTGGCGCGAGATGCAGCTTCGGTTTCCGGCAGGCCGTGTTTGACCAGCTTGAAGTTGACCAACCCGCGGGCTACTGCATCGACAAACAACTCTTGTTCTTTAAGTCCGCCAGCCACTACACTGAATTGATAGTTACTGGGTGTACCGGCATAAATCTGCTTGTTCAGTTTGTCATACAGATAGTAGCCAATCAGTTTGTAGCTGCCTGCCAGCAGTTCCAGCTTGTCACTGCGCAGACCAAATTCAGCATTGTCAGCATTATAGCTATTGAGCATCAAGGTTTGTTCAATGGTGTTTCCGTTGTAGAGCATCACCACCTTGATTTTCTTGGCATCGTCCAGCTTATCCAGCATGTCGGTGCCTCTCGTTTCTGCTCCCTTGGTAGCAACCGATGCACTCTTATAGATTTTGAACTGCACATAGCCGAAGGCAGTCTGCTGCAATTCATCATCATCATCGGAGCAACCGGTGAATACCGTTGTCATCAGTAAGAGCCCAATGACAAAGGGAATGAAGTGGAATAATTTATTTAGTTTCATTATCACTCAGATTATTGTTTAGGTGTTATAATCAATACTTTCTTGTTTTCCCCATTTTGGTCTTTGATAATAATGTGGATTTCCTGTTCCAAAGTGTATGTATTTTTAAAATAGATGGTCAGTATCTTACCATCCTCACAAGTAATACTGTGCTCATCAGAGTCTTCAAATTTATCTCCTCCTTGGAGTACTTCGAAAGACCAGTCACTTCCGTTTTCACCTTCCATTAATACATCGCAGCTGAATCCCATGTTAGTATCTGGCAGCGGCATGGAATAGATAAGTTCCGTGTTATAGTTTTGTACCAAATCCTCTTCAGTCACTTTCGTTAATTCAGCTTCTACTTGATTCCACGTTGCATCATAGTAGGTAACTTTGAAAGCTTCTTCCTCTTCAGTACCCTGCTCTTTCTTGTCCTTTTGGACAAAGTTCATCAACAGATTGTTTTCTGTATAGGCATATTTCAGTTCTTGAGTACCCGTTTCCGGATTCATTTCAAATAGACCATTATCTCCGAATGCATTTTCTGCAATCTTTTCATACAGAGCTTTTGGGAATACGAATACATAGCCCGTACGTTCTTCGCTACTTTCATCTACTGTGATACGAACTTTTCCGTTATCATACTTCTTCATATGCATCCAGTCTACCTCTTCTGAATCAGTGCTGACTTTATAACCACCTTCCTGATATTTTTCTACAAAAATAGGCTCGAAATCATCATTCAGAGCAGTAATGGTGTATTCTACAAAGTTTCGGTATTCGCTGGTCGATTCTTCTGTACCCGATACACCAGTGCTGGTTTGCGTAAAGGTATGACCATCCAATGAAACATTCCAGTTCCATTGGCTAGGACCTGTGTAACTCATGGCTTCCGGATCCATACCTTTGTAATTTACCGGATAAGTAAAAATGCTCTTTCCTTCTTCATCCTGGAAGTTGATGTTGCCTATCTGTTCATACTTGCTGAATTCAGGGTGACCATCCACTACTTTGATACCGAATTCCACTTCTTTATTGGCTGCACCTACAAGTGCTCCTCCTTCAATATCCAGCCATTCCGGACGGTTGGTTGCTGCAAAGGGGAAGTTGGCTACAGCTTTATAAGTGATATAATTGCTATAACCGGCTTCGATAGCTTCGTCTTTATCTACTTCTACCCAGGCATCGCCTTCACCTTTTTTATAGAGTTTCAACGTACGTCCGGTTGCATTACGGGTTACTTCGGCCAACACGGCTTCCTGTCCGTTCATACTGATGGTAATGGAAGCAACGGTTGTATTATCATAGTCCTGACCTTCGTCAGAGATACCAATGGTTACGGTTTGTTTACCAGCCTTGCCCGAGATGGAGTATTCCTTCACACCCTCTGCAGCTTTGGCAGCCGGAGTTTCTTCCGTAATAAAATAACACCATGTGCTGGAGGAAGTCAGCGTCCAATCGGCTACAGCATCAAATGTCAAGCTTTTAGTCTCACTGGCTGCACCGCCAATTGTTTGCTTTTCAGGGAAGGTTACAGTTGCTACGTTGTCATCCTCGTCGTCGCAAGCTGTTACGGCAAAAGCCATCAGCAGACTGATGAAGAACCATCCCAACGTAAATTTGTTCTTTTTCATCTTATTCTATGTTTTTTTGTTTCTAGTAAATTATTTCTTTTCAAAATCAGTTTTCACCGTTTCAGATACCTGCATGCTGCCTTCCAGATACAGCCTCTTGGCTTCATCGTTGCTTATCCATTCAATGGCGTTAGCAAAAGTTCCTACTACATTGTTGCCAGCCATGCCCGGTACATACAGTGTGAAGTACTGGAAGATGAACTGTTCGCAGGTACTGTAGTAAGATACACCGCTACTAGGCTGATAAAGGTGAAGATAACCATCGCCGTAGTTGGTACCGAAAGCTTCGGCTGTAGAGGCAAAGGTCTGTTCATCCATTTCAATCAGCGGATTCAGGATGTCGTTTGTCGTGAAACGGATTTTCACATCGTAGCCATCGTAGAAGAAGTCCTTCATGATAATGGTATTTTCTTCTTCGGAGTCGATGATTGCCTTGATCAGACGGTTATCTACGTTAGGCATAAATTCCTGCATATACGTAGAAGTCAGCACGGCATATCCGTTGAAAAGATTGATGTCGAACGGACAGCATTTCTGTAGGATAACCTTGGCTTCATAGTTCTTTTCATACAAATCCCATTGGTCAGCTTGCTGCGTGAGCAAACGCAGGGTGAGACCCAGCGAGTCGGTAGCTGCAATGGCATCGTAATTACCGCGGATGCGTACGTTGGCAGCCCGTTCACCGGCCTTGATGGTAATGGTGTTTGATTCAATAGTGTAGTGTTTTCCCTCAATGGCGTTGCTCTTTTGGTCTATAACCTCTACGGCTACCGTGCGGTCATAGCTACAGGCTTCTGTAGCGGCTACAGGAATATCGAAGACTTCTTCGTTGTTCTGTACAGCCAGTACAGTGAGCGTATCCGAGAACAGGATATAGTTTGGACCGTCATAGCTGGGGCGCTCTGCATCGCCGCAACTGGTGATGGCGCACATCAGCAGTGCCAGCATGCTCATCAGTCCGTAGTTTATCTTTCTCATTGTTATACTTATGCTTTATAAATGATGAATCTATTCTTATTTATTGCTCTCGTTAGGCTGAATCTGGCTACCCGGTGATTCCAGTTCGTGTTTCGGAATGGGCCATACAAAGCGTACGTCATCCGCTTCAATCTTCAGCGAACTACCGTTGGTCAGTGATTGTTCCTGCGGTTTGCGTTCGAAGCCTTTGTGCCAGCGTTTCAGGTCTTGCAGGCGGAAGCCTTCCATATACAATTCGCGCACACGTTCTTCTTCGATAATTTCCAGCCAGTTTTGTTCGCTGACCGAGATACTTCCGTTACCGCCTTGAAAGCGGGCACGACGTAAATCGCTGAGGTCTTTGCTGGCACCGCTGTAATTCTTCTGATTGGCGCGGGCTTCTGCACGAATCAGGTATTGCTCTGACAGACGGAATACTTTCGGCATACATATATGCAACATATTCTGAGCTATGAAAGATTCATTTCCGAAATATTTGGCTACCAATGGCCACTGCAGTCCGTGCGGATAACCGGTAGGCTGTGTCACGAAGTTGGCTGCAAAACGCAGGTCTTGTTCTGAATAAAGGTTCAGTACCCAAGTTGCCGGTACATAGTCGGGCTTAAAGCTTTGGAAATCGTAGTTGAAGAAGATCTGACCTAAAGCGCCGCCGTAGCTGCTGATTGTCATACCCACTTTCCAGATAATCTCGGTACTTTCGTCATTCGACCACATATACTGATAAGCGTTCTGTGAGCTGGTTATCATATCGTTCACATTGGACAGTTTGTAGTATTTGCTGTCAATCACCTTGGAAGCGTATTTCTCAGCGTCTTTCCAGTTCTGCATGTAGAGAGCCACACGTGCACGAAGTGCATAGATGGTGTATTCACAGAAGTAAGGTGTGCTGTAAAGAACTCCATCGAAATCATCTTCCAGCCTCAAGTACTCGGCTGCTCTTTCCAAATCATCCAGAACAAACTGATAAGAGGCTTCCAGTGATGAACGGATGGTAGGTTCGTCACCGTCGTAGTGCGACTTCAGTACCACACCCAGTTCGTTGGCTGCTGTAGCCGGGTCGTAAGCCTTGCAGAAGAGTTTAATCAATTCTGAATAAGCCAGTGCGCGGGCAAAGTATGCTTCTCCGCAGTATTGGTCCAGACGGTCCAAGTCATCGTCGTTAGTAGTATTCTGACGTACTCGGTCTACGTTGTCCAGCATAAAGTTACAGCGGGTAATAACGTTGTAGAGTCCGGCATATACCGATTCATATTCGGGTTCCGTAGCCAGGATATTCCAGCGCCATGTATTACCAAACTGGTTGGAGTAGCCGTTCACGGCATAAGCCAAATCCGCCTGGATATCCGGCAGTAGGGTCAGATAGCCACTGTATAACGCTCCGTTCAGCCAGGAAGCGTAGATACCAATTATGGCCTGGTCTACTTCATCCACAGTGGTGATGGCCTTGTCGGCAGGCACCATATCATCCGGATACTTGTCCAGACAAGCAGTGGTGCTGAATACCAGAGTGGCCATGAGCAGATATATTTTTATATTTTTCATTTTTCGTTGATTCGTTAATTAAAAATATTAGAAAGAGAGTTCCAAACCGAACGAGTATTGGCGCGACATGGGATATTGTGCCTGATACATGTTAGTAAATGCTTCCGGGTCAAGTCCGCTGAATTTGGTAAATGTAAGCAGGTTCTGACCTTGTGCATAAATACGTGCGTTAGTGAAAAAATTCGTTTTTTTCATCCATTCTTGCGGGAATGTATAGCTGATCATTAAATTCTTCAAACGCAGGAAAGAGGCATCTTCCAGGAAGCGCGAGTCCATCTGCGGAGTGACTCCCCAACGGGGAATGTCTGTCACGTCGCCCGGTTTCTTCCAGCGATCGTAGAGCAGGCGCTTGGACTGGTTGAATCCGGTGTACAGACCATTACTCTCTTCGAAGAAGCGGTCGTTGTTGAACATCCAGCGGTCAGCTACCCAACTGAACTGGGCATTCACTGAGATACCTTTCCATGTAAGGGTAGTACCGAAACCGCCTTGCCAGGGAGCCAGGTAGTTCTTACCCACCATCACCTTGTCCGATTCTCTGAATTCGGTGGTAAGGTTACCCTCTTTGTCATACCACAGAGGATCACCGTTTGCAGGGTTCACACCGGCATAGCGGTTGATGTAGAATTCTCCCAGCGGACGACCAACCACCCATTTGGTGGAAGTGTTGGGCAATTCGTATTCCTGTACACCGTTATACAGTTCCTTGATTTCATTCTTGTTATAGGATACATTGGCACTGAGATTCCAAACAAAATCTCTCAGACGTAATACGTCTGCATTGATGGCCAGTTCCACACCCATGTTGGTCATCACACCGATATTGTCCCAACGGAAACCGTTGTTTCCTTCAGAATAAGACTGTGGCACTTCCATCAGCATGTCACTGGTACGCTTGTGGTAGAGTTCCAAATCTACATTGAAACGCTCGAAGAATCCCAAATGAAATCCTAAGTTCGTGGTCCAGGTTGTCTCCCAGCTTAATTTTTCATTTCCTTTCTGTTGTGGAGCGATACCGGCCGCATCCATGTAAATCCAACCACCGCTGGCCAGTGCCAGATGGTCGAAGTTTGGAATTTCAGAATTACCTGACGTACCTGTACTGAACGATACTTGTGCATTGTGCAGCCAGTCGTATTTTTGCAAGAAACGCTCTTTCTTGGCATTCCACATCAGACCTACTGACCAAAACTTACCCCAACGGTGATCCTTACCGAAACGTGAAGAGGCATCAGTACGTAGACCAAGCTCCACATAATAACGGTCATCGTAATTATATTCCGCACGACCAAAGAAAGACAGGAATGAATAAGCTGTTGTATTATCCTGCCAGCTTGAGGCACGTGTACCTGAAGTTACGTTGGTCAGGAAGTCGTTGTTCTGACCACGTGTTGTCACGTTGAAACCTTCAGCCTGGTAGTCCACCCCTTCCTGGCCCACCATTACATTGAAATGATGGTCGTGTCTTACATCGAAACGGTAGTTCAGCGTATTGGTCACTGTCAGGTTAAGAATATCGTTCGACTGACGACCGGCTACTCCCAGACCGTTGTTCAACTGATAGCTCGGAAATGATTGCATGAATCCGGTAGAGTGCGTATAGTCTGCACCGAACTGTACACGGTAAGTCATGTTCTCTATCGGCGTTACTTCAGCAAAAAGCACGCTCAATACCTTATACTTCTTGTTTGTCACCGGATTATTGTCCATCCATTCAATCGGATTAACCGTCGTACCGGTCCATCCACCGTTGGCATTGGTTGCCAGTGAACCGTCGGGATTATACGGATTCCAGTAAGGAAGCATGAAGCGGCAGGCAGAGATGGGCGATGACAAACTGTAGCTACCTTGATCGGCCTGCTCCACTTCTTCATAGGTAACCATGGAATTGGTACCCACTTTCAACCAGTTGCTGGCTTTTACCTCTGCGTTGGCACGCATGGAGTAACGGCGAAACGTAGAGCCTTGAGCAATACCATCCTGATCGTAGAAACTTCCTGAAACGAAATAGTTCAAGCGTTCGGTAGCGCGGTTGATAGAAAGGTCGTAGTTTTGTAGCATGGCATTGTCGTTGAACACCATATCCCGCCAATTTACGTCGGTCTGGCTCAACAAGTCATAGTCTTGACCGGCATCCAGACCGACTTCCTTTTCAAACTGAATACGTTCAGCCGTGTTCATCAGATTCCATTCACCTTTGGCTAACTGTGAGATACCCCACTGTGTACGTAAGGTAATGTGTGCTTTGTCCATGGACCGTCCGCGTTTGGTAGTGATTACTACTACACCATTAGCAGCACGGGCACCATAAATAGAGGTAGAAGACGCATCCTTCAGTACGGAAATATTTTCAATGTCACTCGGACTGATAGTGTTGAAGTCACTGCTGGAAATGGGTACACCGTCCAAAATGAACAAGGGAGAGGTACCTGAAGTGATGGAGTTGGTTCCACGGATTTGAAAAGCCGCTGCCTTGCTGGGTTCACCCGAGTTGGACATCACCATCAGACCGGGAGTCTGTCCCTGCAGGGCTTGGTCAAAACCTGCGGCAGGTACGCTTTCCATTTTCTCTGCCTTTATTGTGGAAACGGAACCGGTTACCGTTCCCTTTTTACGAACTCCGTAGGCTACTACCACTACTTCGTCCACCAACTGTGCATCACTCTTCAACGTGATATCCAGCTTTTGTGTCTGTGGAGTCACTACGTGCTGTTGCTGCTGCATACCAATGTACGAGTACACCAAAGTAGCCTGCGCAACGCCTTTGATCTCAATGGAATAATTACCGTCTATGTCGGTAATCACACCATTATTAGTACCCTCTTGCATGATGGCTACTCCAATCAACGGCTCATTGCCTTCCTCGGCAATGACTTTACCTTTCACCGTAAAACTTTGGGCGAAAAGTAATTGGAATGCCATCACAGCAAGAGAGACGAACAAAAGAATTACTCTTTTCATCTCTGATTTTTAAGTTAATGATATAAATGAATTGTTTTTAAATGTATATAATTCTTTTCAGGTATTATTACCATGCATCCGGAGAAATGGATGAACACACTTGCTACATCTTGTCTCTTCGTTTAACATTTCTCCAAACAGTCAACATGACATCAAAAAATATATTATTAGAATATTCAATAAAACGGCTCATGATTGCATTTTAATTCACATTAAAAAAGATATGCAAAAATACAGTATTATTTTGATTGTTAACTATATAAAATAAAAACATGAAAAATGTTTTAAACTTCCCAAATTATAAATACTTTCTTTTTGTCAACTAAAAAGAAAGTATTTAACGGTTTGAGCCGCATAATTGCTTACTCCAAATCGTATTTCATGTTAAAAATTTGTATTTTAGTAGAATGGTTAATAATAGAAATCATAATATAAAAAATATAAACACATGGTAATAAGAACTACTTTTTCAATTTTGTAGATGTTTCCAGATTTACAGTTAATCATCAGATGAAAAATCTCACCAAGTTACTCCTAATGTCTCATGCTGATTGCCCCCTTTTGCTTTTATCCCTTACGTTTTCCTATAAGCTTTTGATTATTCCTTGTATTCAGATCTTTCATTATGATTTGTTACACATAAATGATTTCTTATAAATATAGCTGTAAAAGGGAACGTCTGTGAAAGATGTCCCCCTTTAATTATTTTTCAATAAGAGACACTCACAGCCATCCCTGCTTCCCTCACCAATGCTGCAATACGGTCCAATTCCTCATGAGTAGCCTTTTGCAGGTCATGGTCGGGAGTTTCCCTGTCGATAGTATAAATCATTACCTGGCGGGGAGAAATCTCCTTGACGGCCTCTAACCAGGGCAAAACATACTTATCGGAAGTATTATCCATATCCTTATCTCCAAAACCACCTTTCAAGAACATGGTTTGGATAATGCAGTTACCCTTAAAAGCCTTCATTCCCCCGATTATCTCGCGGACGGAATAATGTCCTGCCGGACGGTCGAGCTCACGGATATAAGCTTCGTCTGCCGTATCCAGTTTCAGAATATTGTTATCCACTTTGTTCAAAGCCTCGAATACAGCAGGACGATGAATGAAAGTAGAATTGCTCAATACGCTTACCTTGGCCTTCGGAAAGTATTTGTCGCGCAAAGCAAGCGTGTCTTCTATGATTTCAGGAAAATGCGGATGTGCGGTCGGCTCTCCGTTTCCTGCAAAAGTCAATACATCGGGTACGGGTCCGTTTTTCTGCATATCCTGCAGA
>ERZ773134.812-NODE-812-length-29743-cov-8.208704_pt1 | contig 29743 bp, 14 predicted proteins | sample MGYA00580856_ERZ773134 | MGnify/ENA primary metagenome ERZ773134 (study PRJEB29015, sample SAMEA2737823) | human gut metagenome | biome: human gut; feature: human-associated habitat; material: faeces | place: China | collected 2012 ... | reverse complement strand
GGTTCTCTCCCTCCGGCCCTGCGGGGCCACCTCCCTCGCAGAGGGAGGCAAGGAGTATCACAAAAACGCGCAGTACCATTCCAAAACGGGTCCGCCAAACAGCATCGCGATCACGATGCCCGCACACAGAAACGGGCCAAAGGCGAAGTGGTCCTTCTTCCCTGCCTTTTTGGCGGCCAGCAGGTATATGCCGTACATACCGCCAAAAACAATGCCGAAAAACATCGCCAGCAGCGTATTCTGCCAGCCCAGGAACAGCCCGGCGGCTGCCATCAGCTTGATGTCGCCGCCGCCGAACGCGCCGTCGATGACAAGGCAGAGCAGAAACATCGGCACACTGACGCAGAGCGCACCGATGATGTGCGGCAGCCAGTCGGCAGGGGAGAGCAGCACGCTCACCGCGCCGCAGACCGCCAGCGCCAGATTCAGCCGGTCCGGGATGGTCTGCGTCTCGGCATCAATGAGCGAAACGCTCAGCAAGATCCCGCAGACCGCCAGCGCCAGCAGCGCGGCCCAGCTCATGCCGAACAGCCCGCCCGGCAGGGCGTAGGCAGCGCCGTACCGCCAAGTGCAGCCCAGCGCCAGCACGCCGCCCAGAAGCTCCACCAGCAGGTACCGCGCCGGAATGTGCGCACCGCAGTGGCGGCACCGCCCGCGCAAGAATAACCAGCTGAACACAGGCACTAAGTCCGGCGCACCCAGCGCGTGGCCGCACTGCGGGCATACGCTGCGGCCCTTCAGCGGGTCCATGCCCCGCGGCAGCCGCCACGCGACGACGTTCATAAAGCTGAACAGCGCCGCGCCCAGCAGAAAACGAATGAGTCCCAGCAGAAGCTCAAGCAGCAGCATGGCCCACCCCCGCGCCGTATTGCAGCCGGTCCTCCGCGCGGAAAACGCGGTAACCGCCGTCGGCATCATAGATAGCGTACATGCCGTTCTCCTGATACAGGAGCCGCTGCACGGTGTAGCCGTTCGGGTCGATCTGCAAAAGCGTCACTGTGCCGGGCAGTGAGCCCAGCGTGCGGATTTCCTCGGCAATGCCGTCCGCAAAGCCGTCCGCGCTTGTCTGGTCGGCGAACGTCTGCCCGGCGGAGTAGCACTGGGCAGACACGGCACTGGCCGCCAGCCGCGCAGCCTTGACCTGAGCCAGGGCCTCCCGCGCACGGGCCTGATAGCGCAGCTCCGCCGCGCCGGTCACAATAGTATACAGGACAGCGCCCAGCGCCAGCAGTACGGCGAGCTTTTCCGCAAACGCAGCTTTGGCCCAGCGTTCCCCGGTATGGCGCAGCCATGCGCCCAGTCGTGCTGCCAGCATTGTTACACATCCTCTACCATATAATAACACGCTATTTAGTATAGCGTGCCGGGCCTGTATTTGCAAGAAATTTCACGAAAAAAACTCTGCTTTTTGTTCAAAGCTAACGGAAATTATGGCGAAATCGTGCACAGCTTGCCGCTGACCCACTATATTTGGTGTAAATTTGCTGAAATCTCGCGGAATTTGTTGCGAAAACGTCACATTCCGAGTATAATGCCAATATATATAATCTGGTATTGTGTCTAATTGTAACCTTTCACCGGAGAAACGACGGGAGCATCTATGGTGCAGTACAATAAAAATATAAAAAACAAAAAGAAAGGCTTTACGCTGGTGGAGCTGATGGTCGTTCTGGCTATCACGGCCATTCTGGCGGCGCTGGTCGGCGGCGGGCTGATCGCCTACACGCGGCTGGCCCGGTTTGAAAAGAACGAGGCCAACGCCCGCACGCTGTTCCAGACGGCGCAGATCTCCCTGACCCGGATGGAGACGGCGGGGGAGCTGGATGCGTTCCGCCGGCAGGTCATGGAGGAGGGCGACACGGGCGACCACTTCCAGAACGACGTCACTGTGACCGACGCGGGCGGCAATACCCTTGTGAGCCGCACCAAGACTGAACTGAACCAGAACGTGGCCGCGCTCTACTATGACCGCACGGGCGCTGCCGCGGGCAACCATAACGCGCTGGTGGAGCGGCTGCTGGGCGATTACATCTACGACGCCTCGCTGCTGAATGCCTCGATCTGCGTCGAGATCGACGTGCAGAGCGGGCAGGTCTACTCGGTCTTTTACGATACCAAATCCGATAAGCTCCGCTTCAATCAGGACGGTGCTACGAATATTTATGACCGCAGCTATGACCACCGCCGCAATGACAGCCTTGTCGGCTACTACTCTGCCGAGGACCGCGTCAACGTTGTGCAGCTGGTGCAGACGAAACTGAAGGTCAAGAATCCCCGCCTGACGAACGGCGAGACGCTGACCCTGAGCTGGAGCGGCAACTCCAGCCTCGGCGATCTGGACACCTCCTACACGGCCACGGCCTACGCCGCCGGGGACACCGGCGACAATCGGAAGCCGCTGTTTACCATCACGATCAAGCGCGACACCGCGGGCGCGGCGGATGATAACAAGCAGGTCATCACAGAGATGCCTGTCACGATTTATACGTATAATGATGCGGGCCAACAGTCGAAAACCGAGAAAGAACTCTACTTCCCGCTAAGCTACAACAAGGGCAGCTTTGTGCTGACGCTGGACGCCATGGCGGACGCGGCGCTGCTGCGTGCGTGTGAGAACGACGAGGTTGCCACCACGAGCCTGTACAGCATCACCCGCCTGCTGAACGACCCGAAGGACATCTACATTGCCATGCGCGCCGAGCCGCGGGAGAACTACAGCGATACCTACACAGCCAGCAAAGAGGAAACGACGAACGAGGAAAACACCCTGCTGGCCAAGGGCGGCACGGCGGTCACGGCTGACCTGAAATATTTCCGCCATCTGTACAACCTGCGCTGGTCTGCCGATTGGAAGATTGCCGGCGAGGGCACCTACACGCTGACCCCCCAGGCCAGCAACAGCACCGGCCTGAACTGGACGGGCGGCGGCGTTACGGTCTACTGCGCGTCGGGTGAGCGGTACCCGGCGGCCAAGGTGCCGTCCCTCAATGACCCTGTCGCCTGGCCGACGATCCCGGAGCTGGGCGAAAAAATCGAACTTACGAGCAAAACAGCGGGTGTTACAACCCAAACGACCCGTGTGCCCATCCTCAATCTGCAATTGAGCAGCAAGTCCGTTGCAAAAACCGGCAGGGAAGGGCAGAAAGAGCTGGCCGACCACTATGTCGGCCTTATCGGCGAGAACAATGGCAAAATTTCTTACATCACACTGCGCGACCCGGACATTCAGGTCAACATCAAGACCGAGACCGTCGCCGCCGGTGCGCTGCCGAACGAAAACCAGCTCAAGCTGACCGCAACCAAATTCGTCACGGCGCTGGCGAAGGACGACGAGAACTGGCGCGATGTGCGTGCTGTCGGCGCACTCTGCGGCGTCAACACAGGCACGCTGGAAAACTGCGCCCTGACCCGCGGCACGAACACCTCGACCAGTGCGCTGGTGGCCGCGGCGCTGGCGTTTGACAACACTACCACCGCAACGCAGCGCATAGAGCAGACGCCGGACGCTGGCAGCAACAGCTATACCTATTATACAGACGAGCCGCGCGGCATTGGCGGTCTCGTCGGCGTTGCCATACCCAAAGCCGAGTCCGTCATGCAGGACCTGACCGTTGCGTCGGACGTGACGGTAGCGGGTCTGCTTGTGGACAAGGACACGCAATCCGTTACAAACACAGCGGCAGACCAACAGGCCGAGAAGGCCCGCTACGCTGCCGCGGCAGCTGAGCTCGGCACGGACGGCTCCCTCTGGCGCAGCGTCGGCGTGGGCGGCGTGTTCGGCACGGTGGACGCTACCCAGATGAAAGCGAACGTCGATACGAACATCGTCAACAACGGCCTTGTCACCGGCAACGGCTTTACGGGTGGCATCGTCGGCAACCTGTTTACGATGGACACCAGCGTGTCCCAGAGCCTGACGGGCCTGAGGAACAACGGCACGGTCAGCGCGGGCGCCAACTATAAAGGCGATACCGCGGGCGATGCGCGCAGCCTGGTGCTGGGGCAGTTCTTCGGCGGCATTGCGGGCTACGGCAGGGGCGTGACCCTGAAAGGCTGTGAAAGTGTGACCCGCAGCGACCTGACCGAGACCCAACTCAAGGAGCAGGTCATGGCGGGCTTTGACAAAAAAACCGGCACATTGACCGACGCCAGCCCCCTCAAGGGCGATTTCGTCGGCGGCCTTGTCGGCTACGGCAAGGAAATTGTGCTGAACGGCTGCAAGACCGGCAAGGGCTACGTGCTCGGCAGCCGGTTTGTGGGCGGTCTGGCCGGTGGCTTTACCGGCAGCGGCGTACAACAGAACGATACGAACAGCAGTGACGTCTTTGGCAACCGCTACGTCGGCGGCATCGTGTCGGTCAACGGCAGCAACAGCCAAATCAGCGGCATGACCAATACGGGTCTGGTCGCGGCCTTTGGGCAGAACGCGGCCTACGTCGGCGGCATCGTCGGCGTCAATGATGCCGACTGGGGCGGCAGTCAAGACCGGAATGCCAAAGCCACCGTGCAGAACTGCGCCAACCGTATGTCCGGCGACAACGCCACCGACACCCGCCGCATCAACCTGCTAAAGGAGCTGAACGGCTACGCCGACTACGTCGGCGGCATCGCGGGCTGCAACGGCAAAAGCGGCGTTGTGACGTGGGATAAGAACGGCACCCCGACGCTGGGTGCCATCCTGTACGGCAACAACTACGTGGGCGGCGTGGCCGGTTATAACGATGAAAATGCGACGATCTCCAACTCCTCCGGTCAGAACCTGACCATCAGCGGCCAGATCGTGGCGGCGGGCAAGGCTGTCGGCGGCATGATCGGCCTGAACTGCGCCTCCACGCTGCCCTCCGCCACTGTGGCGGTCAGCCGCGTGGCAGGTCAGCAGCTTGTCGGCGGCGTCATCGGCGCCAACCTGCCGGTGGGCGGCTTCACCGTGACGGGCAGCGCGTTTAACACAGATGTGGCCTCGGGCCGCGTCGAGGCCGACGCCGTCGCGGGCGGCATCATCGGCTACAACCGTCTGCTGGCGGACAAGCGCGCAGGCGTCACGCTGGCGGCGCTGCTGCCGACGATTAACGAGAGCACCGGCGTGCTGACCGACAGCACCGACGCGAATACGTCGGACGGCGAGGTCATCCTGACCGGTTTCTGGAACAAGCTCAACCTGCAGGCCGACATCTACGTCGGCGGCATCGTCGGTGCAAACGACGCTAAAACGAAGCTGACGATTCAAAATGCAACCAACGGCGCAACGCAGAATGCCCTGTCCGTCGGCGGCCTGAACCCGTCCAACAACGGCGCGTTTAAAAACGGCGTATCGCTGAACGCGCTGGCCGGTGGCCGCTATGACTTTGGCACCGCGTGCGGCGCACTGGCGGGCGGCATCATCGGCTATGCCACACCCAACACAACGCTGGAAAACTGCACAAACTACGGCACAGTGGCTCACAAGTGCGCCGCGGGCGGCTTTGCGGGCTGGAACGAGGGCACGATCACCGGCGGCAGCATGTCGGCGTCCCTCGGCAACCGTGAAGCCGGGTATACCTATCTAGGCGGCGTTGCGGGCGTCAACGGCGGTCTTATTCAGTCTGCCTACCCGGCTAAAGACTGCGCCGTGCGCAGCGACAGTTATGTCGGCGGCATTGCGGGCGTCAACCTGGGCGGTGACGCTGCGGCAAGCAAGGGCCTCATCATCTGCACGGGGAACAACAACAGCACTGGCACGGTGGAGGCCAACCGGTATGCGGGCGGCGTGGCCGGTGCCAACGTCGGCAGCATTTCGCTGTCCGGCAAGCTGCAAAGCAGTGTCACCGCCACCGGCTATGCGGGCGGTGTGGCCGGTATCAATACGAAGAACGGCATATATACAGGCCGCATTTGCGGCGCTGAAAACGCCACCGGCGCGGTCAGCGGCAGCGTCACTGCCGCCAACTACGCGGGCGGCGTGGCCGGTACGAACAGCGCCGAAATCACCCGTGTGGATAACTACGCCTCGGTGCGCGCCAGCACAAAATATGCGGGCGGTATTGCGGGCGTGAACGCCGCGGGCGGCAAAATCAGCGCCTGCGTCCATGCCAAGAATCAGGTCTACGCCACCAACGGCGAGGCGGGCGGCATCGCGGGCAATAATAAGAAAGACGCGCTGATTGAGAATGTGCAGGTCAGCGCCGCCGTCACCGCGGCCAACGGCACGGCGGGCGGCGTCACGGCCACGAACTTCGGCATCATCGGCCAAGGCAGCGGGCTGGAAAGCAGCAGCAGCGTAAGCGGCTGCACGATCACCGGCACGTCGGAGAGCATCGGCGCTGTTGCGGCGTACAACAGCGCGGACGCGACCATCCGCAACGTGAAGCTGGCGGCAAACGCCAACGTGCAGTTCAGCACCCCGGCGGTCACCATCGGCGGCCTTGCGGGCATGAACGCGGGCACCGTCACCGGCTGTCAGGTCGAAAACGGCGCGCTGGCGCTGAACAACGGTCTGCGCGCGGGCACCAACACCGTCACGCTGGGCGGCGCGGTGGGCCGCACCACGGCGGACGGCACGGTCAGCAGCACCGACGTTCGGCTGGACCTTACACAAAATCTTGATAAATATACAAATTTGGGCGGCGTCGCAGGCCAGAACGACGGTACCCTGGATCAGTGTACCTATTCCGGCACGATGGGCGGCAGCGCGGACACGGACGGCCTTGTCTCCGACGGTGCACGCAGCACCGGCAGCACGGTGGGCGGCATTGCCGGTCTGAACAATAGCAAAATCACCGGCTGTGAGGTCAAATACATCAAACTGCAGGTCAGCGGTATCAGCAACATCACCACGACCCAGACCGCAGACGAAAAGCTCGCCAGTGCCAGCCATGTGGGCGGCATTGCGGGCCGCAACAATGTCGAAATCGTCAACAGCTATGTCGCCACCGAGCGCAGCGGCAGCGCGGGCAGCATCATCACGGCGCGTTACGGCTTTGTGGGCGGCGTTGCGGGCTCCAACAACGGCACTATCACGGGCAGCGGCAGCAAAAAAGCGCTGGTCAGCGGCGACACAACAAAACTCGCCCTTGTTGCACAGGTTAAAAATTGGCTGGGTGCGGCAGATGCCAATGCCGGCATCAACAGCATGGCGGCAGAGCTGACCACAGGCAAGACCTACGCGGGCCTCAAGGGCGTTGACACTGTGACGGACAAGGGCTACACGAACGTTTACAGCGACACAGGTCTTGCCGCCAATGATCTGCTTGTCGCCCTGCGCGGCAGCAACAACAGCGAGACAGCCCGTGCCGCCGGTTATCTGGGCGGTCTGGCAGGCTTTAACTCTCTCCGCGGTACAATCGACACTTCCGCCACCGGCCAGTGGTTTGTCTATTCTGACAATGCGACAACGGCATCTACCGTCGGCGGTATTGTCGGCCAGAACGAATCCAACGTCACAGACAAAAGCGTGCTGGACACTGTGGTAAACTGTGCCGCTGTGCGCCGGTTTACGCGCGTGTTTGAAACGCGGGCATGGATTGGGAATCAAAATAAAGACGATACAGACGATGGAAACATTTTCAAGAGCAAAAATCGTGTTGTTGTCCATGTGGGCGGTGTCATTGGCCAGCAGCAGAACCGCAGCGATGACCGGTGGTCTGTCAGCAAGGTAGTCAACTGCGGCAGTGTGTTCAACAGCCGCTCGGCCAATGTGGGCGGCGTGATCGCCTATTGGCTGGACTACGGCGGAACCGTGCAGAAATGCTTTAATTTTGGCCAAATGACAACAAACACGAACGACCATGACCCTGATTTAGGCGGTTACGGTGCAGTCGGCGGTGTTGTCGGCATTATTGACCAGCCTATTTCCGGCGGTACTACAAATGTGCTTTCCTGCCGTAACTACGGTCAGATTTGGTATGATTCAAACGCCGCAGGCGCAAATGACTGTGCGGGCATTATCGGTAAAATCGAGATGAAACAGGTCACCGATATTATGACGCTGAACATCATCGACTGCGTCAATAGCGGTGCAATCAAGGCAGAATCGCAGGCAGTCGGCATTCTGGCATGGATCGGCCCGTGGAAAAATGGAAAAATTGACAACGTTACGGTAAATATTGACCGCTGCCGAAACCTTAATACAAACTTTACGTGTGAAGGAAGTTATAACAGAAAAATCGGAATTGTCGGCAGCCGCGGTAATGGCACTAGGTCGATTAAAGCAACCAACGTCACAAACTGCTTTGCGACGGTTGGGGTTGGTACAGGTTGGTATCCTATTGCCTATGTGCTGAACGCAAACGAGAATGTCACCGGCCACGGCAACTATTATATTGAAGATTCCGAAAGTGCAGGCAAGAGCTTCTTTAAGAAAGATTCCCGTAAACTGACCACAGTAAAACCGAACAGTACAACAGGTAACTGGGAGAAAGCGGATAAGCAAGGAAGTGACCCGGCCTACAACGAGACAGATTGGAACTCGTCCTCGAAAAAAGTAAAAGCACACCGTCTGTACATAGGCTATAACGTCACTGATAAAACAACCTATCCTTATATTGCGTTCCTGCCCACTTTGGTAAAGGATGGGAACGGAGACGATGGGAACGGTGCAGCGTACAGTCTGTGGTGGATTAGCGGTCTTACATCTGCGGGCTGGCCTGCCGAACGAAACTCTGCCTATATCAAGACCGACGGTAACAAAGCCTACATTTTCGATGATACAGGCGCGAGTAGTGATACCAATCCCGGCAACCAGAGAGCGACTGTGATGCTGCAATTCGGCGAAGCCGCGAACAGTACGAAATCGGACGTTGATATTACCGACATCACCGACGAGGTCATCCAGAACTACTATAAGTACGTGCTGGACAGCACCAAGCCCGCCAAGCCGGAAAAAATCGACGTCAAGGCCAGCCAGGTGCAGGACGCGGACAACAACGTCTATGGCCGTTATAAAGTGACGTGGGACGAGCCGAAGGACAAGGAAGCCAGCCCCGCCGCTTACTACCGTGTTGAAATTCTGCCCTGCAACGCTGAGGGTACTGTCGCAGCGGGTGCAGTTCCCTATCTGAAAGCGGACGTCTACCAGCGCAGCTATACCTTTGTGGCTGATAAAGCGTGGACGGGTAACTTCGTCGTGCGTGTAACGCCCTACAACACCAACGACGACCCGAAGCAGCCTGATAACCCCAACACCAGCGGCGTGCAGACCTTTATGCACGCCCTGCCGACACCGGAGATTGAGTTCCGGCTGGTCAAACGTGAGAACGGCGGCTTTGACTGGGAGCAGTGCCAGACGCCGGATGAAGCAGGGAGCGAATTCAATTATGAAGTTGTCGCGATGCTGAAAAACTACACCAAATACCCGACAAACGAGGCATGGACCGTCACGCTGACCGATGGAACGAATACTTATTATTTCAGCGGACAGAATGGCAAGCAGTACATCCGCCTGACCCAAAATTTGGAACGCACTTTGACGCTTACGGCGTTGGCAACCCCGGAAAACAACAGCACAAATTATCTGCGCTCAGCCCAGTACAAGTCAGAGACCTATCTCCCGTCCCAGAGGCGAGACAATCCGAGCTCTGACAAGGACGGTCTGCCGCTGGGCACGCTGAACAAGGACGGCAACACGGAGTTTGTGACCTACACCGGCCAGACAGCGGAAAGCTTTGAAGCAACCGTGAAGTTCAGCTTTACCCCGAGAGTCGAGAACGGCAGCAGCGAGCACGGCAGCCCGACCTACCGCGTCATGCTGCTGGCAAAATATCTGGGCAATGACGAAGTCAACGGCGTATCTTTGAACGGCCAGTACATCACGCTGGCCGCGCGGGAGGGCATTGTGACAGAGTCTCCCGTCACCTTCAACCTGAACAGCCTGCCGTCGGATGCCATGACGAACTACACCGACTTCCTCGTTGTCGCGGTGCCCGTCACCAGCGGCAAGGGCGATATGAAGTATCGCTGGGATGCCACGGCGGACGAAGTGTCCGCAGCCATCGCCAGCCATGCGAACGAGACAAACGACACCGACAAAGAAATCTGGTGGAAGAACGGCTATGAGATCGTCCGCACGGGCGAGCACAGCTATACCTATGCCCATCTGACGCCGCTCTGCTTCTCCGACGTGAGCCGCACCGATGACCAGGGTTGGGCTATACAGGCCACGCAGACGACCCCGCAGATCATCTTCAAGCAGCTGAACCTGAATGTCCTGAAAGCCCCGACGCTGGACAAAAACACCGAAGGAAAAGTTGACGAGAAAACCAACGAGTTGACCTATACGTTCAACTGGACGCAAGAGAACATAGGTACGGAAACGCCGACCTACAGCATCAAGCTCTACGGCCTGTTGACGGACGCGAACGGCAATGTGACCGGTCAGGAGCAAATTGCGCTGAAGGACACCCTGACGCCGACACAAAATGGCAACAGCTTTACCCTGTCTGTCAACGTGGATACCATGCTGGCCAACGGCAGTGACAGCTGGCGCTATGACAAGGTCCGGCTCGAGGTCACCCGTGTGGCGGCAGCCGACACCACCGAAATCGGCGCGTCCGCTGTGGCGGATTACAGCGTTAAGCAGCGCCTGCCCGGCATCAGCGCGCCGAGCTCCATTACCCGCGTCAACGGCGAGACCGACAACGCGGATGCCCTGCTCTACACGGTCAGCTGGTCGCCGTCCGACGACGAGCGCATTGACCACTATGAACTGTGCGTCGTCGATGCCAACGGCAAAACTGTGCTGACGCTGCCCACCACGGACAACGTCGGCAGCCTGACGCTGGATCTGGAGCAGTATCAGGGCAAGGCATTGCGCTTCCGCGTCATTGCCCGCCGCAAGGACGACAGCTGCTTTGACGGCCCGGACGGCGCGTTGAGCCAGCCCGAGACCATCGTCAGCCGCGCCGCTGCGCCCAAGGTTACGGCCAGCAGCTTTGCGCCCGACAGCCCGAATCAGGAGACGTTCCTGAACGACCTCAAGCTCAACATGACGCTGGACGCAGCCGCACAGGGCAATGTCTACTTTACCGGCTATATCTTCAGCAGTGTGGACAATTACAATACAATTGCCGATCTGGCCAAGGCTTGGCAGAATACCCCCACCGGACAGGCCAAGTACACGGCCCAGCAGAAGTTGACCCAAGCACTGGACGAGATGCTGGACAGCCGCGACGCCGAGCTGGTCATCCCGAAGGACAGCCGCACGGTGGGCGGGAGCGCCAGCGCCAACGACACCACCGCCAGCTATACCTTTGTGCCCGACGGCAACGGCTTTACGCTGACGCCCGACCATGCAAAACAATACCTGCTGCCCGCGGTGCGCGTTATGCCCACCGACGGCACGACAGCGTCGAACTGGTTCTACATCCTGCAGCAGGATGCCGCAAAGGCACAGCTGCCGGCCATCACGCTGGACGCCCCCGTGGACGCTGCCGAACCGGAACGCGCACTTGGCAATGCCGTTTACACGCAGGAGGTCAACCTGTACAGCGACCCCGAGTTTAAGAGCAATCGCGGTACGGCCTCGCTGGAGCTGCGCCGCTTTACGGGGGAGTGGACCGCGGTGAACAAGTACACCCAGGCCGACGGCACGGTGCGCAACCTGACCGACAGCTATACCTTTACCGTCACGCCGCTGGACAAGGACAAGGACAAAAAGCCCTACAGCATTACGGTGACGACCTACGACAGGGACGAGACGGACGAAGACGGCACCACGCATAAGCGCGGGGAAATCAAAACCGTTACCAAGACGATTGGTGATAAAAAAACCAACATCGACCCGACCAACGACGTAAATGAGGCTGGCGAAGTCACCCGCATCTGGTACGACCTGAGCGTTGAGCCTGTGACCGACGAGAACGGCAACGTGACATGGAAATCGCAACCCTATGACGTCACCGGCACGGTGGAAAAGGACGGCGGTACGCTGTACTACAAGGCACAGACGGTTCCCATGCTGGAGCTGGTGCAGGAGGACGGTGCCGAGCCTGTTTACCGCATCACCCTGCCCGAGCTGCAGGAAAAGGTGCAGGACGACTCGCGCGAGCTGCAAAAGTTCACCGCAAGTGTGACGCTGCAGACGCTGGCGCACTCGGATGACAACGGTAAGACCGTTGCGTCCGGCAAGGTCAAAGTCCCCGTCAACGAGACGAACACCGCCGATGCGGCGGAGGATGCCCAGAGCATGGATTCCGCGGAGAGCGTCGCGCCCGCCGAGACTGCAGAAAGCACGGCGGCGGAAAGCGCCCCCGCAAGCGTGCCCCCGGTCCTGATGCGGGCCCGTGCGGCACTGCCCGTGACAACCCCGGAGACCGCCGCTGCCCCGGATGAGACGGACGCGGCGGAAACCGCGCCCCCGGAACGGACGGAAACAAGCGACGCATCGTAATTTTATTTCAGGAAAGAAGGTGGCATTATGCACCGCAGGGCACGCAGCATTCTGCGCGGGGAGCAGGGACTTTCGATGATACTGGTCCTCTGCATCGGCGCGCTGTTTGTGGCGCTGTCGGCAGCGCTGGTCTATGCGGCCTCCGTGCTGACGGCCAATGCCAACCGCCAGCTGCTGGAACAGGAAGCCTACCAGCTGGCAACCAGCTTTTCCGACGTGCTGGAAGGGGAGCTGAACAAGAGGGACAGCAGCTTTGCCAAGTTCGTCAATGAGCAGTTCATGTTCTCCCAAAGCTACGGCAAGGACATCTATGATTTGGAATCCCAGCCCAAGGAGTTCGCCTGGAAACCCGATGCCAGCCAGCCTGATGGCGGGGCCGAGGCCATCACGGTAACACTGCGCCGCCGCCCGGGCGACGGTGCCGACAAGCTGAACCAGACGGTGAACAGTACCAATGCCACAGACCTGCGCAACCTGCTCGACACACTGGAGGGCGAAGACCGCAAGGGCATGGCAATCGTCGATTTACAGCTGGACATTACGGTGACAGTCACGAAAAACGGCGAGAGCTTTGCCTTCACGCGGACCTACGACCGCACAGTGAAGTACGACAGCGACGGCAGCCAGGCAAAAAACAATACATTCCCCAAGGTGTATTACACAATAAACGACAGTCCAAGAAAGTATTACCGCATTAACGACCTGACGTTCTACGCCCCCGGCAGTGGTGAACAGTCCATTACTGCCGACAACATTGGCAGCAACCGCCTGACGTTCCACTGCGACACCAGCCAGCAGCCCGATTCCATCACCTACACCCGCGGTGCCAAACAGAGCACCGGCACAACACAGGAGTGACTCGCTATGAAACATACTTTACAAAGTCAGCGCGGCGAGACCATTGTGGAAGTGCTTGTGTCGTTCCTGCTGCTGATGATTTTTACGTCGATGTTCGTCGTTTCGCTGCGGTACGCCCGCGCCATGTCCCAAAAGGCCGAGTCACTGCGGGAGACAGCCTATGCCTTCTGCGCCGGGCTGTACCCGGCCAATAACGCGGCCCCCAGCTGGGTGAATGAGCGGGAAGGGCTGGAGTTCTCCTTTGGCGATTACGGTGAATTTACGGTGAACGGCGTCAAGCTGGACAGCGTGGAGACAAGCGCGGAAGTTACGGAAAACGGCCAAAAAACGACGGAACAGCACAAGTTTTACCGCTACAGCAAGAGCACGGCAGAAGGGACGACCAACCCATGAAGCAGCGTTTGAAAAACCAGAACGGCACAACGCTGGTGGAGCTGATCGTCTGCATGGTGCTGCTGGCGATCTTTACGCTGGCGGCGGTCACGCTGATACAGCCCAGCGCACAGGCGTACATGGACATCCAGCAGCAGACGCGCGCGCAAAATCTGGCCGATGCGCTCATTGAGACGATCCGCGGCGAGGTGCTCGAGGCGAACGGCTATATCCGCTTCACCGACGGCGCAACGGACCCTAATAATTTGGACAGCGTTTTTTTGTCCAAGGGTAACGACTACAGCAAGGGCACGGCATTGGAATTCAGCGTCTACCCCAACCACATTGAGCTGATCGACAAGGACTGTGTGCCGCCGCTGACAAAGACAGACGGCACAGCGCTGCTGACACCGGAACAGGCCAATGCGCTGAACGGCTACCTGCACATGCGGTTTTACCGCGATGAACTGAATGACGCCGGGCACTACGGCAACCCGCAGCACACAAAAAAGGACAAGGCCGAGGACGGTACTGAGACGGTCAAACTGCCCTACGTTGCCTACGGCTACACAACGGCCTATCCCCGGGATGCCTATATGGGGCTGTTCATCAGCGAACTGCATTTCTACGCCCGCAGCTGGACGCAGGACGGCGACGAAACCAAGACCCCGCGCATTACGGCTATGACGGTAGTGCTGACTGTGGCCAAGCGGGACGCCAACAACCAGATCGTGCCGCTGTGCACCCAAAAAGCCATTGTGCAGCTGCCCGGTGAGCCGGTCATCCTGTATGGACCCGGCACCTGGGACGGCAAGGCATCGTCGGAGTCGTGAGCGGTGCCCTCCGGGACGATTTTTGAAAAGTTTATTACAATCCCGGCGGATGTACTGGACAAATTCAAATGGACTCGTTATACTTTAAAACATGAATACCTGTGTGCCGGACAAAATGCAGGAACGTCATGGGCATCAAAGCAGAGAGGATGACTAAGATGGCAACAATTGAAATCAAAATGCTGGGCGGCTTTGAGATCCGTGTGAACGGCAAGCCCGTGCTGGCACAGCTGGCGCAGTCCCGCAAGGCAACGGCGCTGGTGCAGTATCTCGTTTTGCGGCGCGGGGAGCGCGTCTCCCACAAGGTACTGACCGATACCCTGTGGGCAGGGGAGCGGTCCACCAACCCGGACATGGCCCTGCGCGCCATCTTGCATCGCTTCCGCCTTATGATCGACGCGGAGGGTCTGGAGGAGATGAAGGGCTGCATCGTGACCAGCCGCGGCTACTACCAGTGGAACCCCCATCTGGACTGCAGCGTGGATGTGTTTGAGGTCAATGACCTGTCGGAGCTGGCCCGCAAGGAGAGCGACGCCGAGAAGCGCAGCCGCATTTATGAACAGATCGTCAACCTGTACGACGGGCGGCTGCTGCCGCAGTCTGCGTCCGAGCCGTGGGTCGAAAGCGTCAGCGTGCGTCTGCACGGGCAGTACCGCACAGCCATTTTAAACCTGCTGGAGCTCTGCAAAAAATGGGGCGAGAGCACCCGCATCGTTACGCTGTGTACCCGCGCGCTGGAGCTGGACCCCTACGAGGAGCGCCTTTATCTGGAAAAGATCGTCGCGCTGGAGACGCTGGGCCGCCACGAGGAGGCGGAGGATCTGGCACGCCGCGGCAGCGCCATGGGCTGCCTGCATCATGCCATTGAGCCGGGCCGCGCAGGCTCTGCCTACCGCCAGATGCGCCAGGCAGACCGCAATATGGAGAGCGAGGTCTCCAAGCTGATCTCTGCCCTGCCGGATACCGAGAACACGGGGGCCTGTATCTGCGACTTTGAGACGTTCAAGGAGATTTACCGCGTACAGCGCGGCGTGCAGGTCCGCTACGGTCTGCAGGTATTCCTGGCGATCCTGACCGTGGCTCCCAGCCAGAACACCGATGCTGCCGAGACCGCTCTGATGGTGGAGCAGCTGGGCGATCTGATCCGCACGAATCTGCGCCAGTGCGATGTGGGCGCCCGCTACACCGATATGCAGTATGTTGTTATGCTGAGCGGCAGCACCGCCGAGAGCGGCACCAGTCCGCTGGAGCGCATCAAGGCCGCGTTCTACCGCATCCCTGCCCATGGCCGCTACCTGTTGAGCTATAGCCTCTATGTTCCCGAGGCCAAGGCCGACAGCGGGCGCGCCCGCCGCCGCAAAAAGACGGCGAAGAAGGAAAAATAAGTGAGCCGTTAAGCCGTACAGTGAAAGCTGTGCGGCTTTTTTTGCTGCACGGACCGGCAAAGAAACGATTGGTAGGGGCGGGCATTGCCCGCCCGTGCCCGTTTGCCCTGTGATATATTTTCCCGAAAAGACGATGCTGCGCCAAGTTGTCGGGCGAGCAATGCTCGCCCCCTACACTCGCTGTATGTCGAGGAACGATTTTTTACACTTTCCACAATCTTTTGCCTAAAAATTTTTACAAAAAATCCGAAAAAACTGTTTAAATTTCCACAACAATGTGGTAAAGTAGTATCAAACAGGCGGGAGTGTTCAAAAATCACTGCGCCGCAATGAAATTCTACGCCGCAGGGCTGCCGGAAGCAGCCCCGGCGCGAAAAGAGGTTTGACGATCCATGGGCTACGCAAGCAAAGACATCCGCAACATTCTGGTGGCCGGCCACGCCGGCTGCGGCAAAACGACGCTGACCGAGGCACTGCTGTACATGAGCGGCGCTTCCGAGCGTATGGGCCGTGTCGAGGACGGCACCACCGCCAGCGACTTTGACCCCGAGGAGATCCGCCGCAAGGCATCACTCAACTCGAGCGTTGTCCCCGTCGAGTACGAGGGCATCAAGTACAACCTGATCGACGCACCGGGTCTGTTTGATTTTGAGACCGGCGCTGCCGAGGGCGTCATGGCCGCCGAGAGCGTGCTGATCTGTGTGTCCGGGCGTTCCGGCGTGACCGTCGGTGCCGAGAAGGCGTACCAGCTGGCGCTGAAAAACAACAAGGCGCGGATGATCTTTGTCACCAAGGCTGATTTGGAAAACGCCGACTACTTTAAGATCCTGGAGCAGATGAAGATCAAGTTCGGCCCCAGTGTCTGCCCCTGCGTCGTGCCCGTCCGTCTGGACGACGGCACCGTCGCCTACATCAACCTGTTCAGCCAGAAGGCCTTCAAATACGAAGGCGGCAAGCAGGTCCAGATCGACCTGCCCGACATCGGCCACCGTTTTGAGGGCCTGATCCAGGCCATGAGCGAGGCCATCGCCGAGACCGACGAGGCTTTGATGGAGAAGTTCTTCGAGGGTGAGGCTTTCACCACAGAGGAGATCGTCCAGGGCATGGCCTCCGGCGTGCGCAGCGGCCAGATCACGCCCGTGTTCTGCGGCTCCGCGGTCAACGCGCAGGCGCTGGATATGCTGCTCTACAACATGAACGTGCTGCTGCCCGGCGCGGACACCGCGTCCGCTGTGGGCGAGTCTGGCGGCGAGCCGGTGGAGATCACCGCCGACCCCGCCGCCCCGCTGTGCGCCTACGTCTTTAAGACTGTGGCCGACCCGTTTGTCGGCAAGCTGAGCTTTATTAAGGTGCTGTCCGGCAGGCTGACCGCGACGAGCAACGCCGTCAACGCCCGCACCGGCCAGCCGGAGCGCCTGGGCAAGACGCTGACCGTCTGCGGCAAAAAGCAGACCGACACGCCCGAAATCGCCGCCGGTGACATCGGCGCAGTTGCCAAGCTGGCCACCGCCAAGACCGGTGATACCCTGTGTGACCCCGCCCGCGTCGTGGCGCTGCCCGCACCTGTGTACCCCATCAGCAGCTACCGCATGGCCGTCAAGGTCGCCAAGAAGGGCGACGAGGGTAAGGTCGGCAGCGCGCTGGCCCGCCTGATCGAGGAGGACCCCGCCATCCGGTTCGTGGTCGACCCCGAGACGAAGCAGCAGATCATCAGCGGTCTGGGCACCCAGCATCTGGAGGTCGCGCTGGCCAAGCTGAAGAATAAGTTCGGCGTCGAGATCACGCTCGAGAATCCGCGCGTGCCGTACCGTGAGTCCATCCGCAAGAGCTGCAAGGCGCAGGGCCGCCACAAGAAGCAGACCGGCGGCCACGGCCAGTTCGGCGACGTCTGGATCCAGTTCGAGCCCATCGAGGGCGAGGGCATCGAGTTTGCCGAGAACGTGTTCGGCGGCAGCGTGCCGAAGAACTTCTTCCCGGCAGTCGAGAAGGGCGTCCGTCAGGCCGCCGAGCACGGCGTGCTGGCCGGTTACCCGATGGTCGGCATGAAGGCCACGCTGCTGGACGGCAGCTACCACCCTGTTGATTCCAGCGAAATGGCGTTCATTATGGCCGCCAAACTCGCGTATAAGGCCGCCATCCCCGAGGCCGGCCCCGTCCTGCTTGAGCCCATCGGCGCATTGAAAGCCCACGTCCCCGCCGACAACACCGGCGATATTATGGGCGAGGTCACGAAGCGCCGCGGCCGCGTGCTGGGCATGAACCCCGATGACGACGGCCTGCAGGTCGTCGAGGCCGAGGTCCCCGTGGCCGAGATGCAGGACTTCACCACCTTCCTGCGCCAGCTGACCCAGGGCCGTGGCTACTTCACGTTCGAGTTCGTCCGGTATGAGACCCTGCCGCAGATGCTCGAGAACAAGGTCATCGAGCAGGCAAAGGCATTGGGCAACTTTGCGGATGAGGATTAAACGAGAGATGTTCTTTCTTTGCAAAGAAAGAACCAAAGAAATTCTAAACAAGTAAAATAAAAGCACCTGCTGACCGGTATGCGTGTGACCGGTCAGCAGGTGCTTTTTGGTTGAGATATTGAAAGCTTCTTTGCTTACTTTCTTCTCGAAGAAAGTAAGAGAAAAGGGAGTCTGCGGAAAGGTGCCAAAGCCCCTCAGGCCTCGCAGGTTCGGCCAGTCACCCCTCTGTCGCTTCGCGACATCTCCCCGCGCAGCGGGGAGTCACCCCGCAATGCAAGGAACCTTTTTTGCGGGTTCCGCCCGAGAAAAGCCTCCCCTCACAGGGGAGGTGGCCGAGCGCAGCGATGGCCGGAGGGGCTTCTTGCCGTTACCCGCTAGCATCGGCCTTCCGGGAAGCGGCGGGCCGGGCATGCCCGGCCCCTACAGCGCAGCAAAATGAAAGCCCGCAGTCACCACCGTAGGGGGCGGCGTCCTCGACGCCCCGCACAGCAGCACGCCCCCCATCACGTGATCTTCAACGCCCGCTGCACGCGGTACACAATGTACTTGAACAGCCCGGCGATCAGACTGAACTCCACCCAGACATAATTGGGCAGGTTCCGCCACTTGAATTTCGGTTTGTTTATCTTCGGCAGCGCCGCCCACGCCTCGCGGAAGCCCTTCGCGTAATCCCCGCCGAAGCCGCGCAGCCGGAACATAAGCACTTTGAGCAGATACCCCAGCAGCATCGGGATAAAATTCAAAACCAACATCAAAATCGGCTGGTTCTTGTAGGGCAGCAGAATGCTGTTGCGCCCGCTCTGGATGCTCTTAAACGGGTTGTAGCGCACAGCGCCGGTGGTCGCGCCGCAGATGTGGCGGCAGCGGGCCGTGGGGCAATAGACGTTCCTGTAGCCGAAATTGTTCGCACGCCAGCTCAAATCGACGTCCTCGTAATACGCGAAAAACAGCTCGTCAAACACGCCGATCTCGTCCAGAATCGACTTGCGGTAGAGCGCCGCGCCGCCGCACGCGCTGAACACACGGCAGGGCTTTGTATAGCGGCTGGCCTTTAAGCCGTCGCCGCGCTTGCAGGCAAAGCCCAGGATCGTCACGTAGTCGCCCGCGTCGTCGGCCAGCTCCGGCTCATAGTAGCGCAGCATCAGGCTGCTGACCGCAAAAATTTTCGGGTCGGCGTCGGCGGTTTTGATCAGCTCCGCCAGCCAATCCGGCTCCGCAAAGGCGTCGTTGTTGAACAGCGCCATGTATTCGCCTTTGGCAATCGCAATGCCCTGGTTCACCGCATGGGAAAAGCCGGTGTTCCCGGCGTTCTCAATTAAAGTGTAGCGGTCCCGCCCGCAGTAGCTGCGGGCGATGTCCAGGCTCTCGTCGGTGGAGCCGTTGTCAATGACGATCAGCTCAAAATCCTGCTCGGTCTGCGCCCAGACGGACTCGATGGAATCCCGCAGCCAGCCCGCGCCGTTCAGGTTCGGGATGATGACAGATGCTTTCATGGCGCCTCCTCAACGGTAATAGTAGTAGGCCAGCTGGCTGTGCAGTGCGGCGGTAAACACCATCGCGGCCACAGCCACAAACAGGATGACCAGCCCCGCCACGACCAGCGCACGGATCAGGTACGCCCGGGCCAGCCGCCTGCGGGCAGGGTCCTGCGTGCCGCCAAAGCTCCACACCACCGCCAGCACGAACCCGGCGATGGGGATGGCGAACAGCAGCATGGCCGCCGTCGTCGCGCCCTGGCTCATGGCGTCGATGCGGTCCTCCTCCTGATCCTGCTCGTACAGCGGCTCGCCGGTCTCAACGGTACCCTCCGGGGACTGACGCATGGACTCCAACAGAGCCTCGCCCATCGGGATATGCGGCAGCGGTGCGCCGCACTTGGGGCACCGCTCGTCGTACGGGGCAGTCAGCAGACCGCAGTTTTTGCAAAAATGTGCCATAAAAACCTCGCTTATTCGTCGAATGCCAGACCGCGGTCCAGCTGGGTGTTCAGGATGATCTGGGTGTTGGTGGAGCCCATCTTCTGCATCTTGGTCAGCAGGTGCTCCAGCGCGTCAATGTCGGTGCAGCTTACCTTAATTATAAAGTTGTAGCTGCCTGTCACGCGGAAGCACTGCAAGACCTGCGGCTCCTGCTCGATCATGGTCAGAAAGCTCGCGCGGGTCGCTGCGTCCACCAGTACCGAGATCAGCGCCTCGACCCGGGCGGGCGCGTCGGGGTGGCGCAGCACGACAGATGAAGATCACACTTCAGGAAGATAATGAAGTGCTTGATGAAGTGGTGGTCATCGGTTATGGTTCGGTGAAACGGAAAGATGTGACTACCGCTATCTCTTCCGTATCTACCAAGGATTTGGATATGCGGCCTATCGTTTCGGCAGGGCAGGCCATTCAAGGTAAGGCAGCCGGTGTCTCGGTGATTCAGCCTAACGGTACGCCGGGCGGTGAAATGTCTATCCGTGTTCGTGGTACTACTTCAATGAATGGTAGTAATGATCCGTTGTATGTAGTAGATGGAGTGCCTGTAGACAATATCAAGTTCCTTTCTCCGAATGATATTGAGAGTATGCAGATATTGAAAGATGCCTCATCAGCATCTATCTACGGTTCGCGTGCTGCTAACGGAGTCATTCTAATTACTACGAAGGCCGGTGCAGCCGGTAATGCCAAAGTTTCTTTGACAGCCCAGTTCGGTTTGAACAAAGTGGCCGATAAAGTAGAATCCCTGAATGCAGCACAATATAAAAAATTGCAGGATGAAATCGGACTAGTGTCTTTGCCGGACGGATTACCCGATCGCACCGACTGGTTTGATGAAACGTATACGACCGGAAAGACTCAAAATTATCAGGTAGCTGTATCCAATGGTAATGAGAAAATGAAATATTACCTTTCTGCGGGTTACCTCAAAGAACAGGGAGTGTTGGACATCTCTTATTACAAGCGTTACAATTTCCGGGTAAATTTGGAAAATCAGGTTCGTAAATGGCTGACAGTAAGTGCCAATATCTCTTATTCAGATTATACAAGCAATGGAGGCGGAGCAATGGGAACAGGCTCGAATCGGGGTGGTGTTATTCTGGCTGTTATCAATACACCGACTTATGCGCCGGTGTGGGATGCTTTGAACCCTAATCAGTATTACAATAACTTCTATGGAGTGGGTAATATCACCAATCCATTAGAAAATATGGCCCGCGCGAAAAATAACAAAGACAAAGAAAACCGCTTGTTGGCATCGGGTAATATATTGCTGACTCCATTTCCGGAACTGAAGTTTAAGTCTACTCTTACTCTTGACCGTCGCAACGCCGTTAATACCACTTTTCTTGATCCGATTTCTACTGCTTGGGGCCGCAATCAGTACGGTGAGGCTTCGGACAATCGGAATATGAACACAGTGCTGACATTTGATAATGTATTGACTTATAATAAAAACTTCAAGAAACATGGCTTGGAAGTAATGGCCGGTTCGTCATGGACGGATTCAGACTATTCAAATAGCTGGATCAACGGTTCACACTATCGTAGCGATCAGATTCAAACATTGAATGCTGCCAATAAAATATCTTGGGATAATACAGGTACGGGGGCATCTCAATGGGGAATTATGTCATTCTTCGGACGTGTAGCTTATAACTTCGACAGTAAATACCTGGTAACGGCTAATCTTCGTGCCGATGGTTCTTCTAAATTGCATCCCGATCATCGTTGGGGCGTATTTCCTTCATTCTCTGCAGCCTGGCGTATTTCTTCGGAAAAGTTCATGGAGAACCTTACATGGATTGACGATTTAAAATTGCGCGGTGGCTGGGGACAAACCGGTAACCAGTCGGGTATTGGTGACTATGCATATTTGCAGCGTTACAATATCGGTCGTATCGAATGGTTTAAGAAAGGCGGCGAAGGTGATTCTACTGATTATGCAAATGCTGTTCCTACCATTAGCCAGGCCAACTTGCGTACATCTGATTTAACATGGGAAACCACGACACAGACTAATATAGGTCTGGATCTGACCCTATTGAATGGACGGTTGACGTTTAATGCCGACTATTATTATAAGAAGACCAAAAACATGTTGATGAATGTATCATTACCTGCCGGTGCCGCAGCAGCTACGTCTATTGCCCGTAACGAGGGTGAAATGGTAAATAAGGGTTTTGAGCTTTCTATTAGTTCGAAAAATCTTCGTGGAGGAGCATTTACATGGGATACAGACTTCAATATCTCTTTTAACCGGAATAAATTGACAAAGCTGGAATTACAGAAAGTTTATTACGATGCTAAAACTGCGGATGTGGTGAATGACTATGTGGTACGTAATGAGCCGGGCCGTGCTTTGGGAGGTTTCTACGGTTATATAAGTGATGGGGTAGATCCTGAAACCGGTGAATTGATGTATCGTGATTTGAACAATGACGGTAAAATATCATCTTCCGACCGTACCTATATCGGTGATCCGAATCCCGATTTTACCTATGGTATGACTAATACCTTTTCATGGAAAGGCTTTAATTTGAGTATCTTTATCCAAGGTTCTTATGGAAACGATATTTATAATGCTTCACGTATTGAAACGGAAGGTATGTATGATGGTAAGAATCAGTCGGCCCGTGTACTGAATCGTTGGAAAATACCCGGACAGATAACAGACGTGCCTAAGGCTAATTTCAAATTACTCAATTCTACCTATTTTGTAGAAGATGGCAGTTATCTAAGATTGAAGGATGTTTCCTTGTCCTACAACGTTAAAGGTAAACTGTTGAAGAAATGGGGAATTACCCGTTTGCAACCTTACTTCACGGCTACTAACCTGCTGACATGGACCAACTATTCGGGAATGGACCCGGAAGTAAACCAATGGGGTAACAGCGGTACGGTACAAGGTATTGATTGGGGTACTTACCCGCATTGCAGATCATACGTGTTTGGTATTAATGTTGAATTCTAATGAAAGGAAAGATTATGAAACTAAGAACTATATTTTACGGATTAACCTCCGGCTTGCTATTGGGACTTTCTTCCTGCTCGCTGAATTATGAGCCATTAGACACCTATTCGGATGTGACGGAAGGGGTGACAAGTGATGGTACAAAAATCGTATTCAAGGATAAAGCTGCAGTTGAAAGTCATCTGACAACGCTTTATAATCAAATGCGTGACCGTCAGGAACATTGGTATGTGGATTTACTTTTGATTTCAGACTCCCATTCGGATAATGCTTATGCCGGTACTACCGGAGCGGAAGTTGTCCCGTTTGAGAATAATTCGATTGAAGGTTCCAATTCTGTGTTGGAACGTGACTGGAACCGTTATTTGGAAGACATTGCCCGTGCCAATAAACTCATTTGTAACATTGACCTGGTGACAGATAATTCGTTGACTACTGCCGAACGGGCGCAATACAAAGCAGAAGCGAAGATATTCCGTGCCATGGTAATGTTTGACATGGTACGTCTGTGGGGCGATTTTCCAGTGATTACAACGGTAGCTGGTGATATTACTTCTGAAAACATCGATGAGGTATATCCGCAATACTTTCCCGAACAGAATACGGAACTCGAAGCTTATCAGCAGATTGAAAGAGATTTGTTGGATGCAGTATTGTATGCTCCGGACAATACGCCGGGGAATAAAACGTTGTTCTCTAAATCTGTAGCTCGTACCTTATTGGCTAAAATATATGCCGAGAAACCTTTGCGTGATTATACGAAAGTTATCCAATATTGTGATGAGGTGAAAGCAGACGGTTTTGATTTGGTAGATGATTTCAGTGATTTGTTTGGAATGAATGCTGCGGGAACAGATGCAAAGATGCGCAATACGAAAGAATCGATTCTTGAAGCACAATTTACATCCGGAGCAGGAAACTGGTGTACATGGATGTTCGGGCGTGATCTCGTGAACTGGAATAACAATTTCACGTGGGCGAAATGGGTGACTCCGTCACGTGACCTGATTAGTGCTTTCAAACAGGAAGGGGATGAAGTCCGTTTCAAAGAATCAATAGTCTATTACGATTGTAATTGGAGCAACTATTATCCGTCTGATAATTATCCGTTCATGTATAAATGCCGCTCTGCCAACAGCAGTATCATCAAGTTTCGTTATGCCGATGTCCTGTTGCTGAAAGCAGAAGCGCTGATTATGCAGGATACGCCGGATTTGGAAGGAGCCGCTGATATAATAGATAAAGTTCGCGACCGTGCCAAATTGGGAGCACTTCCCACCTCTGTCCGTTCAAACAAAAACGTCCTGCTGAATGCTTTGCTTAAAGAACGTCGGTTAGAACTGGCTTTTGAGGGACAACGATGGTTTGATCTGGTCCGTCTGGACAAGGTAGAAGAGGTGATGAATGCAGTGTATGCTAAGGATTCAGGACGCAAAGCGCAGATTTACACTTTTGATAAGAACTCTTATCGTTTGCCAATTCCGCAGTCGGTAATTGACGCGAATGATAAGATTCACCAGAATCCGGGTTATTAATTCAACTAAAAACATAGAAAACTTAAGATTATGATAGACATGAGAAATATAGCATTGACCTTTTTAGGATGCTTCACCATATTAGCTGCATGCAGCAACAGTGACGATGCGGAGAAACCGGTTACACCTGTTCCGACCGGAGATGTGACTATTTATGCCACCACTAGCAGCCTGACTCGCGATTTGACCCGTGATGCCGTTAATTTCAGCTCGAAAGATAATTTGGCACCTACTTCAATCACATTGAATCCGACTGAACAATATCAGACAATGGACGGCTTCGGAGCTGCTATCACAGGCGCCACTTGTTTTAATCTTCTGCAAATGAAACCGGAAGATCGTCACGCCTTCCTTACGGAAACATTCTCTGACGGCAAAGGCTTCGGATTTAGCTATATCCGTATCTCTATCGGCTGCTCCGACTTTTCATTGAGCGAATATACTTGCTGTGATACGAAAGGTATTGAGCATTTTGCTTTGCAAAGTGAAGAGAAAGACTATATCCTTCCGATTCTGAAAGAGATTTTGAGCATCAATCCTTCTATTAAAGTCATTGCCGCCCCTTGGACTTGTCCAAAATGGATGAAAGTAAAGAGTCTCACAGACCTCACTCCGCTGGATTCATGGACAAACGGTCAACTGAATCCAGCCTATTATCAGGACTATGCCACTTATTTTGTGAAATGGGTACAAGCATTCAACGCCGAAGGCATTGATATTTATGCTGTAACTCCCCAGAACGAACCGTTGAACCGTGGTAATTCCGCTTCGCTTTATATGAGTTGGGAAGAACAGAGGGACTTTGTGAAAACAGCACTCGGACCTAAATTCAAAACAGCCGGACTGGCTACGAAAATTTATGCATACGATCATAACTATGATTATAGTGATATTGCAACAGAAAAGAACTACCCCGGTAAGATGTATGAAGACGCAGCTGCTTCCCAATACCTGGCCGGAGCAGCTTATCACAACTATGGCGGGAATCGCGAAGAGCTTTTAAATATACATAAAGCCTATCCTGAAAAGGAACTTCTTTTCACGGAGACTTCTATCGGAACATGGAATAGCGGACGTGATTTGTCGAAACGATTGCTGGAAGATATGAAAGAAGTAGCATTGGGGACGATCAACAACTGGTGTAGGGGAGTTATAGTGTGGAACCTGATGCTTGATAATGACCGTGCTCCTAACCGTGAAGGCGGTTGCCAGACTTGCTACGGAGCGGTGGATATCAGTAATAGCGACTATAAGACAATTATCCGCAACTCACATTATTATATCATCGCCCATCTTTCAAGTGTGGTGAAACCGGGAGCGGTACGTATCGGTGCATCCGGCTATGCTGATAGCAATATCATGTATTCTGCTTTCGAGAATCCGGATGGAACATACGCTTTTGTACTGATGAATAATAATGAAAAGACTAAAAAGATAACCTTAAGTGATGGTAAGCGTCATTTTGCTTATGATGTTCCGGGCAAATCTGTGACTTCCTATCGTTGGGCAAAGTCGGAATAAGAACTTTAAAACGATCAAGACAATGAAAAAAAACAGTTATATTATATTGGCTTTGGCAGGAATGTTATCCATGAATTCCTGTAATGATGACGAATTCTTGCCCGGTAATCCGAGTATGGAAATCAAAGCAGAGAATGCAGATGCTCTTTTTGGTGACAGTCTTCCGTTTACGATTAAAGCTTCGGATGTGGATGTGCCTCTTTCTACGTTGAAAGCACAGCTTTTTTATGGAGAAGAACAAGTATCTGAAACGGTTATCCGTACAAAGACAAGCGGAAATGACTATACTGGTAAAATCTTTGTTCCTTATTATGCTAATATTCCTAATGGAACGGCAACTTTGAAATATATTCTTCAGAACATTCATTTTACTACCACAGAAATGACGAAAGAACTCGCTCTGGCACGACCGGACTTCCCCTACCTGACATTAGTGGATGAGGAAGGAAAAGAGTACCGGATGGAACGTCAATCCATGTACAAGTATAGTGTGACAGGAGACTTCTCGCAAAAGATGAAAGCGTATATCAAGACTCCGAAAGTGGGAGAGAATGGGAACGAATTGACTTTCGGCTGGGAGAATGGAACGATTGAAGCCGGTTCTACGAATACTATCTCATTTTCTAATACGGAACCGGGAAATTATGCTATCAAGTTTAATACGTTGACTTACGAGGCAGAACCATTTGCCAAGTTAAAGGTGAACGGTGAAGATATGGAATTGGTAGAGAATGATATCTATGCAATCAAGTTGACTTTGAAGAAGAATGACATTCTAGCGTTTGAAGGGGTGCCTGATTATGATAATTGGTGGATAGACCAGGATTATTTTGAAAAGCAGGAAGATGGAACATTGAAATTCCTGCCGATTGACGGAAGTTACCAAATAACAGCCAATGGTAAAATGAAGTATTTCTCTGTCATTGCTTTGAAGAATGGTGAGGCTGCCAAGTTGCAGGATGATGGAACAGGTGCTATCTGGGCTATTGGAACAGGAATCGGTAAACCGTCGGTGGCACTTTCTGAAGTAGGGTGGACTCCGGAAAACGGTCTGTGTATGCCACAGCTTACTGCGAAGAAGTATCAACTGACATTTATAGCTGGCGTTACCATGAAAGTGGATGATATTAACTTTAAGTTCTTCCATATCAATAAATGGGACAATGGCGAGTTTAAGGGTGATGCTATTTCTACAACGAGTGAATTGGTTAAAATCTCATCGGACGGAAACTTGGGACTGGAAGAAGGTCAGAAGTTCGAAAGAGGAGGTATTTACAGGTTTACAGTTGATGTGACGAAAGGCAATACCAAGGCTGTGTTGACAGTGGAGAAAGTAGGGAAGGTAGATTTACCTGCACCGGATATTTTCTTTGGTAATGATAAGATGGAGGTGACAGATACTGATATATATAAGTCGGATCAGGCGTTTACACAAGGACAAATGATAACTGTTACAGGCATTGATAATTTGAATGAATGGTGGATCGATCCTGACTTCTTTGAGAAACAAAGTGATGGTGCATTGAAGTTCCTGCCGATTAACGGAGATTATCGGGTGACAGCTAATGCTGTTTTGAAGTATTTTTCTGTAATGGCTTTGAAAGATGGTAAACCGGCCAAATTGCAAGATGACGGAACGGGTGCAATCTGGGCTATCGGAAAAGGAATCGGTAAGCCTTCTGTTACGTCTTCCGAAGTAGGTTGGGAGCCAGGTAAAGCGCTCTGTCTGGCGCAAGTTGCTCCTAAAAAGTATCAGCTAACCTTGAAAGCCGGGGAAACGTTGAAGACTAGTGGTGACCCGGAAGTGATTAGTTTTAAGTTCTTCCATCAAAATGATTGGGGAGGAGAATTCGGCAATTATGCAAGCTCTATTTTAGTGGAACAGCTTAAACTTGCAGATTCCGGAAATTTGGAAATGCAGGATAATAAAGCATTTGAAGAAGGAGCTGTCTATCGATTTATCATTGATGTAACGAATGGCAATGCAAATGCTGATCTGAAGGTTGAGAAAATAAATTGATCTGAAGATTAATGCCGGATTTTTATTGAAACTATCCTGAAAGGGTATGATGAATTGTACCCTTTCAGGATTCATCTTTGGTCGGAATAATGTAAAAAACATTAATAAACTCGTCCGCAACTAGGAAATATCCCCTGTTTGGGAGTCTATATAAATAAAGTATGAACTTATTTCTTATATCATAAATGAACATGAAATTCAAAGCAATGTTACTTGGCTTGTCTGTGATAACTGCGTTGCCTGCCTTTGCGCAGAAGCCCGTGTATCTGGACACTGGTAAGCCTATCGAAGAGAGAGTGAAAGATGCATTGAACCGGATGACCCTTGAAGAAAAGGTGAAGATGATTCATGCACAGTCTAAATTTAGTTCGGCAGGCGTTCCCCGCCTCGGAATTCCCGAAGTATGGGCTACCGACGGTCCTCATGGTATCCGTCCGGAAGTGTTGTGGGATGAATGGGATCAGGCTGGATGGACAAACGATTCCTGTATTGCCTATCCGGCATTGACGTGTCTTTCTGCTACATGGAATCCCGAAATGTCGCATCTTTATGGGAAAAGTATCGGTGAAGAGGCGCGTTACCGCAAGAAAGACATCTTGTTGGGTCCCGGTGTGAATATCTACCGTACTCCCTTGAACGGACGTAACTTCGAGTATATGGGAGAAGACCCGTATCTGTCCGCCACTATGGTGGTTCCTTACATCAAAGGTGTACAAGAGAATGGGGTAGCTGCCTGTGTGAAGCATTATGCATTGAACAATCAGGAGTTCAACCGTCATACCACCAATGTGCAATTGAGTGATCGTGCTCTTTATGAAATATACCTGCCTGCTTTTAAAGCGGCTGTTCAGGAAGGTGGAACATGGTCGATTATGGGCTCTTATAATCTTTATCAGGGACAGCACGCTTGTCACAACAAACGTCTGCTTAAAGATATTCTTCGTGATGAATGGGGTTTTGATGGCGTTGTAGTGTCCGACTGGGGAGGTGTGCACAACACCGAACAGGCTATTCACAATGGTATGGACTTGGAATTTGGTTCCTGGACGAACGGACTGTCTGCCGGAACGAGAAATGCGTATGATAATTATTACCTTGCTTTCCCTTACCTGAAACTGATAAAAGAGGGTAAAGTAGGAACAAAGGAACTGGACGAAAAGGTTAGCAATGTCCTTCGTCTGATATTCCGTACTTCAATGGATCCGCACAAACCGTTCGGCTCTTTAGGTTCTCCCGAGCACGGACAAGCCGGACGTGAGATAGCTGAAGAAGGAATTGTCTTGTTGCAGAACAACGGTAACGTATTGCCTATTGATTTGAATAAAACGAAGAAAATCGCAGTGATCGGTGAAAATGCGATAAAGATGATGACTGTGGGCGGTGGTAGCTCTTCTTTGAAAGTGAAATATGAGATTTCTCCGTTGGATGGACTGAAAAGCCGTG
>ERZ773134.795-NODE-795-length-30278-cov-11.399530_pt1 | contig 30278 bp, 27 predicted proteins | sample MGYA00580856_ERZ773134 | MGnify/ENA primary metagenome ERZ773134 (study PRJEB29015, sample SAMEA2737823) | human gut metagenome | biome: human gut; feature: human-associated habitat; material: faeces | place: China | collected 2012 ... | reverse complement strand
GACGGCACTCAGGTTGTTGTGGGCGCCTCCGCCCCTGTGAAGGTCGCCAACAGCACGACCGATGATTACCGCACCGTGAAGGGCGACAAGGACGAGGTGCAGCAGTTCTGCGAGAAGTACTTCTCTGACCTGACCCTGAACAGCAATAACCACGACGATTTCGGCCGTCCCTCCGACCAGTGGAAGAACGGCACCAAGGAGATCGGCACCTATGCTTCCACCGCCGATGCCTCTTACTCCGAGAAGGTCAGCTCCAAGACCCTGTACTCCGACCTGGGCCTGGATAAGACCACTACTGTGGATGTGACCGAGGACGGCAAGGCCAATGGCACCTTCACCATCGAAAAGGGCAACAGCGACGACGAGCTCGGCGGCAACGGCGTTCTGGTCGAGGCTTTTGTGGACAACGACGACAACGTGACCCTGGTGGTCATCAACACCTACGTGGGCGAGATCTCCAAGGTTACCGCCGCGAAGGACGGCGATGACCGCTATGTCACCGTGGACGGCAAGAAGTTCGAGACTGAGTCCTTCGAGAAGGACGACGTGGTTCTCTACACCATGGCTGATGGTGAGATCCAGACCATGACCCTGGCCGAGGTGGTTGAGGGCGTCGAGGTCACCAAGACCACCGGCGATTCCAGCTTCGTGGCTGACGGCGAGACCTACAAGTACAGCGCGAAGATGTCCAATAAGGGTGATGTCAAGGTCGACAGCGTGCTGGACCTGTACCTGGATTCCTATGGCTATGTCATCAAGGTCGACGTATCCAAGGCCTCCAGCGACTACGCCTACGTCGTGAACACCGGTGCCGATGAGGGCCGCTATGACGACGAGAGCTCCTACTATGCCAAGCTTCTGCTGGCCGACGGCACCGTGGTCGAGGCCGAGGTCGATGAGGACTGTCTGAGCGGCGACAACTTTAAGGCGAAGGAAACCGCTCTGAAGGGCATGCAGGGTTACATCGTGGAGTACAGCAAGAACTCCAAGGACATCTACACCATCAAGGGCGTCAGCACTTCTGGTCTGGCCGAGAACAAGAAGGTCGAGATCAACAAGGGCGAGTCCGCCATGACTCTGGACACTAAGACTGTCTACGCCAACAGCAAGACCGTCTTCCTGGTGCAGACCGGCACCGGCAGCAAGGCCACCTATAAGTCCTACACCGGCTATGCCAATGTTCCCGACCTGAAGGACAACAGCGGCAACTTTGTTTACTACTGCAAGAGCGGTAGCACTGTGGCTACCATGGTCTTCATCTCCGATGTGTCCGCCAGCTCTGACGACATCGTATATGTCCTCAGCTCCAAGGCCGGCACCAAGGTGAAGGACAGCGACAACACCTACTACGAGTACAAGGCTGTTGTCAACGGTGAGATCACCACTGTCAAGATGGATGAGGAGCTGAAGGACAGCTATCCCAGCGGCAATGTCCTGAAGACCGATATTCTGCTGAACGTTATCGCCTATGCGGATGCTGAGAACGAGATTCTGGATGCCTCTGCCTGCGAGGAGTACAGCAAGAAGGATACTGACGACACCTATCAGCTTCCCGGCGTGGAGGTCAAGGCTGAGGCCGAGGATGGTATCATCGACCTGGGCGGCAAGAGCTACGCTGTTTCCGACGATGTAGAGGTCTATGCCGTCACCAAGGGCAAGAAGATCGAGACTGGCTCTCTGAGTGATGTGGAGAAGGGCATGACGGTTACCGCCATCGTGAAGAACGGCGAGATCGTCACCATCTTCTACGGCTCCACCACCTCCTCCGGCAGCGACAAGGCTGAGATTTCCGGCAGCGGTGTAAATACTGCTACCGTTGTTAACGCCTCTGATCTGAGCAGCGAAGCCAATGGTGCCTATGTTCTGACCAAGATGCCTGAGGATAAGAAGGATGACATCGGCGGTGAAATCACCGACAACATGTTCTTCACCTTCCGCATTACTGACAAGGATGCTCAGAATGTTGCTCTGTCCATCAAGAACAGCAAGGGTAATCTGATGTACAAGGAAGATGCCAAAGGTGTGACCACTGGTTTCCATTACTTCTATGTGCAGGTCATTGGTGAAGGCATCAATAATTCCTCCAAGGGCTATGAGATGAGCGATAAGGCGCTTGTCGATGGCACTTATACTTGGACGATTGTCAATACGACCACCGGCAATGAGCTGATTGGCGGGACCTTCACTATCCGCTGAGTTCTGATCACCAAACCCCAAGAAGCAAGGAGGCCCCGGGTATTTCCCGGGGCCTCCTTGCTTTCTTGATAAAGCGCCGCGTAATAATAGGTGGTTCCAGCCTCATTGAGCTACTGGTAGTCGTGATTGTAAAGTCCTCCCCCCAGCTTCCAGCTCAGGCCGTCTTGAGTCCACTCCACCTCAAGCAGTTCTCCATCACTGGTGCTGAAATTAACCGCCTGCGTGTTCCCCCTCAGAAAGACAGCGTGGCGTGAACCGCAGCTTACCCAAAGCGCCTTGGCTGGAATCCCCAGTGTAAGTACGGTAGGCTCGGACGGGCCGCAAGTTCCCGTACCCACATAAGAGCCGAACAGAAGGCTGCAATCTCCCCGTCCGGCGAGGCCCGCGTCAATTTTCTGAAAATCCTCGTTGAAGTCTCTCCGTAAAAAGCTGTCCTCGGGTTCCCACTGGTGCAGGTGATAGTGCGCTGTATAGTTTGCCATCTATATTACCCCCTCCGCAGGCAAGGCCACCCCCGCGTCCGGTAGACAGCCGGACGCGGGGGTCCTTTCCCGCAGGGGCCGCGTTTTCCAGTACAGCAAAGGCACTGCCCGCCCCCCCTGCGGGAGGAATGAAAATGGCAGCTTATACGGAACACTATCACCTGCACCAGTGGGAGCCGGAGGACAATTTCCTGCGCACGGATTTCAACGAGGATTTCCGTGTGCTGGATAAAGCACTGGCCTTAAAGCCTGAGATTCTAAGTGGAAGCTATACAGGGGATGACGCCCGAAGTCGGGATATTTCGCTGGGGGTATCGCCCCGGGCAGTCTTTGTGGTAAGGCAGGACGGCGCAATGCAGTCCGACATGTATACCTATGGCGGACTGGCGCTGCAAGGAGCACCAGTCACCATGCGGGATGGAAACCTGGTGGAGATCACCAGCAGCGGAATACGGGTGGCCCGCGGCGACCTGATAGAGGGCAGATTCTACGCGGACGCAAACCAATCCGGAATGAGCTACTACTATATAGCTTTCCACTAACAAAAAGAGCCGCCCCCAATCGGGGGCGGCTCTTACCTTTTAACAAGTGAAAAGTAATGCTTTGTTCTGCTTTACTGCTTCACCCAGCCCATGCCAGTAGCACCACTACCATCGGTGTAAACCGTACCCCAGACATAGGTGGAATTGTTCTGCAACGCTGCCTTGGTACCCTGGGCAGAGGCGCTCCCAGCGGCGCTGTAGAAGTTTTTGTCAGCTCCGACACCGGTGCCGGTAGGAGCAGTGCCTCCAATGGTAATCTTAACCCCCTCCTTTGCACCAACAACGGAGCCGTTCAGCACAAAGGTGTTGGAATCGGAGAAGCTGTAATTATCACCAATGGTCACCACGCCGGAGGTAGTGTAAGAAACGCCAGAAGCAGTCTTGGCAATCGTCACATCGGAGTCACAGGAAACAATTCCGCCCTTACCCAGCACGCTGCCGTCGGAGAGCACAACCGCACCGCCAGCCTTCAGCGTAATCTCCAGCTTACCGTCCGTAATCTGAGTAGCGTTCACCTTCAGAGTAGCGCCACTCTCAACCGTTACAGTGAGCTTGTTGGTATCGTTAGTACCAGTAAGGGTCAGAGTCTTGTCAGCAGGCACATTTACGCTCTCAGCCTTGGAAATCTTGCTGGCATCCAGGCGGACATCAGTATACTTATTCCAAGTGTCCTTCAGGTTGGAAGGGTCCGTCACAGTGATGACGCTGTTAACCGCGGGGATGTTGCCGTAGGTGTCAACCACCAGCAGCTTCACCTCGTCGCCGGCGCCCATCACATAGTAGGCGTTGGCCTGGTAAACACCGGACTTATCAGTCTCGATGGCGATGGTGGGCACCGCGCCCGCAACGCCGGCCTTGTCATCGCTGTTGATGCCGATGATAACGGTATCTTTGGTGATATCAGCGTCGACATTGCTGCCCTTGTCGCTCAGAGAAGCGTCGGTGAAGCGGATATCGCCGTTCTTCTCGTTGTAGGCAATGATGGCGGTACGCAGCAGGTTGTCGACCTCGGTGACAGTGTAGCTGCCGTCCTTGTTCTCCTCGTAGGTGAAGATGTCGCCCTTGGACAGGGAAACCTTCTCGTCGGTCATGATGTCCTTGTGCTCGGTGGCGCCATCCCAGAAGGTGAAGGAAGACACGGTCTCGCCGTCCTTGTTCTTGGTGGTGGACACGGCGCTGGTCACATAGCCGTAGTTGCTGGTGATGGAGTTGACCTTTTGGTTCAGAGTCGCGTAGGCCAGAACCACGCTGTTGTAGCCGGTGGAGTTGTCCTTGTTGGCATAGGCGTTCTTGATCGCCTTCACGGAATCCTTGTCGTACTTGGCAAAGTCGGCGCCGGTCATGGTGGAATACTTATTGTTGTTGTCCATCACAAAGATCACGGCATCGTCCGCGATGCTCTCGCCGCCAATCTTGCCCTTGCCGGACTTGTTCTCATAGGTATTCGCCAGAATGAGGTCAAAGCCGGCCTTATCTTTGTCGGAAGTCTCAGCCTTGGTCAGGACATACTCGCCCTTCTTGACCTCGTAGGTCACCAGATCGCCAATACCGGCGCGGCTGGAGTTTCCATCATACGCGACATCAGTGGTAACCACCTTGGTGGTGCCGTCGGCAAAGAGCAGCTTGGCCTGCTCGCCGTTGATATCCTTGGCGGTGTTCACGATCAGAGCGTAATCCTTCAGCTCGTGGCTGGCGGTGACAACCTCGGACTTCACGATGTAGCCGTTGAGCACAGCAGCCTTCACGGTGCTGTCCAGAGCCAGATCCTTGTCGGGAGTGGTGGTAACATAGTTGTACCAGGTACCGTCAATGCGGACGGAGTTGCTCTTGGTGGCCTCGATCTTGCCCTTGACCGTCTCAGCCAGGACATAAGTATCGGTGTCATCCACGGTGTTGGCGGCGTCGCTCTTGATGACATAGTCGTTCTTGGCCATGTCGTCGTAAGCGTTCACGTCCTCAAACTTAACATTGGTGTTAACATCGGTGTTGAAGGACTTCTCGCCCACGTAGGTCACCTTGGCGGCGGTGAAGGGGACGTAAACAACGGTGTCGATCTTGCCGTTGTCGTCGTTGTCGTAAGCCTTCACAGCGGCGGCCTTGTTGCCGCCCACATTCAGGCCGTCAATCAGCTTACCGGTGTAGAGAGCGGTGGTGGTCACATTGCTGTCCACCTTGTAGGTGGTGCCGTCAATCTTGACCTCATTATTGCTGAGAGTACCAACCTTACCAGCAGTGCTCTCCACAATCAGGGAGCTGTCGGTGGAGGCATAGACGCCGTACACATTCTCGCGGTCCTTATACAGAACCTCGACCTTCTGGCCGATCAGGTTGCTGTAGTCACCCTCGACCTTGGTGTACTGGCCCTTGGTGGTGATGCCGTTCATGTACAGGGTGTAAGTGCCCTTGCTGTCCTTCTCCACGTCGGTCAGCACGGCGTCGCCGTCGGTGATCAGGGACAGGTACTTGTGGCCCATGGTCTCGTCGGCGTACTTGGTCACGGTGTTCTCGCCGTAGACATTCTGGGTCTTCTGCTCCAGAGCGTACTTAACTTTGTTGAACTCAGCGCCAGCGACCTCTTTCACGGTCTCGTCAGCGTCGCTGCGGCTGTTGTACACGGAGCCGCTCAGGGCATCAACAGCAGCCTTGATCCCAGAATCAGTGCAGTTGTTCTCCTTGATCGTGAGCACCCACACGCGCTCGGTGCCGGTCACGACGGACTCGGTGCCGGTGTAGCTGTACTGGCTGGTGGTGTAGTTGCCAGCGGCGTTCAGCTCAACCATGTCGGCGTCCAGAGCATTGTAGATCATCTGGGCGGCATTGTCACGGGTCAGCAGGGTGTTGGCGTTCAGATTGGACAGTTTCTTGTAAAGACCGTTCTGGTTGGCCAGCACGTTGGTGTTGATGGCCCAGTCGTTGCCCACCAGGCCGGACTTCTCGGCGCTGTAGCCCAGCACGCCCAGCAGCATCTTGGCGGCCTCGGTGGCGCTCACGGTGCCGGTAGGATCAAACTTGTTGTTGCCGCGGCCAGCGATGATGCCGTTGGCGGCGCAGTACTCAATGTAGGACTCTGCCCAGGTACCCTTGATGTCGGTAAAGGTGGGGGTGTCCTTGACGCCCAGCACGGGATCCACACCGCCGTTGATGGCGACGCAGAGCATCTTGGCCATCTCGGCACGGGTCACGTTGCCGGTGGGGTCAAAGTAGCTGCCGTCTTCCTTACCATTGATGATGCCCAGGGCAGTCATGGTAGAAACGGCGTCCTTGTTTACGATCTCATCCGCATCGGTGAAATCGCTCGCGTTCACCGCGCTGGCACCAACACTCATCATGCCCACGAGCATGACGGAGGCCAGAGCCAGGCTGAGAGTCCGCTTGAGGTTTCTCATGTTTGGAATTCCTCCTTCTAAATTTTGAGCTTTCGGGGCATCCTACTCACGACTGCGCGTTTCAGTCAAGTACGACGCCCCTTACATGGGAGGAAAGAATGCAGCTTTCGGGGAATAGGGGTATAAAAGGCGGGGAAACAGAATCAAAAGGTTCGCATGGTAGACGTATGGTAGACATTATAAAAAACTCCTTGGGGAAAAAGCTGAAAATTCAGGCGCTTTGCGTTGCATTTTGGTAGACATTTGGTAGACATAACCCCACGCACGATCAGAAGAGGTATAAAAGTCGGCAGATTGGGTATTTTGAAAGCAAAGGATCACAGGCACGAGAAGAGAAAATCGGAGCACACGAGAATTTTGCTTTGATTTTAAGGAGAGATCTGCTATAATGTACTCGTATTGGAGCGCACTTCCATGGAAGGCGTTTATTAAATTGTGTTTACCGGGCCGGTGAATTGCCGGCCCTTGGATACCGTTTATGCCGGAAACGGCTGCGGCGGAAGGAATAGAGGGTTGTAGCTTTGACAAAATATGTGATCCACGGCGGAAAGCCGCTTTTTGGAGAAATTGACATCAGCGGCGCGAAGAATGCCGCCGTCGCCATAATCCCCGCCGCCCTGCTGGTGGACGGGGTATGCCGCATTGAGAACATTCCCCAGATCAGCGACGTGACATTGATTCTGAATATTTTGCAGGAGCTGGGCGCCGATGTGCGCACCGTCAACCGCACCACGGTGGACGTGGACTGCTCCCACATCCGCAACGCCCGTGTGCCTGAGGAGCTGGCGCGGAAAATCCGCGCCTCTTATTACCTCATTGGGGCGCTGCTGGGCCGGTTCGGCTCCGCCGAGGTGCCCCCTCCGGGTGGCTGTGACTTCGGCGGACGGCCCATTGACCAGCACATCAAGGGCTTTGTGGCCATGGGGGCCGACGTGGATGTGCGGGGCGGCTACATCCATGCCAAGGCCAAAAACGGCCGCATGTGCGGCACCCAGATCTATCTGGACATCGTCTCGGTGGGCGCCACCATGAACATCATGCTGGCGGCCGTGCTGGCCGACGGCCTGACTGTCATTGAGAACGCCGCCAAGGAGCCCCACATCGTGGATCTGGCCAACTTCCTCAACTCCATGGGGGCGGAGATCATGGGCGCGGGCACCGACGTGATCAAGATCCGCGGGGTGGAGCGCCTGTCCGGCGGCAGCTACTCCATTATCCCTGACCAGATTGAGGCGGGCACTTATATGACCGCCGTGGCCGCTGCCGGGGGCGAGGTGCTCATCCGCAATGTCATCCCCAAGCATCTGGAGTGCATCACCGCCAAGCTGCTGGAGATGGGGGTGGATGTGGAGGAGCGGGACGACGCGGTGCTGGTGCGCCGGCACGGCAAGCTGACCCGCACCAACGTCAAGACCCTGCCCTACCCCGGCTTCCCCACCGACATGCAGCCCCAGATTGCCGCCGTCCTCTGTCTGGCGGAGGGCACCAGCGTGCTCACCGAGGGCGTGTGGGACAACCGCTACCGCTATGTGGACGAGTTCCGGCGGATGGGCGCCCAGATCCAGGTGGACGGCAAGATCGCCGTCATCGAGGGCGTGGAGAAGCTCACCGGCGCCCGTATCCAGGCCTGCGATCTGCGGGCCGGGGCGGCCATGGTAATCGCGGGCCTGGCGGCCCAGGGCACCACCGAAATTGGCTGCATCCACCACATCGAGCGGGGCTACGAGGATATCGTGCGCAAGCTCTCCGGCGTGGGGGCGGACATCCGCGTGGTGGTCACCCCGGACGAGGAGAAGCAGAGTCAGGTAGGCTAAAAAGAAAACAGGGAGCGGCGGCGCAGGCCGCCGCCCTTTTTTGCGCAGAGAGACTACATAGTGAGGAGCGATTCCGTGCTGGAACTTTGTACCCTGGCCAGCGGCTCCAGCGGCAACAGCCTGCTGGTGACCGACGGCCGCACCCATGTGCTGGTGGACGCGGGCATCTCCTGCCGCCGTATCTGCACCGGACTGAAGGAGCTGGGCGTGGAGCCAACGGAGCTCGCCGGCGTGCTGATCACCCACGAGCACAGCGACCACATCTCCGGTTTGACCACCCTGACCAAGCAGCTTAAGCTGCCGGTGTATGCCAGCCCGGGGACGGGGCGGCAGCTTTGCTACCGCATTGCCTTTCTGGAGGAGCTGCTCCGCCCTGTGGCGCCGGGGGAGGGCTTTTCCGTCGGCGGGCTGGCGATTGAGAGCTTCCCCACCTCCCACGACGCGGCGGAGAGCGTGGGCTACGCCCTGTCCGCCGGGGGGCGGAAGGCGGCGGTGGTCACCGACCTGGGCTATGTGACCGGGGCGGTGCTCCGCGGCATCCGGGGGGCGGATCTCCTGGTGGCCGAGGCCAACCACGACGTGGAGTGGGTGCAGTCCGGCCCTTACCCTTATCACCTCAAGGCCCGCATTCTGGGCGACCGGGGCCACCTGTCCAACGAGGCGGGGGCCGAGCTGGCCTGGACGGCGGTGGAGGGGGGCGCCCGCACGGTGGTGCTGGCCCACCTGTCCCATGAGAACAACACCCCCGCCCGGGCCCACGAGGTGGTACGGGGCGTACTGGAGCGCCGGGGCGCGGCGGTGGGCCGGGACGTGGCGCTGGAGGTGGCCCCCCGCAGCGAGAAGAGCCGGAGGTACACGGTATGAAGGGCATCCGGGTGCAGCTCATCTGCGTGGGCAAGATGAAGGAGAAATTTTACATCGACGCGGCGGCGGAGTACGTCAAGCGCCTGTCGGCCTACTGTAAGCTCCAGGTGGTGGAGCTGCCGGAGGAGCGGCTGCCGTCCAATCCCTCCCAGGCCCAGATCGACGCCGCCCTGGAGAAGGAGGCGGCGGCCATCCGCGCCAAGCTGGCTCCGGGGGCCAGCCTGGTCGCCCTGTGCGTGGAGGGGCGCATGCGCTCCAGCGAGGAACTCTCAGGCCTCCTGTCCGACTGGAGCAGCCGGGGGGGAAGCAGCCTGTCCTTCCTCATCGGCGGCTCCTACGGCCTGCACGCCTCCCTCAAAGCGGAGGCGTGGGCCAGGCTGTCCATGTCCCCCATGACCTTTCCCCACCATCTGGCCCGGGTGATGCTGCTGGAGCAGCTCTACCGCAGCTTCAAGATCGACGAAGGCTCCAGCTACCACAAGTAGGCGTGACAATCTCCCAAATTCGTCAAAAGACGGGCTGGATATTGGTAAATTTTTGTGCTATAATCACAGTGCAGTACATTGTTTACGCCAGAATTTCAGATATTGGAGGTTAGTCCCATGTCCTATCGTGATGTTTATGAAAAGTGGCTCAGCAGTTCTGCGCTCAGCGAGGCGGAAAAGGAGGAGCTGCGCTCTATTTCCGGCGACGAGAAGGAGATTGAGAGCCGGTTCTTTGCCCCGCTGGAGTTCGGCACCGCCGGCCTGCGCGGCACCATGTGCGTCGGCCTGCACCAGATGAACATCCACGTCATCCGCCACGCCACCCAGGCCTTCGCCGAGGTCATTCTGGCCGAGGGCCCCGAGGCGGTGAAGCGCGGCGTGGCGGTGTGCTTCGACTGCCGCAACCACTCCCAGGAGTTCGCCCGTGAGACCGCCGGCGTCATGGCGGGCAACGGCATCCCCGTACGTATCTTCGAGTCCCTCCGCCCCACCCCCGAGCTGTCCTTCGCCGTCCGGGAGTATGGCTGTATCGCCGGCGTGAACGTCACTGCCAGCCACAACCCCAAGGAGTACAACGGCTACAAGGTCTACTGGCAGGACGGCGCCCAGCTCCCCCCCCACCACGCCGAGGCCATCGCCAAGAAGATGGAGGAGCTGGACTTCTTCGCCTCCATCAAGCGCATGGACTACGACGAGGCGGTGGAGAAGGGCCTGATCACCGTCATGGGGGCTGAGACCGACGAGAAGTTCCTCTCCAACGTCATGGGTCAGGTCAACGACAAGGCCGCGGTGGAGAAGGTGGCCGACACCTTCAAGATGGTTTACACCCCCTTCCACGGCACCGGCTACAAGCTCATCCCTGAGGCCCTGCGCCGCCTGGGCATGAAGCACGTCATCTGTGTCCCCGAGCAAATGGTCATCGACGGCAATTTCCCCACCGTGGTCTCCCCCAACCCGGAGAACCCGGAGGGCTTCTATCTGGCTGTGGATCTGGCCAAGAAGGAGGGGGCGGACTTTATCCTCGGCTCCGACCCCGACGCCGACCGGGTAGGCATCATGGTGCGCACCTCCGACGGGGAGTTCAAGGTGCTCACCGGCAACCAGACCGGCGTGCTGCTGCTGGACTACCTGATCGGGGCCAAACAGCGCACCGGCAAGATGCCCGCCAACCCCGTGGCTCTCAAGACCATCGTTACCACCGAGATGGCCCGCAAGGTCGCCGAGACCAACGGCCTGAAAAGCTACGACACCTTTACCGGCTTCAAGTTCCTGGCGGAGAAGAAGGACAAGCTGGAGAACGCCGGGGAGGGCAAGGTGATCTTCGCCTACGAGGAGAGCTACGGCTACATGCTGGGCGACTATGTCCGCGACAAGGATGCCGTCACCGCCGCCCTGTCCCTCACCGAGATGGCGGCCTGGTACGCCGGACAGGGCATGACCCTGTATGACGCCCTGCTGGCCTGCTATGAGAAGTACGGCTATTACGGTGAAAAGACTCTGAACCTGGTGATGCCCGGCCTGGACGGCCTGAAAAAGATGGCCGATCTGATGGCCAATCTGCGGGAAAAGCCCCCGGTGGAGATCGCCGGTGTGGGCGTGCTCCAGCAGAAGGACTACAAGGACGGAAGCGTGGTCAACGTCGCCGACGGCGCGAAGAGCACCATGGAGCTGTCCGGCTCCAACGTGCTGCGCTATGAGATGGCCGACGGCACCAGCCTCATCGTCCGGCCCTCCGGCACCGAGCCCAAGGTCAAGGTCTATATCCTGGCCAACGACGCCTCTAAGGAGGCCTGCGACGCCAAGGTGGACAAGTATGCCGCCTGGGCCGAGAGCCTGAAAAAGTGAGTGAATAGAGTAAACCGGTTCCCCGGCGTCCGCGCCGGGGAACCGGTTTTTTCACGTCGGGAGCAGCACGGATTTCCAGCCTCCCGGAGTAGCGGGAACCTGAACAGAGGCGGTGTCGCCCCAAAATTCATTTTACACCCTGTGCACGGGCGGCACTTGCGGCCGCCCCCTTTTTGCCCCCGCCGGGAACGCTTCGCCCCGTAGGGGCGGGGCTTGTCCCCGCCCGTGGGCGGCCACAAGGGCCGCCCCTACTTCCGGGGTTCTGTCTCCAGCGGGCTGTCTTGCGGCACTTGGACGTAGGGGCGGATGCCCACACCCGCCCGCAGGCCGTTCGGCAGGACAAGGCCCCGCGTCCGGCGGTACGCCGTGCGCGGGGGTGCTTTTATCTCCAGAGGAGGTAATCAGAATGGCAAATTATACACAGCACTATCACCTGCACCAGTGGGAGCCGGAGGACAGCTTCCTCCGCACCGACTTCAACGGAGATTTTCAGAGGCTGGACGAGGCGCTGGCGGGACTGGATGGGCGCAAGCCGGAACTGCGTCTGGGGCGGTACACCGGGGACGGGACGCAGAACCGGGCGGTTGCGCTGGGGTGTGCCCCCCGGGCGGTCCTGCTCTTCTGCCGGGATCGGGAGGCCCTGCTGGCCTGGCCGGGCGCGCCCTATGTCTACGCTTATAAGAACCGGCCCGGCAATATGCTGATTCTGACGGAGACCGGCTTTCAGGTGCACTACGACCACTACGAGGTGGGCCTCAGCGACAACGACTTTCTCCCCGTCACCAACAAGGCGGGGGAGAGCTACCGCTATCTGGCCCTGGTATAGCAGAGAGCCCCCGGACCCAATTGGGTCCGGGGGCTTCTCAGTTGTTTTTGCCGGAAGACGGCCGTCCGGATTAGACGCCGCGGTCCAGCGTGAAGGAGCCGGAGGCTACGGTGGTACCGTTCTCGGTAACGCTCCACACATAGTTGCCGTCGGCCAGCTTGCCAGCAAAGGTGCACTTGTCGTTGGCAGTGTCAACCTTATTGCTGGTGCTGCTGGTGTTTAGGCTACCGTTGTCCAGGCTGATGTAGAAGTAGTGCTGCCCGGCGGCAACGGAGGCGCTGGGAGAGCCAGCGGTGCCGTGAGTTTCACGGTACACCACGCCGCTGCGGTCGCTGATGGTCAGCACCACGTTGCCGGTGCCCTTGGTGGTGTAGGTAAACATCATGTTGTCGCCAGCGGTAATATCCGTGCCAACCGAGCCGCCAGTGATGGTAGCCAAATCGCTCCCGTCACCAATCAGAGCGGAGTTGTCGGGCAGGTCAGCCGCATTGTTGTAGTTATCAACGTTCTCCGCACCGATAGCAGAATCACTGAACCAGCGGGTGACAGTGGTGAAGGTCAAGCTCGTGCTGATGCCGCTGCTGGACTTCACCTGGGCGGTCACAGTGTACTCGTTGTTCGCAGCAGATGCAAAGGTCACGTCGGTGTAGCCGGCCTTCTCCATGGCGCGGGTGATCACAGCCACACGGTTATCAGCGCCGACAAAGGCATTCAGATAGATCTTGAAGTTATCTGCATCAATCTTGGTAACCTCGGTGGCGATGGGGTTGTTGTCGTCGATGTCGTTGTCGCCTTCCTCAACCTCCCAGATCCAGGCGGTGCGGATGGCGTTGTCATCCTCGACAATGACGGCGTTCACCTTGGTATTGTAGGGGAAGGTGCCCAGGGCGGTCTTGTCCTCGGCGGTGTCCACGTCGGTGACATCCTACACGTTGGCCTTGCCGGACAGGGCGATGTAGCCCTTCAGGCTGCTGTCCACAGTGCCGTTCTTCAGCAGCTTGGCGGTAGCTGTAGTCGTTGATCAGGTTGTGGGCATCCTCTTCGGTCTTGCAGTAGCCGTAGTTCACGTAGAACTCGGTGCCCTTGGTGACGGCCACGCCGGTGCCCTTCAGGTAATCCTTCACGGTGCTCTGAGTGGCAGCGGTGGCGTTGATCACGTTCACGTCGTCCTTGGTGGACACGCCCAGCACCTTGGAATCGGACAGGATGGTGGTCTTCTCGATGTACATGGTCACGGTCTTGCCCAGGAAGTCAACGGGGGTGTCCACATTGAAGGCAATCTTACCGGACTGGGCCACGCCCTCGTCCTTGGTGGTGTTGGAGGTGGTGGAGGAGTACAGAACCACGTTGTCCAGCACGGTCTTGCCATCCTTCAGAGCGGAGTCGGAGTCGGTCTTGTCCAGCTCAGCCCACTTGTTGCCCACCACAACGCCCTCCACCTTGTACACGCCGTACATGGAGGACAGGATGGTGCGGGCATCGGAGTAGGGTCTTGTCGATCTCCATCCAGCGTTTTACCTTGTTGCTGTCCGTAAATGCCAAAAAGTAGCGTGGGTGGGTAGTATTGATACCAGTGGTGTATATTTCATAAGGGTTTTCTTCATCCCTCCGGCGCTTGGGACGAGGGTCAATGTTTTTTGGATGACTGCCATCCATTGTTTTTTCCTCCATTCGTTCTGAATTTTTGAAAATTCAGAACGTGGAGGACTACGACAATGGGGTGGCGAGTTGCCGCAGCAGAAAAAAATAGCATCAAGGGAGTAATATCCCCTGACACTGATTTGAAAAAAACCGCAGAATTGCCCCCAAACGAGAGCTTTCCTGCGGATTGAGACTGTTGGAAAGAGGTAAAAAAAATAGGGGAACGTTGATAAACGTAATTTCCCCACAGAATACCACGCTTGTTACAGAATACACGGGAATTTTGTAAAATTCCGTATAATTCGACGCACGAAAGCCCCGCAAAGATCAGGATGACCTTTGCGGGGCTTATACTTCGACAAGATATGTACTTATTCCCGGCTATTTTAAACTTCTCATATTCATCCCCGTTTCTTTACAACGAAACGAGCATTAGAGGTGTTATCCGGTATTTTTCAATATGACGTTTGACTGATTGCCTCCACCTCTATCTCCCAATTATGTTACTCTACATTCAAAATTGCAACTTTGGCAAGAGCCGACTAGGACGTATTAGAAAAGCAAACGGACAGCCATTTGGAGTGTCTATCAATGCTTCTTGCTCACAAAAACTACTTCACTTCTTGATCCAGTCCTTGAAACAACTCCGAACTGAAAAATTCTTCTATTGAGATTCCAAGGCCATCACATAACTTTTTTATCGTTGTAACTGTGGCGCTGTGATTGCGCCCACTGACAATGTTATTCACCGTGGACTGCGTGACACCGCTCAAAAGGCACAACTTATTGATAGATAAATTGCGCTCACGGCATAAATCTAAGATTCTTGCCCTAACTGCCTCTCCAATGTCCACGGGTATCACCTCAATCCTATATTGAAGATACCCGATTGAACTTGAAATGATTACCTCTTTTGAGTTAAAATAACTCAAAAGAGGTATACCGCCTATTGGGGAACAGCTTTGCAGCCACAGCACCGGCCTAACATTACCGGCTTCTTGCCATGACCTCCAATAGCTTATCTAAAATTTCTTTTGTAGCCCAGAAATCAGCGTCAGGCAAATGGGAGAGGCGATCCGTAAGAAATTGGAGGGCGGCGCTCCGCTCCGCCTCACTATTACTGCTCTCAATACCAAACAAAATTGCATCAGCAGGCACGGACAGCAAAACACAGAGTTGTTTCAGCGTAGCCAGCGACACACCAACAGCGCCGCACTCAATGGCCGAAAGGTGCTTTACACCGAGGCCAATCAGTTCCGCAAGGCGTTCTTGCGTCAGCCCAGCATTTTCCCGTATTTGTTTTACATTTTGGCCGATTTCAAGATTGATTGGTTTTTTCTCTTTCATAGTAACACCACCTTTTTTTGTTAGTCTAACTAATGGTGGCATTGACTATAACCATCTACTTTTATTATAATATATAACAAATATGATAGTGAGTCTTGGAATGTGAGCAGGGGAAACGCCGATATGAAAATCTGGTTCTTCATCGGCCATTATAATAATTTTGACACCATGACAACCGAAGTGTAGTCATAAAAGCAAAAACGCCACCTAGCGGTGACGTTAATTCCCCATTCTACTATCTGACACCACGGGGCCTTTCACAGCACTTGTTGGAGACGGCGCGGAAACGCTCGGCCCGTGGCCTAATATGCGTGACACCCAATCTGGGGGCTATAAGTTGAAATCAACGACCCTAAAAATAATGTGTCGGCATTACACTATCTTAGCACACTTATTGGGGAAGATCATAGTTTGAAAATCTGATCTCAATCAAACTTCAAAAGTTGATACGGGGCAACATCTAAAGCATTTGCAATACGGTAAATAGCAACCATTGACATGGGATAAGGTGTTGAAGATTCAATGTGGCTAATTGTAGAATAACTTAAACCTGATTTTTCCGCAAGCTCTTCTTGGCTCAATCCTGATTTTTTACGGAAGAACTGGATGCGAAAACCAATATTCTTTAAGAAATTTGCCTCATTACCTATATATCGTAAATTTGGGTTCATATTGTTACACATCCGTTCAAAATAGAGGATAACTGTATTTTACTTGTATTATCCTCGCTTTTGAACGTTGTATTCTGGGCTTTTAACGCAGTATTTTCGCAATCAATCGAACTTCAAAAGTTGATATGGATGCACATCAAGCGCACCGGCAATTCGGAAGATGGTTCGTAGTGACATAGTATAACACGTTGTCGATTCAATATGGCTAATGGTAGAGTAACTTAAATCACTCTTTTCAGCTAACTGCTCCTGACTTAAATTTGCTTTTTTCCTAAAATATTGGATACGAAAGCCTATGTTCTTCAAAAATTGGGCTTCGCCCATTAAATATTCGGAACGACTACCCAATCATCTTCACTCCATTCATGTGTAGTGTGGTTATGATACTAAATTTTCCATCGCACATGAACGTTGCATTATAGTATTATATTGTAGTATTTTCGCAAGTATGATAATATATTTATGCGGTTTCTGGCAAAACACCAGATGCTTGAAGGATTATTTGGGCAACTACATGGACGCATAGATCACCCTTACGCGGAAGGAGTATGAGAGATGTCTGCTTATGATTTTATCGATACTCTCGCAGTACAAATTCTCACCTACAAAAAAGAACATAACGAAACCGCTGCGCAGTTTGCTAAAGGATGTGGCGTCAGCGCCGCCACAATCCGTAGAATAGAAAACGGGGATGCCAATGTGAAACTGAGTACCGCTGATAAGCTCCTCCGCTACATGAACATAACTCTCATTGATTTATTGCCCCCCTTGGCTACAGAAAGTCCTATTGCAGAGGGAAAAGAGCGACCGAGAAATAAAGAGGCCACTCCAGCCCCGCAGGGAGAAGTGGCCGAAAAGAAGATTTTATTTTCCGAGCTTTTAGCGAATATTCCATCAGATGAAGTGCTGACAGAGCTGTTACCTGATCCTTACCGCCCCCAAAGGGCGCTGACCACGCATTCCGGGCTGGAGGTCTTAAAACTGCGCCTGGAAGGGCTGGACACGGCTCAAACCGCGGAGCGGCTACACATGACACTCAGCCAAGCCGATCATCGGCTACGGAAAACTGTGCGTCAGCTTACCCGGTACATACCGGAAAACATAGTGATTGATATTCCTGCCCTGCGGAAGATACTGGAAATACAACCGTTTCATTTCACAGGGCGCTATACAAAACTGTCGGAGCTGTTGCGGGATATGCCATCCGATGAAGTGCTGTTTCAGCTTGACCGCGAGCGTGGGAATTTGACCGGAGGCAGAAAAAGGCATCGTGTCAGCAATCAGGACTTGTATCTCCTGCAACAGCGGCTGGCCGGCCACACCTATCGGAGTATTGGAGAGGAACTTGGTATGTCTCCCAAAGCAGTCCGTCACCGGATATTGCGGATCAAAGTTGGATTAAAATGGTATTTAGCTGTTGATCTGGATGTACCCGCCCTATTTAACTAAGGGAAGAAATTGGACGCCTTTTCGCCTTGTGAAAAGCTTATCTACCATAGTCTTTCCATACCTTAGAAACACCTCAAAATGAACGCCGGAGGCAACATTATGGTTATAGATAGGACAACAGGGAAGGGTTGCGCTTTAAGCATAGCGGCTAAGACGGTCACTCGAAATCTAATTGCCGATGGCATTATTGGCAAAACAATTGCTAAAAAGGAGCGCCCTAAAAGAACTAGCTATACTCGAAAAAATAAGGGCACAGAAATAACAATTCTGAATATCAAGAAAGTGAGTGAAATCGCATGAAAAGAACCAAAGAGATGAAAAAAGAGTGGATAGCCGAGTTAAAGAAAATGCAAAAATCCTATCAGGGGGAAATTTCCCCCGACGATCTGCCTTTTGACCTTACTGCTGAACTTGGGGAGGTTGTGACAGTAGAACTAAAAAGTCCCGGCGTATATTACATTGCGACCAAGAAAGCGGGAGATATTCCAGAGTGTCCAGAGGTATATGTTGTGACGGCTGACGCTCCAGCTATATCAGAGAAAGCCTGGACTTATGGACAGGAATTTCCCGGCCATCCCGATCTGCGTGTTTATGACATTCTCCAGCCCAAAAGCGGAAGATATATCATAGATTTTGAAATGCGCCGGTATCAGATAAAATGCCACCTGCCGGAAATCGAGGACGAGGATTCTCTATATACTGCCGCGCTCTATGGAGCGGAAGAACATCCGGATTATTTTGGCGCTTTCCCTGTTCCTTCCTTTACTCCAAGAGGGTTCACTGTACGGCATAAGACCATTCTGAACGGTGTGTATTGGCTGGAAACAGATCGCTGCGAGGAAATGCTGGCGGTTTGTTATCCAATCTGGAAGTCAGATATTAGTATTCCAGAGCAAAACCAGGGTGAGCAACTGGAGTATGACCGTATGTATGGGATTGACAATACCCTTGGTTATCTCTTTTTCTCCAAGCAGAACAGCGTCATCCCACTGCATGAGCTTTCCCTTTTTTACCCAGAAATAAAGGAAAGCAGTGTAGTTGATATGGATGCGCTACTAAACGCGATTTGCGAATTTTACCCGGAGTATGTCACAATCCATAATGAAGAAGAAGCAAAATTTGAGCATGGACGTTTTATAAAGGAGACGCCCGGTGTTGGTACAGAGTTTATCAAGTTCTGATAAACTTTATGCTAAGGGATAAAAGCTAAAGAGGATACTCCTTTTTAGCGGCTGAACACACTAAGTAATCGAACTAAAAACTATGCTACCTACGCAGGGTAGTTTTTAGTTTGATTTGCTATCTGAACAGATGGCGTGATATACTGATTCTAGATAATCATTATGATAAGTGTTTCTAAAACCTCAGATGGCTTTTGGGGCTTCCCCATGTAGGCAGCCAATCCACAATAGAAGGGATTTTTATGAATGAACAGCAAGGTGTCAGGCCAACAGAACGAATGACATATAGAGATAGCACCTATAGTATCGTCTCAAAGGTTGCTTATCTAATTGGCGTAGTTAGCGAAAATGTTCTATGATAAAAAGAAAACGGAGAAAAACATCGAAAAAACAACGATAAAAATACAATAAATCGAATGGTGGAGCATGGCGGTCGGGAGATTTTGTCGAAAGGTGCTATGAGCACCACACCGCATACTTCTGAGGTGAAAATCATGTTATCCACTATTATTCCCCTCAAAGACCTTATCGCAAATTGAGAAAATTAAGAGAAAAGAGAACTATTTGTCTGAAAGCGCATATGCGAGATTGACGCTGCTCCGGGGAACAATCCGGCCAAACAACTTTATCATTGAAAAGGTCACGATCCAGTTGAAAGGGTCGTGCCCTTTTTTTGCGCCCAAACGACAGGAGGCAGAACATGAACTTCGATTATTACTATGGCGACGAGAGCAATCAATTTGCTTTCTACCGTATTCCCCGGCAGCTCATTACCGGGGAGGCGTTCAAAAAGTTGTCCACAGACGCAAAACTCTTGTACGGCCTCCTGCTGGACCGCATGGGCCTGTCCGCCAAAAACGGCTGGTATGACGATATGGGGCGTGTGTTCATCTACTACACCCTGGACGAGATACAAGAGGACCTGAACTGCGGCCATGAAAAGGCGGTCCGGCTCCTGGCAGAGCTGGACACCGGCAAGAAAGGCTTCGGCCTCATTGAGCGGGTCAAGCAGGGGCAGGGCCGCCCCACTAAGATCTATGTCAAACGCTTCACCACCCGCGCCATACCGCCGCAACCCGCTGCGCCGCAAGACATTCCCAGACTTCCGATTTTCGGAAGTCAAGACTTCGGAAAAGCAGAAGTCAAGAGTTCCGAAAAACAGAAGTCAAGACTTCCGGTTATCGGAAGTGCAGACTTCCGAAAATCGGACACAAGTTATATTGAGTCTAATCAGACTGATCTCAGTCAGCTTTATCCATCTATCCATCCATCTGCCACAGTCCCGGAGAGCAGATGGATAGATCGAAGCGAGTGCCGGAGAGAAGTGCAAGAAGCAATCGAATTTCCCCTTCTCTGCCAGCAGTTTGGTTATGAGGACGTGGAAAGCGTGACAGAGCTGATCGTGGACACGCTATGCAGCACCCGGCCTACCTTTCGCATTGGAGGGGCGGAAATGCCGGCCGAGCAGGTAAAAGGGCGGCTGCAAATGTTGGACAATGGCCATTTGGAATATGTGTTTGACTGCATGAGACGCAACACAACAGAGATACGTAATATCCGCGCCTATCTGTTGACCGCCCTATATAACGCACCAGTCACAATGAGCCCCTATTATCAGGCGGCAGTCCAACATGACTTTTCCTATCCACAGCGGGAATGAACAGGAGGAGTAGTCCCTATGAGCCGTTATAAAACAAAAGACTACTCCAACCGCCGGGAATACCTGGACTGGCTGGCGGAGAGGTACGGCGTGGACAGGGCCGATGTGGTGCTGCTGGCCTCGATCCTGGGGACCGACCAGGACTTTGACGGCCTCCCGTCCACACTGGCCGACCTGCCCGCCGCCAAGCACACCCAGGGGGCGGTTTTCCCCACGGATCGTCCCAAACGAGCAAAACTCCCCTCAAATTGAGGGAAGTTTTCAATAAAACGCCACGACATAAAGGAGGAAAACGACTATGGCAGACCCCAAGAAAAACCCTTTGATCGGAGCGTTCCGCGCCCCGGTCCCCGGCGCGCCGCCGGACACACCCGCGCCTCCAGAGGCGGGAAAACCGCCTGCCGCTGGAGCCGCCAAGCCTATCGACGAGAAGAAAGGACAGGAGGCCCCCAAGGCCCCTGCGGGCACTACTCCCAAGCCCGCTGATGGGAAGAAGGAACCGGAGGCCCCCAAGGCCCCTGCGGACACCTCCGCCAAGCCTGCCGATGGGAAAAAGGAGCCGGAGGCCCCCAAGGCCCCTGCGGGCACTACTCCCAAGCCCACTGATGGAAAGAAGGGGCCGGAGGCCCCCAAGGCCCCTGCGGACACCTCCGCCAAGCCTGCCGACGGGAAGAAGGGGCAGGAAGCCCCCAAGGCCCCCGCAGACACCCCCGCCAAGCCTACCAACGAGAAGAAGGGACAGGAGGAGCCCAAGGCTCCCACGGACACCTCTGCCAAGCCTGCCGACGGGAAGAAGTCTCCTGTGTCTGATCCCAGTAAGCCCAAGGACGAAAAGGAGCAGGAGCCACGATCCCCCGACCTGCGTTTCGTTGCCCTCTCCAAAATCAAACCTTTGCCCGGCACCTATGTCAAGGACGAACCCCGCAAGGATTACAGCGGCCTGATCGCGGACATTAAGAAAAACGGCCTGCAAAAGCCCGTCATTCTCCGCAAGAGCGAGAAAGAGGACGAATTTCAACTGGTAGACGGCTTCCACCGCTGCAAGGCGCTGGAGCAGGCGGGGATGCTGGAGGTCCGGGCGGATGTGTATGAAATGTCCCTTGCCCAAGCCAGTGAGTACCGTAAGGGGCACCGGGATAAGCCGCTCATGCCGGTCCCCGGCAAGCTGGTCCCTTATCCCCCGGAGGAGCCCGCCAAGGCGGATAAGGCCCCGGAAGCCCCCGCCGTGGGGGATGAAGAACTGCCCGAAAACCTGAAAATCCCCCTGACCAAGGAGGGCCAGCCGGAGACGGTCACGACCATGAAGGTGGCGAATATCCGGCCCTTTGAAGGGCACCCCTTCGCAGTCCGCGACAACAAGGATATGTGGGACCTGGTGGACAGCATCAAGAAATTCGGCGTGCTGGAGCCGGTCATGGTCATCCCCCATAAGGACGGCGGCTATGAGATGGTCTCCGGCCACCGCCGTATGCGCGCCTGCCAGTTGGCCGGGATTGAAAATATTCCTGTTATCGTCCGCAATCTGGACCGGGACGAGGCCATCATTTCCATGGTGGACTCCAACCTCAAGCGGGAGGAGATCAGCCCTATGGAGAAGGCCCGCGCCTATCAGATGAAAACCGACGCCATGAAACGGAAGATGGGCCGCCGGACCAAGGAGGAGATCGCGCAGGACGAGGCCCTGGGGATCAAGCGCATGAACGCCGACGAGGAGCTGGCCCAGCAGATGGGCGAGAGCCCCGCCACCATCCAGCGGTACAAGACTTTGAATAAACTGGTCCCGGAACTCCAGGACCTGGTGGACGAGGGGAAGATCCCGGTCAACACCGGCGCGGATATTGCCCAAATGAAGCCCAAGGAGCAGAAGGTGCTGGCGGACGCTATTCAGAAGGAGGCTAAAGTCCCCTCCGGCACCAAGGCCAAGGAGTTGAAGAAGGAGAGCCAGGCGGGCAGTCTGACCACGGAGAAGATCGTGCAGGCCGTGGCCCCCACCAAGCGGGAGGAAATGCCTCCGCTGAAGGTCACAATGCTGGAGGAGGACCTGCGGCCCTTCTTCCCTGATAAGCGCACCACCATCCCCGACGTGAAGCAGGGCATCCTGGAGGGCTTGAAGCTGCGTCAGACGGTCATGGAGCGCCAAAAGGCCAAGGCCGCGGCGGGGAAAACCGTAAAAAAGGCTGAGACGCCGACGAGGTGAACAGGATGAACGGAAAACGAATGTGCCAGAGCTATGAGATCATCGACAGCCGCCGGGTGGGAGATACCGAGGTGGTGCTGGGGTACAGCCCCACGGAGGTCTCCCCCTACGTCACCTGGAAGTGTTATGCCTACGACAATTTCCAGGGGTACAACTATGGCCGTTATTTCGGAGACGAGCAGGCCGCCCGGAAGAATATGAAACAACGGGTGGATGAACTGAGGGAGGAGCTTCCGCCCGGACACCCGGACTGGAAGCCCCGGCGGCACAGGAAAGACCCCGGCATGGAGCGGTAACGTACCATGTCCGGGGTTTTTTTCCTATTCAAAAGTCCTCTCAATTTGATGGGACTTTCCGGGGAGGTGTGAAAAATCGACTTTCAAGAGCGTATGGAGCGTGTGCGGGCGCTGACGGATCAACTGGAGGCCGGTATCACCGGCCTGTTCCAGAGCGGCCAGTACGCGGCCTACCTGCAATCCCTCTCCAAACTGCACCATTACAGTTACGGCAATATTTTTCTCATTAAGCTCCAGTGTCCGCACGCCTCCATGGTGGCAGGGTATGGGGACTGGAAACGGAAATTCGGCCGTCATGTCAAGGCGGGCGAGACCGGCATCACCATCCTGGCCCCCTGCCCTTACTGGGCGCGGGATGAGGTGGAGGAGACCGGCCCGGACGGGCAGACCATCAAGGAACAGAAATGGGTGAAAAAAACTGGTTTCACCACGGCTACGGTGTTTGATGTCAGCCAGACAGAGGGACGGGAACTCCCCAGCCTGGGTGTGGAGTCCTTGACAGGCACCGTAGAGGGCTATGAAAAACTACTGTCCACCTTAAAATCCATCTCCCCCGTCCCTGTCAGCGAGGGCCCCCTGCCGCCGGGCGTCCATGGGGCGTACTACCACGCGGAACAGAAGATTACCCTCAGCCCCGGCATGAGCGAGGCCCAGACCATCAAAACGCTGGTCCATGAGATCGCCCACGCCAAGCTGCACGCCCTCCCGGTGGAGGGCGGGATCATCGTAGGGGCCCATGAGAAGGACCGGCGCACCCGCGAGGTGGAGGCGGAGAGCGTGGCCTATACCGTCTGTCAGTACCTGGGCCTGGACACCAGAGACTACTCCTTCGGCTACATTACCGGGTGGAGCAGCGGCAGAGAGCAAACGGAGCTGCGCGCCTCCCTGGAGTGTATTCGCAACACCGCCGCGGAACTGATCGACGGCGTTGAGAGCCGCTGCCTGGACCGTCCGCCCCCGGAGCCTGTGCCGCAGAGCCAAAAGAGGCGTACCAAGGGCAGGAAGAAGCGGGCCCGGACCTCAAAAGTCCCCTCAATTTGAGGGGAGATTTCCAAAACCATTCGATAGGAGTGAAGCAGCATGGAACATAACAGCCGGATGAAGGAGATTACCGGCAATCTGAAGCAGGATGTAAAGGATCTGCTGGGCGAGAGCGCCAGCCTGTTCACCGGCTTTTTCAAACGAGGGGCTTGTACGGTCCGGGCGGTGGCGGACAAGTGGAAAGCATTTGCCCACGATATTTCCGCCGCTGTGGACGACCTGATGAAGCCGCCCTTCGCGGAAGGCGGCCCGGAGGCCCCAATGGTCAGCCTGGACCCGGAGGGCGAGCCTATTGTGACCATCACGGAGAGCATGGATGAGCGTTTTCCCACTGGCAAACAGATGTCTCTCTCCCAAGCGGAGAATTATGTACGCCAGGTGGATCAGGAGTACCGGGAGGCTGAACGGACGCCGCAGGCGGTCAAGGTGAAGATCGACTATGTGAAAGACGGCCGGACAGACCGCTACTGGCTCCCTCTGGAAATCGGGGCGGGCGGCTCCCTTCTGGAACAGATGCAGACCCATATCGGTGCATACCAAGACGGGCAGGCACGGGTAAACCAGTTATTTCAGAGTGTGCCGCAGGAATACCGCACGGTTTTACAGGAAGAATTGACGCCTTTTATCCATCAAAGTGTCGATGAGCTCTCCCGCGGCCTTCTGCCCTGTTTCCAGCGCCATTGTCAGGCGGCGGACCTGGGAAAGCAAATGGAGGAGCAGGCGGCCCTTCTGCCGGAGGGGGAGCAGGAAGCATTTCGCTCCGCCGTTCAGCAGATCATGAAACGCCTGCATAAGTCCATCAATATGGGAAAAACGCAGGAACAGCCCGCAGTCCAGCGGGAGGCCCCTTCTGCGGAGGGCCTATTGTCTCCGCAGGAGGACATGACGCAGCCACCCCAGGAGAGGGAGGCGGGACCCGCCCCGTGCAGCCCGTCCGTAAAGGTCCGTCTGCAACAGCTTAGAAAAGACAGGAGGCCGGCACCCGCTGTTACACAAGTCGAAATGGCTCCTCCTGAGCCCGGTAGACCTGCCAAAAGCGAGTATGACGCCAGACGGATGCAATGGGAGGTTCAGGAGCGCGCCATCCCAAAGCCAAAGGCCAGGCGGCCCAAACCGCGAAAAGGCCCGGAGCGTTGAGGGCGGAGCGATGGAACAGCAGGAGCTTTACCGCTATTATTCCACCCAGCGGCCCGTGGACATAGGGACCTATCCCAAGGACCCGGATAACCCCCTGACGGGATTTCTTAATTACGACGAGCGTACCAGCGTGGAGCACGGCGCGTTCCGGGCCTGGGGGGAGGTCATTTACCGTTCCCCCCTTACCCCGGATCAAATATATCAGTATGAACTGCGGCCATCCAGGGATAACCCGGATGTGCGACGGACAATGGCGGAGCAGGCCCAGGTGGTGGGTATCTGGGAGATGCGGAATCATGTCCCGGAGAACAGGCGCATGACACGGTATGTCCATCCCGGTAAGTTTATCGCGGGCAAGCGCGTCACCCCGGAGGAACTGGCCAGACAATGCCGGCTGGCCCAAGACTATCCCTTTGTTTACACCCGCGGCCCGCGGCCTAAAAAGTCCCCTCAAATTGAGGGAAGATAACAGGGAGGCGCTTTTATGTATCTTGTCAACGCAAACACAGAACGATTGGAAGAAGTGGAAATCTTGACCGTCCCCGGCCTGTTTACGACCCGGCGGGTGGACCGCGCCACACTCCCCCCGTGGATGCACCTCTATGAAATGCAGACAGACCCGGACGATTGGAGCCAGCCGGGCTTGCTGGGGCTGCATATCACGGTGGAGCACTTCGGCACCGTGCTCACCGCCAGCCCCCTCCCCCTGCCATCCGGCGGCTATCTGGATCTGGCTCCCGGCGACTTCGTACAGGGCCAGGGTGCGGAGCGGTTGACGGCGGCTGAGTTTGAGGCCAAGTACCTGGACCCGGACTACCAGCCGCCCCCGGCCGTGCGCCCGGAACAGCGGTGGCACAGCCGGACAAGGGTGGTGCAGCCGGTAAGATGAAAGAGACAAATATTAAATTGTTTCCTGTTTTGGACGGATTGTGCGGCCGGACCACCCCCTCCACCCCAGCAAGTTTCCGCCCGGACCTCTGGACGCTCCAGGCGGCTGTGTCGGAATATGTTCGTGTTCGGCCAGGCCCCCGCGGGCTTTGCCCAGGTGGAGACCCCCTATCTCTATTGTACCGCCGTGGGCAGCCTGCCCTCCGGCTCCTTTACCAATGTGGCGGACGCGGGCGGCGTCTATAACGGCCAGTGGGTCCAGGCCGTCAGCCGCTGGGTAACGACTGTGTACGGCAAGCCGGAGCCCCTGCCCAGAACGGGCTACTAAGCTGCAATCCTGGAGCGTCAAAACTTCCCTCAATTTGAGGGGAGTTTTGGCGCTCCCCTTTTGAAGGAGGAACGTATGCCAGACTATCAAGCCGTTTTAAGCAGCCATGAGATCAGCAAGAATATCGCTGACCTGCTGGAGGACATTGACCCCATCCAGTACAACGGCAGCAACCGGGCCCGCCGTGTACGGAATGTAAACGACTATATCCAGGGCCGGAACGATATGCCGCTGGAACCCCTGCTGGATTGGGCGGCAAAAGCGGATAGAGGGGCCTATGCCGGGAAAGTGGCGGTGCTCCGCCAGTCTATCCGGGACTTTCAAACGCAAAAGGCCCTGCTGACCGTCCCCTATACCAGGACCAGCCATAAGCAATTCGAGTACAAGACCATAGAACTGGAGATGGACCGGCCCATGAAGGTCATTGACCAACAGATCTATGATCGGGCAGCGAAATCAGGTTTTCCGCGTAATTTCTTCCAGGAAAGCTATTTTGACCATGTGACACTCTATTGTATGCCGGACAATGCCAACTGTAACTTTTCTCATTTCTCCGACTGCTCTTTTCATGTATGCCGCCTGTATGGGGTGAAATTTTGGGATACGAGGTTATATGGCTGTGAGTTCCACTCCTGCCGGATCGAATTTACTTTATTCCCGGATTCCACACTGGCAAACACGCATTTCCGGGACTGCTCCATCCATTCCGCGGCCTTTCTCCGCAGTCGTATGACCCGCTGCAACACGGTTGACTGTTCCGTGGGGCGGCTGAACTTCAACGGGGCCCGTCTGGATGGCTGTACCTATGGCCGGATCACACGATTGCCTAACAGCCGGATCGAGGGCCTGGAGGATGCTTCTATTACGATGGGAGGGGCGACCCAGGAGGAAGTCCGGTATAACCGTAACGCCATTTTCCACGCCCTGGGGGAGCAAGACCCGGAACATCCCCCGGCCAGCCGGGACCGGCCGCCTGGACCGGAGCGGTGAGGGGGCGGCTCTATGCGTAGAAACAACACCGTAAGCCCTCTCCTGTGGGCGGCGCTCACCCTGCCTGTCCTCTATCTGGCGGCCCTCCTGGCCTCCGGCTATGAGGAGGGTATGACTGTCTTTGACCTGATGGGCCATTTCAGCGGACTGCTGGAGCGGCCCTTTGCCATCCGCTGGACGCCTCACACCCCCAAATTCATGCTGGGAGCCCTGCTGATCTACGGCTTCTCCGTGGTGCTCTACTGCTCCACCAGGGAGAACAGGAGGCCCGGTGAGGAACACGGCTCCGCCAAGTGGGGCAGTCCCAAGCTGCTCGACCGCAAGTACCGGGACAAGGCACCCTTCCAGAATACCATCCTCACACAAAATGTCCGCATGGGCCTCAATGGAAAGGTACACCGCCGCAACCTCCTGCAAATCGTCATCGGCGGCTCCGGCGCGGGCAAGACAAGGTTTTTCTGCAAGCCCAATCTCATGCAGGCGAATTGCAGTTTTCTGGTCACGGACCCCAAAGGGGAGACGATGCGGGCCGTGGCCCCGCTGCTCATCGAAAAGGGCTATGTTATCAAGGTGTTTGACCTCATTGACACCGACCGCTCCGACGCCTTCAACCCATTCCCATACCTGAAGGACGACAAGGACGCTATGAAACTGGTGAACAATCTGATTAAGAACACCACACCGAAAAATTCCACCAACAACGACCCGTTTTGGGAGAAATCCGAGATCGCCCTGGACACCGCTCTCATCCTGTATCTGCTCCATGAAGCCCCGCCGGAGGAACAAAATCTGGAGATGGTCATGTATATGATCGAGAACGGCGGGGCCAGAGAGGATGACGATGATTTTCAATCCCCCCTGGATATGCTCTTTGAGGCGTTAGAGGAGGAAGAACCGGATCATGTGGCCGTGCGGGAGTATAAGATTTTCAAGCAGGCCGCCGGTGTTGTATGCTCTAAAAGACTTCTTAATCAAGCGGTTGGGAAGTCTCTTAGAACACACAACCTAAAACCGAAGAAAGGAGCGCAAGTTATGAGAAAAAACGAGAAAATCACAGCTCTGTACGAACGACTGAGCCGTGATGACTTTGGCAAAGATGATGACCAACAGCGTGAGAGCAATTCCATTTCCAATCAAAAGGCTATGTTGGAGGAGTTCGCCGCACGGCAGGGCTTTACGAACATTGTCCATTTCACGGACGATGGCATTAGCGGCACTTGCTTTGATCGTCCCGGATTTTGGAATGATACAGATGGATGATAAGGTGCTGTTTGATTCGACCAATAAAGTGGATTTAAAACCACAGAAAAGAAATGTCGGATACCTCTTTCAGAATTATGCGTTGTTTCGCTATATGACAGTTTATGACAACGTTGCATTTGGTTTGAAGGTTCAGAAGGCTGATAAGAAGAAAATTGATGCCAGAGTCAGAGAGCTGATCAAACTGGTGGGGCTGGAAGGACTGGAAAAAAGATATCCAAGCCAGTTATCCGGCGGTCAGAGGCAAAGGGTGGCATTTGCCAGAGCCCTTGCTCCAAATCCCCAGGTGCTGCTTCTGGATGAGCCCTTTGCAGCCATTGATGCAAAAATCCGTCAGGAACTGCGAAGCTGGTTAAAAGAGATGATCGGGAAGCTGGGAATTACCAGTATTTTCGTTACTCATGATCAAGATGAGGCCATTGAAGTAGCAGATGAGATTATTATCACTAATGCAGGACGGATCGAACAGAAAGGAACTCCTATAGGGGTTTATAGAAATCCTGAGACAGCTTTTACAGCGTCCTTCTTCGGACAGCCATCTGTGTTGAAAAATGCGGATGATTTCCATACCTTTGCTCAGGCAGAAGGAGCAGACAAGATCATTGTCCGCCCGGAATTTGTAAAAATCTCCAAACTGGATGAGGTGGAGAAGTTCAAAACTTCCGTATCCCGGGGAGTGGTTGAACGGGTTTCTTTCAGGGGAGATAATCTGGAACTTCAGGTGAGAGTCAACAATTCCGTAGTAACTGCCAGAAGAAGCCTGGAGAAAGCAGATATCCGGGAAGGTGAGACTGTGAATGTATTCCTTTACAGGATTTTTGCACTGAAAGGTGACAGTGTACAGCTGATCGAAAATGAGGCTGTAAGGGATGACTTTGTAATTATCTGACAGCGGTGGCTGCGGCGACTGACGACAATGAAGAAATAAGAAATTCAGACGCAAGACTGATCGGGAAATCAACTTGTTGGCACACTGGTATGGAGGAAAGGGTAAGAGAGAATGAGAACAGAGAGAATCAGGACAGATGTGCTGATCATCGGCGGCGGTACGGCAGGATGCTTTGCAGCCTATGTGATCGGCAAAAAAAGCGGCAGAAAAGTTCTGATCGCAGAGAAAGCGAATATTAAGCGAAGCGGATGTCTGGCGGCGGGCGTGAATGCATTGAACGCATATATTACAGAAGGCAGAGTGCCACAGGATTATGTGGATTATGCCAAAAAGGATGCCCATGGAATCGTAAGAGAAGACCTTCTTCTTACCATGTCAGAGAGACTGAATCATGTGACAAAGGTGATGGAAGATCTGGGGCTGGTCATCCTGAAGGACGAAAACGGAAAATATGTTGCCAGAGGAAACCGAAACATCAAGATTAATGGCGAAAATATGAAGCCAATCCTTGCAAAGGCGGCAGCTGAACAGGAGAATGTTACGGTTCTCAATCATGTAAATATTACAGATTATAAAACAGAAAACAAAAAAGTCACAGGCGCAGTTGGATTTAGCGTTAATGAGGATATTTTCTATGACATTGATGCGAAAGCAGTTCTTTGTGCCACAGGTGGTGCAGCGGGACTTTACAGACCGAATAATCCGGGATTTTCCAGACATAAGATGTGGTATCCTCCGTTTAACACAGGTGCAGGATATGCAATGGGACTTCTTTCCGGTGCGGAGATGACAACCTTTGAGATGCGTTTCAAGATATTGTCAAAACGATTGTTGATTGGGATACCAATGCACAGAACAAGGTT
>ERZ773134.787-NODE-787-length-30534-cov-7.346993_pt1 | contig 30534 bp, 23 predicted proteins | sample MGYA00580856_ERZ773134 | MGnify/ENA primary metagenome ERZ773134 (study PRJEB29015, sample SAMEA2737823) | human gut metagenome | biome: human gut; feature: human-associated habitat; material: faeces | place: China | collected 2012 ... | reverse complement strand
GAGTGGAAGCCATGGCGGAAGCGGTGAACACATACCTGTCCATATTTCTTTCAGACTCTGGTGTTTTGCCTTGTTGAAACGGATCATAAAAAATGTGATCAGTGCAAGTGCAAGCGTGGTTCCGTAATCTGCCGTCGGCGGGCGCAAGCCAAACAATCCAGATATGTTACTCATCAGTATAAAAATAAAAATCGTGCTGATATAGTTGACGAATCTGGGTGCCCACTTTCCCATGGTGGAATCCACCATTCCGTCTAATTTTTCTACAATCAGCTCGATTATATTCTGAAAAGTATCCGGTTTTTCGGTGGCATGCTTTAACTTGCGATTGGCAATCACAGCAAAAATAACCATTACTGCCATAACAATCAAAATACATGCGTGGCTGTCGGTGATCCAGACTTCCTGACCAAATACTTTTACTTTAAAAATTCCATGAATCATAAAGTCGATATCCGACGCCAATAAAATCCCCTCATTCATATAGTCACCTCCTTCCTTTTACTTTCTCCCATAAAGGCTGAAGATATGCTCCAATTTTTAAACCAAGCAGCCCAAGAAAAGCCGCAATCAGGTTTCCCCATTGAAAATACCCAAATAACACGAACAAAATCACCACTACTACATAACGAAGAATTGATTTTGTGACAATTCTTCGCGTCGCATGTGCGGTGTCCCCCATCGTAACAGAATCAAAGATCACAGTTGCAAGATTGATTGCCATCCCCACGGCAACCGCTATGCCAAACCATACCCCGATGGAAAATGCAATCCTGTCCTTTACAAACCATACCCCGATCAGTTCTACCATCACCCCATATAATAAAATTGAGACGACCAGCCCCGGTAATGCTTCGTTAATCCTTTTTAACATGGTTTTCTTTCTTTTCCTCCTGCCTGTATAGTTTCCTTACTGTCTTGTAAATATTCGTAAACCCTGCCAAAGCTCCCATAAAGAAAAACGGAATCATTAACCAGTTAATCCCTGTCAGATTTCCCAGCCACACTCCCAGTATACTGCATAAAAAAATCGGCACCAGCATACTGATTCCAAACTGAAAAATGAGTGTTAATGTCTGTATCACGGATCTGTTGTCTTTTTTCATAGCCTTCCTCCGTCCCGATGGATGTATTATACCTCATTATTCGTCGTTTTGTCTATAAAATTCCATAGTTTTTAGAATATTTTATCATTTTCACCAATCATTTTCTTTAGCAGCCAGCTAATCCGATTGACAATCCCAGAGCCTATGGACTATAATAGACGGGATATAAAGCGGAAAGCAAAGTGTGAATATGATGAATACAAAAATAGAACGTGTCAATCCCGAACAGATTGACGAAACAATTATGGAAGAGGCCGGACGTCTGATCGCAGAGGGTGAACTGGTCGCTTTTCCGACAGAAACGGTATACGGTCTTGGCGGAGATGCCCTGCATCCGGAAGCTGCCCGCAAAATCTATGCAGCAAAAGGACGTCCTTCGGACAACCCCCTGATCGTGCACATTGCGGACTTTTCCGATATGGAACGTGTTGCACGTGAAGTTCCGGAGGCTGCCCGCAAACTGGCCGGTGCTTTCTGGCCGGGTCCCCTGACGATGATCGTCTGGAAAAGCGATGCCGTTCCGATGGCAACAACCGGAGGAATGGATACTGTCGCTGTACGGATGCCGAATCACCCGGTTGCACTTGATCTGATACGCAAAAGCGGATGTCTGATCGCTGCGCCAAGTGCCAACACATCCGGTCGTCCGAGTCCGACAGAAGCTTCTCATGTTGCAGAGGATTTATCCGGTCGGATTGCCATGATTTTAGATGGCGGCCCGGTCGGTATCGGCATTGAATCTACCATCATTGATCTGACCGAATCAAAACCTATGGTACTGCGTCCCGGCTACATTACGCCGCAGATGCTTTCCGAGGTGCTTGGCGAAGAGGTTATCATTGATCCGGGCATTATTGCTGCAGATGACACACGCAAACCGAAAGCTCCGGGTATGAAATACAAACATTATGCCCCAAAAGCCGATATGGTAATCGTAGACGGACCATCGGATGCTGTTATTTCCAAGATCAATGCACTGGTGCACCAAAAGCAGGAGAACGGACAGAAAGTGGCTGTCATTGCCACGGAAGAATCCGGACCTTCTTATCACGCCGATGTCATTCTTTCCATGGGCAGCCGTTTGGATGAGGATGCCATTGCACAGCATCTGTACAGGATTTTGCGAGAATGTGATGAACTGCACGTAGATGCCATTTATTCAGAGAGCTTTCAGACCCCGCGGATCGGACAGGCAATTATGAATCGTCTGCTCAAAGCCGCCGGTCATACCGTAATACATTGCGATTAGGAGTAATCATATGGAGTATAACAAACTGATTTTCGTTGCCCAGACGGGAACCTGTCGCGAGGCAATGGCAGCCGGTATCATGGGAGATTTTACCCTGCGGCATCCGCTGGAGATTTTATCCCGTGGCCTTGTTGTACAGTTTCAGGAGCCGATGAATCAAAAGGCGGAAGCTGTTTTGATCAGCAACGGTATCAATATGGAAAATTATGTTTCCCAGCAGCTGACGGAGGAAGATCTGACAGAAGATGCCCTTGTCATCACCATGGAAGAAATTCACCGGGAACGCATTTTGGAGCAGTTTGAAAATGCGATTCCGGAAAATATACAGGTTCTTACCAAATATGTCGGGGACGAACTGGAAATATTAGATCCATACGGAGGCGCTTTGCCAGCCTATGGACTCTGTTATGAAACGCTGCGCAAATCAATCAAAAAACTTGTGAAAAAATTTAACAACGAAGAAGAAGGAGCATAAATTTATGGGAAAAGTAGTAGTCATGGATCATCCACTGATCCAGCACAAGATCGGATTAATGAGAAGAACCGAGACCGGCTCTAAGGATTTCCGTACACTTGCAGGCGAAGTTGCAATGTTTGAGTGTTACGAGGCAACCCGTGATCTGGAGTTACAGGATGTGGAGATCGAAACTCCGATCTGTAAGACAACCGTAAAAGAATTAAAAGGAAAAAAACTGGCAGTGGTACCGATTCTGCGTGCCGGACTTGGCATGGTAGACGGTATGCTGGAAATGATTCCTGCTGCAAAAGTCGGACATATCGGTCTCTACCGTGATCCGGAAACTGCAAAGCCAATTGAATATTACTGCAAACTTCCGGCAGACTGTGCCAACCGCGAAGTATTTGTCGTAGATCCGATGTTGGCTACCGGCGGATCAGCCATCGCAGCAATCCAGATGCTGAAAGACAAGGGTGTAAAAAGCATTCGTTTTATGTGCATCATTGCTGCACCGGAAGGTGTAAAAGCACTTACCGATGCTCACCCGGATGTTGATCTTTACATCGGAGCACTTGATGATCATTTAAATGAACATAAATATATTGTTCCGGGTCTGGGAGATGCCGGTGATCGTATCTTTGGAACCAAATAATCAGATATTACAATATCCAGGGGGCAAAAGTCAGGATTGACTTATTGCCCCTCTCGTTATTTTACAGAAACTGCAAAGGAGGCTAACACATATGAGCACAAAACGACAGGACTACATCAGCTGGGACGAATACTTCATGGGCGTTGCCATGCTCTCCGGTATGCGTTCCAAAGATCCAAACACACAGGTTGGAGCCTGTATTGTCAGTGACAAACACAAAATTCTTTCCATGGGATATAATGGATTTCCAACCGGATGTTCCGATGATGATTTCCCATGGGTACGCGAAGGCGATGACAACAAATACTTTTACTCTACCCACAGTGAATTGAATGCCATTCTCAACTACCGGGGCGGAAGCCTGGAAGGATCAACCATATATGTTACGCTCTTTCCATGCAATGAATGTGCCAAAGCAATCATTCAAAGCGGGATTAAAGAGGTTATCTATGATTGCAATAAATACGAGGGTACAGCTGCGGTAATGGCTTCCATGAAGATGTTTGATGCGGCAGGAGTAAACTATCATAAGTATCACCGCACGGACAGGGAAATTAAGATTTCGTTATAAGATATGAAAAACAGGTTTGGAAAAGGAATTCCGGACCTGTTTTTTTGTATCGCCATGCGTTCGGAAGAAACTGCCGGTGGCGGGTTCTGTAGATACCAAAGTATATAAAAGAGTGGAATAAAGTATGGATAAAAGGACATATAATTAAAAAAAGTAAAAAGAAATAAGAACAATTATGAAGAAATGGGGAACAAAAATTGCAGTAAATTTCCTGGTTCGAGGAATTGTCAGCTTCGCAATTATATTTTTTGTAAACGGATTTCTTGACGGCTTTCACTGTTTTATGATAACGAATATCATCAGCATCTATAAATCCATAAGGTTCCATTAACAGTAAAGAAGAATCCAAATCCAGATTGCCGTATGCTTGTGAAAAACTTTGTATTTCTTCCTTCCAGCCGTTTCTCATAACATCAGCTTTAATTGCATCAGCTTCTTCTTCCCAACGTCGGCTATTCTCATATTTATTCAGAATACGAGCTATGCGGGCTCCTCTGTCCAAAGCAACCCAACACATCACTTTGGACGAAACGAAATGCTGTCCTTCACCCCGTATCTCCCAAATTCCTTTATCAGGCTTTCTCCAATCTTCCACCACAGTCATCATAATGCTTTTCACCATTTCCCACATATCTTCTATTTCATCCAATGTACCTGGCATCAACCGGTAATATTGGTAAATCAAATCCATCAAATAGCCGAACGAATCATTCTGCCTTTGATGATAAGCATCATTGCCGATACGCACCGGTTTGGAGTTTTTATATCCTGAAAGATGGTCGAGTATAACTTCAGTCAATTTCCTTTCCCCACGAATGCCATACATTATTTGATAAGTGTCATGCTCGGCAACAAAAGTAGATTGTATGAATTTCATGAATTTGCGGGCTGCATCGGCATGACCTATTTTGAAAAGGGTCTCTATGGACATGGAGGCATCTCGCAACCAACAAAAACGGTAATCCCAATTGCGTACTTCTCCCACAGCTTCGGGCAGGCTGGTAGTAAGAGAGGCTAATACCGCGCCATTATAAAAGGACATCATCTTCAGGGTGAGTAAGCTACGCTCTATTATATCGTTGTAAATAGTGAACTTTCTTGTACGATCCGTCCAGTTCAACCAATAAACCAACGTGCGGCAATACTCCAGTTTCTCACGCTCTATATCAACAGGAATCACCTTTTCATTGTATGAAAGAAGAAAAAATTCATCTTTCTCTAATATAAATTCCTGATGGTTTACAATACCTTGCAACGGCAAAGAGGAATACAGATATTGTCTGTCCTTGTTGTTAGAAGAAGAATAGGTTTCAATATACCGGGAAGTTACATTAAAAAACGCTTTTCCACGAGCATAATCGGGAGCCGGATGGTAATTGACTTTAATGCGAGGACGACCTTTAATCCAGCGGATATAACGATAGACCTCAGCTGGACGATAATATTCCTTATTATCATATAACTCATAACAAGGCATAAAGTCGACTACCGCAAATTCGTCTTGTTCTGACACAAAAGTAGTGGAAAGAATATTGGTATGGGGAACATACGATTGGATGGTGTGATAGTCTTCTGAAACTTCAAAACCAAAAGTCCCGCCTTTTTCACGATCTAGAAGAGCTGCAAAAATAGAAGGTGAATCAAAATTTGGAAAACATAGCCATTCAATACTTCCTTTTTCGGAAATCAGTGCGGCTGTGCAGCAATTACCGATTACACCGTAATTCAAATTATCCATGGTTATTTTTTTTGTAATGTTAGTGGTTTATTATCCGTTTAAAAAAATCTATAGCCGATGATAACTGCCCTTTCAAACCACTTTTCAAGGCTGCTTTCACCATGCCTTCATCTGTCAGCCGTTGTAAAAACGGCAAGGTGTCTGTCTGTACGGGCAGATTGTAACGTGCACTCTCGGATGCTGTACCAATCTTTACAGTCACAGCAGTAACAGGTACGGCTTTAAACATATCATCATCCGTAGTATCATCTCCTATTGCCAAGATAAAATCATATCGGGTGGCAAGCAAAAGCCTGTTTACTTCTGAACCTTTGGTAAATTCGGGAGATTTTATTTCTATTACCTTATTACCCTGCATGATTTGCAAATTCTGTTTCAAGCAAATAGATATCAAGGAATTGACCAACTGTTGCGCACGTAATCTGCCCAACCATGCATCGGCCTCACGATAATGCCAGGCAAGTGCCGTTTCTTTGACTTCAAGATGGGAGCGAGGAGTCTTGCTGACAAATAATTTTAATATAGAAAGCAATCCGGGGCTCCATTCCTGCCCGTGTACATTCTTGTGCCATACACCATTCTCTTTATAAAAGGCCCCATGTTCGGCTGCAAAGGAAAGAGGCAGTGCACCCAACCACTTCTCTAAAGTAAAATGGTCACGTCCGCTGTTTATTACCACATGATTCAAGGGGTCGGCGGTCAGTTTCTGCAATGTATCCAGCAATTGTGGAGTAGGAGAGGCATCTTCCGGCCTTTTCTGAAAAGGGACCAGTGTCCCGTCATAATCCAACAAAATCAAACGCTTTTTAGCATGTAAGTATTGATGCTGAATTTCCTGCATATTCTGTGATCCTATCTTCTTAAAAAGCATGGTTTTGTTTTTGTGTGCCACTTCCTGCCATTCATTTACAAAATCGGCAGCCCATTTATTGACAGTCTGTACGGATACAATAGACTGCATACGGTGCATCCGTTCTTTCTGTTCTTCAAACGGCATTTCCAATGCCCGGCAAATGGCATTTTCTATCTGCTCCGTATCATTGGGATTAACCAGCAAGGCGTCGGTCAGTTCCACAGCGGCACCAGCCATTTCACTTAAAACCAATACACCGGGATTGTCTTGCTTGACAGCAACATACTCTTTGGCAACCAAGTTCATTCCGTCACGCAAAGGAGTTACTTCTGCCATAAATTCAGATGTCGTATCCTGAGATATCAAAACCGGTACCCCATACTCTTTGGCAACTTTTATCATCATCTCACTTGGATGCAGATTCCTGCAAAATACAATAACTGGAATTCCAGCTCCGATAAATCTTTTATAAATATTTTTCGCATTTTCAACATCTTTTTCTACCTCTTCAATAAAAAGGTGTTCTGCTTTTCCGATGATCTGAACTCGATTCTGTGCAAAATTTTCAAAAAACCCTGCCAACTGTAATGCTGGACGGTTGATCTCTGCCTGTTCAATGTAAACTTCTTTTGAATTGATCTCTGGTGTTACTTCTTTTAAATTTAATTCCTTGACCATATCATATACTGATACTCTATGCTCTTTATCCATAATCTTTCTCTCTTTCTGCACCCTTGATTGTCTGTCTCTTTCTCTATTTTAACATATTTCCTTACTGCTTGGAATCGTGAAAAAACCCATAAATAGACTCTGCAGTACTTTGATTCATGCCAGGAACATTTAAAAGTTCCGTAACTGTTGCTGTCTTGATCTGTCCAAGATCTTTAAAATACTTCATTAATTCTTTTCGTCTCTTTGGTCCAACACCTTTGATGTCATCAAGAACAGAATGTACTTGCCCTTTTGCACGCAATGATCTGTGATATTCGATCGCAAAACGATGGGCTTCATCCTGTATCCTTGTCACAAGTAAAAATGCTTCGCTGTTTGGCGCAAATATGATTTCCTCGTTGTTATAATACAAGCCTCTCGTTCTATGATCATCATCTTTGACCATTCCACATACTGGAATATCAAGTCCCAAATGATCCAGCACACGAAGTGCAACATTGACCTGTCCTTTTCCTCCATCCATCATCAGAATATCCGGAAACTTTGTAAAACTGCCAAGTGCAGCATCTTTTCCCTGTTCTTTCAGTTCTTCCAGCTCTTTCTTTCCATGAAGAAATCTTCTGGTCAAAACTTCTTCCATACTGGCATAGTCATCCGGACCTTCAATGGTTCTTAAACGAAACTTGCGATAATCTCTTCTTCTTGCTTTTCCTCTTTCAAATACGACCATGGATGCTACGGTCTGAAATCCACTGATATTAGAAATATCAAATGCTTCCATTCGATTCAAACCTTCCATCCCGAGCAATTCTTCAATCTCATGAACTGCCCCGATCGTCCTTCTTTCTTCCCGTTTGATCTTCTCACGATCCATTCTTAATACATTCTGAGCATTTTCCTTTGCCATCTCTACCATCTTGTGTTTTTGCCCACGCACTGGTATCTTAAAATGTACTTTTGCTCCTCGTTTCTTTGACAACCATTCTTCAATGATCTCCTTTTCTGAAATATCATGTTCCAGAAAGATTTCCCCTGGAAGATAAGGCGTCCCCGCGTAAAACTGTTTGACAAAAGCTCCTAAAACTTCTTCCTTTGAACTTTCCTCGTCTGCTTCCATATGAAAATGTTCTCTTCCAAGAAGCTTTCCTTGGCGGATAAAGAAAATAGATACGACAACATCCTTATCATCCTGTGCCATTGCAATAATGTCACGGTCCTCAAACGCATACGTATTGATTTTCTGACGGTCCATGATCCGCTCAATACTCTTCAGCAGATCCCTGTATTCCATCGCCTGTTCAAATTCCAGTTCATCCGATGCTTTTTGCATTTTCCCCTGAAGCATTTTTGCAACCTGTTTATAATTTCCATTTAGAAACTTGATTGTTTCTTCGATCTGTTTTGCATATTCTTCCTTGGATATATATCCTTGGCATGGTGCATCACACTGCTTGATCTGATAGTACAGGCAAGGCCTGTCCTTCCCTGTATCTTTTGGAAGTCTTCGGTTACAAGTGCGGATTTTAAAGATCTTGCGAAGCAGCTCAATCGTATCATTTACTGCTCCTGCACTCGTATAAGGTCCGAAATACTTTCCTCCATCTGCTTTCATCTTCCTTGCCAGCATGATTCTTGGAAATTCTTCATTGACCGTTACTTTAATGTAAGGATAGCCTTTGTCATCTTTCAGTTTTGTATTATATTTTGGATGATGCTCTTTGATCAGATTGTTCTCAAGCACTAAAGCTTCCAGTTCTGAATCCGTGATGATATATTCAAAATAAGCAACATTCTTTACCATATGCTGAATCTTCACAGACAGATTCCGGCTGTCTTGAAAATACTGACGCACACGATTACATAACTTGATCGCTTTTCCAACGTAAATGATCTCATCTTTGCTGTTATGCATCAGATAAACTCCTGGTTTCGCTGGGAGTTTCTTAAGTTCTTCCTGAATATCAAACATGAACTTCCCTCCATCTTTATTTTGTATCTTTTGGGGTTGCAAAATACACTTAAGATTTATCACAGCATAAATTGGAATGTAAAAAAAGTGGCATATCGCTGGGTGATGTTGGTTGTTGTGGATGGGACAGAAAGAAGGTACCACCATCAAATTTTACACTTCTTAACCTTACTCCAGTTCTTAGAATAAACCTTCTTATTTCCAGCACCTTTCGTATAAGCCTTCATCCTAAAATAATAAGTCTTCTTAGATTTCAGTTTCTTCACCATCAAATTCATTTTCGTTGCATATTTTGTCTTTGTCTGACTACGTTTAAATTTCTTTGATGTAGAATACTGGATCATATACCCTTTTGCTTTGCTGACTTTTTTCCATTTCAGCTGGGCTTTTCTTTTACCTTTCTTTATGGTTTTGATCGTTGCTCTTCCGGGTGCTTTTGTTGTTGTTTGTGTTGGTTTGTTTGTTGATGTCTGTGTTTTTTGTTCTGTTGTTTTCTCTGTTGATGATGTTGTTTCTTTTTTGGCTGTTGTTTTTTCAGTTGTAGTTACTTCTGTGGCTGTTGTAACTTCTGTCGTTGTAACTCCTGTTGCCTCTGTGGTTGCTGGTTTTTCTGGTTCTTTTTTTGTTGTGTCTTCGTACAGATTAATCATCGCTGCGGATGCAAAACTTCTTCCGTCTCCCCAGTTGCTTGTTGTTACAAATTTTATGTACTGTGTTTTTACAGAATCTTGTAATATGATCTTTTTCGATTGGGCATTGTTCAGCCATCCGCTGATGCTGGCTGCTTCTGTCCATTCTTCTCCATCATCACTTACATATAAAATTGCATCTTTGATTCTTCCATTTGTTCCAACCTGTCTTGGCACATATTCAAGAACTGACAGATATACGGGTTCATCTAATTTTATTGTAATTGATTTTTCTTTGTCAGAACCATCATAAACTGTATGCCATAAAGTGTTGATATTGCCATCGATTGCATTTTTGGCGTAATCTCCTTTATCGCTTTGTTCGGAAGATACTTTTTCAATCGATAAATGTTTGATGGAAATATATTTTTGAGCATCATCTGTGTTATCTTTTGTAAACTGATATGTATTTGTTGTACCTGCCAGATAGACTCCTGTTGCTGCTGTTCTTACAATCAATGTCTTGTCTCCGCTTAAGTCTGGCTGTTCTTCTTTGTAAGAAGTCCATTGATCTTCTTCCTTGTATTTCCATTCTAACCCTGCCGTATTTCCAATTAACTGATTTTCCAGGTCATTGACATAAAGACCTGTTGGAAGTCCTTTGGATTCTTGGATGTCAATCGTAAATACATTATCATCTGAGTAGTCTGCACCGATAATATGAGCTTTAATTTCCTTCTCTGATGTGATGGATGCAATTTCTTTTTCGGTTAATTTTACACTGTGTTTCTCTGTCTGTGTCCATGTTTTTCCACCATCTAAGCTGTAATCCCATACAACGTCTGTATCGTCATATCGGCTGGATAAAATGATTTCTCCTGCGTGATCTCCATCAAATGAAAAGCTTGCAATTTCTACATCAACATTTCCAAGAAGCTGGTTTGCCACTTCACGGACTGCACTTGCCTGAATAGATTCTTTGTCTGTTGCCTTTGCTGCTGTCTTTAATGTGTTTGTCTGAAGCAAAGTAAAGCTTGTGCTGTAAGTTGTTGAAGTAAGATGCGACTTGATCAGATTCAGAAGATCATACATCGGATGTGGATAGTATGTATATGTTTCTGCGATTTCTTTTGCCAGTGCATAGTATTCTTCTTCTGTTTTCTGATCGTCCTTCTCATAGAGATTTACTAATCCAAGCCATGCATCAAAATTCAGTTTTTCGGTTTTCAATGCTTTTCGGTAAATGGATTCTAACTTTTCATCATCGTCCTTGTAAATGTCTGCAAGCATCAGAATTTCTTCTGCTTTTTCGTAGGAATCGTATTCATTTTGTGCCGCCTGCGCAAGAAGAATATAGTTTGCGTTCCATCCGCTTGTGTAACTTCCACTTCCCCAATCGTTCATCGTTCTTGTGTTTAAATGCTCTGTTTTGCCGGATTTACCCCAGCCAGATACATTATTTCCAAGATTCCAGATACCATTTCCGTTGGAATCCTGTGTGTAATAAATAAATGCACAATGAGCCGGCTGGCTGATACATGTATTTGGAAGTCCTTTATATGTACCCCAGATACAACTTCCTGTCTTGGAAAGTCCACCACAAACTGCTCCTTCCTCAAACATGATCCAAAGCTTTGGATTGCCTTTCTTGTATGGTATATTGTATTTTGATAAATGATATTTTTCATCCCATTTGTCGTAATTTTCTTCGCTGTAATATTGATCTTTTGTATATTCATATCCAGATGTATATTTGATATAACTATATGGACTTGTTGCACCATTTTTGTCATTTCTTACATAATGATTGAGCCATACGATTTCTTCATCATCAATGATCGTATTCATAACAAAACGCATCTCTTCCACGGTAAGTGACTCAAAAATCTCGTTCTCAATCAGTTCCTGATCTTGCCCTTTATGTAAATGAAGATCCTTATAAATCTGATATCTTGTCACAGGATCTGAAACCTGTGTCCCATCAAAGAAGAAATAATTTTTTCCTGATGCTGTTAGTGAAAGAGATAATATCATTTTGCGGTAAAGATCACTGTATTTTGTTCCGTGACTTGTTATATTGTCATTTGCTAAATCTGTTTTATAAGTTGTATACAATCTTGATAACACCTTGACGGAATTTAAATAACTTCCCTCAGGTTTTCCACCTGCTAAATAAAGACGCAGTGTTTCTTTGTCATTCATCAGCCATGAAATGGTATCTTTGTACTCATCACTGTATTTTGCAAGTGCCTGTAAAATTTCGTATCCGACACTTTTTACAAACTGTCTCTGTAAAAGTGTTAATTCATAGTCTCCTGTGATTTCCTGAAGATCATTTTGTTTTAATTGCTGATCATAAGTGTCAACTGTTTTGATCTCTGCGATATCGGAAGTGTCTTCTTTATAATCTTCTTTGATTAGTTTTGCGTTAGCGTAGACCGCTTCATCGTACCAGGCAGACCACCAGTTGTCACTGTTATCATCCGCTGTTAATTTTAAATATTTTGCATTTTTAATATCTACTTTTACAGATTTTGCTTCACTCCACCCATAAAACGTACTAGAATTATATTTTTCCATCCATTCTTCCCCATCATCGGATGTATAAATATAAAATCTTACTCCGGTATTAAAATATGTACTCTGCTCGCTGATATCAACTCCAAGATCCGCTGTAAAATAGTCATAATCATAATCTTTGAGATCATAAACAATCTCTGAAGTTGCCCATGCACAAAGTCCTTTGATATAGGGTTGACTTTTTTCATTCACTTTCAATGTAATCATTTGATTGGAATCATTCTCGTCAAGATGAATACTGTGACCACTTGCCGCAAATGATTTGTCTTTGTCGTATGAAATGTCTGATAGATAGGTGTAGTTCTTGCTTGCCGGCTGACTTTCCGAAGCGTAGATCTTATGTGTGAACAGCAAACATAGTGCCAGTGCCGACAACACAATTTTTAATTTTTTCCCCATATTTTTTACTCCTGTTTTATTTATATTTCCTGTTTTTGTTTCCTGATTTCATTATAACTTTTTGGGGATATAAGCACAATGTTTTTATGACAGTCCCTTAATCCCTTTTATTAATCTTTTAGAATCTTGCATTCCTTCTTATAAAAACAAATACCATACTGCATTACTTGCCGATATCCTTGCATTTCTATGTGTTTGTCATATTGCATTGTCTTAATCTGTTCCAATGCTTCTTTACATTTTTGATCCTTCCTGATCTGACTACACCTTTCCAATTTGCTTTATGTATTTATTTTATAAGTTGTATGACAGATGAATTTCATTTCTTCTCAACGTCTCCTGCACATCAATAACTCTCTGATTCCGACTCCCCTTCCAATGAAGTTTCCCATCGAATTCTTCCTGTACAAAAGGTCCGTCAACAATAACATCGCAATGCTTCACAACATCTAATGTCTTAATCTCTTCCCAGCAAAATCCAGTATACAGCCAGATTGTTTTCTCTGGAAATGTCTCTTTGATCTCTTTCGCTAACACTGCCACTTCTGCGTGGTTTGCTGGGTGGAGTGGATCTCCTCCGCTGAATGTGACACCTGAGATATAGTCTGGTTTGATCGCTTCAAATAATTCTTCTTTTGCTGCCTCATCAAATGGAATTCCCCCTTCGATATCCCATGTGACTGGGTTGTGGCAGCCTTTGCATTTGTGGGTGCATCCTGCAACCCATAGGACGGCTCGCAGACCGTCCCCATTTAGCATATCATCTTTCGTAATATTATGGTAACGCATTTTACATGGATTTCCTTTCCGCAATTTCTGCCATTTTGGCATCGTTAAGTCTTGTATCTCCTTTAACTCTGGAATAAGAGAGATATCCGTTCATACGGTCGATCTTTGTGAGATTTTTACTTCCGCATACTGGGCACACATCCATCTCTAATTCTTCGTGTCCACAGTCATCACAGTATGCTAAAGACAGGTTAACTCCTTCATAGAATCCTTTATCCATCGCTCTTCTTACTAATGTTTTCACTGCTTCTTTGTTATAGTTGATCGGATATTTTACATACTGGATCTTTCCACCATTGCATAATTCCCAGAAACGTCCTTCAAGATCTTGTTTCTCGATCGGTGTGATGTCTTCTGTGACATGGCAGTGGAAGGAATTGCTCACGTATTCTCTGTCAGATACATTTTCAATAACACCGTATTTCTTACGGAACTGTTTTACCTGAAGACCGCATAAGTTTTCTGCTGGTGTTCCATAGATCGCATATAGATTTCCGTCTTCCTTCTTAAATTCTTCTACTTGTTCATTAATATAACGCAATGTTTCTAATGCAAACTCGCCATCTTCTGCTAAAGACTTATGGCTGTATAACTGCTGTAATTCATTCAACGCTGTGATTCCAAAGGAAGCTGTTGCACTCTTTAAGATTGGTTTGATCTTATCATGAATCCCTAAATGTCCACCTAAGAATCCCCCTTCACAATATGCCAACGGATTCGTAGAAGCTTTCATTTCTCCTAAATATTCATAAGTCCTGATATGTAATTCACGGATCAGGTTCAGATAATAATCTAATACTTCATGGAAATCTTTACCTTCCTGTTTTGATTTTGCATAGATCATTGGCAAATGAAGGCTGACTGCGCCGATGTTAAATCTTCCGACAAAAATCGGCTCATCTTTTTCACCTGCCGGCTTCATACCGCCTTCTTTATACCATGGAGATAAGAAAGCACGGCATCCCATCGGACTAATGATCTTTCCGTATTTCTTGTACATGCTTGCGATATATCCCTCTCCTGTTAAAGATAACCAGTCTGGATACATGGTCTGTCTGGAACAGCGGATTCCTGCTTCAAATACATCTTCCAGCTCACATCCCGGTCCATGAAGATTCTTGTCATATAAGAATACAAGTTTTGGGAATAACACAGGCTTCTTGTGTCCTTCTTTTCCCTGTCCTCTTCTTCTAACGTCTAACATGGAGATCGTTGCCATCTTGGCAAATCTCCCAGTTCCTGTTCCTGCTGTCATTGTGATAAATGGATAATCTCCACGGCTTGATGATACACTGTTAAATTTGTACTCTAATCCCTGGAATCCTTGTTCAAATTCACGTTTGACATCTTTCAACGCTTCTTCTTCTGCGCGTTCTCTGGATAATCCAAGTCCTTCGTATCGTTCAATTCTTGCTTCATAGGATTTCTCGGCATATGGCTCTAAGATCAGTTCGATATTCGGTACCGTAAATCCACCATACTGCTGGCTTGCGGCACTTAATACGATATCTCCGATCACATCAAAGGCAACATCTAATGTCTTTGGTTCGTTGTACCAGAGATTTCCCATCTCAAATCCGCCTTTTAACACTTCCTGTACATTAAACAGACAGCAGTTCATCGTATCACGGCGGGCAGACATATCGTGAATATAAATATATCCGTCACGGCATGCCTGTATTTCTTCCGTTGTCATGAAAAATTTCTGATAGAGTTCTTTATTTAATTCATTAAAGATCAGGCTTCGTTTGGTAGAAACCAGTGCACTGTCTGTGTTGCTGTTTTCCTTATCCCCAATGTACATGATAGACTGGCTCTTCTTGTATACTTCGTCTAACATCTGTACAAAATCCTGCTTATAGTTACGGTAATCTCTGTAGCTCTTTGCTACCAGTGGATTGGTCTGTTCTAATGCACCTTCGACCACATTATGCATATCTGAGATCGTAACTTCCTTCTTGCGCATCTGCTCCACTTTTTCCGTGACAAAGTTGCAGATAAAATCAAGTTCTTCCTCTGTAAATGTTACCAGTGCACGATATGCTGATTTATTCACTGCCACTACGACTTTTTGTACGTTAAATTCTTCTTTTGTTCCGTCTTTTTTAATTACCTTGATCATAATTCTCCCTTCTCTATCAGATTCTCTCATCTTTCACTCATTATATTGTATACTAGATGTAGTATTTTATTTTTCTTTTACACACTAGATAGTGTAGCTTTTCAAGTTTAACACCGCTATCTGGTAAAGTCAATGTTAACTTTTTATCTCTTTCCCTTTATCTGTAAATCCTTCCAAGAGTAAGATTCTTACTATCCTTTATTTCCAGTTTTTTTGACAAATATTCTCCGAATGAGATCGACAATTCGTCTTCTTTTTTAAAAATATCAGAAAGATTGCGATCTGTTTTTAATACATAAACAGACTTCGCGATCTGAGGTTCATTTATTAATTCTTTTATGATCTTTTCATCTTTTTTTCCATTTGCAAAAAGCACGACTTTTAGATGTCCAAAATTTAGCTGCTGACTTTTATATTGTTTCCATTTCTTATTCGCATCTTTTAAGGACGTTGCCAAAAATGTCACCGACCTTGATGGTATTTTTGTTCCAGAATCACTCTGTGCCTTGTCGAAATCCGCATACGAATAACGAACCAATACTTTCTTTTCATTGAGCCGTTCAAATCCCATCGCCAACACAAACCTATGATCTTCCACATCTTGTTGTTTGCTGCATCCTTGTATGCAAAATGCAATTAGCAGCACCAAAAGATACCCTCTATATTTTTTCATCTTTCTGTTCCTTTCTCCACATCAGAAATAAAATAAGTGGAAAAAACAATCCGATCACCAGATTCCCATAGATAAAAACAAAAAAATACCGTCTGATCCATGTTGCAAATGTTGTCATGATCCATGGACTTATGACGTAAATTCCACCATATGACAAACTCAATCCCACGATCCTTCCTTTTGAAAATGCATGTTTGATACTTTCATTTCCATAAAATAAGTAACCGCTGAATACACAAAAGACACCTACGATCCAAAATGCGATCAAAAAAAGATCCAGTCTTGCCATGATCCCTCCTGGCATTGCCACTCCCTGTGCCATAGACATCACAGGTTCTGGATCGACCATCGTAAGCTTCTTTCCAAGGGAACCTACAGTACTTGCAAACACCCCAAGAAAAAGGATCATCAAACCTGCAAATGATCGCATCCTGATCGGTCCATCTTTCATATCTCCACGGTAAAACCACACGAACTCGATCGGATGCATCAGCGCAAATACAAGAATACTTCCATTGAGCATCTCTCTGCCACACCAACTCCTGACTGCTAACTCATCCCATGAAAGATTTGCCATACTCAAGATCAGTACGAAGATCAGCGGTAGCAATACAAACCAAAAAATTCCTTCCATTACTCTGCCTCTTTTTGTTAAACCTCCCTGATTCATCAGATAAGCCAGAAGAAGCAATGGTAATCCAATAAAAAATGTTGATTTGTCTGGGAGAAGATATTTTTTTGTAAGATACAAAATACATAAATAAAAAAAAGCTCCATTCAGCAGAAATCTCACATAATAAATGATGGCTGCAAAACGATATCTTTTTAGTACATTTTCAATAGAAACCCCTCTTGCTGCATGATCTACGATCCACAAATAAATTCCTGCGATCACACTTGCCATGACCACCACAACAATTCCTGAATGATATGATTTTTGTAGTGCGATTTGTGGAAGAAACATTGCAGCTGCCGAAAATATTTCAAGGATCATGATCCGATTCCCCTGTCTTGCCGTGATCATCTGCGAACTATTTTTCATCCTCGTCCTCCTTCTGCCTTACCCTCGCCCCTTCTTTTGTGAATTCTGGACGGTATTTCATCCGCTTTAGTGGATAACGAACCATAAAATCCTGAAATGCTGTGGATAATCTTCCTCTTTCTTCAACCATTGGATGTGCATATGGAACTCCATAATTTTCCAGATAAAATAAATGGATAAATATCGCAAGGAATCCTAAAAAGAATCCATATAATCCCCAAAAGGCACACAGAATGATCAGAAAAAACTTCATCAGACGAAACGCACTGGTGAATAACTCATTCGGAATCGAAAATGTAGCGATCGCAGTCAATGCCACCACGATCACTACGATCGTACTGACAAGATGTGCATCAACTGCTGCCTGTCCAACGATCAGACCGCCAACAACACCCATCGTTCCTCCGAGCTGTCCCGGAAGTCTGATCCCTGCTTCTCTTAATAACTCAAACGATAATTCCATCAGCAGTACCTCCACGATCACCGGAAATGGAACTCCTTCTCTCGCCGAGATCAACGCCAGCAAAAAAGGCGTTGGCAACACCTCCGGATGAAATCCTGCAATTGCCACATAAAATCCAGGAAGCCCTATGGAAATGATCGCTGCCACATACCGTAAGATTCTTACGAATGTCGTAATTTCCCAACGATTATAATAATCATCACTTGCCTGAAAGAACACATTGAATGTTACGGGCAACAATAAAACCATTGGCGAATTATCAAGAACAACTGCAATCCGGCCCTCCATGATACTACTCGCAACCTTATCCGGCCGCTGCGTCAGCTGATATAACGGAAATGGAGTTTTACTGTCTTTTTCCAGATATTGCTGTAACATTCCATTATCAAAAATTCCATCGACACAAATCTTATCCATCTGTTTCTGAATTTTGTTTAAAATGTCCTTCTGTACCAGATCCTCAATATACATCAATGCATAATCCGTTTTACTTCTCGTTCCAATCTGCTTCTGGATCACTTTTAACCTCGTATCCCGTATCCTTCTACGGATCAATGCCGTATTCATCCTCAGACTCTCCGTAAAACTATCCTTGGGACCAACGATCGCCACTTCCTGATCCGCATTCTGTACCCCTCTTGTCGGGAATGATTTGCTGGAAAATAAGATAGCCCTTGCTTCTCCATCCAGAAATAAAACCGTATTTCCAGATAAAACCGCTGTCATAGCATCTTCCATTGTATCGATCCATTTCCAATCTGCGGATTCGATCACATATTGGCTGATTGCTGTTCTTTCCTGCGGAAAAGAATCCTGAAGCAACGGTCTGATGACGGATTCCTGAAGCATTTCTGTATTTACTAAGCCGTCCATGTATACAATATATATGCTGATTTTGTGATCGATTCCGATTTTGAATTGTTTTTGTACCAGGTCATTGCAGTCTTGCATGACTTTGGTTGTGTATTTTATGTTTTGTTGGATGTGTGGGGAGATGGTGCCTTTTAGGTTGTGAGTTCTTGTGTGGAAGTGGTCCATGGGGTTTTTTCCTCTTTTCTTTTTTGGATAGTATGTGGGATTTTGGCAGGTTATATACTTACGATATTGGTTTGCAATATTTTATATGGAATAAAATGTAAAAAATAGTTATTGTAAATATATGGTTTTTCTGGTAATATAAGAAACATAAGTCGATTTATAAAAACATAGTACATTTCAACAAAAAATCAAACAAGCAATTCTTAAAATTCAAACACTGTAACTACAGTCATGTATAATATTGCAGTTCTACAATTAAGAATTTCAGTTCAGAATTGAAGAATTTATGCACACAGGAGGATAACCTATGGCAGAAAAGCTAAAGAATAAAGTTACCGATGAAGAACTAAAAATTAGAGCAACCAGTGATGAAAAAATAACCGTAAAACTAACAAATAACTATGCCTTCCAGAAAATATTCAAAAATGCCAAAATCGTAAAAGGATTCTTAATGGCATTACTAAATCTGAAAGAATATGAAATCAAGAAAATCGAAATCACAGATCCATTTACACTTGGAGAAAATAACGAAGAAAAAGAGGGGATTCTTGATATCAAACTAGTTTTAAACCAAAACAGAAAAATCAATATTGAAATGCAAAATACATATCAGGATGATTGGACAGAACGAAGCCTTTTCTACAATTGCCGAATGTTTACCGATGGTTTTCAAAAAGGTCATCTCTACGGAGAACTCCCACCTTGTATCCATGTAGGTATCTTAAATTTCAACCAGATGATAAGCCCAAATTATTACCATAAATTCTGTCTCATGGATGAGAAAACGAAGGAGATATATAGTAGAAAATTTCAATTTCATATGTTAGAATTAAAGAAATTAAAGTATGCAAAAGAGAAACAACAAAGAAAGCCATTATATCAATGGGCAAAACTGATAGCTGCACAAACATGGGAAGAACTAGAGCAGGAATCAAAAGGTAATAAATACATGGAAAGGGCGCTGGAAGAGATGATAAAAATCAGTCAGGATGAAATAGAAAGATACCTATATCTACGAGAAGAAATGGCAGAAAGCGATAGAGTCAGTCAGATACAAAGTGCAAAAAGGATTGGACATAAGGAAGGAAAAAAAGAGGGAGAAATACTAAAATTAATCACACAGGTACAAAAGAAAATAGCAAGGGGAGATTCTCTAGAAAAGATAGCTGATGATTTAATCGAAGACGAAACCGTAATTAAGCCCATTTATCAATTAGTACAAGGAAATCCGAATAAAACAGAAGATGACATTTATCAGATGTTGAATTTACTTTAAAGCCTACAGAGCATTATGGAAAAAATTATAAATCTCCGTTCATAAATACAAAAATTAATAGCCAATAACGTATAACATACACACCGTAGTGGTTTGAATAGCCGTCCGTGTATATGAGAAAAACAAAATAATAATATAAAGGATCCAGAACCATTGAAATTTTGCCGTTATTTTGACAGGTTCGCAGCAAGCTTGGTGTGCTGCCTGAGCGAAGCGAGACAAGGAAAGCTTGCGGATAAGCGACCTGTCAAAATGATGTGCATAAATTTCCTGGTCTGGATCCTTTATTATTTTGTTTTTCTCATATACACTCCCCACGACTACCATTTCAAACTACAAATTACAATTTACATCTTCCAATTAGCCGCCTCCACCTGCAATTCCACCATATGTCGATAAATCCCATCACAAGCTTTCAATTCATCCGGCGTTCCGTTTTCAGCAGCAACCCCGTCTTTCAACACAACAATCTTATCAGCGCCATCCACAGTTCTCATTCGATGTGCAATAATTAATACAGTCTTATCCTTGATTAATTTTGATAATGCTTCCTGTATCAATGATTCATTATCTACATCCAAAGATGCCGTCGCTTCGTCCATCAGGATGATTGGTGCATCTTTTAAGAATGCTCGTGCTATCGAGATTCTCTGGCGTTCTCCGCCGGATAGTTCTGAGCCGTTTTCTCCGATCATGGTATCCCATTTCTGTGGCATTTTCTCGATAAAGTCTTCACAGTTTGCTAATTTTGCTGCTGCCATAACTTCTTCGTCTGTTGCATCTTTTCTTCCGATTCGGATGTTTTCCATAATCGTGTTGTTAAATAGTGTTACATCCTGAAATACAATGGAATATAGTGATAATAATGTTTCTGGATCGATCTTAGAGATATCCATGCCTCCGACCGTGATCGTTCCTTTGTTGATATCCCAGAATCTTGCAGCTAATCTTGATACGGTTGTTTTTCCACTTCCGGATGGTCCGATCAGTGCGGTTACTTCGCCTTGTTTTGCGGTGAAGCTTACGTCTTTTAAGATCTGTTCATTTCCATCGTAAGAAAATCCTACGTGATCAAAGTTGATGTCATATCCCTGATTGCTTAGTGTTTTATTTCCATCCTGTTCTTCGTGGCTTAAGATTTCATCCATTCGTTTGCACTGTGTGTCTGTGGAGATGATCGCGGATAAATTCTCTAATGCTACCTGGAATGGATCGTACATTCTTGATACGACCAGCAGATACATGAAGAATGTTAATGCATCGATTTCTCCTTTTGCAAATAAGATTCCTCCGACTAAGGTTGTCGTTCCGATTCCTACTTTTAAGATCAGCTGTGACAGGCATACGAACATTGCGTTGATCGCTTCGGATACTACGGCGTGTTTTTCAACAGCCTGAATCTTTTTGTTTAAGCCTTCCATATAGGTATTTGTTGCGTTGTATGATTTTAAATCTCTAACGGTTTCCAGCCCTTCCTGAATTCCATCCTGGCATTCCAGTTTGTATTTCATTGCATTTTCATTTAATCGGTGTGAAATTGGTCTTGCACCGAATACAACAAAAAATGCAACTGGTAATACCCATACAGCTGCCAATGTCATTTTTACATTGAAAAAGAATAAACAGATCGTTACGATCGTTGTGGAACACATGGAACCGAATAACTGTGGGAAAAAGTGAGAACTTGCTGTTTCCAGCCATGCACAGTCTCCCATGATCGTACTTGTAAGGTCTGCAAGGTCCTTTTTACCGAAAAATGATAATGGAATCTTTCTTAATTTCTCTGCCAGTGTACGTCTTCTGACTCCACTTTCCACATAAGTTGCGAGGAATGTTGCGTTGTACTGGAAGTATGTTGTAATAATAATCAACAATATTGAAATAACCATTCCTCCGATATACATTGGCAATTTTGAACTTGGAATTCCACCATTTAAAATATCAGATGCTAGCAGATATAGAAGTCCGACTGGAACCATAAATGCTAAGTTTGCAATTGTTACGATGATGACCGCTTTAATCATATCATTGACACCCTGTTCAGAAAGGGCATATTTATGTTTTAATCTTTCTCTCATAATTATAATACACCCCCTACTTTCCAGTTCACTGATTTGTTATATTCTTCCCACATATGGGCGTAAATGCCGTGACTCTTTAATAATTCGCCGTGGCTTCCTTCTTCTGCGATCGCTCCGTCTTTCAAAACATAGATACGGTCTGCATTTGTAACGGTTGATAATCGGTGGGCGATCATGATGACGGTCTTGTCTTTTGATAAGTTTTCAAACGCTTTCTGTACTTTCTGTTCGTTATCTGGATCTGCAAATGCAGTTGCTTCATCAAGGATCAGAACTGGAGCATTTTTAAGAAATGCTCTGGCAATTGAAAGTCTCTGTGCTTCACCACCGGATACATGAATTCCTTTGGCTCCGATCATTGTATGGACGCCGTCTTTAAATTTGTCGATGATATCCATACACTGCGCATCTTTTAATGCCTGCATAACTTCCTCGTCGGTTGCATCTGGTTTTCCAAGTCTGACATTTTCAAGGATGGACATCTTTAATAATTTGCTGTCCTGAAATACATAAGAAATCTGATTCATAAGTTCACTGCTTGTGATATCTCTCACATCAACGCCGCCGATCTTTACGCTTCCTTCTTTGACATCCCAGAATCTTGCGATCATGGATGCTAAGGTTGTTTTACCGCCGCCAGAAGGTCCAACAAATGCGACATGTTCTCCCGCTTTGATCTCAATGGAAATATGATCGACTGCATTTTTCTTTGCCCCTTCGTATGCAAATGTTACATCCCGAAGAGATACGGAACTGTCTTTTGGAATCTGTCCGTTGGTTGTCTCTTTTAATGACTGTCTGTTCATCACATCACCCATACGTTTTAATCCATCAACGACCTGCATCTGGGCTTCGCCTGCGTATGCAAGTTTCATTAATGTTGTTGTTAAAATTGGTGTGATGATGATATAGAATAATAAGTTTAACCCAAATGCTGCTGTGATCTCATGTCCGCCAAATACATAGGCTGCAATGATGATAAATACAAAAATGGAATTGACCGCTGTTGTAAATCCAACCATTGGTTTTCTCATTTTTTTCGTAAATCCCAGTGTCCATTTTTCATATTCATCAATTGCTTCTTTGAATCTCTTAAATGAAAATACCGTCTGTCCAAATGTTTTGACAACTGGAACTCCACGAATATATTCAACCGCTTCTGCTGACATGACTTCCAAGGAATTCTGATACTGTTTCATACTTTCTGCCAGATCTTTTCCACTCATGGAACTCATGAATACGAATCCGATCGCTGCCGGGATCAGACACATGATTCCTAACCTCCAGTCAAAGACTGCCATTAAGATGATAAGTCCGATCGGTGTTGCCTTGGAAACTGCTTTATCTGGAAGGGTATGTGCCAGATATGTTTCTGTTGCTGCACTGGAATCTATGACGATCTTTCGAATCTTACCAGTTCCTTCGCTTTCAATATATCCTAATGGTAATGTCATGATGTGGTTCATCATTGCTGTTCTCATCTGTGCCTGTACATGGAATGCTGCGATATGAGAGCACATGAGTCCCGCCATATAGATGATCATTCCAAGAATCGCAAATCCTACCGCACGCCATCCATAAGTGCTGATTCCTGCTGCCTTTGAGAAATCAAATCTGACTCTTAACACTTCCTGCATCACTTTCCAGATATAATAAAATGGAACTAACGCAACAAATGCACTGATCGCTGCAAGAATGGTTGAGAGAATGCTTAAATATTTGTAACTGCCTGCGAAATGGTATAACTGCTTTGTCAGGCTTTCTTCTTTTTCTTTCTTTTCTTCCATTATATTCACCTCCGTAAATTATTTATTGTCGGACAATTCCATCTGTCTGCTGTCCTTATTTAAATTGTGCTTGCGCTTATATTCAAGCGGTGCAGCCCCGTAATAATTCTTAAATGCTTTTGCAAATCTTGATTGTGTCGCAAATCCTACTGCATCACTGATCTCTGATATTTTCATTGAATTTTTCAGAATCAATTCTGCTGCCTTTTTCATTCGGATCTCATTCAATAATTCGCTGTATCCTCTTCCATATACTCCCTGGAAATAATTCTTAAGACTTGTCTCACTGATTCCAAAATGTTTCGCAAGTGTCGCTGCAGAATATCGTTTGCTTAAATCTTCTGTCAGAATATCCATGGTCTTTCTCGCAATCTGAATCTGTGAACCTGAGTAGTACACCCTGTTTGTCTCCACTGCATCCCTTTTGCTGCAAAGAACCTGAAGCCACCGGCTGACATCCACCGCAAGAAGATTCATATCTGCATCTGCTTCAATGTCATCTTGAATCACTCTCACTGCCTGTTCAATTCTTGCATCTGCTTTTGAAATAAATGGTGTCTCTCTTCCCAGAAACCGTTCTTTTAATTCAACGCTCATTTTGGTATTCCTGCCATTTAATGACAGTTCTTTGTCAAGTTCTGGACATGGATACAAGATCAACTCCATTCCATGATACTGTGCTCTTGGATAGTAAAATTTATCCGCTTCTCTTGAAGCAGTCCCATAGTCGATTGAATATTCCCCGGTATCCACATAAGTACCGCCACCATTTTTCAAAAGAACCTCGCACTTGCCAAGGAAACTGAAATTCACTGTCATGACCGCTTCCCCTTCGTAGGCCTGAATCTGGACTTCTGGGATTCTTCTTGATCTGATATCAATATACAAAAGCTCCAGATATGAGCTGATCCGATAACAGACGATCTTTCCTTTCTCTCCTGAAAAATCTGATGGCAGGATTACTTCTCGTTTCTCATTCATGAAAAACTCCTTCTCTCTTCCTTTCTTTTATAATTTACGGTTATATGTTAGTATACACTAACTTTTGATTCAAGAACAAAACAGCAAAATAGCTCCTTTTAGCATCTGGTTTGTTCTTGATTTTGTCTTTTTGGTAAAAAGAATCCTGTTTTATGGAATCTCCTGCAAACAAAAAAGGAAAGGATCATCACAAAACATGATAATCCTCTCCAATTTGTTTAAAATTTCAAATTCTAAATCTCATTATTTTCTAATAATATCAGTTGCACTAAAGACTTTATCACCTTTGCCTGCTTTCACACCCTTAGCTTCTAACAGCTCGGATACTGTACAAACTTCATATCCTTTCTTCTTAAGGATCGGTAATACTTTCTCTACTGCTGCAACGGTTGGCTTATGAATATCATGCATTAACACGATATCTCCGTCTTTTGCATGTTTTAAGATTGTTTCAACAGTCGCATCTGTGTTCTTTGTCTTCCAGTCTAAGGTATCAACACTCCAAAGGATCAATGGTATATCAATTCCTTTTTTAACATTCTCATTGATCGCTCCGTATGGAGGTCTTACGCTGACGGGTTTGCTTCCACATGCTTTGTAGATCGCATTCTCTGTTTGCTCTTCCTGTGCTCTTATTTGTGCTACACTTAACTTTGGAAGGTATGTATGATTCCATGTGTGGCTTGATACTTCATTACCTGACTCTAAGACTTTCTTTACTGTCTCTGGATAATAATTTGCATTCTGTCCTAACATAAAAAATGTTGCTCTTGCATCGTTCTTCTCTAATGCCGCTAATACTCTTTCTGTATTTCCTTTTAATGGACCATCATCAAATGTAAATGCGATCAGTTTCTTTGTTTTATCGATCTTTCTTGGAACATAAAGTGATTTCTTCAGTTCTTTGTCTGTTCCTTTACCGAGCAGATCCTCATTTGCCTTTACCATGTATTCTCCCATGGATTTGTTCACTGATGCATAACTTGTTCTCCCAAATCTTGTCGTTACAAAAAATATTCCTGCTGCGATCACCAGAATAATGATCAGTAATGCTGCAACTCTTCCTTTGTTGATGCGTCTTCTTTTTCTTCGTCTTGCCATTGTACCCTTCTTCTTTCCTTATGATTTTAATAATTGAAATGTGTCTACATCCACAAGTCCAAGGTCTGTCAGTCTTAATGATGGAATCACTGGAAGTGCCATAAATGATAATGTGATAAATGGATCAATATCTCTGGATATTCCTAGTTTCCATGCTTTTTGTAACAGCTCATCGATACCTTTCTGGATGTCTTTCGCCGGTTTCTGGCTTAAAAGCCCCGCAACCGTCAGCGGTAAAGTACCTAAAACTTTGCCTTCAGATACCAGTGCGTATCCTCCCTGAATCTCCTCTATCGTCTGTACAGCTTTGATGATATCTTCGTCATTATCTCCTGCCGCAATGATGTTATGTGAATCATGTGCTACAGATGTTGCGATCGCACCGTTGGTTATCCCATATCCCTTGATCGGTGCCGCAGCTGCATTGCCTGTTCCACGGTGACGTTCAAATACACATAATTTAGAATATTCACTATCTGGAGTAAATAACCCCTCCTTTGATGGAACCTCTTCCTGTAAAAACTTCGTGACGATCTGCCCTGGGATCATTCCGATCACAGGGATCTTTCCTTCTGCTTTTACCTGAATCTTATCTTTGGAGATATTCTTTAATACAACGGTGTGAAGCATGGATTCATTCACTGGTTTTGCTTCTTTTGTAAAGAATTCCGTGTTCACAATTCTTCCTTGTTTGTATACAGAATGTACTTCGACACTCTCCAAAGAATCAAGGATCACGATGTCCGCATCTTTTCCCTCTTCTAATACTCCGATATCATTTAAACCATATGTCTTTGCAGCATTATATGTTGCCATCTTTACCGCTGATATTGGATTCATTCCAAGCTGGATACTCTTCTTTATATTGTAACTAATATTTCCTTCATTTTCAATAGTATCAAGATGTTTATCATCGGTACAGAACATAAAATGTGCAATAAATTCTGGTTCTTTGACAAGTCCCGGAACTATATTTTCTACATTCCTTGCTGCACTTCCTTCACGAATTAAGATTTTCATGCCTGCAAGACATTTTTCTTTGGCTTCTTCAAAAGATGTACATTCATGATCTGTCATAACTCCTGCTTCCACATATGCCTTTAAGTCTTCTCCGCTAAGTCCCGGTGCATGTCCGTCAATGACCATTCCTTTACACAGCTCTAATTTCTTCATGATCTGCTCTTCTTTGCTTAGAACCGCTGGATAACACATCACTTCTCCAAGTCCTAAGACAAGCGGATGGTCCTTCCACTGCTTCATATCTTCCGCCGTAAAATCTGCCCCATTTGTCTCAAATGGTGTCGCTGGAATGGATGAAGGCATCATGACATAGATTCCAAGTGGGGCATCGCCTGCTGCATCCAAAATGTATTCCATCGCTTCATTTCCTTTGACATTGACAAGTTCATGGGGATCTGCGATAACCGTCGTTGTACCATGCGGCATAACTGCTTTGGAAAATTCCATTGGTGTCGCCATACTAGATTCAATATGTACATGTGCATCAATGAATCCAGGTGTGATATATTTTCCTGTACAATCTATTACATTCTCCCCTGAAAAATGACCAATTCCTGCGATTTTTCCATCTTTCACTGCAATATCTGCCTGAAGGATCTGTTCATTTTTCACATCAACGACATTTCCATTTTTAAAGATCACATCATACATCATTCTTCCTCCTTAAATTTTACGATTCCTACATAATATTTCTTATCTGTATCAAATAGCATATTCCAGTCGATTTCTTCGCACTCTCCACAATTCGACCAGATCAATTTCTCTTCTTCCTCATCAAATCCTGTGATCGTCACCCAGTGCCAGTTATCTTCTCTTAATTCATGCGCCGGATGTCTTAAGATCAGAAATGCAACTGGATGATCTTCCTTTAATGCTGGCAAGATAAAATCCAATGCCTGTTCTTTACTTTTGGGTAAAAATAACTGTTCTGAACTTAATGTGATTCCATGATCTTTTGCATATCTTTTGAAATCTTTCGCAAATCTCCCAATCAGTGGATATCCCATAAATCCAGGTTTCATATAGCGATACATCGTCTGCATCAAATTTAAATATTGTTCATAGTCTGCTGCTTTCTGACCATCTTTTATCGGATATAAATCTTTAAAATCTTCCCGACTGAGTGCATAAATGGCTGCAATATTACTGCCTGTCACACTTCCACATCCTGCCAATCGCTGAAAATCTCCTGGAAACCATTCCTGATCGCCGCCATATCCTATGGTTTTACCGTCCTTTATGATCTGTGGACAGTGAAGTTCTTTCCTCATAGTCTGTCTTTCCTGTTATACTCTTAAATTCATTGAATTCTTTTATTTCTTTATGTTAAGATTGTTATCATTAGCAGATATGATCATTTACAATTTACAGAAAGGATGAGAACATCTATGAAAAATATCCTGATATCCTTATGTCTTGCACTATTTATCATCAGTGCATCCGTAACGATAACATTAAACTTCCGACCTTTATATTATCATGATATTTCCTCTTTGAAAATAGAAGAAACTTCCGGTTTTTCCAAAAAAGTGATCCGTGAAAATTATGATGCTTTGATTGATTATAATCAGTTCTTTTATTCTGGCAAATTAAAACTGACCTTACCTATGTCAAGAGAGGGCAAGATTCATTTTGAAGAAGTAAAACGAATCTTTGTTGGTATCGAATATCTTTGCGTGATCACACTGATCTTATCTTGTTTCCTCATAAAGAGCAAAATAAGATCACGAAATATTGATTTTTTGAGATCAGCTTCTATTATAACTGTTTTATTACCCGTAATTGTTGGTATTTTATGTGCGGTCAACTGGGATGCCGCTTTTACTTTGTTTCATGAGATCATGTTTCGAAATGATTATTGGATTTTTGATGAAGCTACTGACCCTGTGATCATGATCCTTCCAGATGCATTTTTCCTTCACTGCGCCGTTATGATCATCTTACTAATCTTAATTGGCAGCTTACTTTGTATGGGATTTCGTTCTTTTTTTCGACACAGGTTTATGCTATAATGGATAGATATTAATTATTTGTTTCAAATGTTACATTTTTATTAAGTTAGGAGTTTAGCAATGAGACTATCAAAAATAAAAACAAAGGAAATCCGCTATGTGGTCTGGAAATACCGCTTAAAACGATTTCTTCCACATATCTTAACACTTTTCCTTGCTGTTATTGTTGCTGGCGGAGCTTTTAGTGCTTATTCGGTATATCATAAAAAGCATCAAAAGCAACTGGCAAAACAATCTGAGGTCCAGCGTGAAAAAGATGTTAACACTGCTCGTAAAAAGGCACAAAAAGAAAAAACAACACTGAAACCTTGGTATACTTACCACAGCATTGCCCATGCAATGGGCGGGCTTGATGGCAAAGATTATTTGAATTCCATCGATGGCTTTTACCCTGCTTATCAGAAGGGTTATCGTGTCTTTGAAATGGACATCCTTCTTACTAAGGACAACGTTGCGATTGGGAAGCACCAATGGGGTTGTAAACTTTCTGATCCAACCAGTAAAAAAGGCGATCCAGTCAGTTACCGTAAATTCAAAAATACTAAGATCTATGGGAAATATACACCAACTTCTTTCCTTGATGTATTGAATCTCATGGAAAAATATCCTGATTTCTATCTGATGACAGACTCAAAAAGCACAGAGCCTGCAGATGCAAAAAAGGAATTTAATGTTCTTGTACAGACAGCTAAAAAAGTCGGTAAAGAAGACCTCTTAGACCGTGTGATCGTTCAGGTCTACAATCAGAGAATGTACTGGGCTGTAAAAAGCGTGCATCCATTCAAGCATTTTGTATACACCACTTACAAACAGCCAGATGCAGCATTTTATAAAGTCGTAAAGTTCTGTAAACAAAATGGTATTGAAGCGATCACTTCTCCTAAGAATGATATCAATGATTATCGTATGGAACTGCTTGCAAAACAAGGAATTTATTCATATACACATTCCGTGAATAATGCTTATTTTGCGAAAGAGTTTATGAAACTTGGGGTTTATGGAGTATATTCTGATTTTCTTAGCCCAGCACAGGTGAATAATAGTTATATTAGGGCGAATTGTCCGAAGTTTGCTTCACGGTATGTGAAGACGATATTGCCGGGGATTAATCAGTAAATCCTGTAGGTAGTGTTGGTCCTGTATGAGTCAGAAAGAAGATAAGAAGAACTATTTCTAAGAAAAAAGGATGACACTCCGCATTTTTGAAAGCGTTTTTTACAAATCGCCTATCCGCGCCTGTTCCTTTGAAAACTGATATGTAATGACCTTTGTCA
>ERZ773134.764-NODE-764-length-31173-cov-9.704865_pt1 | contig 31173 bp, 34 predicted proteins | sample MGYA00580856_ERZ773134 | MGnify/ENA primary metagenome ERZ773134 (study PRJEB29015, sample SAMEA2737823) | human gut metagenome | biome: human gut; feature: human-associated habitat; material: faeces | place: China | collected 2012 ... | reverse complement strand
CGTGGCGGCTATCATTACGGGCGCGATAGGGTATCTTCTGGCTAGTATCGGGATCGGGTGATTTCACACCGTGGACGGTGCGGAGGACAAGCTGGGTGGAGACCAGAACGAAGAGAAGTAAATCACTAAGCGATTGAGAGTTTGAAGCGCCCCCGGGGCTGTGAGCTTCGGGGGCGCTTTTTCAAGGTGCATATATCAAAACAGGGCGGCGGTGTTCCCTGGTGCCGACGGGCTCCCGTGACGCCCCTGACGGGGCGTTTCGGCCCGTGCCCGGCGGGCCATCATCAGACGGGCTACTTCTTTTTTAAGGTTCGAATGATGACGCACACAGATAGCCCTATGCTGATTCCGAGTAGGATATAGATAAAAATGTCCATGCCTTGACACCTCGCAAGCGATTTGTTATCCTAGAAGGGGGAGGGGTTACCTCCCCCACCTCTAGCTCTTTAGCTTCTCAAGGAGAAGAATCAGGGCTGTTATGAGGTTTAGGGTTGCGGTGGCGAGGGTTATCAGTTTGTCGGGCTGAACCTCGCCGCCCTTTTTCTTTCGCTTGCTCATGTGGCACTCACCTCCTTTCGATGGTCTTATTATAATACATGTATGCATGTATTTCAATGGTAAAACTCACCAAATATAAATGTATGTATTTGTTGATGCTATACATGGATACATGAATCTGAATGTGATATAGTGTAGTTGAGGTGATATTAATGGCCACAAAAGCCCATCTGGAAGGGAACAAGCGATATTTGGAGAAACTAGATCATATTACGATTCGTGTGCAGGGGGGCACCAAAGAAAAAATAAAAGCCCATGCACAGCAGAAGGGCATGAGTCTGAACGCCTATATCGTAGACCTGATTGAGAGGGACATGGATGTGAAAAAATAAAGCAAGCACCGTTTCCAGTATGGGAGCGGTGCTTACTTTTCGTTCATAGCTATATCAATTAGTTCAACAATAAACTGATTTACACTTTTGTGTTTACTGGAGGCAAAAGCAAATATTTTTGCCTTCCGCCCTTTTGTTACTTTGATTTCAATGCGGTCATAAGCCTTTTTATTATATCGCGCGGTTGCCTCTTTTTGCGCATCTGAATATGCCATGCGACCACCCCTTGACAGTATGCACCATTATACTTTATACTATCGACAGTATGGTATAATGTCGACAGTATAAAAGTGATCTATTTTACATGATTCGACTTGATTCGCGGGAATATTGCGTGATACTGGGAAACATAGGTATGGGGGGGATGTAGCGTTGAAAAAGATGAGCAAGATGGAGCGCATTTTTTGTGGTCTTGCCTGCGTTGTAATCGTAGTCTTGGCTATCGGGATTCTTCTGATATGTTTTCAAAATAAGCAAGAGGAGGAGGAATATGCAAAAAGGCGAACCGAATTAATTGAAGCCTATCAGAAAGGGACAGGTGACGAGCGTTTAACTGCCGCGTTAAGCCTATCTTTCGGGAGCAGTTATGAAGTCCTCAAAGCGGAATACACGGACAACGAAGCTACAGTGGTACTGCACGCAGTAGAGGAGTCAACAGATGAAGTTGCAATTCGCGATTACGCAAGAGACACTGTGACACTAATGAGTTGGGTGTTTGGTATCCCTGATGTTGATAAGTTGTCTGTAACTTTTAGGCACACATTTTTGGATACCGGCGGAAATGAGATCCAAGCAGATGCCTTTATAATTGGAATCAGCCGGGAAAACACAACAGATATCAATTATGAAAATTTCTTGGATATGGTTTGGAACGACCCTTCACGTTTGACAGACCGGGCGGACGGTTACTTGATAACTCCGGCGTTGAGGGAATAAAAACTGGACAGAGGCGACCACCTCTGCCCAGTAAGCAATTACTCCAGCATGTCCAACACGGCGTCCTTTAGGTGCAGCGGTGAGAGGCTATACCTATTAAACGCCATGACCATGCGAAAGACCAGTTCCGCATCGGTCGATACGTCCTGGAGAATCTGCACAGGGCCTTGGTGCAAAAGGCCATATACTACGATATCGTAGCTATAGTATGTGCCGATCTCCGGGGCGTATTTCTTTCGCCTGAACATGAAATAGGATATGGGCACGACGATCATCCTTTCTCTTTTTCTACGGGATGTGTCGTGTGTAAAAGGGGGCCCTCTAGCTCGAGCAGGAGGGCCTCGCTTGTTTATGAGAGAGGAAAGATTGTGCCCCCACAATTGCCCCCAAAGCCCCGAGATATGCCCCGAAATCCTGCTAAATAGTGCACGTAGAATATATGAGAAAACAAGACAAAAAACCCTGTAGTCATTGAGACTACAGGGTTTTGTTCTGGTGGAGACGACAGAACTCGAATCTGTGACCCCTTGCGTGTGAAGCAAGTGCTCTACCGGCTGAGCTACGCCTCCATATATTGGTGACCCGTACGGGACTCGAACCCGTGTTACCGCCGTGAAAGGGCGGTGTCTTAACCACTTGACCAACGGGCCAGGTTGCCCAAGCGGGGCGGGATACTCCTGAAGGGAAGTCCCAAAAGACGGCGCGGTGCCGTCTTTTGGGGTCTGGTAGCGGCACCTGGATTTGAACCGGGGACACTGCGGGTATGAACCGCATGCTCTAGCCAACTGAGCTATGCCGCCATTGAAAACCCCCTGTCGGACAGGGCAGGATTCAGTATACGCGATCATTCCCGTTTTGTCAATTGTTTTTTTGAAAAAAATTAGTCAATTTTGTAGCCGACACCCCAGACGGTCTTAATGAACCGGGGATTGCGGGAGGGCTCGCCCATTTTTTCCCGCAATCGGCGGATATGAACCATAACCGTATTATTGCGGTCCAGGTATTTCTCCCCCCACACGCTCTCAAAGAGCCGCTCGGCGGAGATGACCTGGCCCCGGTTCTCACAGAGCATCCAGAGAATGTCAAACTCGATGGGGGTGAGGCCCAGCTCCCGGTCGTAGAGGGTACACTCGTGGGTGGCCCGGTTGATGACCAGGCCGTTGAAGTCAATGATGTCCCGGCAGTCGCCGGCCTTGTCGGCCTCGTTGTAGCGGGTGTAGCGGCGCAGTTGGGCTTTGACCCGGGCCATCAGCTCCAGCGGGTTGAAGGGCTTGGTAATGTAGTCGTCTGCGCCGATGGTGAGGCCGGTGATCTTGTCCATGTCCTCCGCCTTGGCGGTGAGCATGAGTACAGGGAAGTGGTGCTCCTTGCGGATTTCCCCGCAGAGGGTAAAGCCGCTGATGTCGGGGAGCATCACGTCCAGGATGGCCAGGTCCAGAGCCTGGTTCCGCACCACGGCCAGCGCCTCGGTGCCGGTACCGCACTTGAACACGGTGCACCCCTCGCTCTTCAAATAGACCTCTACCAGATCGGCAATCTCCGGCTCGTCGTCCACAACCAGAATCCGCGCGTCCATGGCATCCGCCCCCTTTTCCAGGACATTATAGCCAAAGCGGCGGCGGCAAGTCAAGGGCGGGGCGTAATTGTAAGAAAAACATCAGAACTGCTGGGCGCGGCCAGGCGAACCCTGGCCGCGCGGAGCGGTTAGCCTGACGCCCGGTTCATCTTCTGAATCACCAACCCGGTCTGCACATTCCGGCCGTCCACACTGCTGCTGTAAGTCAGGGAGAAGGTGGTGGGGGCCGGAGCGTAAAAGCTGAGTGCCCGGGCTCCGCCTGCAGTGGAGTCGCTTCCGGCGGTACGGAAATAGATGCCCAGGTCGATGCGGGCCTGGCCGTTGAACGACGGGGTGATCTGAAGATACCCAGGTGAGGCCAGGATCACAAATACATCGAAAAAGACCTGGTAATAGCCGGGCTGGAGCCGAAGCTGCTGGGTGCCGCTCAGTGTGATATTGCCTGTGGGGTCATTCAGTAGCTCATAGAGCGGAATCTGTCCGTTGTTGGGGACGGATCGTACATCGGAGTAGTAGGAAGCAAAGACATCCTCACCCGGTCCACCCGCAGGACCAGTGGGGCCAGTGGCGCCGGGTGTCCCCTGCGGGCCTGTCGGTCCGGTCGCGCCCTGGGGCCCCTGTGGCCCGGTGGCTCCGGCTGGGCCGGGAAGTCCCTGCGGCCCGGTGGGGCCGTCCATGCCCCGGATGCCCTGAGGGCCGGTGGCCCCCGCCGCCCCCTGCGGGCCTGTTGGTCCGGTCGCGCCCTGGGGACCCTGTGGCCCGGTGGCTCCGGCTGGGCCGGGAAGTCCCTGCGGCCCAGTGGGGCCGTCCATGCCCCGGATACCCTGAGGGCCGGTAGGCCCAGGCACACCCTGGAGACCTTGGCCTCCGGCAGGGCCCTGCGGCCCCGTGGTTCCAGAGGGCCCGGTGGGGCCCTGCGCTCCGGCGGCGCCCTGGGGGCCCGTCGGTCCCCGCTCCCCCTGCGGCCCGGTTGGCCCGGTGGGGCCTGTGGGCCCGGACGGGGAGGGCGGACAGGGCGGATATGGGGGGCAGGGCGGCGGACAGCCGCAGGGGTCAAAACAGTATTTCATGACAATTACCTCCCGGGCCATTCTATGCTGTGACCCACCCCGCCGCCAAAGGCGGCTAGTGACTTTTCTGAAAAAGGGTGGTACAATCATTTTTAGTATAAATGGAGGCATCCTATGAATGAGTTTGACGCCCTGCTGGCCCGGGCGGTGGAGCAGGCCAGAGCCCTCGGTATCCCGGTGTCGGCCCGCATCTCCCCCCGCGTGGCGGTCAACCGCCGGGCAGTGACCCGGTTCGGCTGCTGTATCCGGCGGGGCGGGGAGTATGTGATTGAGCTGTCCGAGCGGCTGCTGGAGGCGGAGGAGCGGGCGTGTATGCAGACCCTGGCCCACGAAGTGCTCCACACCTGCCCCGGCTGCCGCAACCATGGGGCCCTCTGGAAGGAGTACGCCGCGCGGATGAATGGGGCCTACGGCTATGCCATCTCCCGTACCGGCACCTGTGAGGCGCTGGGGGTGGCGGATGTGCGGCCGGTGCGCTACCGGCTGGTGTGCGAACGCTGCGGGCAGGAGTTTTGCCGGAGCCGCCGCTCCCCGCTGGTGGATCACCCGGAGCGGTACCGCTGCCGGTGCGGTGGCGTGTTGCGTCGCAGCAACTGAACCTGTCTGGAGAAGGTGTTCCCAACGGAAAAGAAAAATAAGAAGGCCCTGTTCAATCGTATTTTCTCCATCGCCGGCCTGTCCATCGGCGGCGCGATTCTGGCGGGGCTCATCGTGTATGTGGCCCGTACTATGGATGTGCGGGCCCTGCTGGCCTCCATCCAGCCCCTGTGGCTGCTGGGGGCAGCCCTGTGCGTCCCCCTCAGCGAAAGCGTGGACGCGCTGATCTTTTACGGTATGGGCCGCTCGGCGGGCTGTCCCGTCAAGTTGGCGGGCTGCTTTGATGCGGCCTATATTGGGGAGTTTTACTACAAGCTGGGCCCCGCCGGCGCGCCGGTGCAGCTCAAGCTGATGTACGATGCGGGCATGAGCGCCACCTACACCGCCTCCATCTACACCTGGAAGGCAGTGGCCAACACCATGGTTTACACCGGCTATGCAGTGGCCGCCCTGGCCTATGAGCTGTTCTGGCGGCGGGAGGGGCTGGGCCCCGCCGTGGCGGGGGCGGGGGCGCTGATCGCCCTCTACGTGTTTCTGTGCGGGCTGGCCCTCTTTACCGCCGTGCGGCCGGAGCCTATTCAGCGTCTGATCCGCCGCATCCTCACCTTCCTCGCCCGCCACTGGAAGGTGATGGCCAGGGAGGGCATGGTGGACAAGGGCATGGAAAAGGTGGACGAGTTCTGCGCACAGCTCCGCGCCCTCAAGGGCAACCGCCGGATGCTGGCGGGCCTGTTCGCGGGCATGTTTGTGGAGCTGACGGCCCTGTTTGCCATTCCCTTCTTCCTCTACCGGGGGCTGGGGCTGACAGGGGGCTCCTTCTGGGAGCTGGTGCTGGTCCAGTGCCTGGTGCTGGTGCTCTCCCGCATCATCATGCTCCCAGGCAACGCCGGCGGCGCGGAGGGGAGCTTCTACCTGTTCATGGGCCCCCTGTTCGGCCGGCATCTGGCGGTGGGGCTGGTGCTGTGGCGCTTTGCCGCCTTTCTGGAGGTTCTGCTGCTGGGCGGGGCCTGGTCGGTGCTCCGCTTTGCGCAGCGCTCGGCGGCCGGACACGGGACATAGGAGGAGAACGTCTTGGATGGAAAATATACCCGCCTCAAGCTGAAAATGCTGCTGCTTGTGGTGCTGGGCACCCTGATCGCGGGGGGCGTGGGCATCTTTCTGCTGGAGGTGGTGGTGGATGGGGTGCTCCAGGACCCCTTCGCCCGCTTTTTCCTCTGGGCGGCCACCACCCTGTTCGGCCAGAGCCCGGAGGGGGCGGCGGAGCTCTACCAGCGCTATATCCGCAACAACAAGCAGGAGATCCTCACCCTGGGTACCATGCTGCTGATGCTCATCGCCTTCTACCTGGCCATGGGCCGGTTTACCCGCTGGCTGGACGACATCCGCTCGGCCACCCGCCGGCTGGTGGAGGCCCAGGCGGAGCCGGTGGAGCTGCCCCGGGAGCTGGCCCCCATCCAGGAGGATCTGAATGCCATCCAGCGGCAGCTCCGGGCGCGGGAGGCGGCGGCCAGAGAGAGCGAGCAGCGCAAGGGGGATCTGGTGGCCTTCCTGGCCCACGATCTCAAGACCCCGCTGACCTCGGTGGTGGGCTACCTCACCCTGCTGCGGGACGATCCCGGCCTGGACGCCGCCCAGCGGGCCAAGTTCACCGGCATCGCCCTGGACAAGGCCCGGAGGCTGGAGGAGCTGCTGGGGGAGTTTTTCGACATCACCCGGATGGATCTGGACAGCGGGCCGGGGGAGCGCCAGCCCATCCAGCTGTCCATGCTGCTGGAGCAGCTCGCCGACGAGTTCTACCCCCTCTTTGCGGAGAAGCAGCTCCGGTGCACGGTGGAAATTCAGCACCACCTAGTGGTGCTGGGAGACCCGGACAAACTTGCCCGGGTCTTTGATAACGTGCTGCGCAACGCCGTCAGCTACTCCACCCCCGGCGGCCGGGTGGACATTCAGGCCAAAACCGTAGGGCGTCAGGCGGAGATCACCATCCGAAACGAGGGGCTGGAGATCCCCGAGGGGGAGCTGGCCAACATCTTCCAGAAGTTCTACCGGCTGGACGCCGCCCGCTCCTCCCGCACCGGCGGGGCCGGGCTGGGGCTGGCCATCGCCAAGGAGATCGTGGAGAGCCACGGAGGGAACATCCGCTGCGAGAGCAACGGGCGGCTTACCAGCTTCGTCATCTCTCTGCCGCTTTATAAGGAGGTGCGCCATGTCTTTAAACGAAACCGCGCTGGCCTGTCTGAACCGAAATAGGCTGCTCTACTTAAACATGCTGGAGGTGCTGCGACGGGGCTCGGCGGAGCTGCTTTGGGCCGGGGAGGGCGGGGTGCTGCTCTATGACCGGGGGTCGGGGGCCTACATGCTTACCGCCCGGGACCGGGCCGCCCTGGATGGGATGCTCCCCCTGCTGCCTGCGGACTGTGACCTGCTGGTGGGCCACGACCTCTGGTACCGGGACGAGCTGGCCGGCCGCTTCGGCCTGTGGAAGGAGGAGCTGTGCGTCCAGGCCGCCTGGATGGCTCCGGAGCCGCCGGAGGCGCCGGCTTTCGGCGGGGAGCTGCGCCTTTTGGGGGAGGAGTGGGCCCCCTACGTCTGTGAGCACTACAGCAAGAGCGATATCGGCGGCCTGGAGCACATCCGGCAGGCCATCGGCGCCGGTATGCTGGGGGCCTTCGTGGACGGGACGCTGGCGGGCTTCGCGGGCTTCCACGGCGAGGGCTCCATCGGCCTTCTGGAGGTGCTGCCCGCCTACCGCCGCCGGGGCCTGGGGGAAGCGCTGCTCCGGGGGGCGGTGCGGCTGGCGCTGGAGCGGGGGCAGTATGCCTTTGGCCAGGTGCTTATCGACAACGCCCCCTCCCTGGCCCTCCAGAAAAAGGTGGGCATGACGGTCGCCCGGGAACCGCTCTACTGGCTGTTTCGCAGATAAAGAGCCATTTGGGCCGGCCGGAAGCGTTCAACAGACCTTTTTGACGGGCACCGGCCCCGGCGCTTTTCGAAAGCGCCGGGGCCGGTCTGGTCAGATGGCGTGGTAGTCCTGGAGCAGCTTCTCCAGGTCGGTGCCATGGAGCTTTTTGAGTACCGCCTTGAGGGCAAGGCGCTCGGCCGGGTTCAGCTCCAGCTCGGTGAGCTTGCGGCCGTCCCGCAGCTGGACGGAGGCGTTGATCAGATCCCGCACGTCGTAGGTGGAGCCCCACACCTCGGGCACGCCCCGGTCGATGTCCAGCAGGGTGTAGACCGCCTCCATACCGGTGCGCATGGAGTACTCGGTGGTAAAGATGGTGTCCCGCTCCGTCTCGGCGAACTGCCCCAGGAAGGCGAAGTTCACCGCCCCGTCGGGGACGACGCGGGGCCGGTCGCCGGCGGCCCGGGGCAGGAAGAAGGCGGTGATGTAGGGCATCATGCAGGGGACGGTGTTGGCGCTGTGGGCGGCCAGCTCCGCAATCTCCCCCTCGGGCACCCCCATGTGGTAGAGCCACTCCATGCAGATCTCCCGCCCGGTGCACTCCCGCATGGGCTTTTTCACAAAGTTGCCCGGCTTGTCGCTGAACAGGCCGTAGATCCACCCAACGAGCTGCCCTCTGGGCTGGTCGCGGAACTGGGGCTGGCGGTTGAAGGTCCAGCTCAGCAGCCAGTTGGAGTCCCTGGCGGTGACGATGCCGCCGGTGACCACCTTCCCGGAGAAGGGGTCCCGCTGGCAGATACGCTGGACATAGGGGGGAATTTTGTCGTCCAGGGTGGTGACGGTGGCGCTCATCCAGTTGCTCAACTCCGGCTGGGAGCAGAACTTGTCCGGCCGGCCGAAGGCGGGGTCCCGCGCGGCGATGCGCCGCCACATGTCCCAGCCGCCGCCGGGCTTCAGCTCCGGCCGGAAGGGGGCGGGGGAATCCTGGGAACCCAGGGCGGAATTCTCCACGCAGCCGCCGGGGGTGAGGAACACCAGGTCGTTTTCCGTCAGGTCAATGTGCTCCTCCGCCCCGTCCCGCAGCAGCACCAGGCGGCTGGCCTGCTTGCGGCCGGGCCGGAGGTCGAACTCCACGTCCACCACCCTGGTGTTGAAGTGGAACTGGACGCCGTGCGCCTCCAGGTACTTGAGCATGGGCAGGATCATGGACTCATACTGGTTGTAGCGGGTGAAGCGCAGGGCGGTGAAGTCGGGCAGGCCCCCCACGTGGTGGATGAAGCGCTTGAGGTAGAGCTTCATCTCCAGGGCGGAGTGCCAGTTCTCAAAGGCGAACATGGTGCGCCAGTAGAGCCAGAAGTTGGACTCCAGCACCGCACTGCTGAACACGTCCGTGATGGGCCTGTCGTACAGGGCCTCGTCGGGGGTGAAGAACAGCTTCATGATCTCCATGGCGCCCTGGTCGCTCAGGCCGAACTTGCCGTCGGTGTGGGCGTCCTCCCCCCGGTTGACCGTGGCCCGCATGAGGGAGTAGTTGGGATCCCGCTTGTTGAGCCAGTAGTACTCGTCCAGGACGGACACGCCCTCGGTCTCGATGGACGGGATGGAGCGGAACAGATCCCACATGACCTCGAAGTGGTTGTCCATCTCCCGGCCGCCCCGCATGACATAGCCCAGTCCCTCGTAGTGCCAGCCGTCGCAGGCGCCGCCGGCGATGGGCTCCTTCTCCAGGATGTGGATGTTCCGGCCGGGCATCTGCCCGTCCCGCACCAGATAGCAGGCCGCCGTCAGGGCCGCCAGGCCGGAGCCCACCAGATAGGCCGATTTATGCTCCACGCCCTCCGGCTTCACCGGGCGGGCAAAGGCCTCGTAATTGCCGCTGGAATAATACATGAAAATGCCTCCGTTTCATAGCGTTGCTTTGGATTCTGGGGCCAGTATAGCCCCTCCGGAACGGCGGCGCAATCAGCAGAGGGGCCCCGGTGATGGAAGTTTCATCACCGGGGCCCCTCTGTCTCAATTTTGATCAAACGGGCCCGCCTGATGGGCGGAATCCGCCCGCAGGCGCTCCAGCGCCTGGGCAAAGTTGCCCGAAACCACCAGCTCTACCCGGCGGGCCAGCTCCGCCGGCTCTCCCTTCATGCCGGTGCGGATCCAGTCCAGAACCAGCCCCACAAAGGCGTACTTGTAGAAGTCGGCCAGAAAGGCCTTGTCCTCCTCCCGCACCTCTCCCCGGGGGTCCAGCTCCTCCACCACGCCCATGAGCAGGCCGTGGGTGACCTGAAAGAGAAAGGTCTCCACCTGCTCCCGGCGGACGGAGCGGTAGACGTTGAGGATAATGGGCCTGTTGTCGATCAGCCCGTCCAGAATCCGGCGGAACCCCTCCTGCCAGGTGGTATAGGTGCGCTTGCCGTCCAGTATCCGCCGGGCGTCCTCCTGGCAGGCCCACTCCACCAGGTCGTAGATGTCCCGGAAGTGGTAGTAGAAGGTCATGCGGTTGATGCCGCAGTCCTCGGCGATGTCGGTGACGGTGATCTTGTCCAGCGGCCGCTCCAGCAGCAGCTTCTTGAGGGAGGCCTCCAGGGCCCGCTTGGTCACCTGGCTCATGGCTCACCTCTGGTCCAGCGGCACAAAGGCGCGCATGGGGGCCACCGCCTTGTAGGCCGGGCGGATGATGCGGTTGGCAGGCTGGCAGACCTCCTCGATGCGGTGGGCGCACCAGCCCACCATCCGGGCCACGGCGAACAGGGGGGTGTAGAGCTCCATGGGTATGCCCATCATCTTGTAAACCAGTCCGGAGAAGAGATCCACGTTGGCGCACACCACCTTCTCCTCCCCCTTGACGGAGCGCAGCACCTCGGGGGTGAGGCGCTCCACCCGCTCAAAGAGCTCAAACTCGTCCAGCATGCCCTTGGTCTCGGCCAGACTGCGGGCAAACCGCTTGAGGAGGACGGCCCGGGGGTCGGACAGGGTGTAGATGGCGTGGCCCATGCCGTAGATGAGGCCCGAGCGGTCTCCCGCCTCCTTCCGCAGCAGGCGGCCCAGGTAGTCCCGCACCGCGTCGTCGTCCGTCCAGTCGGACACCTCGGCCTCGATGTGTCCGAACATCTCCATGACCTTCTTGTTGGCGCCGCCGTGGCGGGGGCCCTTCAGGGAGCCCACCGCCGCCGCGATGGAGGAATAGATGTCGGTGCCGGAGGAGGAGAGCACCCGGCAGGCAAAGGCGGAGTTGTTGCCGCCGCCGTGCTCGGCGTGGAGCACCAGGCACAGATCCAGCAGCCGGGCCTCCTCGTCGGTGTACCGGTTGTCGTGGCGCACGGAGTAGAGGAAGTTCTGCGCCACGCTCAGCCCCTCCTGGGGCCGGTGGAGGTAGAGGGACTCGTTGTCGTAGTAGTGCCGCTTGGCCGCGAAGGCGTGGGCCACGATCACCGGCACGCGGGCAATGAGCTCCACCGCCTGCCGGAGCTGGTTGGGCAGGGACATGTCATCGGGCCGCCTGTCATAGGAATAGAGGGCCAGCACCGAGCGGGCCAGCTTATTCATCACATCGGGGCTGGGCGCCTTGAGGATCATGTCCTCGGTGAACATGGGAGGCAGGGCCCGGTGGGCGGAGAGCAGTCCCTCAAAGGCGGTGAGCTGGGCCCGGGTGGGCAGGGCGCCGAAGAGAAGCAGGTAGGCGGTCTCCTCAAAGCCGAAGCGGCCCTCACTGACAAAGCCGTTGATCAGCTCCTCCACGTCGATACCACGGTACACCAGCTTGCCGGGGGCGGGAATCCGCTCGCCGTCCTGGACGTAATAGCCCATGACGTTGCCGATCTGGGTCACCCCGGCCATGACGCCGGTGCCGTCGGCGTTGCGCAGGCCCCGCTTGACGCGGTAGCGCTCATAAAAGGCCGGGTCGATCTGGTTATGCTTCTGGTACTCCGTGCATAGACTTTCAATAAAGTCGGCGGAGGCGTCCCTGACCGCATGGTCCATATGCAACAGCTCCTCTGTCTGGTTTCATTTGTCCAATATTGTATTCTCTTTTTATCAAACAGTCAATCTGAAAAAAGCAAGGACGGGCGAAATCTGAATGATGCTGAAACAAAACTTGCAAAAAGGAGGGGGCGGAGGGGGAATGAAGCAGGTGGTGGCCACCGCCCTGGTGCTGCTGCTCACCCTGTTTCTGCTGCCGCTGCTCCTGCTGGGGGAGGAGCCGCTTGCCGGGCCGTCCCAGCCCCCCGCCGCCACCGGCACCCTGCCCATCGACCGCACCGTGGTCACCCCCGGCCAGACGGCGGACGGCCGGGTACAGGTGCGGGTGGCCCTGGAGGACGGGGAGGTGCTCACCCTGCCGCTGGACAAGTACCTGTGGCGGGTGGTGGCGGCGGAGATGCCCGCCTCCTTTGAGCCGGAGGCCCTCAAGGCCCAGACGGTGGCCGCCCGCACCTACACCCTCTCCAAGATGGAGCGCACCGTGGAGGCCCACCCGGACGCCGACGTGTGCACCGACATCACCTGCTGCCAGGCCTACATCGACCCGGCGGACGCCGCCGCCAACTGGGGGGAGAACGCCCAGACCTACACCGACAAGATCGCCGCCGCCGTGGCGGATACCGACGGCATGGCGGCCCTCTTCCAGGGCCAGCCCATCCAGGCGGTGTTCTTCTCCTCCGCCGCCGGAAGGACGGTGGACGCGGTGGAGGTGTGGGGCAACGCGGTGCCCTACCTCACCAGCGTGGACAGCCCCGAGGGGGACGAGGTGCCCAACTACCACTCCACCGTCACGGTGCCCCTGGACGAGTTCAAAAGCAAGCTGCTGGCCCAGTACCCGCAGGCCGATCTGTCCGGCGAGCCGGCGGGCTGGTTTGCCAACCTTGTCCCCAATTCCGCCGGCGGGGTGGAGACGGTGGACATCGGCGGCGTCACCGTGGGCGGTGGAAGCCTGCGTACCCTGTTCGGCCTGCGCTCCACCAGCTTCACGGTCTCCGCCTCGGCGGATGGTGTCACCTTCTCCGTCACCGGCTACGGCCACGGCGTGGGCATGAGCCAGTACGGCGCCAACGCCCTGGCCAAGGAGGGGAAGAGCTACGACGAGATTTTGAAGTGGTATTACACCGGCATCGACGTGGCCCCCTATACGCCCCAGAGGTGACATGCCGCCGGAGCCGCCTGAGGTTATCGATAAACCCTCCTGCCGAAGATTTCGGAGGGAAGGATAGTGTGAAAGGGAACCGTCAGGGTTCCCTTTCGCGTTGGATCAAAATAACTGTTTGAAACTTTTCTGAAGTTTCAAACAGTTTGGCAGCCTGTCGAAAAGACTTTGTTCGACAGGCTGAGGCGGCTCCGGCGGCACACATGCCGCCGGGGCCGCTGCGTCAGAAAGAGAGGCCGCGGGCTTCCTCATAGGCGGTGAGCCACGGGGGGCTGTTGGCGGAGTCGTAGCCGGTGGGGAGGATGCCGGCGCTGCCGACAAAGCTGCCGCCGGCGTCATAGACGTATTCCATATAGCCGTAGTCCTCAAGGCTGCCGCCGATCACGATGTCGTGGGCGGAGCCGTCGGAGGCGGTATAGGAATAGACATACGGCTCCGCCTCCGAGAATTGCCCGGTAATGTCGAGCTCCTCCCCGGTTTCTGTGGTGAAATAGACGCTGCCGCCGCGCACAGTGAGGAGATCAGGCTCCTCCCTTACCGGAAAGCACACGTGCTCCTGGGATGGTGCAACCGTTGCTCCGGCGTCCGGTTCGTTCCAGTTTACGCTGTCGGTTGATATAAACGCTCCGCCGGAGAGCAGCGGGATGGAGCCCAGCGCGCCGGAGGCGGCCAGGGCGCCCGCAGTGAGGGCGGCGGCCACGGCAGCGGCGGCGACGAGGATGCGGATGGGGCGTCTGGGTTTGGTGGTCATGGCAGTTACCTCCGATTCGGTATGGGAGCAGCGGGAGGCCAGGGCGCGCCGCTGCTCCTCCACCCGGTTGAGGGGGGGGCAGGTCTGGGCCAGGACTTGCTCAAAAGTCCTCTGATAGAGCTTCTTCATAGCCGAGTTCCTCCAGCTTCTTCCTGAGTTGTTGTTTGGCCCGGTAGAGCCGGGCGGAGAGCGCCGGGGCGGTGGTGCGGAACTGGCGGGCCAGCTCGGCCACCGTGAACCCCTCGTAATAGCGCAGGTGGAGCAGGGCCCGGCTGTCGGGGGACAGCGCCCCCAGGGCGGCAAACAGGCCGGCCTCCTCCGGCGTCTCGAAGGTCAGCCGCTCCAGGGCCGTGTCGTCGTTCTCCCGCCGCCTGCGCCAGGGGGAGGTAAGCAGATCCCGGCAGCGGTTGACCGCCACCCGGGCCAGCCAGGGGCGCTCCTTCCCTGGGGCAGGGGGCTTCTCCAGCAGGGTGAGAAACACCTCCTGGCACACATCCTCCGCGTCCTGAGGCGAGCGGGTATAGCTGAGGGCCAGGCCGTACACCATGGGACGGTATTGGTCGAATAGGGGAAGAAATTCCGCTTCGGTCATCCCGGAGCCTCCCTTCGTCGTTTGTGGCCACATCAATAAGACGGCGGGGCGGGGGCGGATCTGACGGCCCCGGCGGGATTTTTCGGGAAAACCGCATTGTAAACCGGCCCGTCCTTTGTTATAATACCATATTGGGACGGAGCGCACCGCCTGATCCCTAATCTGTTGTAAAGTGAGAGATCGCACATGAACACACGCTATGACGTTGCCATCATCGGCTGCGGCGAGGCCGGCATCTTCGCGGGCTATGAGCTGATGCACCGCAACCCGGGCCTCAAGGTGGTCACCCTGGATCAGGGGGCCGACATCTATACCCGGAGCTGCCCCATCGTGGCGGGCAAGGTGAAGGAGTGCATCCACTGCAAGGTGTGTGACACCATGTGCGGCTTCGGCGGGGCGGGCGCCTTCTCCGACGGCAAGTACAATTTCACCACCGCCTTCGGCGGCTGGCTCACCGACTTCATGCCCAAGCGGGAGGTCATGGAGCTCATCGACTACGTGGACTCCATCAACATGAGGCACGGGGCCACCGACCAGGTGTTCTCCACCGAGACCCCCGCCGCCCAGGCACTGGAGAAGAAGGCCCTGGAGTATGACCTCCACCTGCTCCAGGCCCGGTGCAAGCACCTGGGCACCGAGAACAACCTCAAGATTCTCCAGAGCATCTATGAGGAGGTGCGCCAGGGCGTCGAGTTCCGGTTCCGCACCGCCGTCACCAAAATTGAGAACCTGGGGAAGGAGGGCTACCGCCTCATCACCGACAAGGGGGACGAGGTGGACTGCACTTGGCTCATCGCCGGACCCGGCCGCTCCGGCGCGGAGTGGTTCTCCAACCAGTGCAAGGAGCTGGGCATCCAGCTCATCAACAACCAGGTGGACATCGGCGTGCGGGTGGAGCTGCCCGCCAAGGTGTTCGAGCACATCACCGACGTGGTGTACGAGTCCAAGCTGGTCTACCGTACCAAGCAGTACGGCGACCAGGTGCGCACCTTCTGCATGAACCCCTACGGCCACGTGGTGGCTGAGAACGTGGAGGGCATCAACACCGTCAACGGCCACTCCTACTCCGATCCCAAGCTGCGCAGCGAGAACACCAACTTCGCCCTGCTGGTGTCCAACCGCTTCACCTCCCCCTTCAACGAGCCCTACCGCTACGGCAAGCACATCGCCTCCCTCAGCAACATGCTGGCCGGCGGCGTGCTGGTGCAGCGCTTCGGCGATCTGGTCAGCGGCATCCGCACCAACGAGCACCGCATGAGCAAGTCCTTCGTCCACCCCACCCTCACCGCCGCCGTGCCCGGCGACCTGTCCCTGGCCCTGCCCAAGCGGCAGCTAGACGACATCATTGAGATGATCTACCAGCTCGACAAGCTGGCCCCCGGCACCGCCAACTACGACACCCTGCTCTACGGCGCGGAGGTCAAGTTCTACTCCGCCCGGCTGGCCCTGTCCAACGAGCTGGAGACCGCCCTGCCCGGCTTCTTCGCCGTGGGCGACGGCGCGGGCGTGACCCGCGGCCTAGCCCAGGCGGGCGCGTCGGGCGTGAAGGTCGCCCAAGTGATTTCGGAGCGGCTGAAGTAAGCCCCGCCGGCACCCACCCGATTCGGAGTGCTCGAAGCAGATTTGACATCTCCAGAGAACGGCCGCCGCAGGCGGCCCCTGCCCGCCGGCAACCCAGCGCAAGCGGGTGCCGGTGGGAGCGGAGGAGCAAGGGAGCGGACGCAGGTTTTGCCGTCAGGCGGAACCGGAGTCAAGCGGACTTTGCGACGACGCGGCCCAGGCGGGCGCGTCGGGGGTGAAGGTGGCCCAGGTGATTTCGGAGCGGCTGAAGTAAGCCCTGCCGGCACCCACCCGATTCGGAGTGCCTGAAATAAGCGTGCGTTCAAGTGCGGCGCCCTCCCCTGCGGGGGAGAGCGCCGCCTTTCTGCACCCCTCTGCCGCCGGTGCATAGAATGGCCTGAACGGAAACAGACAGGGGGACGGGTATATGGACGACCGGATACAGGAGCTGCTGGAGCGGGCGCGGGAGACCGCCGCCACCGCCGGGGAGTACGCCGGACAGATGGTGGACACGGCCCGGCTGCGGGGAAGGCTGTTCGCCCTTCGGACGGACATCAACGGCCTGCTCCATACGGCGGGGCGGCTGGTGTACGACGCTCACCGGGGCAGCACGGGCGGAGAGGACGCGCTGGAGCAGGTGTTCTCGGAGCTGGACCACAAGGAGGCCGCGGCGGCCGAGCTGCGGAGCCGGCTCGAGCGCCTCCGGCAGGAGAAGCCGCTCTAGCCGCGGGGAGGCGGGACCCGGACGGGTCCCGCTTTTTTGCGGCTTTTTCGGAAAGGGGGCGGGAAGTTGCCCTTTTTCATTGCTTTTTTGGCGGGCGGGGTGTAAAATACCATGTAATCCTTGCGGCCGCAGCGCTTGCGGCGAACCGTCAGACCGTATTTCGGGCCCGTCCGGGCCGCTTATTACAAATAAGGAGGACAAGCTTTATGAACTACACGTTTGCCCAATACCAGGAGAGCGCGGACTACATCCGCAGCCAGATCGGCGGCTTTGCCCCCAAGGTGGCCATGATCCTGGGTTCCGGCCTGGGCTACATGGGCGATATTGTGGAAAACCCCATTGCCGTGCCTTATCAGAATATCCCCCATTTCAAGGTGTCCACCGCCCCCGGCCACAAGGGTCAGCTGGTGTTCGGCACCCTGGAGGGGCAGAAGGTGGCTGTTATGCAGGGCCGTATGCACCACTACGAGGGCTACTCCTATGAGGAGGTGTCCTACGCGGTGCGGGTGCTCCGCCTGCTGGGCTGCGATACCCTGATCGTCACCAACGCCGCCGGCTGCGTCAACCTGGACTGGAAGGCGGGCGATCTGATGCTTATTGCAGACCACATCAAGTTCTTCATGGAGTCCCCCCTGCGGGGTGAGAACCTGCCCGAGTTCGGCGTGCGCTTCCCCGACGCCTCCCACCTCTACACCCCCGCCCTGCGGGAGATGGCCCGCCAGACCGCCAGGGAGCTGGGCATCGGGCTGCGGGAGGGCGTCTACATGTACTTCCCCGGCCCCCAGTACGAGACTCCGGCGGAGGTGCGGGCCGCCCGGGTGCTGGGCGCCGACGCAGCGGGCATGTCCACCGCGCCGGAGGTCATCACCGCCGGCCACTGTGGCATGCGGGTGCTGGGCTTTACCCTCCTGTCCAACATGGGCGCCGGTATTCTGGACCAGCCCCTCTCCGAGCAGGAGGTGCTGGATGCGGCGGCGGCCTGCCGGGACAAGTTCTCCCGCCTCGTGCTGGCCTGCCTGAAAAAGATTGACTAAAAGGAGCCTGCCATGTCTATTCTGATCCATAACTGCACCGCCGTCCTCATGGACGAGGCGGGCACCGTCCTCCCCAACGCCTATGTGGTGGTGGAGGGGACGAAGATCCGCTCCGTCAGCACCCAGCGCCCCTGGGGCTCCTTTGAGGAGCAGATCGACGGCCGGGGCAACGTGCTCATGCCCGGCTTTGTCAACGCCCACAGCCACGTGCCCATGACCGCCATGCGGGGCTACGGCGACGGCAACAACCTCCAGGACTGGCTGCACAACTACATCTTCCCGGTGGAGGCCCGCTGGGACGACCGGGCCATCCGGGCCTGTACCGACCTGGGCCTGGCGGAGATGATCGCCTCCGGCGTCACCACCATCGCGGACATGTATGGCCACACCGACGCGGTGGCCCAGGAGGTGGCGGCCTCCGGCATCAGCGCCAACCTGTGCTGCGGCGGCGTGCAGTTCACCGACACCTTCGACCCCGCCACCCACCACGACTGTGTGGTGCAGCGGGAGCTGACCGAGAAGTGGCACGGCTACAACGACGGGCAGATTTTGGTGGACGCCTCGATCCACGGCGAGTACACCTCCCACCACCCGCTCTGGCAGTGGATGGCGGACTACGCCCGGGAGCACGGCCTGGGTATGCACGTGCACATCTCCGAGACCCGCACCGAGCATGCCGAGTGCCTGGCCCGCCACGGCAAGACTCCCATTCAGGTGCTCAACGACTACGGCGTGTGGGACGTGCGGGCCATCGCCGCCCACTGCGTCTGGACCACCCCGGAGGACTGGTCCGTTATGGCGTCCAAGGGGGTTTCGGCCATCCACAATCCCATGAGCAACCTCAAGCTGGGCAGCGGCATCGCCCCCGTCCCCGCCATGGGCAAGGCCGGTGTCAACGTTTGCCTGGGCACCGACGGCGTGTCCTCCAACAACTGCACCGACTTCTTCGGGGACATGAAGCTGGCCGCCATTCTCCACAACGGGGCCAACTGCGACCCCCTGGCCCTGCTGCCCATCGACGCCCTGCGCATGGCCACCGTCAACGGCGGCAAGGCCCTGGGTCGGCTCACTGGCCGGATTGAGGGGGGCTACGACGCCGACCTCATTCTGGTGGATTTCTCCCACCTGAACCTCACCCCCTGCCACAGCGTGATTTCCAACCTGGCATATGCCGCCCACGGCAGCGACGTGTGCATGAATATGGCCCGCGGAAAGGTCATATACAGAGATGGGGACTTCCTCACCATCGACATTGACCGGGTGAAGCGGGAAGTGGCGGACTACGCCCTGCCCCTGCTGTTTGAAACGAAATAAGGGGGCCTAGCATTGTCCAATCAGCAAAAAAAGAATACCTTTTACGGCGCGGCCGCTATCCTGACGGTGAGCACCATTCTGGTCAAGATTATCGGCGCCATCTTCAAGATCCCGCTTATCGCCATACTGCCCGAGGAGGCCTACGGCGATTTCAACGGCGCGTATAACATCTACTCCTTCTTCCTCACCATCTCCACGGCGGGCCTGCCTGTTGCCTTGTCCAAGACGGTGTCGGAGTGCCATACTCTGGGCCGGGAGAACCAGAAGCACCGGGTCTTCCGGGTGGCATTCTGTGCGTTCCTGTTCATGGGGCTGTTCAGCTTCCTCTGCATGTCAGTGTTCGGACAACTGGTAGCAACCTATATCATTGGCAATGAGAAAGCCGTGTTCTGCGTGTGGGCGCTGGCGCCGGCGGTGCTGTGCACCTGCTGCTGCTCCGCCTTCCGGGGCTATGCCCAGGGGCACATGAACATGATGCCCACCGCGATCTCCCAGATCATTGAGGCGCTGTGCAAGCTCTTCCTGGGTTTGGGCCTTGCCATGGTGATCATGAGCCTGACCCTCTGGCCGGAGGACATCCGCAACCGGCTGGCGGCCTCCGGCGCCCTCATCGGCGTCTCCTTCGGCAGCGTTCTGTCGGTGATCTATCTGGCCTTCAACCACTTCCGTACCCGCCGGGGCAGCGCCGCCCGGGCCGCCGACCAGCCCGACCGGAGCCGGGTGGTACTGGCCCGGCTGCTCAAGCTGGCCATTCCCATCACCCTCAGTTCCTGCTCCATGTCCCTGGTGACTATCATCGACACCAACCTGGTGAACAATCAGCTCCAGAATGTGTTTACCGCCATCCAGGGCGGTATGACCGGCATCAGCAACAGTTTTCTGGATATCTTTCCCAAGGCTGTGGAGATCTTTCAGAACAATACGGATGCCTGGCAGCAAGCCCTGCTGACAGACCCGGCCACCAAGCTGGACCCGATCCTGGACTCTGCCCGCAGCCTCTACGGCACCTACAGTAAGACCATGAGCGTCTACAACCTGCCCTTTAACCTGATGATCCCCCTGACGGCCTGCATCGTCCCCGGCATCTCCGCCTGCCTGGCCCGGAGCGACCGGCTGGGAGCCAAGCGGATTACCGAGTCCGCCATGCGGGTGGCCGCCCTCATTGCCCTGCCCTGCGGCTTCGGTCTGCTGGCTCTGGGCGGCCCCATTATGGAACTCATCGCCCTGGGCAATGTGGATACGGCCATCGCCGGTCCCATCCTGTCCATCCTGGGGATTGCCTCCATTTTTGTCTGCTTCCAGTTGGTGGGCACCGCGATCCTCCAGGCCAACGGCATAGTGAATCTGCCCATCATTACGGTTATTATCGGCGGCGTCACTAAGATTCTGGTCAACTACACCCTGGTGGGTAATCCCAAAATCATGATCTTCGGCGCGCCGGTGGGCACTCTGAGCTGCTTTGCGGTGATCTCCATTCTCAACCTGCTCATCATCAAGCGGTGCGTGCCCAATCCGCCCCGCTATCTGGTGGCGCTGTCCAAGCCGCTGGCGGCCTCCGTGGTAATGGCTGCCGCCGCATGGGGAAGCCATGGGTTGCTCGCCCGTGTCCTGAACGGCAGTCTGACCCGGGATATGGCGGCCACCGCCGGAGCGATCCTGGTGGGCGTGGTGGTATATGTAATTTTAGTCCTGGCTCTGCGTACCCTGACCCGGGAGGACCTGGAAATGATGCCCGGGGGCAAAAAGCTGGCTAAAATTCTGCATATCCAGTAAGTTTTTTGGAAAAAGAGGTTGCAGGAGGCCTTGAAATATGGTAGATTTTCAGTATAAGGATTCTTACGGCGTCAAGGACTTGGAGGAGATTGTCCGCCTCTTGCGGGCGCCCGGCGGGTGCCCCTGGGACGCGGAGCAGACCCACCAGTCCATCCGCCGCAATTTCCTGGAGGAGGCCTATGAGGCCGTGGAGGCCATCGACGAGGGCAGCCCCGAGCACCTGAAGGAGGAGTTGGGCGACGTGTTGCTCCAGGTGGTGTTCCACGCCCTTATGGAGCAGGAGGCCGGTCGCTTCGATCTGGACGCCGTGGCCGACGGCATCTGCAAAAAGCTCATCTTCCGCCACCCCCACGTCTTTGGGGAGGTGTCGGTCTCCGGCACCGGCGAGGTTCTCTCCAACTGGGAGGAGCTCAAGCGGAAGGAAAAGGGGCAGGCCACCAATACCGACGCGCTGGAGGCCGTAGCCCGCTCCCTGCCCGCCCTGTGGCGGGCCGAGAAGGTGCAGAAAAAGGCGAAAAAGGCGGGCTTCGACTGGCCGGACGTGTCCGGCGCCCTGGACAAGCTGTCTGAGGAGCTGGAGGAGCTGAAGACCGCCGTGGCCGAGGGCACCAATGTGGAGGAGGAGCTGGGCGATCTGCTCTTCTCCGCCGTCAACGTCTCCCGTTTCGTGAAGGTGGACACCGAGGAGGCCCTTAACAGGGCCACCGACAAGTTCATCGGCCGCTTCCGCAAGGTGGAAGAGGAGGCCGCCCGGCAGGGCCGCGCCCTGGAGGGCATGAGCTTGGCGGAATTGGACAAGCTATGGGAGCACGCAAAAGAGACTTAAGGGCGGGTTCGCCTTAAGTATAATCAGACTGGGGTGATTCCCCCAGTAAACACAGGAGGAGTTATCAATATGAATAAGGCTGAACTGATCAATGCGGCCGCCGAGAAGGCCGGCCTGTCCAAGAAGGATACCGAGACCGCCATCAACGCGGCCATTGAGGTCATTTCCGACTGCCTGGCCGAGGGCGACAAGGTTCAACTGGTGGGCTTCGGTGCCTTTGAGGTGAAGAGCCGCGCCGAGCGCATCGGCCGCAACCCCAAGACCAAGGAGAGCATCAAGATCCCCGCCTCCAAGGTGCCCGTGTTCAAGCCCGGCAAGGCGCTGAAGGACATCGTCGCGAAGTAAGTCAGAAGCGCGGAGGGTAGGCGCATAGGGGAGCTAAGAGGACATGGAGGCGAAAAAACAGGCCGGGCGAAGCCCGGCGGCATTTTTCGCGGAATGGCCGCTTAGCGACCCGGCCATGCGCCCAACCCGTAGCGTGACAGGAAGCGCGGAGGCGCGCGGAGCAGCCGCACAGCGAGCCCCGCAGACGAAAAAGCAGTTGCGCCGCAGGCGCAAGGTGTTTTTCACGGAGGGGTAAGCAGTGTGGCGTCGCGCAGCCGCCGCAGCGTGACAGCGTCAGCCCAAGCTTTGGATCACTCGCTTCCGGGCGAGCCCGAACGCTTATTCCCGCCGCTGGGCCTCCTTTTCCCCACGCGAACCGCTTCGCTGGGTTCGCGCGGGGGCCCCGAAAGCGGGGTGCACCCCTCACCGATATGTAGGGGCGGGTGCCCACACCCGCCTGCGGGCCGGTGAGGGCAGAAGGTGAATTGCCCCGCAGGGGCAAGAGAGGCCGCCCTGGGGTGTCGGCCCCTACAGCGGGACGTCTTTGGGAGCTGTAATGTAGGGGCGGGGCTTGTCCCCGCCCGCCGGAACCGCCCACGCTTCAGTTGATTTTCAGGAGGAATTGACTTGATCAACACCAACGAAATTTTGGATACCATACATATGATCGACCAGCAGCATCTGGACGTGCGTACCATTACCATGGGCATCTCCCTGCTGGACTGCGCCGATCCCGATCCAAAGGCCGCCTGTCAGAAGATCTATGACAAGATCACCCGCCGGGCCGAGCACCTGGTGGCCACCGGCGAGGCCATTGAGCGGGAGTTCGGCATCCCCATCGTCAACAAACGCATCTCCGTCACCCCCATGGCTCTTGTGGCCGGGGCGTCGGAGACGGGCAGCTACGTCCCCTTCGCCGTGGCCATGGACAACGCCGCCAAGTCCACCGGGGTCAACTTCATCGGCGGCTTCTCCGCCCTGGTGCAGAAGGGGGCCACCCAGGCCGACAAGAAGCTCATCGCCTCTATCCCCGAGGCGCTGGCCATCACCGACTTTGTCTGCTCCTCCGTCAACGTTGGCTCCACCCGGGCGGGGATCAACATGGACGCGGTGGCCGAGATGGGCCGCATCATCAAGGACACCGCCGAGCGCACCGCCGACCGGGGCGGCTTTGGCTGCGCCAAGCTGGTGGTATTCTGCAATGCGGTGGAGGATAACCCCTTCATGGCGGGCGCCTTCCACGGCGTGGGGGAGCCGGACTGCATCATCAATGTGGGCGTGTCCGGCCCCGGCGTGGTGCACCACGCCCTCAAGGACGTGAAGGGCCAGCCCTTCGACGTGGTGGCCGAGACCATCAAGAAGACCGCCTTCCGGGTGACCCGAATGGGCCAGCTGGTGGCCCAGGAGGCCAGCCGCCGGCTGGGCGTGCCCTTTGGCATCGTGGATCTCTCCCTGGCCCCCACCCCCGCCATCGGCGACAGCGTGGCCCGCATCCTGGAGGAGATGGGCCTGGAGACCTGCGGCACCCACGGCACCACCGCCGCCCTGGCCCTGCTCAACGACGCGGTGAAGAAAGGGGGCGTCATGGCCTCCTCCCACGTGGGCGGCCTGTCCGGCGCCTTTATTCCCGTCAGCGAGGACGAGGGTATGATCGCCGCCGCCCGCTCGGGCGCCCTCCATCTGGATAAGCTGGAGGCCATGACCTGTGTGTGCTCCGTTGGCTTGGACATGATCGCCGTCCCCGGCGACACCACCGCCGCCACCCTCTCCGCCATCATTGCCGACGAGGCCGCCATCGGCATGGTCAACTCCAAGACCACCGCCGTCCGCCTCATCCCCGCCCCGGGCAAGGTGGTGGGGGACACGGTGGAATTCGGCGGCCTGCTGGGCTCCGCCCCCGTCATGCCCGTCCACGCCGAGAGCAGTGACGCCTTTGTGGCCCGCGGCGGCCGCATCCCTGCCCCCATGCAGAGTCTCAAGAACTGACGCGGCCGCCCAATCCCCGTCGTCCTTCTCCGCGCCCGGCCTGTGCCGGGCGCATTTTTTTGCTTCAAAATTTCCAAAATCCCCCTAGGAAAGCGGCCCGCTTTGGTGTATACTGGGAGCCAGGACAAGCCTTATTTTGAGGAGGGTCAATTTATGTTAGAGCTGAATACTTCCAACTGCACCCCGTTTCTGCCCGAGGACTGGCTGACCAGCCGGCTGGACGCGCTGGAGAGCGCCCGCGTCAAGCTGGAGGAGGGCAGCGGCCTGGGCGGCGCCTACACCGGCTGGGTTCACCTGCCCCGGGACTACGACAAGGAGGGGTTTGCCCGCATCCAGGCGGCGGCGGAGCGCATCCGCAGCGACTCCCAGGCCCTGGTGGTCATCGGCATCGGCGGCTCCTATCTGGGCGCCCGCGCGGTGGTGGAGCTGCTTCACTCCCCCAATTTCAACCTGACCCACAAGGGCGGACCCGACATCTACTTTGCCGGCAACGGCCTCTCCTCCGACGCCATGCTGGAGGTCATCGAGCTGGTGAAGGACAAGGACTTCTCCATCAATGTCATCTCCAAGTCGGGCACTACCACCGAGCCGGCAGTAGCCTTCCGCATCTTCAAGGCCCTGCTGGAGGAGAAGTACGGCAAGGAGGGGGCCCGCAGGCGCATCTACGCCACCACCGACGCCCACAAGGGGGCCTTGAAGGGCCTGGCCGACGCGGAGGGCTATGAGGAGTTTGTGGTGCCCGACGCGGTGGGCGGCCGCTATTCCGTCCTCACCGCCGTGGGCCTGTTGCCCATCGCCTGCGCCGGGGTGGATATCGCCGCCCTGATGGAGGGCGCCGCCCAGGCCATGGAGGCCCTGGCCGCCCCCGGTGCGGACAACCCGGCCTGGCAGTACGCCGCCGCCCGCCACGCCCTGTATACCCAGGGCAAGAAGGTGGAAATCCTGGTGGGGTACGAGCCCTCCTTCCGCTTCTTTGGCGAGTGGTGGAAACAGCTCTTCGGCGAGACCGAGGGCAAGGACGGCAAGGCCCTCTTCCCCGCCAGCGTGGAGTTCACCGCCGATCTGCACTCCATGGGCCAGTACATCCAGCAGGGTGAGCGCCTGATGCTGGAGACGGTGGTGCGCTTCGCCCGCAGCCGCGGCAGCGTCACCATTCCACACGACCCGGACAATGTGGACGGGCTCAACTTCCTAGCGGGCAAGGATCTCTCCTTTGTGGCCGAACAGGCCATGCGGGGCACCCTGCTGGCCCACGTGGACGGCGGCGTGCCCAACCTGGTGGTCACCGCCCCGGCCCGGGACGCGCAGAGCGTGGGCTGGCTGATCTACTTCTTCGAGTACGCCTGCGGCCTGTCTGGCTATCTGCTGGAGATCAATCCCTTCGACCAGCCCGGCGTGGAAGCGTATAAGAACAACATGTACGCCCTCCTGGGCAAGCCCGGTTATGAGGACCGCAAGGCGGAGCTGGAGGCACGCCTGTAAGAACCCCCGTTAATTTTTGGTGAACTTCCGCAAATCAGTTGCAATCGGGCCGCAAAAATGGTAACATAATTGCACAAGGCCGGAGATACGCTCCGGCGGACAATGAAGGAGTGATAACTATGGTGAGAGTGATCATGGGTGTCAAGGGCACCGGCAAGACCAAGCAGATGATCGAGCTCATTAATTCCGCTGTCCACAGCGAGAACGGCAATGTGGTCTGCATCGAGCGGGGCCCCAAGCTGACCTATGACATTCATTATAAGATCCGTCTGGTGGAGGCCAGCCATTACGATATTAAGAGCTATGACTTCCTGAAGGGCTTTATCAGCGGCCTGTACGCGGGCAACTACGACATCACCCATGTCTTTATCGACAGCCTGACCAAGATTGTGGCCTCCGAGGCCACCGACCATGCGGTGGAGGAGTTCCTGGACTGGCTGAACAGCTTCTCCGAGAAGAACAATATTAAGTTCACCGTCACCATCAGCGCCGATGCCTCCCTGGCCACCGACGGCGTCAAGAAATACTTCTGATACGTGCCCTTTCAGCGGGCCCTGCTGGCGGCAGGGCCCGCTGCCTCGTTCCTCCCTCCTTCCGGCGTCAAATCGCTTGTACATCCGGCATACCGCCGCAGAACTTTGGATAATATACCGATTGCGTGGGATTACCGCCCATGATATACTCTTTGGCGAAATAAAGGAGGTGTGAATCATGATGATTGAAATGCAGTTTAACTCCATTGCCCAGCTCCAGCGGCTTCAGGAGATCGCCAGTTCCTGTGACGACGAGATCTTCCTGCACTCCTTGGACGACAGCGTCCGCGTGGATGCCAAGTCCTTCATCGGCCTGTTCACCCTAGACTTCACTCAGCCCGTCAAGGTGGTCACAGATTCCGACTATCTGGCCCGCAAGGTGGAGCATCTCAAGCATAAGATGGAGAAATAAAAACAGGCGTTGGCCGCTGGCCGACGCCTGTTTTGTTATGCAAAAGCATAGCAAAATTGGCCATGTGCCGCTTACAGCGGGACGGCCCATATGCGCAGAAACTTCATGCGCCTAAGCCTTTGCATAATTTCGTGGTGCGCCCTGTGCGCATAAAGTTTTATTTCCTGATCCAGTCCGGGTGCGTTCATGCCTCCCGGCGGCGCAGGAGCGCCCGGAGCGCACAGAGCGCCGCGGCCGCCGCCAGGGCCAGCCACAGGAGCAGGAGGACGTTCTCATTGAAGTACCAGTTCTCCGCCCATCGGGTGAAATCCGGCCGGAACCAGAAGCCGTGGAGCCGCTCCACCGTCCCGCCGCCCAGCCGCACCAGCCGGTCGATCACCGGGTTGACCAGGGGGAGGAACACGCAGGCCGCCCCCAGGCAGGCCGTCCCCTTCCACCAGCGGCTGATGGGGGCGTACCGGCAGATGAGCACCCAGGCCCAGGGCAGGGTCAGGCCGAAGAGAACCGCCGGCAGGGTAGGAATGGGGAACCAATCCGCGCCGTCATAGGCGCAGCTGACCCAGAGCAGGGCGCACAGCAGCAGGGTCTCCGTCCCCAGGTAGAGCACAGCCTTGTGCTCCCCCAGGGGGCGGGGCAGCTCCCGCAGGGCGCCGGGCAGGAAGGCCGCCCCCAGCCCCAGCAGCACCCCCGCCGAGGCCAGCAGGAACCAGTCTCCCCCGCTGAACAGGCAGGCGGCCAGCAGCAGCAGCTCCAGGGAGAGGGTGAAGCCCCCCAGCGTGATGACGCCCCGGTACTGCTTCACCAGGATGGGCAGGAGGGTGAGGCTGGCCCCCACCAGTTCCCCGGTGAGTACCAGCCAGAACCAGTCCAGGGTATGCCCCACCGCCAGATTGCAGATGAGGCAGATCAGGGCGGTGCCGCCGTAGAGGATGTACTGAATCCAGCGCAGGCGGCGCAGCAGGGACAGGTATTTTTTCGCCAGGGTCTCGGCGGTGCGGGCCTCTACGTCCTCGCTGGCGGTGAGCAGCTCGTGCTCCGACACCTGTAAAATGGCGCAGATATCCCGGATCAGGGTGATGTCCGGGTAGGACATACCGGTATCACATAGTTAAAGATATTGGTATCATTCAATCAATTTTGCCGATAAAGCGGTAGAAGATTTCTACCTCCTGTTCCCGGCTTCCGTCCTCACCTTTGACCGCTTCATGGACAACGATTTTTTCAATCAGCATATTCAAAAGTTCGGCGGTCAGTTCTGTTGGATTGACGCACTCTTTCATCAAGGCAATCCATTTTTCTGCGTCTACGGCGTTCTGGCTTTCAGTGGCGATAGCGGATTGAAGCTGTTCAATCTTTTCGTCCAGTTCAGCCTGTTCGCTTTGGTACTTCCCGGACAGCATAGAGAAGTTGTATTCCGTGATACGCCCCGCCGCCCAGTCCTCATACATCCGGGCAAACAAAGTATCGACTTCGGCTTTTCGCTTCTCTGCCTTTTTCAGTTCTGCGGCCTGCTTCTTTCTTGCGGCAGCCTGTCCCTTATCAGTGGCATTTAACAGCTGCTTCAAGAGCCGTTCTTCATCATGCTGTACCAGCCCCGACCAGTATTGCAGACGGGAGAGGACATAGGCATAAAGCACATCATAACGGATATAGTGCATGGAGCATTGGCGTGTGCCCTGCCCGTACTTGCTACAATGATAATGGCCGTAAGGCTTGCTGTTCTGCCTGTTCTCCCCATAGGACAGCGACCAGCCGCAATCCGCACATTTTACCAATCCGGAAAAAATCTGCGTTGTACCATCCTTGCACTTCCTGCGGCGGTTTGCTATCTGCTCCTGTACCTGCCGGAAAACCTGCTCGCTGATAATCGGCTCCTGCGTGTTCTCCACCCGCACCCATTCACTTTGGGGCTTGCGTACCCTCCGCTTGTTCTTAAAGGAAATGTTCGTTTCCCGGTAATGAATGGTATGGCCGATATAGGTTTCGTCTTTCATAATGCTCTTGACCTGGGCTATCGTCCATGCGTAGCTTTTTTCCTCCGGCGCACCCGCATAGATGTTTGCAAAAGTCCCGTCACGCTGGAAGTTGATAAATCCCGGTGTGGGAACCTTTTCCGCAATCAGTATTCTTGTGATACTGGCCGCCCCTCTGCCATGAATAGCAAGGTCAAAAATCTTCTCCACTATCCAGCGGGTTTCCTCGTCGATTATCAGCTTGTTTTTGATTTCCGGGTGTTTCCTGTACCCGATGGGAGCATAGGCGCCGATACGCTGTCCTGTGGCAAACTTTGCTTTGAAAGCGGCCTTTACCTTGCGGCTTGTATCTTTCGCAAACCATTCATTGAACAGGTTTTTGAACGGGACAAAATCGGAAAGCCCTTTCTCTGTGTCCTCATTCTCCGCAACGGCGATGTAGCGAACCCGTTTCTCCGGGAACAGAAATTCCAGATAGTAGTCCATCATCACATGTTCCCGCCCGAAACGGGACAGGTCTTTCGTGACAATGCAGTTTACTTTTCCGGCTTCCATATCGTCCATCATGCGCTGAAAATCCGGCCGTTCAAAGTTCGTCCCCGACCAGCCATCGTCCACATACTCACCGACTACATGAAGCCCCTGTTCCTTTGCGTACTGTTGCAGGATTGTCCGCTGTGTTTCAATGCTTACGCTGTCACCATAGTTTTCATCGTCCCGGCTCAATCTCATATAAAGCGCCGTGTTGTAAATCGTAGTATTGTAAGGTTGTTTCACCGTTAAAAATCCTCCTTCTAAAGAAACAACCCACGCTTACAATACTTTTGCTCTATGGCAATTATATCATAAGCGTGGGCGTGTTATCAATGATGGGCTATCAGGTTGAAGCGGCTTTTTCTGCGGTATGCCGCATCACATCTACAATCAGATCACCGAGGGGCTTCCCGCCTGCGGCGAAGTGTTCGGAGATTTTTATACGGTTGTTCCCACATACAAAATACTGCGTGCCGTTCTCTGCTTGTATGACCTGCCCTGTCCGGGGTGTGAAAATATCGCTTTCGCTTTTTGCCATCCAGTGTCCTCCATATTCAGTTTTCAAGGTACAATGCCGCACAAAGGCGGCGAAAATTTCTGCTTATATCTATCACCTTTCCTTTACCGTGTGCCGCTGCTGACGTTTCAGTTCCGCCAGTATATCCGGCGGGATACGGTCAACCAGCCGCTGTAAATTGTCCAGTTCGCTTTTCAGCTTTGCCCGTTCCATCGTATCTTTCATCTTTCCTTTTTCGCTGGCCTTTGCCCTTGCTTCCAGCTTCTCATTCTCCGCCAACAGGTCATTGATTGTGACCTTGTACTTTTTCAGTTGCCCGGAGAAGTTCTCCATCTGCGGGAACCACTTTTTCAGCATGGAGAGGGCTTCCTCTTTTTTCTTTCCGGCGTTCAGCGGGTTAATGCCGTCAAGGGCGGCTTCAATGGCTCTTGCCTGCCGGGAGAGGGAAACCGCCTGTTTGAAAATCCGGGTGGGGATATGCTTCCGGCCTGTCTTGCTGGCACTTTCCCCACGCTCCAAGTCGGGATATTTCTCCACCATATAGGCGTGAAAATCGTCCTGCCATTTTGTGAGGTTGGCTCTATTCCCTATAATCTCCTTTGCACACAGGCGGTTGTCCTCTGTCAGAGGGACAAAGACCAAATGCAGGTGGGGCGTTTTCTCGTCCATGTGTACCACCGCCGACACGATATTTTCCCGTCCTACCCGGCCAATGAGGAAATCTGCCGCCCTTTGGAAGAACGCCTGTATCTCTTTTGGGGATTTCCCCTTGAAGAACTCCGGGCTGGCGGTTATCAGCGTATCGACAAACCGTGTGCTGTCTTTCCTCGTCCGGCATCCAGCCTGCTCGATACGGCTCTGAATGAAGTGGTAATAGCGTCCCTCCGGCTTGACGATATGGAAGTTGTATTTACTCCGGCTTGTGTCAATGTCGGGGTTGCTGGCGTATTGTTCTTTCTGTCTTTCGTGATGGGCTTCCAGCGGCCTTGCCGGGTTGCCCTTGTGCTTCTCAAACCGCAAAATTGCGTGTTGCGGCATGGCTCTCAATCCTCCTTCCTGCGGACAGTTCGGGGGCTGTTTTGGGGGCGGGGCATATAAACATACCGCCCCACCCGGAACGGCCCCCGAAAGCCCTTGATTTACGGGGCTTTTTCAGCCCCTATTTGTCCGTATTCCAGCGGCGCTTCCTGTCGCTGGCGTTCTTCTGTTGCCTGTGTACCCGCTTCGCACACTCCGAGCAATACTTCGCCCGGTTGGAGCGTGGGACGAAAGCCGCACCGCAGACGGCGCACCGCTTCACCCTGTCCCCGCAGTAGATCTCCGCTTCCAATGCCTTGTCCATCGGAAGCACAGCCCACCGAAACCATTTACAGCAGATGGTGTAGGAAATCATTTGAGGACAAGCGCAGGCGTCCCCATCGTCAAGGACAATGCAGTTGCCGCCCTCGCAGTTACAGTACGCCCGGCGTATCAGGCTGTTCGCCCGTTTCCTCTGCGCCGGGGTCATGCGGTAGGGCGTGCCGTCCGGCTTACGCTCCAAAGGCGGTAAATTTTTATATGGGTTGCTTTTCATGTAGTCCCTCCGTTTTTCCGTTTTTGCCGTTCTCCCCCAAAAGGCTTCCTGCCCCATTCCTGCGGCGTGTTCCAGCGTTGGCACGCTCCCCACAGCTTCGGGCCATTGTGGTATGCTCCCAATAAAGCAGACAGGAAAATAACATTGGGAGTGAATACAGGAT
>ERZ773134.757-NODE-757-length-31313-cov-25.930226_pt1 | contig 31313 bp, 58 predicted proteins | sample MGYA00580856_ERZ773134 | MGnify/ENA primary metagenome ERZ773134 (study PRJEB29015, sample SAMEA2737823) | human gut metagenome | biome: human gut; feature: human-associated habitat; material: faeces | place: China | collected 2012 ... | reverse complement strand
CAGGCTGCATTGCCAAAGCAGAAAGACGGAAGCAACCGGTGGATCGTTGATGTGTCACTTGAAACAATCCATGCTCCTGAGGGGGCAAGCCTGGACGGAAATACAATTGCCGAGGTGCTGCAGTATGTAGCGAACGCGGCCTGTTGTGTGTTCTATCAGGACAGGGAAGGTATTTACCATATTGAACCGCTGCCCAGTGGAGTTACCGATTATGAAATAAACCAGTTCCGAAGCTATGAAAATTCTGAAATCAGCCTCAGCAAGCAATTGAAGGCCGTTTCGATCAATGATGGAGCCGCAGTGGTTTCTTTTGGGAGCGCAGGAGAAACGCAGGATGTAAACAATCCTCTGGTATCAGCGGAACGGGCTGAAACGGTTGCTACATGGATCGGAAACTACTTGAAGAACCGACGCATTCTGAGCGGGGAATTCCGGGCAGATCCGAGATTGGACGCTTTGGATAGGGTGAGCAATGAAAATCAGTTCGCACAGAGCACGGTTCTGGTTACATCCATTAAATACACCTATAATGGAGCATTCCGCGGGACTTATGAAGGCCGGGCGGAAGCATAAAGGAGGAACTTATGTCAGTCAAAAAAGTTCAGTTTTCTATCAATGGGCAGACCTATGATCTGACCTATGATGCGGGAAGCCAGCAGTACAAAGCTACTATTACTGCTCCGTCCACGACCAGCTACAACGAAAATGAAGAACACAAGTTTTATGGGACAGTTACCGCAGAAGATAATGCAGGGAACCGGGTCACAGCGACAAAGGATGAGTTTGAGGAATTAAAGCTACGTGTCCTTGAAAAGGAGAAACCTGTCATTGCGGTAACATATCCGACCGCAGGCGCTTATATCACCAGTGCAGCCCCAGTGTTCAAGTGGAATGTGACGGATACCGGAAGCGGGATTGATACAAGCAGCATTTCAATCAAGATCGATGGGAATACTGCTGTAACAAGCGGGATTGAAACGTCTTCCATTTCCAATGGATATGCCTGTACATATACGCCTTCGGAAGCGCTTGGAGAGGGTTCACATACCGTATATTTCAATGTAAGCGATCACGACGGGAACACTGCAACACAGGCCAGCGTCACATTTACTGTGGATACGATTCCGCCCACGCTGGTTATTACGTCTCCGGCTGATGGTCTGGTCACCAATCAGAGCAGCATTCTGGTTTCCGGAAACACCAACGACGCAACCTCTTCGCCGGTCACCGTTAAGGTACAGGTGAATGGAGGAATCGCACAGTCGGCAGAGGTCGCACCGGATGGAGCGTTCTCGATTAATGTTACGCTGGCAGAGGGCAGCAATACCATCCGGGTTGTTGCAACTGACAGTGCTGGCAAGAGCACCACGGTAGAGCGGTCGGTTGTACTCGATACGGGTGCTCCGGTGATTACGGCTATTACGTTGACACCTAATCCTGTAGATGCCGGCGCAACGTATATCGTATCTGTTACTGTGACAGATTCCTGACATGGTCAAACGGGTATATGGGAAATGCGATAACGTTGAGATTGTGTTTACCCTGAATGAGTATACGGGGCGGTGGGAAACCACCGTCCCGGCATCGGAAGATAATACTTATATTTTTGAATTGTGGGCAGAGGATGAAGCAGGGAACCGAACCTATTTTGCAGCTGTCAAGGTCACAGTGGATCTTGATTTGCTTCAATTTCGTTTTTCCGTGTTGGAAGTTGGCGCGGGATTCACAATGGAAGAGGTTTTGGAACTGTTTGGTGCGTCACGCTTCAAAAGTAAGGCGTGCATAAGAGATTATTGCAGTTCCTTTTGGATGGATGAGTATAGAGCAGAACTCACACAATATGAAGTGGTTGGAGGGTGAAAATGGAAGAGAAAGTTTTACAGCTTGGAGAGCGCAGAGCGATCACGCTTAAAATCTGGCTGAAAGACAATGCAGCATTTACACCGCAGAATTGCGAATGGGATTTGAGCTATACGGATTCCAAAGAGGCCCAAGGGACGATTCTCCCAGAGCAGGACGGGGCTTATTGGAACTTGCGCTGCGAAATACAGCCTAAACGGCGCACGGTATACAACCTTACCTTTACCTTTCAGGTTGGATCGGAAATTGTGAAAAAAGCAATTCGGATTCGGGTGATTTGATATGGCAGAAAAACAGATCCGTTCCGGTCAGTTTTCAGCATGGTCCGGAAGCGAAATTTTACCAGGTGGCCCGAGTTTGCGACCGCGAAATTGGGAGGAACAGGATCAGTTAGGTCTAACTTGGGAACAAATTGATGCGCTGGATTGGGACTGGTATTTGTGGGGCTATGGGTCTGCTGGGCATCTTGAGATTACAGCGGTTAGCCTATCGCCCAATCCGGTGGACTGTGGGGCTACGCTTCAAGTTTCGGTTACAGTGGAGATGGTGTTGACATGATTATAGATGATCTTATCACAAACAGAACACAGGAAGATGCTTCTTACGCTGCAGAACTGGCCGCAAAAGGGCAGAACATGACCGAAGAAGAATGGGCTGCTTATTTGGCAGGGCTTCGCGGAGCGTATAACTACACTGACCTAAACCGTGTTACAGAGGCAATGGAGTACATTAACGACCGGCTTTCTGGGTATGGATATGAGACAGGATATCAAGATGTTAAAATTCTCCATGATGAATCATTAGACCCATATCGCTGGTATGAAACGGATAAACCTAAGGAAGAGCAAATGGATCAGTATCTTTCCAATGTAAAGGCTATCCGGAGAACGCTTGAATTACCTTCAAATACACCGAATGTTCCGGAAGATATGGAAGCGTTGACATATGAAGAAGCCAACGATATAGAGCAGATCCTTGTGATCGTGGAAGAAATCATGAACCGGGTTATTTCCGGGTTTCGTCGGAGCGGTCAGTTTGCGTTTTGGAGCGGAACGTTGGGGCTTCCATGCGCAGACAGTGATTTCGGGCGTACATGGGAGGAATTAGACAAAATGGAACGAGAGTGGGACGATTTGGAAAACGCAGACTGGTATCTTTTGGCCTATGGAAATTTGGGGGTGACAAAATGACTGATTTAACGTTCCAGGATCCGAAAGGGCTTGTGAATCGTGCAGCATTTAATGCGCGTTTTTCGGTTCTGAATGAGCTGTATCGATATTGGTGGAAGCGGATAGGGGTAAATGGATCCATCAGAAAAAGTGACATTACTGCTCCTGTTATCATTGGGGACAAATCTGCAGGCGTATCGATTTCGTATGGTACAGATCTAAAAATTAAATCAGATGGATCTGCGGAGATTGTTGACCCAATTGAATATAAAACCACTTGGATATCATCCGACGGAGCGCAGGAAGTGGCAGAGACGCTTGCATCTTTTGCTCCATGCTATCTGCGAGGTTTAACTGGTGACCTTGGCAATATATATTACCTTCCGAACGGAGCAACCTATGGAAAAGAATTCGATCTTCCGCTTCAAACAATATCGTACCAAACAAGTAATGTGTCCTTACAAGTAGACGGCGTTTCTGTAAAGGCACAAAAAGTATCTGTTAGCACAGAAATATCTGATTGGGAATATGTATTCTCTGATAGCCGCAATGCTTATCCTGATAGCGGAGAGCAAAACGGATACGAATATCAATACCTCGGTATCCCGTTTGAGAATGCGAGAGAGGCACCGAGGATCGCCACAGGCAGCTATATTGGCACCGGGACGTATGGAGAGAGCCATCCCAATACACTGACATTTGACTCTAAGCCGAAAATTGTGGTTATTGATATGGACAGTACACAGTACGGCGCAATGACGGCTGGAATTTATATTTGGGGGTGCACGATAATGTCTTCTGTATCTTCTAATGATAGTGCACTTAATATTGTTAGAACTACCGGAAACACCATGTCATGGTACTCGCAAAAATTGATGAACAATGCACAAGGACAATTTAATATTTCTGGAATAACCTATCGCTATGTCGCCATTTTCTAAAGGGGGAATGACCTATCAAAGACCGCAACGTTGAGTTCCCGAACCGCTACAAATTCACGAAAGTAGCAGGAACGGATGATATTTATGATATTGAACCTGCTCCTGGCGAGGTCGAAGAAGAGGGGGATTATTTCAATAAAGCGAATATGCTGCAGGATGTTACAGCAGAGAAATATGGTTTGGATAACACGGCAGTCCCGAATGATGTGTTTAATCTTCTGTGTGACTCCCCGGAGCACATTGGAGATCTAAAACAAAGTTTACGGGCAGACATAGGAGATCCGTGGCTTTTGTGCAATGGCGAACAGTTCCGTACAGACGATTACCCAGAGCTGGCTAAGTTGTGCAACAAAGAGCTGACGAAGTATCAGACACTCTACGATCTCGGTAAGATTGTCGAAGAAACTCATCCAGGCTATGCTCGCATTTTTCAAATCATTTACGTCAAAGAAAAAGGAAAGTGGTACGTATACTCAAGTAACAAATATGATGGAGATTATCAGTGGAACTACTTCCGATTGACTATTGTTGATGCTGCAACGGGTGCCGCAGAGGGTCACGAAGTAAAAATTTTGAGTGAAGACTATAGTTTCTACCTTGACTATGCCTTTATAGCATACAACAATGGGCAATTTGCTTCAATGCATCCGCTTGATAACAACAAAGCACCTCTGATTTTATGGAGCACAGACGGTTACAATTTCAAAGCTGAGACGTTTGGCAATGGCCTGGCTTCGGACTACCAGTATTGGAGCTTTGATTACTTAATTGCATACAATGGTGAATTTGTTGGAGAAGCGATCTATAGGTGGAGTAACGGATACGAAGTGCGAATCTTTCACGCTCCTACTATCGAAGAATTTATCAATGTTTCAACATACCAAGCTACGAAGACGATGGTTACAAGTAGTTGGCTCCCAGAACCAGATGCTAATGAATGGTATTCAAGAACTGTTCAGTACGATCAAGCGATTATATCAATGTACAGCGATAGAAGCGAGTGGTGCCCGCACACTTTAATAGATCCTGGTTTTAAGGCATATTACTTCGATGGTGCTAAATACACGCGGGATACTGGAACCACTGTCAATGTAAACAATGGCGTTACATTCAGAAAAATTGGAAAGTACTTCTTCATGTTTTCCAAATATGGGAGCGACAGTCAGCGCCATGCTTATGGGTACTGCGATACCTATAACGGAACATATAAGTACTGCCCAATGGTTAAAGCGTTTGATAACTTGGATTTTGATTATGATGAAGAAAGCGGCCTGTATTACAGATATCAATTGTCTGGAAATAATTTGCAACTCGTCTATGCAACATCTTTGACGGATACAACGGTGACTACGCAGACAATTGCGACTATATCTGGCGACACTAACATTATACAATTCTGGAAGTCTGATCCGTCAATGGGTGGGTTGCTGTCCTGTAAAAATGTTATTGTGCAAAATCCGACAGGTGAGCTGGAATCTCCTGTATTACCTACTATAAGCGACTCTACACATTATACTTATGTGAAAGCAAAAGATCGATGACAGATAATTTCCAGCCAGCGGATGCCTTCGAAAAATGAAAAAACCGCCCCCCTGTTGGGGAGCGGTATAAGAAAGGACTTATTCTCGGTGTATCTCTATCAGATCGTTAAAAGAGAAAGGAATCTTTCAAGACACCGATACTGTCCACCGGTACTATACCACCATTTCAAACAAATAGCAATGGGGGAATCCAAATGAATTACTACTTAAACCCGCAAAAAAATGAAAATGGAGGGTATTCCAATTTTCAGAGCACGTCGTTTCGCGGAGCCATCGAACTTACGGAAGAACAAGCGAAAACCTTTCTTGCTTACAATGGCTTTGTGACCATCCAGCGGATTGAGAACGAGGAAACGGGCGAGATCGGAACGCTGGTGGAGCCGAACATGGAGGCATGGGAAGCGTGGAGGGCGGCGCAGGCGGAACAGCCGGAAGAACCGGAACCGGAACAGCCTGTGACATGGGCTTCGATGGCTGCTGCGATCCGGAAAGGAGTGAATGAAATTGACTGATCAGAAGTATGTTCTGGAAACCCTGCGGCGCGCAGGGAAATCGGCGGCGGAACAGATCCAGACGGCGGCGCAGGATATGACTGGCACACAGCTTTATGCAGAAGATGGATACATACCGGAGTTCAAAGCGGCATCGGAGCGGAAGAACATGCTGGAACGGGCGGTTGGATTTGTCTGCAAATCTTCCGCCGGGCGTGTAGTGCGGCTGCTGCAGCCCTATGACAGTTCCGTGTATCCACAGGAGCCGGAGGAACTGCCTGCGCAGTGGGGCTTTGTCTGGTCAACGGATCCGGAAAAGGCGCTGCGGTTTATCGCGCTGGCCACCAGCCCATATGCTACCGGCGATTGCTGCACGGAAAGCGGCCATGTGTGGCGCTCGAAAATGGACAACAACACATGGAACCCGAACGAGTATCCCAGCGGCTGGGAAGATCTGGGTGAAGTTACCAGATAAGGGGGGACGCACTTGACGGAATGGGGTGTAGTAGTGGTGCTGATTACGCTCGGCACCTTTGGTATTGCGGTTGTCCGCCCGATCATTACATTGACCAGCACGATTACAACGCTGACGGCGGTAGTGGAGCAGCTCCGGGCGGATGTCAAGGAACAGGAAGAGCACAGCCGGGAGAGCCACAAACGGATTTGGAGCCATAACGACGAACAGGACAAGCAAATCAATGAGCATGAAAAGAAACTGACGGAACACGAAGGACGCATCCGCAATTTGGAGAGGCGTCATTAAAAGTTTATTGCGGGCATTGCCCGTAAAATATATTACAAAGGAGAACGAAACAATGGGAAAAGCAACTGAAATTATTTTGAGCTACAGCAAAGGTGAGATCACGGTGGAAGAGGCCAACAAGAGACTGGCGGAGTGCACGGTGGGTCTGCGGCTAGATCCGATGAAGAACGCGATCACCGGCGCGGAGATGGCGCAGACGCACTCGGACGGCACGCCGGCGGGCACGAGCGGATACGGCTTCATGGATCATGGAATTGGCACTCCGGAGAAGATGCACGTCACAGCGGGCAAGCTGGACTATGATACGGGCTTTGATGTGAAAGGTAATGCGCCGAAGGCCACGCTGTACATCGCAGGCTATACCTTTGCTGTGGTGGGGGATCATATCGAGGTACACAATGAAGGTTAATGTTCCGGTTCGCCTGAAAAACCCGTGGTTCTGGGTAGGCGTAGTGTCCATTATCATTACGGCGCTCGGCGTGGATCCACAGCAGTTTGTGAGCTGGGAAAGCCTGGGCGGGTACATTGTGGACGTGCTGCGCAATCCCGTTCAGCTTGTGACGGTGGTGCTGGCGGTACTGGCGGTCTTTATCGATCCGACCACCGCAGGAGTCAGCGACAGCGCGCAGGCGCTGCGCTATACCTGCCCCAAAAAGAGCGATTGAAAAAGCCGCCCCATGAGGGCGGCGAAAATTGACAAAAAGCGGAAACATATGATAAGATAGGCAAAGCCAGTAAGAGCGGCGAGGTTGTCCACTTCCTCAACAGGAGGTGCGGCGATGGTAACATTTGCTGATATGTTTACATACACGCTTGTGTTGATCGCGCTTGCCACTCTGATCGTTACGATCACAATGCGCAAGAAATAACCGCCCACCAGGCGGTGAGCGGCGTTTCCTTCAAGCTACAAACTTGCACAGGGACGACCGCCACTGCAATGGCAGCCATTCTTACTGGCTTTATTCTATCGCAGAGAGCCGCTTTTGTCAACTCATTTGACAGGGCGGTTTTTTGCTGCCCGGAAAGGAGCGATACGTGAGCAAGGTATTTATTGGCGTGGGGCATGGCGGAAGCGATGCCGGCGCTGTGGGCAACGGCCTGAAAGAAAAAGAGGTCAATCTCTCCATTGCGCTGCATTTGCGGGAAGAATTGCAGCGCCACGGTGTGACAGTTGGAATCAGTCGAACAGTGGATGAGGACGATCCCACCAGCGAAGAGGTGAAAGAGTGCAACGCATTCGCGCCGGAGTATGCGGTGGACATCCACACCAACGCCGGCGGCGGGGAAGGCTTTGAGGCCTATCACACCCTGAGCGGCGGCCAAGGCAAGGTAATGGCGCAGAACATCGAAGCAGAAGTCATCAAGATCGGGCAGAAAAGCCGGGGATTGAAAACCAGAGCGAACAGTGCGGGCAAGGATTATTTCGGCTTTATCCGTCAGACAAAGTGCCCTGCGGTGATTCTGGAATGCGCGTTCATTGACAGTGCGGACGCGCAGAAGATCAATACGGAGGAAAAGCGCAGAACGTTCGCTGCGGCATATTCCAAAGGTATTTTGAAAACGCTGGGCATTGCATATAAAGGGGAGGTGCAAACCATGACTACGGACGAGGCAAAGAAAATTATTATGGACAAGGCGGGGCTGGATGCGTATACGATTCAGTTCCTCGGTGCTTACAAGTACGGGGAAGATCTGATGGTAAAGTTGGCAAAGGCGATGAGATAAGAAAGGACGTGGATTATGAGCGCAAGAGTAAAATTACCGGAACCGCTGGGAAAGCTTTTGCGCTCTCAGCTCGAAAAGGCAATCTACGAATCGGCTTTGCACAAGGATGACGAACTGATTGCCAAGCGAAGAATTATTGATAAATGGGATCAGATTGATGTAGCAGCGGAGCTGGGCTGGTATCGTGGCGCTGTGAGTAACCACGAAAAATATGTATTCCAAAGAGTTGCTGACGTAGCCAAAAGTCTCTACACAAATCAAACATAAATCATACATAACCCCGACTGGGATCAACCCCAGCCGGGGTATTTTTCTGCGACAATATAGGCATGGAGGACGTGGGGATTTAGGGTTGGTACACGTCGCCACCCTCCTCACGATCCTCCTTATTTTTTACATAAGGACGTGTTCAAATGGAAAATGGAAGAGAATTAATTAGCCGTTTAGTGCGATGTGGTTTTACAGAATCAAATGCGACGGATATTTGTCAGAAATATGCCTCAGTTGAAGATTGGGCTGCGCTGGAATCATTTATTCAATCTGCAGAAACTTATCATGACGCAGGAGTGGAGTTATGAATTTTTATAATTATGGAGGATATCCAAATTACGCTCAAATTCCTCCCTCGATTCAGCCTCAATATGCACCGCAGATGACGCAGCAGGCTCAGCAGCAGCCATCTACTCAACCGCAGGTGAATTTACCTACCTTCAATGTAAGGCCTGTTACAAGCCGTGAGGAAGCGATTGCAAGCCAAATCGATTTTTTTAATCAGGGTACGTTAATGCCGAATCTGGCCAAAGGTGAAATTTATTTGAAGCGTTTTAACAATCAAACTGGTGCTTCAGATATTTTTACGTTCCGCGCTGAACAGGAACAGGCTGCCCCTGATTACGCTTCGTCTAAGGATATCCAGGAATTGCAGGAAAAGATTTCTGGACTCCAATCGGAAATTGAAAAATTGAAAAAGCGTGGAAAGGTGGTAAAGGGAAATGATGCCGATGCCGAATAATCCCATGCAAATGCTTATGCAGATGATGCAGGGCGGTGGAAACCCAATGTCATTTTTTGATCAAATGGGAAGAAACAATCCGCAAGTGCAGCAATTTAATCAGATGATCCGTGGAAAAAATTCAAATCAACTTCGCAGTATGGCAGAAAACATTGCCAAAGAACGCGGGATTGATCTTGACCAGTTTATAAAGCAGATGCAGAACACATTCCCAAGAGGCGGGAAGAGATAACAGACTTAAGCATTCTCACTTTTCAGTTTTCGGCCTTGATAAAAACCGAGTGTGATTTTGACACATTCGGCAGTGCGCAGGCCGATGTGATATAACGGAAAAGGAGATAAAATTATGGCTGATGATTCTATGGCTTTGGGCTATGCGCTTGGTCAAGACAGCAACAATGGGAACGGAAATGGTATGTGGGGCGGAGATGGCTGGTGGGCCATTATCCTCTTTGCTATGATCTTCGGCTGGGGCAACGGCGGCTGGGGCGGATTCGGCGGTAACGGCGGCATCAACAGTCCGGCTGGTCAGGGTGCATTGACACGTGCGGATCTGTGCAGTGAGTTCAATTTCAATGACCTGCAGAATGGCGTCCGTGGTATTCAGCAGGGCATTTGTGACAGCACCTTTGCACTGAACAACAGCATTAACAATGGTTTCCACGGTGTGGACACTGCAGTGTGCAATCTGGGGTATCAGACGCAGATGGGCTTCAATTCGCTCGGTGCACAGATGGCACAGTGCTGCTGCGATACGCAGACTGCTATTCAGGGCGTTCGGTATGATATGGCTACGCAGGCCTGCGATACCCGCAATCTGATCCAGTCCACTACACGGGATATCATCGACGGACAGAATGCCAACACCCGTGCGATTCTGGATTTCCTGACTCAGGATAAGATCTCCAGCCTGCAGGCAGAGAATCAGTCTCTCAAGTTGGCTGCTTCTCAGGCTAACCAGAACAGCTATTTGACGGCGACTTTGGACGCGCAGACCTCTGAGCTGATTCGCCGGATCAACCCCATGCCTGTACCTGCCTATCAGGTTCCTGCACCCTACCCCTATTGCGGTGCCTATAACAACGGTTGCGGCTGTGGCTGCTGAACAATTTTGTTGACTTTACCAATATGGTAATTCCGGCTTTGCCGTGACGATTTCGGGGCGGTGAGCTGATGTTCGCCGCCCCTGATTTTTGGAGGTAAAATATATGTCTTGCAAACCTGTATGCAAACTTTGCAATCACCTGGTGTTGTCCCAGGCTGTCGCTTTTACCGGTGGAAACTTGGAGATTAATCTGCCCGCCGGTTCCTACAACAATGGGGAGAAATACTGTATCGTTGTTGCACAGAGTATCCCTGATGCTGCAACTATTAATGCCCCGGTGTATATTACTATCGGTACAGGAACCACTCTTTACCCACTGACAAAGCGAAATTGTGCACAGGTTACCGCCTGCGGCATTCGTACCCGCACGCGGTATTCCGTATGTGTTGTGACAACGCCAACAGGAGGATCTTTCCGCATGCTTGGAAGTCCTTGCTGCGCTCCCAATAACAACCTGACTTCCATCGATGGTGGAAGTACAGTTGTTCCTACAGCTGCTGTAAGGGAGGTTTCTAAATGAAGGGTTTAACGAAAATGCTCATGATGAACCGTGAGAAAAGAAACGAACGTGGATATGACTATGATTCATTTTCCCATGAGTATTACCCTCGTGACGATTGGGGCGCCTGGATCGAAGGCCGGTTTCGGGATGACAGAGGACGTGAGCATTACGACAATGGGCGTTATGCGCCTATGAGAAATGAATATATGCCGCCCGTTTATAGAGAGCACCACGAGAATGACGGGAGGTATCGCCCAATGAATAAGATCGGCTTTTCTGCAGGAGAGAACTACAGTCGGCCTGAAATTGAAAAGAACTATCGAAGTGATGCTAACCACAAAGATTTCCCGGAAATGGATTATGGCCGTTACGGGAAAATGACTTCTGGTTATGCGTCCGGTGCGCCTGTATCGTTTAATAAGAAAATGGCAGAAGAGTGGGTATCAGAGATGCAGAACGAAGATGGAAGCACCGGAGGTCATTGGTCTCTTGACCAGGTAAAGCAGCTGATCTCTCAAAAGGGGCTGGACTGCGATCCCTTGAAACTCTGGGTTGCGATGAATGCGGAGTACAGTGATCGGTGCGCTGTCAATAAAAAGCATGGAGTCAATACGATCGATTTCTATGTAGACTCTGCAATTGCTTTTTGGCTGAAAGATAAAGATGCTGTACCGGACAAACTGGCAGAATACTACGAAAATATTGTAGAGTAAAAAGCTCATCTCTGAGTTCAATTTGTTAGTAATTTGTTAGTAACCTAAAGTGTTTTTAGATGATTTATAATGATTTGAATTGCAAAAAACCATTGATAAATCAAGGAAAATCATTTTCGAACAACCTTGCATATAAGCTGAATATATTTGACGTGCAGGGGGTCACAGGTTCGAGTCCTGTATTCTCCACCAGAAAAACCCAGAAACCGCAATGGTTTCTGGGTTTTCTTCTTTTCTCCTGAAAATGATTTGTTAGTAACGCGTTAGTAACCGTGATTTATTCAACAGACTTCACCAATGTTTCAATATCGATGTGGGTATAAACATTTGCCGTAGTGGAGTAGTCTGCATGACCAAGAATTTTTTGAAGGATCTCTGGGGGCATACCTTCTTTAACTGCTCTGGATGTGTATGTGTGCCTGGTTGCATGAGGTGTTTTGCGCTTAATTCCAAGCTTATCTAACAGGGGGTAATAATCCCGCTTTCGATAATTGGTATATACCTTTTGGCCTGTGTATCCAGAAAGTAGCAGTGGCCCATCTGCTTGCCTGGAAAAATACTCGAAATGTGCTCTACCTTCTGGACGAATTGGTATGATCCGATTTCTGCCGGCTTCGGTTTTAGAGCCTCCAACGACGTATGTCCCGTGGTAGTCCTTTAGCGGAAGCGAAAATAGCTCCCCAATGCGCATACCAGTTGCCAAGAGCATGAGAACGATTCTTGCCGCTTCACTTCCGTCTTCTTCAAGCTTTTTGATTTCTTCGTCTGAAAAAATTTCTTTTTCTTTCTTCTTATTCTCTGGGAGTTGGACAAACTTTGCAAAATTTGTTGTGCATATTTCTTCCCGGATGGCCCATTGGTACATTTGAGTAATGAGTTGTTTGTGTTTTGACAAAGTAGAGTAAGACTTTCCAATGTGTTTGTCTATTTCTGCTTGGAAATCTGCGGTGCGTAAGTCTCTAAATTTTCTATTGTGTAGCGGTGCAAATACCTTGAAGGCGATGTTATAGGATGCTATACCGCTCTTTGTAATGGTTTTATAATGTTCCTCACGCCATCCCTGAAAAACTTCTGAAAATGTCATATTATAACGCTCGCTCAAATCTTTCCCAGATAGGTGCTCAAGAGCCTCCAAAGCGTCCGTTTTTCGCTCGTAGTATCCAATGATCACTTTATTTTTCGCAGCAACCCAGGGGCGTTTTCTTCTCCCCTGCAGTTTATAGACGGTGCCAGTCCTGTTGGCGCGCTTCAAAGCTTTTCTCTTTTCTGAGATCTGCTTTTTTCCGCACATAGGACAGTACAATGCACCATTTGGTAAAGTTGCTTTACATTTTGTACATTCCATTGACACTTACCCTCCATAGTGAGTCGCCAAATTTTACTGCCCCTTTACTCCGTTCGGTGCACAAGCACCGGGCGGTTTTTTATTTTCTTCATATTCTTATTGGACAAAGCGCTGAAATAAATTTTCCAGTATTTGGCTATTCTGTCTGTTTGCGACACAACATATAGGTTTGCACCAAAACGAGACATTAAAAACTTGATAAAATGCGAATAGAAATTTTCAGATTACCTTGCTATAATAATTTTAAAAGAGAACTTATGTTCTATATTTTGATAGAAGGAGCAACTGGAAGATGGATAAACAAGATGTAACGTGCGGTGAATTGCTCAATGAGACTGAAGAAGAATTGAAAATCATTATCAAATCTTCTATAATAGATCTTACAAAGGAAGAAAAAGAAACTCTTTTGTACTGGATTAAAGAAATGAAATCAAGTAAGGAGGCAGCTCAATGAATATCAGCTACCAATACATTGAACCGGATATGATTTTCACAGATAACCGAGAGGAAGTGATTGATCGCATTCAAATCGGAGAATGGGACTGTATACTCTGCCCGCAAATGTTCGGCTATGAGTCTGGGTGCTATGGGCTTTCCGCTCCAGATAAGCCAAAAAATAGAACACGAGAAGAAGCTGAAGCGTGGCTTTCAGGTATTGAGCGGTCTGGAAGAAAAGCGTTCAATAACGAACCATTTAACCCTGATGACCTTCCAGAAGGAATCCCGGCGAGCCTTTTACCGCAAACCGTACAATAAACACAGAAACGGAGGATAACTATGGACTACCAATATGAATACACTATGATGAAAGCAGAACTTGGGAAAGACGGCTCCAACAAACTTGGCGCAATCTTGCAGATTCTCGAAATTGGAAACACCAATATCGCCCAGGCAAAGCAGATTCTAAAATACTGTGATAGATGTTTGGAAATTGGGACTAAGACCGAACTCAATTATTCCCGCCAAACAGAGTCGGAGTAACTTTTACTTTCGGGATCTCTTCCCTGTCGTCAACAAGTCTTTTAATAATATTGTATGTTGACCTCTCATCTCGATCTTTCGTGACTACTCGTTCAGTTCTCATTCTCTGGACTCCTTGATTTTTTGAATTCTTTCTTTTACAAGAAGTATTTCTGCGTGGCTCATCCCTTCAAGTTCATTTAAAATTTCATTTGTTAAATCGTCCATTTCACGCTCACCTTTCGGGGTGGGCGCTTTTTTTGTTTCTTCTCCAAAAAGAACGCTTACAGAAACGGAAAAGTATTCTGCAATTTTGTTTAGTGTTTCTCCGTTTGGCGTTGCCCCAGTTGTTCGCCACTTAATAGGTGCAGATTTACTTAACCCAATATCAAGGGCCGCCCTCGTTGGTGCCACGCCTTTTTCTTTACAAAGAGAAACGAATTTGTCATAAAACACAACTGCTCACCTCAAAAATTGTGCAATAAGTAGAAGTGCACTTTTTTCAACTTTTCTCCTTGAAAGTTAACTATAGTTGTGCTATGATACTGACATGGGTTGAAAAAAGTATACCTCTTAGTTGATTATCGTTGACACCTATATGATACATTAGAGGTATACCAAAGTCAACTAAATTCTGCAAAAAAGATAACTTTCGTATCCTTGCCCAAAAAGCACGGACGAGTTTTGGAGGTGGTCTGAATATAGCGAGTTTGTGCCGAAAAAAAGGCGGAAAAGAATGGAGGTTAGAGATTGTTTCAGACAAAAAAGCGGTTGAAAGAACGGATTTTTCAACTTGAACAAGAACTGGAAAATGAGCGACACAAGAACCAGATTGCAGAGGAGAGCGGTCTTGCCAAGTGCAGGGGAGTCATATGTAAAGCGTGTAATCATTCAGTCTCCATAGAAGGGCCGTTTAAACAAGAACAGATAATTGGGTGCGATATAAGTACGAACTGCGAAAATTTTAGCCGCAGAAAAGACTGGAAATCGTTGTCCAATGTTCGGAAAGAGAGGTTATAAGACTTAAGAGTGCGATAGCCGTAGTAATCAGATATGGTACCCAAAACAGTCTGCGGTCTCTCCTGCGCTGTTCAACATAAGATTCTCCATCCAGTGTAATGCAATACCCTTCCTGCTTTGGATCTCCAACGCCATTTATGATTTCATCTGTGTTCCAACATGTAATAAAGTGGCTTGTTGCCAAAGCGGATATGTGCTTGCTGGGCGTTTCACTTTCGTTATGATCCGTAATTTTTTGTATCTGTTCAAATGTTAGTTTTTTCTTTCGATAAAACTTTTTTAACAGCTTATAAGAACGGTTATCCAGCATAAATATCACCTCAGCGGTGATTGTATCAGAATTAACCATAGTAATCAATAAAAGGAGGAATTATATGCCTGCAAAGTGGACTGCTGACCTCCTGGGTGAGATGCACTTAGCCGGTGTAACGGCCAAGCAACTTGCCGCAGAGGTCGGTTGGAATCCGAAGTACCTCAGCGTCGTGCTTAATGGGCACAAGGAGCCAAAAGGGGCAGAACAGAAGCTGAATGATGCTTTTGGCCGACTTGTTCAAAAAAATGGAACTACTTCAACGTGACTGTGGATGAGCTGTTATCCGAGGTCAGAAATTCAAGCGGCAGCATTTATCCAAATGAATGAGGAATAGAGGGAAGTACAGTTAAATATCCGGAAAAGTTCGGACTTTAGGTGTTCATGATGATTACTTAAACGACCGATTATATAACTGAAAGGAGACGGTTTCTATGAACCTGTCTGACGTAAAAACCTGTGATTTGGTTTCTGAATTGAGGCAAAGGGAGGGTGTAGAAACACACATCGCAGAGCCGTACCAAGATGTGACGGTCTCGGTAAACGGCCCTGCGGTAGTTCTGGTAGTTATTGATTAGTGGCACAATCGGAGAAGTAGAATAAAAATCCATAGAAAAAATCAGCCAGCCAGAAGAGCCGCCGAGAACACACAATATATCTCCACTCTTCATCACCTTCATTTCAAAAGCCTCTATACAAATGCTGATCGCCAACAGCGTTTGCTCGGCGGCTTTTCCGGCTGGCTGATAAAAAAGGCACAAAAATTGGGCCGCCTCTGATAGCAGCAGAGAACGGCCCATGACACCACGTGAAAGGACCACGAGGTATCGGAGAAAGTATAACACATCCTCCGGCCTCTGGCAAGAAAAGGAGGATTTTATTTATGAACGAAGACGACAGAATTAAAGACTTAGAACGACAGGCGGGAAATACACGCCGCCTTATGGACAGGCTTAACATGGCATACTACGGAATGACATGGGATGAGCTTGTGAAAACTCTTGGAAAGGATGGCGGGAACAATGATCGAAACACTGAATGCAGTTGAGGCGACAGAAATTCTCCGAAATGTTGGGCTACGAATTTCCCCGGAAACTGTCCGGGACGGGATCCAGCAGGGAGTATTCCCTTTCGGGGATTGTGTTATGTCTGGCGGGAAAGTCAAGTGGTGTTACATCTATCGGAATCAGCTGGATCGATGGATTGCAGAAAAGGAGGCGGCTTCCACATGACACGGGAAGAACGAAAACGCCGGCGCGCGGGAAGGCTACGTTTCTGGATCATGCTGGCGGCCTGCCTGATCGTAACAGTGGCGGCAGCCTCTACGATGGTTCAGGCTGCAGCGGAAAGCTCCCAGCCTACGGCAGAGGAATATTTGCAGGAGATCGGAGCGGAAAACGCGCAGCGCGCGGCTTTGGCAGATCTTTATAAGGAGTGGGAAGATGGAAACAATTGAGATTCAGCGCAAGGAACTGAACGGCGCAAAACCGCTGTGTTACGGATATAAAGCAGTCAAATGGGACAGCGGAACGAAGCAGAGGTTTCGATATGGAGAAACAGGGGAAAAACTTGAAGGTAAAATATTCCGTGTAGATGGAGATATAAATGCTTGCAGTTGGGGCCTTCATTTTTCGAAAGATCCTGCTAACGTTTTTAACTTTTATGAACCGTTAGGCTATAATCGCTATTTTAAGGTTGCAGCATATGAAAATATTGTCGATACGCCGGATGGATTAAAAACGGTTGCACAATGCATCGAGTTTGTCGAAGAATACGACCTCATGCAATTTATAAATCTGATAAAACAGTTTGATCGTTCCAGCACCGCAGTCAGCTACAGCACCGCAGTCAGAAACAGAACCGCAGTCATCTACAGCAACGCAGTCAACTGCAGCACCACAGTCAGCGACAGCAACGCAGTCAACGGCAGCACCGCAGTCAACGGCAGCACCGCAGTCAGAAACAGCAACGCAGTCAGCGACAGCAACGCAGTCAACGGCAGCACCGCAGTCAGAAACAGCAACGCAGTCAGCTACAGCAACGCAGTCAACGGCAGCAACGCAGTCAACTGCAGCGACGCAGTCAGAAACAGCAACGCAGTCAACGGCAGCGACGCAGTCAGCGACAGCACCGCAGTCAGCGACAGCACCGCAGTCAGCGACAGCACCGCAGTCAGCGGCAGCGCCGCAGTCAGCGGCAGCGCCGCAGTTAGCTACAGCGCCGAAGTCAACAGCAGCACCGCAGTCAACGACAGCACCGCAGTCAACGGCAGCACCGCAGTCAACGGCAGCACCGCAGTCAGCGACAGCAACGCAGTCAACGGCAGCTATGGAATTCGAAATTGCAGAGGGGTTTTTTATTCTTTGTTTTGTTCAAATAAAGATGGAATTTCTCACTATATTTTTAATAAGAAGTCAAATAAATCTCGTGTAAAAGAAGTTTTGTGTAAAATCAGAGAGTTTAATTGGATACCAGAATTTTCAAACTGGTATGGAATCAAAGGGAATCAAGAATGGTGGGCGTTTTGCTTCCCTCAACTGCAATATGTTGATAATGATATAGCTTGGAGTAAAATGCCCCAAAATATGTTTGACTATATCAAAGAACTCCCTGAATTTAGTGAAGCCGTATGGAAAGAACTCACAAAGAAGTAATTCCAGTCATTTTAAAGAAAGGGGAAGAGAACCATGCGAAAAAGTAAAATCTATCGGGAAGCGGCAGTTTCTGTGATCAATGCAGGCCATCTGACGGCGTATGACAAACTGGAAATTCTGGAGGTTCTGTTGAGTGATCGGCACCTGGCAGAGTACAGCGAGGCCAGGGAACGGGAAGAGCAGAATGTTCCGCTGCAATGAGTGTGGGGAAGAATTTGACGCCCCGGAATATTACATAGAATACCACGGCGATGCATCGGCTCCGGGTGAACGCTGGGCGGTATGCCCGCGCTGCGGGGATACGGACTTTGAGGAAATCCTGTATTTTGATGAGGTGTAACAATGGAATTTGAAAGCGGTGTGCGCAGCTATATTAAAGCTTCGGCAACGGTCATCGTATCTTTCCCGGTAGATTATAAGGGGAACGCAGCTATATGCTGCACCCAATGCCCGTATCTACGCAGGCAAAGCCGTGTCTGTGCGCTCAATGGCGCGCTGGTGGCGTACCCGGAACACTATGTGGGCCAGCATTGCCCGCTGAATTTTATCGGAGAGGAAGAAAACAATGGCGGTCTATGAAAAACTGATGTCCATTCAGCAGGAACTAAAAGCGCCGAAAGGGCAGTACAATGCGTTTGGCAAGTACAGCTACCGCAGCTGCGAGGACATCGTAGAGGCGGTGAAGCCGCTGGCAGGAAAGGTTAAGGCTGTTCTGACGATTACAGACCGAGTGGAGCTGGTTGGTGAGCGGTACTACATCATTGCTACCGCTACGCTGATGGATGCGGAAACCGGGGAGAAGATCAGCGTGACTTCTCAGGCACGGGAAGAGGACAGCAAAAAGGGAATGGACGCTGCGCAGGTGTCCGGAGCAGCCAGCTCTTACGCCCGGAAATATGCCCTCAACGGCTTGTTTGCCATTGATGACACGAAGGACAGCGATGCAACGAACACCGGCGCTGCTACACAGAAACCGCAAAGGACATCCCCCACACTCTGTAAAGATTGTGGTGTGGAGATCCGGAACGCGGCAAAGAAAGACGGAAGTCTGTGGGCAGCAAAAGACATTGCTGCATACTCTGCGCGGCGTTTCGGGCGTGCTCTTTGCCCAGATTGCCAGCGGAAAGCTTTTGCAGCGGAGAGCGTGCAATGATGATTCTAACCGTCACCGACGAAAAAATCAGCAGCGAGGACGGCGCGGTATGGCTGTGCCTGAAAGTGACAGACCCCGCTGCAGCCCGGCGGTTCTGTATGGCGCAGGACAAGCCCGGCATCGTCTACGATGTGGAGATCAAGGCGCATAAAGACAAACGGAGTCTGGATGCTAACGGCCTTTACTGGAGTCTGGTAGGGGAGCTGTCAAAGGCTGTTCATGAGAAACCAGAAGCGATTTACCGAAGCCATATCAAAGATATCGGAAACTACGAAACGCTGTGTATGCAGAAAGGAGCGCTTGAATCCTTCAAGGAACGCTGGTGCAGCAGGCATCTTGGGCGCATGGTGGAGACGAGGGCATCCAAACTCCCCGGTTGTGTTACAGTGTTGGCCTATTATGGAAGCAGCGATTTTGACAAGCAGCAGATGTCGCATCTGATCGACAATTGCATCCAGGACTGCAGGGCTGTTGGTGTGGAAACCATGCCGCCGGATAAGATCGCGCTGCTGAAAGAAGAATGGGGGAAGTGAAATGCGCAATGAATACAACATGAAGCTGGACGGCAATGGCTATGCCAAGTCTATCCTTCAGGAAGGCTCCTGCTGTCACCTGTGCGGTCGCAACGGATCGATGGATAAGTTAGACCGCCACGAGGTATTCGGCGGCCCTGACAGGGCGAAAAGCAAGCGCTATGGGTTATGGGTTCTGCTATGCCATGACCGCTGTCACCTGAACGGAGTACATAAAGGGGCAAGCCTTCGTGTCCCGCTCCAACGGGAGGCGCAGATGGCTGCTATGAAGAAATATAAATGGGATATCGATGAATTTATCCGGATTTTTGGAAGGAGTTATCTTTGAATGCTGAATCATATTACGATCATGGGCCGATTGGCGAAAGACCCGGAGCTGCGCAGAACACAGGCCGGCGTTCCGGTGGCGTCGTTTCGGCTGGCAGTGGAGCGGGATTTCAAGGACACGCAGACAGGCCAGAGGAGTATTGACTGGGTCGATGTAGTGGCCTGGCGCGCGACGGCAGAGTTCGTCAGCCGATATTTTGCAAAGGGCCGTATGGCAGTTGTGGATGGCCGCCTGCAGATGCGCGAGTGGACGGACAAGGAAGGAAACAAACGAGTGTCCGCAGAGGTCATTGCGAGCAGCGTTTATTTTGGCGACCGCGGAGAAGAATCCGGCCAAAACGGATTGCATAACAGCAGTGTTTCCGACAGTGTATCTGGCAGTGAAACAGGCAGCGGAATCATCCCTATGGATGATTCAGGAGACGGAGAACTTCCGTTCTAAAAACGGGAAGTGAGTGAGCGAAATTGACTTATATTGACTACCTGAACGCGTTCAACCGGCGTGTCGAACATGGTCACTTATCCCCCACCGCACAGTTGCTGTACTTCAAACTCCTTGATGTATTCAACGTGTGCGGGTGGCCTGAGTGGGTCTCAGTAGATAACTTCCGGCTTATGGGCATGGTACAGGTCGCAAAGAAAGATACATTATGGCGGGCAAGGGACGCGCTTGTGTCCGGCGGCTTCATCGAGTACCGCAAAGGGAAAAAAGGCACCCCGTCACAGTTCAAACTCATACAATTAGATCAGTGTTTCTGGTCCGTTTTTGGGGTCGAATGTGGGGCCGAATGTGGGGTCGAATGTGGGGTCGAAAACGGGTCGCAAATGGTACCCCATAATAAGACTAAGACTAAGACAACCCCCCAGAAAGAAAAACCCCCTACGGGGGTAAAAAGAAAGACGCCCCCTATCCCGACGCAGGAAGAAACCGGATTCAGCGCCGTGCTTCAGTCGGCGTTTGAGGAATGGCTGGCTTATAAACACGAACGGAAGCAAGAATATAAGCCCCGCGGGCTGGCAGCGCTGCAGAACAAAATCCGGAAAGCGGCGTCTTCTTACGGAGATAAGGCAGCAGCGAACTGCATTCTGGACTGCATCGCCAGCAACTATCAGGGACTGTTCTTTGACCGAATCAAGGGAGAAATGAAAGGCGTGAGCAACGATGATTACTGGAAACTCTGACGGCGCTCTGGTATTCCGCCCGGAGATGATGGATCCTTCTGCATCCACCGGCCTGTGGTGGTGTGCCACAGCGGAGGATGCGCAGGCGGTTGGGACGAACGCGGTGTGCCTGTCCCTTCTGGCAAAATGGTCGGATCTGGAGCCGTGGAAGGAATGGGTGGAACAGTTCCCGTACATACTGCTGGCCGTCCCTCCTGGGCCGAAGCAGGAGGAGATCGCGGAGGAGCTGCAGAACCGGTTTTTTACTCCGGTTATGGTCCCGAAGCCGAAGGCGTTCCGGGGCTGCGCCACGCTGAAAGAGCTGTGGGACAATGGGCGTTTCAAGGCGATGGACAAGCTGCTGATGGAAGCCGAAGAGCTGCCGGTGCAGGGTCTGTTGAACCTTGCCGATGTGGATACAACGAAACGGAAAAACGCCAGGCGCGTGGTGTCCGGGATCCCGGAGCTGGACAAAGCCATCGGGGGATTCAGCGGGGGCGCTCTGTCGGTCTGGACGGGGAAACGGGGCGAAGGGAAAAGCACATTGCTGGGCCAGATCCTGCTGGATGCGGTGAATCAGGGGCGGAAGGTATGTGCCTATTCCGGAGAACTCCCGAAGGAGGATTTCAAAATGGGCCTGCTGCAGCAGGCGGCCGGATATCTGCATGTGAAGCGCCGGGAAGACGCTGTGAGCGGAAGAGTGTTTTATGACATTGCTCCATCCGTGCTCCCTGCGATCAACGCATGGTGGGACGGGAGATTATTTCTGACCGATATCCAGCGCAAAGATGCGCACGACGAGGCAAATATCATGAAGATCTTCGAGTACGCTTATCGCCGGTACGGATGCGATGTGTTCCTTGTGGACAACATCATGACCGCAGAGCTGAAAGACGAGGCGCAGCTTGGGTTCTGGCGGGCGCAATCGTCCTTTACCGGGCGGCTGGTGGCCTTTGCAAAACGCCTTGACGTGCATGTGCATCTGGTGGCGCACCCCCGCAAGACCGGGGATAAGCCGCTGGAGGCAGACGATATTGGCGGATCCAGCGATATTACGAACCGCGCAGACAACGTGTTCAAGGTCGAGCGCGTCCCAGAGGACAAAGTAGGGGAGGCGGGCTATTCCTCCCTGCTGACGATCTTGAAAAACCGCGAATTCGGTGCAAGGGCTCGGATTGGGCTGGAATATAACGAGCCGTCCAAGCGGCTTTATCAGGCGGGCAGAAGCCCGGCAAAACAATATTCGTGGGAGATGATGACATGACAAGAGAGCGGGTAAAAGAACTGGTCTGCGCGGAAATCAAGAGATACGCATCTCTGAGTACGATCTGTGCATCGACGGGATCCAAGCGGCACGCTGCGGAGTATGCGGATGTCCGCGAGGCGTTAGAAACGGTTTATGCGGCGTATGAGGGCACGGAAGATGGTTGAATTTACGGTTCCGGGGATCCCGGAAGGGAAGGGCAGGCCTCGGGTGACGAGGAACGGAACCTACACGCCATCCAAAACGCGGGAGTATGAGAAAAAAGTTCGGCTGTGCTGGGCAGAACAAAGCCGGGAAGGATTCGGCGCCGGCGTCCCGCTGCAGGCGGAGATCACAGCTTTTTTCCCTCTGCCAAGAAGCCTGTCCCGGAAAAAGCGCTCTGCAATGGACAGAACGAAGCACACGAAGAAACCGGATGCGGATAATCTCGCAAAGGCAATCCTGGATGCTTTGAATGGTTTTGCCTACAAGGACGATTCTATGGTGAGTGTTTTGAGTGTGAAAAAGATCAATACCGAAGGTGCCCCTCATGTGGATGTTTTGATTCGTGAGGTGGAAGATCTTGAAAAATAAAGAGTGTCTTGGCTGCATTTACTGCGGAATCATTCACGAATCCAACATGGTTTATTGCGATTTTATTGGAAAAACCAGGATGGCAAGGTCTTTGCTTTGCCCGCCTGGGAAAGAATGTACCGTTCGGAAGGAGAGAACAAGAGAAGATGGGCGTTAGAAGAGATACCCCAAACCGGCTGACACTGTACCGCACCTGTGCTACCTGTGGAAGAGGCATCGTTACAACGGCATCCTCTCCCTTCATGCGGCTGGTACAAGCGGATGGGCACGCGAAGATTTCCTACTACTGCTCTGAGCGTTGCAAGGCCGCCAGCTATAAGCACCTGTTTGACGGGCGCGCTGGTGATCGTAAGCGGAAGCGGGACGCAGCCCGCAGCGCCGAGAAGAACCGGCGGTATTATGAAGCCCACCGGGAGCAGGAAAAGGCGCGGCAAAAGGCCAGGTATTGGGCGGATCCGGAAGCCAGAAGGGCAGATTTGCGATACAGCAGAGCCAAACGAAAGGCAGCGCAGAGCCAGGGGTCTGGCTGCATTGCAAGGCCGGAGCCGGGAAAGCAGGAGATAGGTAAAACAGATGCTTGCTCCGCTGTTTGAAGAGAAAATGCAGATGGAGATCGAATTATGAGTATGGATAAAATCAACTGCTGCAAAGGCTGTGAAAAACGTTCGGTGGGATGTCATAGCGCATGACCGGAATACCGGTTGGAGCGGGATGCGCTGACGAAAAGGAATGAACTGCAGATCCAAGCGTCCCTTGCCCGCCATGATCGATACTATGCGGACCATTTCAACAAAGCCCGAAAGAAAGCGAAGTATGTGAACGGCTTCAAGAGCAAGACGCGGTATTGGTGAAATGGATTGAAGAAATTGGAGGAATCAATATGAACACTTGGACGGCATTTGCTATGGGAGAAGCCAACCGTAGAAAAGAACTGATGATTTTTGATTGGGACAAAGCTGCAAGGCTTATCAGAGAAAGAAAACCAGAATGTGCGGGTGCTGGTCTCCGGGGAGATTGGGAGTATACCGGTGGAACGATTTATGAGTCTGGAAAGCCGGTGATGAACGATTATACATATCTTTCTTCTACTTGGGCCGTTCCTGAACTTGATATGGATGGAGAAATTGTTAATTGTTACCGCATGGAACACGAGGTTCCTGGCTGGAATTCAAATACGAAATGGCCCCAAAGCGCGCTTGGTATTCTGAGCACGGTGGAGATGCTGGAGGGGATGGAATGAACACGCTGATTTTGTACGCTATGGGAATTGCATCGCTGGTAGTCATTATCGCCGGGGCATTTTTCGTGGTGGTCATGATTGTGTACTATATCCAAGTCATGTGGTCAAAAATTTCTGCCTGTGCTAATAACACGATGGAGTATTTGCGAAACAAGCAAGATTTTGAGGTTTACAAAGCTGACGTGCTCCGCTGGGATACAATGAAGCGAGAGAAGGCGCTGAAGTGCCGGGAGTGCGCGTACAGGAAAAAGTACATGGACGAGGAGGCCCAGCCATGACGCGGGAAGAAGTGAATTACACTTTAGGGAGCCTGTTTGATGGATCGGGCGGTTTTCCTCTTGCCGGTAGCTTATGCGGTATCACGCCGACGGACGATGGGCGGCTGTATCATGCGCCATATAATACATGGAGATTGGAGGCGCTGAAAAATGACTGAGGCAGAAAAAGCATATCAGTATTTTGTGATTGCTGTACCCGAAAACGAGGAACAGGCAAAGGCATATTTCTGGGCCAGAAAAGCCCTCCAGTCTACCCTCCCCCCGCCGAACGAGTGGGTGAAACGAATGCTGGAACTCGATGAGCTATACACAAAGCTCCAGGTCGTAACAGGCTTTACAGCGGAGCGTCTACTAGAAATGTTCGCAGATGGGTATACACTGGAAAAACCGGATTATGCAAAATCATTTGAAGATATGGCAAGTTTGGCCGAAACCACCCCGCCGAACGAGGCGCTGACGATTGAGGAATTGCGGGAGATGGACGAGCCTGTGTGGGTTGCCTGCAAACCCATCGAGGGCGGAGACGGGTACTGGTGTCTGTGCCAGCATGGGCATATCATCACACCGGCAGGTAGCATTTACGATGTAAAGGAAATCCCGCATTGGGTGTTTTACCGCCGCCCGCCGGAGGGAGAGGAGTACACCTGATGGACTACGAAAAGCTTGTGGCTGACTTAAGAGATTGGTTGCCACCGGAAAGTGAGAAAATCCCATACGGAGAACTAGTCGGCGCGCCATATCCATACAACCTGCAAGGTCCATTGGTGTATTCTGATGGGGTATGTAACTTAGTGGAAGAAGCTGCGGATGCTATCACTGCCCTGTTGGATGAAAACGCTAGACTGAAAAACAGGAAATCAATGTGGAGGAAACTGTTGGAGGCGATTAAAAGCGCCTTTGGCTGGGGGGACAAAGGAGAGAAGAACCCTGATGGAAATTGAGAAGCTGATTGAGCGGCTGAATGGATTGTACACGGCGCTTAGAGAAGAAGGAGAACAGAAGTGCTCACCAGAAATAAACACGGTCGCATTTGTGTTGATGGACGCCGCCTCCGCCCTCTCCACGCTCCAGGCCGAAAACGAGAGTCTGAGGGCCGAGCTGGCCCAGGCGGACCGGGAGGGCATTTCACCGTGTACATTTTGCGTGTTCAATCCTCCGTCAAGCGGCGATGGAAAACCGTGTTGTATGTGCCCGGCTGTGGCTGTACTACGGAGGGAGCAGAAATGAAGGAGTACATCGAGAAGGCGGCTGTCCTAAATCTACTGGAAAAGATCAATCCGGTTGACTACGGTTCTATGTTTGACTACCAAGCCCACAGTGCAGTTAGTGAGTGCTTGCGTGAGGCCCGTTATGGGATAGAGAGCATACCTGCCGCCGACGTTGCGGAGGTGCAGCACGGGAGATGGGTCGGAATAGAGTATGACGGCTATGCAGATGGATGCCCGGTATATGACTTGTGGGAATGCTCCGAGTGTGGCGAAGAAGTAAGGGGCGAGGACGTGCCGGACACACACCCATGGTGCCACGCGTGCGGCGCTCGCATGGACAAGGAGGACGAGCATGAGGCTGATTGATGCATATAAATTACTACTTGATATTATGCCGGAGGACGATTTCTGCTCCTACGGCCAGCGAAAGGATGACGACCATGACTAATCTGATGTTTGTCGATGCCGAGTGCCCTAACTGCGGCGGGAACTGCGGAAATGGAGGACACGGAGATACCTTTTATTGCCCCTCCTGTGGATGGAAAGGGAAAATCGAGGGAGCCGAAGATGATATGAGACTTATCGAGGAATATATTCGGTTTTGTCTGGAACGGGACAAGGAGGCCGCCCATGACTAAGTACTGCGCCACCTGCGCCTGGTACGAGGACTATCAGGGCGTGTGCTGTAATGGAGACTCCCCGAACTGTGCGGACTTTACAGCCCCGGAACAGCGGTGCAGGGAGTGGGAAAGGAAGGAGGGCGGCCATGAGCAGTGAACTATGGCTCGGCTATGTGGCCGGTGCGCTGACCTTCGGCTGGCTGCTTCCATGGATTGGGAGGAAGATCAAATGAAGTTTCGGAGTAAGACGGGTGAAATCTCACTTACCATTGACCAGGCATTAGAGCAGTTTTGCGATAGTCAAAAAGACTGCGACTATTGCGAGCTTCGGGAACCCATAAAGCAATACAAAGGGACAAAAAGGCCATGCCATGAATACGCAAGAGCCCACCCCAACGAAGCCGCTCGCCTGATGGGCTATGAGGTGGTGGATGATTTGTTGGAGCCGACAAAACATAAGGAGGAGGCCAACATGGATCAGAAGGTGCAGCTGCACAAAAAGATCTGCGGAGAACTAACTACGCTATTTGAACGCAAAAACCACGACTATGGAGACAGCTTCCACCAGACCTTCGCGGAAGAAGGCTGGCCGATGGTGCGTATTCGGCTTTCGGACAAACTGAACCGTGTCAAGGCACTGACGCGAGGCGATAGCCAGCAGGTGCAAGACGAATCACTCCGGGACACGCTGATGGATCTTGCGAACTATGCCATTCTGGCGGTGATGGAAATGGACAGGAGGGAAAGAGATGAAAGTGGAAGCGATACCCTGCGCCGCGTGTAAGTGGTGGTCGAACGAGCCTGTGATAGGAGAAGACGGCCGAACATGGGGGCGGTGCAAGGTCACTGGATGCATGACGGATGCAGACTTTTGGTGCAAGAAGGGAGGAACAGAAGAAACCCTTTATACAAGCGATCAGATACAAGATATGGTGCGGAGGGCGTTTGACAACTCCTGAAAACACAATATATTGATATAAAAATCTGTAATTCGATTTACAAACACAAGATATTGTGGTATAATAAAGAAGGAAGAAAAGAATATGTGCAGCAGACAAGCAGACACGGTACATTCTTCCGAGGATAAAGGCGTATTCCATACTTCTTTTTCCCCTCCTTATCCGCCCGCGTCCGTGGCGGCAATAACGGCGAAATACGCCGCACGAGCGCATCAGCCCACACATCCGGGCCGGAGGGTCGCGCCCTCCATGCGGCAGCATGGTCCTTCACGGACATTAAACAATGCGCTCCAAAGGCCACGGAGCTGACACTCCGGAAAGACGGGGGCATGCGGAACATAGGCACCCCGAAACGGGGAGGTCACAGCAAGCGAAGGGCACATTGCTCTAAGTGCTAAAGCGGGGCAGGACCGCAATGTTCCACCAGAGGCCGGGTCGCTCCCGGATGATCTGAGCGTAGCGCAACACCTCAGAGAGAATGACAATGCTCGCTGAAAACTGCCGTAGGACAGTGAACCGCCGAATGGCATGTAGCTGACTGATTGATGGTGTGACAATCTAAGCGGGAAGCGCCCAGAAAAAATTTGGAGTGCATGATGGGAAAGGCAAAGCGTAAACCAAGACCGTCTATGCCAGATTGGTACTGGTGGGGATAGGATGGATGCTGGTTCTGCAAAAATAGAAATAATTGTAATCAATGCAAGGCTAACAGAAGAGCATCAAAAGAGAACCACAAGTTGAAAAGAAAAAGAGACAAAATAGCTGAAAACAGATTTTATGATTGGATGGCGTAAAGTTTGTGGATGTGCTTAGAATCATTGCAGAATTTATCTGCCTTGTCCTTATGATTGTATATGCTTATTTAGCCTTCAAAGCGAAGGGAAAAGATGACCTGATTGGAATGGTTTGGAATTTGTCTTTTATGATTTTTATGAGTACTTGTATCAGGTAGTCAAAAATATGCCGAGTGCTGTAGCAGAAGCGAAAGCGGCGTCCATGGACAACGCCGTGTACGTGTGGCGGCTCAATACCGCCTCTCGGCTCCATTGTGGCAGCAGCCTGTTTTCGGCATGTGGGCTGCTATCCAACACGGAGAGAATTGGGTGGGCCGTGTTGGGCTTTGTATGCCACTCGCATGAGGCGGGCGGTGGAACCATCCAGACAGATCTGCATTGAAGCGCGAGAAGCTAAGCGCATGGAGCTGTGCACACATCAACGGCCATTTAAGCCGGATGTGCCATGTGGCTGGTGAAAAGATGCTGGCCGGTCTGGAACCATTGAGCGGTGGCGGAATAGACACTAATTGTGGTAAAGCTTGTGCGATTGCAAGCAATAGTAGACGCTATGGTGACGGGTAGAATGGCACCTATAATCCTGCTAACGGTATGGGTATAGTCCCTCGGGTTTGTAGGCCGCAGAAATGCGCGACGGGCGTTAGACAGCAATCCATTCATGTTAGGTGCAAATCCTAACCCGCTCAAATATGTCGTCCCGCAGGCGCAGGATCCGGAGCGCGCCTAAATCTTTGAACAACAGGCTGGTAAAGCAGGGGATCACAAATCAAGGGGCTCTATATTTGACCAGCGACTATATGAAGGCGGTGTTTGGGAAATGATGAAGATTATGAAAGAGCTCTGGGATAAAAACCAGGATAAGCTCAGAACAGAACTGTCCTCAAGAGATGATCTGAATGAATGTAGCTATGTAGACCTTGTAAAGATTGCCTTTGATAAGATTTATAATGATGATAGCCGATTCGACAATGAGAATCTTTTTATAGACAGAGTTCACGAAATTGATGATGGCGACTATCAAGGGACTTTGATTTATCTGATTCCATTCAATTCCTACCAGCCGGACCCGGAAGACTATCTCATGACTTTTGCGTGGTATGGGTCCTGTTCTGGATGTGATGCCTTGCAATCCGCGCAATCATGGGGAGACGGAAAACTAACGGAGCAACAGGTAAAAGACTTTATGAACATCTGCAAAGACTTGATCTGCAACGCTATCAAACCTTACAACTATGGATGGAGACATGATGATAGATTTGATGTCGTGGAGGAGGGTGACAACTCTGAACAAGAATGATACGACTATCTTAGAAAAAGTGAAGAAACGGTCTTGGGTGCCAAATCCACAGGAGCACTTTGGAGAGGAGAACGTAAAGCCGGGCGACAACTCTCGCTATCTTAGATACGCCTTAGCTTCCCTTGACCTTCCCCCAATCGATATATCTGATCCTGACCAGGTGGAGAAAAGAATTTACGACTATTTCCAGTTCTGCGTCGAGAATGACCGGAAACCTAATATGGTTGGTATGGCGAACTGGATTGGAATTGACCCGGACACGCTTAGAACATGGAAAAATGGGCAGTACCGCAGTTCCACACACTCAGGGATGATTAAAAAAGCCATCATGATTTTGGAAGAAATGTGGGTTGATTATATGCAAAATGGGAAGCTTAACCCCGCTTCTGGAATCTTTTTAGCAAAGAACATGTTTGGCTATCGGGATGTTATTGATATTGCCCCGACTACGGCTCCACCCCTCGGCGACTCTCCCGACCAAAAGCAGCTTGAGGAACGGATTGCCGGGTCTGTTGTGGTGGAGGAGTAGCGACTGTGAAACAGAATTTCTCTTGCGACTATCTGGTAGATATTACTGGATTGGTAGACAATGGAGAAAACCTTTATTCTTGCTGCCATCCATCCGGCGTTATGTGTGGGAAAGAAGATTGTCCGGTTGTGATCGACTTTATGAGACGATGCCAAAAGGACACAGCGGCCAACGACTATGACAGCCTCACGCGCGGGAAGTTGTGCCCACTAAAGGCTGCACAATCTCCAGGGCTGGCACTTTGGAGCCTAGACCCCGTGCCCGATTTGGCCGCAACGCTGAAAACTAGCGTGATTAAGTTCCAGGCCGACGGCAAGATGCCCCGCGTGGAGTATATCGGCGGGCGTTGTGACGGCCCCCGCTGCGCCTGGTGGGACGCCGATAAAGAGCATTGTGCCGTCCTCTCCTTGGCCCAGAACAAATGATAAGGCCCCGGCTTGCTCCTGACGGAGCGGGCCGGGGTTGCTTTGTGCTCTGTTTGGCGTTCTGTTGGCCGATATACGGAGTTTTATGGTATTGGAATATAGGGACACTCCAAGACAATAAAACAGCTCTAAGAGCCTGCAAATGGTCTTTACGGAGGTTTTGTTTTTTTGAGGTCTGTTCCACCCTGCTGGACACAAGCGCAAAAATGCCGCCTGGAGACCATAGGAGGCCACGCAAGCAGCGGGAAGTTGCTGGGGAGTGTAGGGATATGGGCGGACACGCTGGAGGGACTGGAGGGCAAAAAAGCCCGCCCCATAGCGGGGCGGGTGGTGTATGCTGTTAGATGTCCCATCCCTCAGACAGGACGCGGAGCGGGATAAACGGACCACCTCTCTGGGTGTGGTCGATGATGCAGGGCACGTCGTCCACGTTAGCGGTCAGCTCGTAGCAATCAGGGCCGCGAAAAATGCGCTTCATCCCGTCTCCGGCCTCTGCCGCCTCAAACCCTGCGGGCAGCTCCACAGTAACGCGCCGGATCCATGTCCGGCTAATTTCCGGGTACTCCTCAAGTGTTACCTCTGCGGGCTTGCCCGTCTGGATCATATCGCCCGTGCGGGTGATATATAACGTAGTAGTCATATTATGCCGTCCTTTCCCCCGGCTTTGCCGGGCTCCGTTGTGTTGATTGTATCGCGCCCGCTTAGGGCAGTCAAGATTTTTTCGCCGTCTCCCAGATCACCATAAATGGAAGGAGGACAATAAACAGGATAATTATGCGAGGGTCACCTCCATTCTCCGGCGGGCGGGTCAAGACCGGTAGATAATCAAAAAGTCGTTGTA
>ERZ773134.754-NODE-754-length-31413-cov-5.125837_pt1 | contig 31413 bp, 29 predicted proteins | sample MGYA00580856_ERZ773134 | MGnify/ENA primary metagenome ERZ773134 (study PRJEB29015, sample SAMEA2737823) | human gut metagenome | biome: human gut; feature: human-associated habitat; material: faeces | place: China | collected 2012 ... | reverse complement strand
ATAAAACATATAAACTGTCCTTGCGCCTTGCGGATACCTGTATTCCTGGCAGACGAAACACCGCCATTTTCTTTATTGATAATAATTAATCGAGAGTGGGTTAACCCATACTCTCTCAAAACGTTTGATGTGTTATCTTTAGAACCATCATTAACAATAACAATTTCAAAATTTGGGTAAGTTTGTTTTTCTAATTTCGTTAGAGTTTCAGTAATGTAATCAGATGAATTATACGTCGGTATTATTATGGATACTAAAGGGTAATCATTGCTCATCGTGTTCTCTTGCCTGAACTAATAAAATATGATAGTACTCATCCTTAATTATTATTGTAACTCAGACATCCATGATTTTTATTATTACCCAAATAGTTTTCTTTTATACTTATTTAATTTAAATTTAATGAAGTAAATAAAAGCGTTAAACGTATCACCATTTTTCTTTGCATGTTGATATTTCACTTGATACTGCTTTTCATTCGTGGCTGGAATAAACGCCACATCATTCCAGCAAGAAGCCTGATAAGCCTCATTAAAATAGTTCTGGCAGGGATAATTCGTCCAGTCGTTCCAGGGCTTCGTTACGCCAACATAATGAATCAGCTTAGTATCATCGGTAATGGTCTTTTTATAATCTTCATCGCTTTTATTTTTTAACTCATAATCGATGCCATAAAAGCAATCATAATCGCCGCTAATAAAAATACAATGACCAAAAAACAGAATATTTAAAATATCCTGATCAAGGCATTTATACTTCGTGTGCTGCGGGTCACTTGCCAGCATAGCAATGGCTTTATTCATAAAATCATTTTTCGCCCATGCTTCAAGCTGCAGATATACTACACCGGCGTTGAAATAATTCCCTGGAAGTCCCTCTATAGCCAGACGCTTCGCTGGTTTTTCCTGCATAAAAGGCACATCTTTAATAACAGCTGCAAACTTATCCCCATCAAAATTAATATCAAGCAATCCAGCTAATGAGCCTTTACAGATGACATCAGCATCGATATATAACAGATTTTCAATAGTTTCACTCAGATACTGGAACGCAACTAAACGGAAGAATGTTGCATAAGACCACTGTTTCAGGCTGGGGAAGATATCAATAAAGGCATTGGAGACTTTATAAATTCTTACTTCAACGTTAGCATTTTTGCTGGTAAAAGCATTAACACGTTGTAGATAATCTTCATCAATGTAGTCGGTAAAGAGATGAAACTTAACCGCAAGGTCCGGGTTATGCATAACAACTGATTGCATAGATACTGCCGCACCAAATAAAAAGTTACGGTCAATACCGTAAGCGATATTTAACACACGATCGGTGTTAGCAATTTCCCCAGAGACAGCGACTTCAGTAATACTCTCAGCTAATAAATCCATGTTGGTTCCGTTTTGACTGTGTGGTTTACGCTTTGCCTTTTAATTTTTTAATAAATTTGCGTAGTTTGGTTCTGTAGATTACTGAATAGTAGCCATAATCTTTTATTTCGTTGGCAATACCCAGGTGACGTTCCATGGCCAGACGATCACGAGCTTTACGCTCTGCCGTACAGCTTTTACCGGATAGGTCAATTATCCTGACACCATCTTTACTAACGATAAAGTTACCCCGGTGTGGGTCGCCCGATAGCATATTTAAGGCATGCAATTTTTCCATTGAAGCCTTAATTTCTGCTTTAATATTTTCTGGAATAATCGGCATATCATTGAGCTCTACGCCCTCGACATACTCGATAAGCATGATAAAAACACTGGCATAGTTGAAAATTTTACGCTCAGCCAGAAAATAAAAATCATTAGGAAAAGTAAGACCTGCACTTCTGACACGATCGGTTTCAACGATCAAATTCTGATAGTAGTCACCTTTTACAAAAGATTTTAAAAAACGTTCATTCCTTTTCGTTTTCGGAGCAAAGACTTTAAAAACATAGCGACCATATTTCGTATCAATCAACGATACTTTGGTATCATCAATATTACGTAATACTTTTACTGTTTTAAAATTATAGGCCAGTATTTCATCAAAGATTTCTTTATATTTATTATCATTATCTTTGTAATAAAATGAGAAGCCGCGATAACGTATACTTGTAATCATAAGAGTAATTTATTTCTTAAGCTTGTACTTAATTAATGAAGTTATGCCTTTTATATACTCACCATGGGCAAACAGATGCTTATATTGTTTCTGCATTTCTGCAACAGTCCGCGCCTCTTTAAGAGGATATTTCTTCCAGGGAGATTGTTCACGCGCGATATTAAAGTATGATGCAGACGGATATCCAGCCCAGCTATGCCATGGTTTAGTTATCCCTGTATAGTGAATCAACACTGTTTTATCGGTAATGGTTTGCTGAAACTTTCGATGACTACGATCATGAAGTTCATTTTTCAGGGTATAAATAGTATCAAAATCCTTCCCGAGGTAGATATTATTCATATTAAATGCGATATTCAACGCATCCTGATCTAAATATTTAAGAGAGCCATATTTAGTTTCCCCTCGTAAAAGCTTGAGTAAATACGGTGTCAAATTTGCTTCATGCCATTTTTTAAGATTGACATAGATAACGCCTGCATTGAAATAACGTCCATTCATTTCGGGAATGTTGAGGCGTTTTGCACATGCCGCCTGCGTACTATCATTGTCAGGAATGACCGCAGCAAACTCATCTTTAAATATAATTTCTGTGAGAGGTTTCAGGCTTCCTTTACAAACAACATCGGCATCCAGATACAGCAGTGTGGAAATACTTTCACTCAGATATTCAAAAGACAATACCCTGAAGTATGTCGCGTACGACCAAAACTGTGACGTCGGCAGATCAGCAAAGTATTTGGGGTCAATTAAATATACAATAATTGAGGTATTAAATTGTTTTGCTGTTTCATTAAATGACTTTAAATAATCATCATCCACATAATCAGTGAAAACATGAAAGACAAAATTAATATCTGAATTATTAATCAAAACGGAAGAAATTGAAACGCCAGCACCATACAAAAAATTCTTATCGATACCGTAGGAAACATTTAGCTCTGGGGCGTTTTCTTTTTTATTATCTGCTAAATACGAAAACCGTTCTTTTATAAATTCATTCATTTAACTTTTCTCAATTTCATTTTATTATCTTTAAATAAAAATAATAAATATAATTCATTATCCCGTTAATTGGTTTATTTTGTTTAAAATTATGCTTGGCGCAATAACGAGCATAGTTTGAGTTAACTGGCCGCATTAACGGTTCATTTTTCCAGGGCGATGCCTCTTTGGCTTTGATAAAAGGTCGCGCACTTGGATAACCGGCCCAGTAATGCCAGGGTTTTGTCGGGCCGACATAATGAATTAATACGGTTTCATCATTAATTGGACAAACAAATGATTTTTTTAATTCATAATTTAAACTAAACTGCGTATTGTATTTAGCATCAATGAATTTAACTTTCCCTGACAGGATAAGATTAAGTATATCTTGATCCATATAGGTTAAACGGGAAACGACGGCTTTATCAGCAAGCATCGACATCGCTTTAGCAGAAACGGACTCCTGCGCCCACGCTAGTGTATTAATTAACAGGACACCTGAATTAAAGTAACCCTTTTCAAGTTCATTACACTGCAGACTTTGACCCCGTAACGACCACCAGTTAGCATCGCGTTCAGTAACAACAGCAGCAATGTTATTGGCAAGATCCATTGTTATCAGCGGCTTTAAGTTTCCCTGACAGGCGATATCAGCATCCAGGTAAAGAACCTTATCTTGTTGATCAATAAAGTAATCTGCAATTACAAAACGGAAATACATGGCAATAGACCAATTTTTGGTCGTCGGTAATGCCTTAAGCCGTTCACAATTTACCAGATGGATCTGGATACAGGTACGATAGCTTTTCGCCAATTGGGCTAAACGCTGGATATCGGCTTCAGGGATATCATCAATAAAAACGTGGAAAACAAAACTCACGTCGTTGTTATGTAACAAAACTGACGTGATTGAAACACCACAACCAAAAAGAAAGTTTTTATCAATGCCATAAGCAACATGGAATGATGATGCCACTGACGCCGCTGGCCTTTCATCGAAGATGATTGTCTTAGTGATCATCTCTTGTGGATTAAAATAGTGGGCACTCATATTTCTCTCCGGAAATTACAACGATTTTCGAATCGTTCTTTCCCTGATTTTTGTGGCTTTTGCTTCTGCTTGCGACAGCAGTCCTTGTTCCTGCTTGAGAATGTCTTTAAGCGGGGCGGCAAAATACACTTTCATAAACCGCCAGATATCCCGCTGAGTCAGGTCGATATTCATCGAAGAAAAATAAAGCCCAATAAGATCTTTATCCCGCCAACGACGTGGAACGCGCGTGCGAAGCTGCGCCCGGTGCAGGTCAATTACCGAAATTTTTAACTCCTCTTCCTTACCGGAAAAAGGCAAGTGCAGCAGGAAATGACAGATATAACAGTCACGGTGGTTAATGCCCGCAGCATGCATATCGCGCACCATCGTCGCGACACGCTTAATAAGCATACGCTTCACGCGAACATCTGGTGGGTTGGTCGCCCAGTCAGCACAGTAATCTTCCAGACTGATGGTTGGTGTCAGATCTTCGGTAATAATAAACGAGGTTCTGGTCAGCGGATTAATGCCTTTTTCGCCGAATGCCACCCCATACATAGTATCAACGCCGACATCCCGCAGTCGATGAATCGCATTCCATTCGCGGTCTGCGCCTAATACTGGCATCCGCAATGAGAGTAAATTTTTGATTATCTCTTTCAGGGTCGTGCCGCGATGCCATTTGAGAAAATAGCTTTTGCCCGCCATTTCAAAGCGCAGAGTGCGGCGAGTTTCCAGTTCACGAAATACCTCACCCTGCAAGGTTTTAACTTCCTCAAAAGGATCTTTACCGCGCCATAACGTGGCAAACGGCTCTTTAAGTTCAACCATCCAGACCACCCGTTATGATATCCGCCGCTTTCTCTGGCAGACTGTATAAATCTTGTGTATCAGCATAATGTCGCGCATTTTCCGCCCAGGCCTGGCGCAATGAAGATTGCGTTAACGCTTTGCGTAAAATCTCATTCAATGTTTCCTGGCGGAATGGCTCAGCAATAGCCTCGCCGCAATTGGCGTCGACAATATAATGCGCATAGCCACAAACGGCTGTTGTTAGTACCGGTAATCCTGCAGTAATCGCTTCCAGCAGCACAATTCCCGCCGCTTCCTGGTAGGCAGGATGCAGTAATAAATCCGCCGCCGCCATTAATTCCGAGACATCGTTGCGCCCCGAGAAGAAGTGAACATTACTGCGCACGCCGCGTTTTTCTGCCAGCGCCTCAAATTTTCGCGGTTTATCCTGCCCAACAACATATAGCAATGTGTTGTGGCGCAGCGAATCCGGTAACGAAGCAAGTGCTTCAATGGAACGATCGACACCTTTACGCGTGAAGTCTGAACCGACCTGCAACAATAAATATTGTTGTTCGGTTATTCCATTCTTCTTACGGAAGATTTCACGGCTATTGGCTGGCTGCTGGCTATATTTACGATCAGGATAAATCCCCGGTGGCAGAATATGAAAACGCTCCGCTTCAGTCTGATAATGTTTCTGGAAATCGGCGATTTGCTTATCTGTCAGCATCAGCAGCTGTGTCGGCTTGCCCTGTTCGAAGGTTGCCCGCTCAAAGGCAGCATAATGGCGATAACGTGACGTCAGGCGATAGAAAAAGCCTTTCTCCTGCGCTACTTTCTCGGCATAACAAACATCAGCGGCATAATAAACGTCCAGCCCCGGCATTTTGTTGAATCCAACGACTTTATCGACGGGATGTTCGCGTAAATGTTTTTGCACCCAGGCAAAATACTCCGCATTGCGCCCGTGATTGGTATGCGATTTAACCGGTACTTTGATCAGTTCAAATACATCAGGGCATTCGCCTTCCCACGACTGGGTATAAACCCGAACATGATGGCCTCGGGCGGCGACTGTCTGAGCAATACGCATAAAATCGCGCTGCAAACCGCCAAAGGGAAAATATTTATATAAACAAAAAGCAACGATCATAACGACGTACCTGTCGTGGAGGAGGGAAGTAATTTATCGACAGCTGCAATGACATCTGCCGCCGGAATAACCGAAAGATACATCTCATTTCGGTCACGCTGATCGCGCGTTGGCATTTCCCGGTAATCTCCCGCCCAGAATTGAATCATGTTATTTGACCAGGGACGCCAGAAAATATGGTCCGTCGCACCAAACAGCGATATCAGCGGCGTATTAACTGCAGCGGCAATATGCGCCGGTGCGGAATCAACGCCAATAAACAGCTGCGCATGATCGATTAACGCACCAAGTTCCGGGAAGGTCACCTTTCCGGCCAGCGCCGTTACTGGTGGCGTCTGGCATCCCTGCGCAATTTCATTGACGCAGGCCAGATCGTCTTTATCTGGGCCGGACGTCAGAACGACTTCATAACCACGAGCATGTAAGGCATCAATCACAGCGGAAAACTTGGCGTTGTCCCAGCATTTGAAGATTTGCCGCGCCGTAGGTTGGATAACCACATAATTTTGTCCAACACCAGCGTGATCAAGTTCGCGACGCATACGTTTCCAGCTTGCAGGCGGGTAACTCATGGTTGTCTGCTTCACCAACGATTCAAGTCCCAATGGCGTCAGCACGGATAAGTTACTTTCCACCACATTTCCACCCTGCAACGGCACCAAATGAGTGAAACTATTACGCCAAAAAGCAGACTGCCGATGATGATAATCCTGGGAAATTTTCACACGGGCATTTAATAAGCGAACCAGTATAGCAACCATCCATTGATCGGTAAGATTAACGATAAGGTCATACTTATTGGCACGTAATACCTTGATGAGATGAAAAAAGTTGGCAATTTTTTCTGAGGCTTTTGCTTTTTTATTTTTTATGCCGTAGAGCGCGTTAATCTCTGGATTTTCAGACAGGATCGGGATGGTGTCCTGATAAAGCAGCACATCGATTTTTGCGTCAGGGTAATTTTTTTTCAGCGAACTAATGACGGGAGTAGTTAATAACATATCCCCATGAAAACGCATCTTAATGAGCAAAATTCTTCGAAATGGCTTATCCACAAGTAACTCTTTTTGTTGAGATTATCCGATTAAGGTGAAGCAGAAAAAGCACGCTACCGCCCCAGGCTCAACAGCTACCTGAATACTGATACCGCACTGATATTGACGCGCTAGTGTATCACTTCTTTCGCGGCAATCCGACCCGAATGATTTTTAAGCACATTGTTGATTTTCAATAAAGAAATCAATCAAATAAAATCATTAGCAACCATATTCTTTCACTGTTGCTCTGCGATTCCTTCCTGCACGTACAGCAGAAATCAATGAATCGCATAAAAATACAAAAAAAGTATAGATGTTCAGCAAGAATTGGCGGGTAAATTGCTATTTAAGTCAAAAACGGGAAAAGTAATGGTAAAGCCACAGCTAAATACATAGAATCCCCAGCACATCCATAAGTCAGCTATTTACTATGCTCGAATTGCTTTACACCGCCCTTCTCTACCTTATTCAGCCGCTGATCTGGATACGGCTCTGGGTGCGCGGACGTAAGGCTCCGGCCTATCGAAAACGCTGGGGTGAACGTTACGGTTTTTACCGCCATCCGCTAAAACCAGGCGGCATTATGCTGCACTCCGTCTCCGTCGGTGAAACTCTGGCGGCGATCCCGTTGGTGCGCGCACTGCGTCATCGTTATCCTGATTTACCGATTACCGTAACAACCATGACTCCAACCGGTTCGGAGCGCGTACAATCGGCTTTCGGGAAGGATGTTCAGCACGTTTATCTGCCGTATGACCTGCCCGATGCACTTAATCGTTTCCTGAATAAAGTCGACCCTAAACTAGTGTTGATTATGGAAACCGAACTATGGCCTAACCTGATTGCGGCGCTACATAAACGTAAAATTCCGCTGGTGATCGCTAACGCGCGACTCTCTGCCCGCTCGGCCGCAGGTTATGCCAAACTGGGTAAATTCGTCCGCCGCTTGCTGCGTCGTATTACGCTGATTGCCGCCCAAAATGAAGAAGATGGTGCACGTTTTGTGGCGCTGGGCGCAAAAAATAATCAGGTGACCGTTACCGGTAGCCTGAAATTCGATATTTCTGTAACGCCGCAGTTGGCTGCTAAAGCCGTGACGCTGCGCCGCCAGTGGGCACCACACCGCCCGGTATGGATTGCCACCAGCACTCACGAAGGCGAAGAGAGTGTGGTGATCGCCGCACATCAGGCATTGTTACAGCAATTCCCGAATTTATTGCTCATCCTGGTACCCCGTCATCCAGAACGCTTCCCGGATGCGATTAATCTTGTCCGCCAGGCTGGACTAAGCTATATCACACGCTCTTCAGGGGAAGTCCCCTCCACCAGCACGCAGGTTGTGGTTGGCGATACGATGGGCGAGTTGATGTTACTGTACGGCATTGCCGATCTCGCCTTTGTTGGCGGTTCACTGGTTGAACGTGGTGGGCATAATCCGCTGGAAGCTGCCGCACACGCTATTCCGGTATTGATGGGGCCGCATACTTTTAACTTTAAAGACATTTGCGCGCGGCTGGAGCAGGCAAGCGGGCTGATTACCGTTACCGATGCCACTACGCTTGCAAAAGAGGTTTCCTCTTTACTCACCGACGCCGATTACCGTAGTTTCTATGGCCGTCATGCCGTTGAAGTACTGTATCAAAACCAGGGCGCGCTACAGCGTCTGCTTCAACTGCTGGAACCTTACCTGCCACCGAAAACGCATTGAGGTTGTTATGCAAAAACGGGCGATTTATCCGGGTACTTTCGATCCCATTACCAATGGTCATATCGATATCGTGACGCGCGCCACGCAAATGTTCGATCACGTTATTCTGGCGATTGCCGCCAGCCCCAGTAAAAAACCGATGTTTACCCTGGAAGAGCGTGTGGAGCTGGCACAGCAGGCAACCGCGCATCTGGGGAACGTGGAAGTGGTCGGGTTTAGTGATTTGATGGCGAACTTCGCCCGTAATCAACACGCTACGGTGCTGATTCGTGGCCTGCGTGCGGTGGCGGATTTTGAATATGAAATGCAGCTGGCGCATATGAATCGCCACTTAATGCCGGAACTGGAAAGTGTGTTTCTGATGCCGTCGAAAGAGTGGTCGTTTATCTCTTCATCGTTGGTGAAAGAGGTGGCGCGCCATCAGGGCGATGTCACCCATTTCCTGCCGGAGAATGTCCATCAGGCGCTGATGGCGAAGTTAGCGTAGCGTTTATGCCGGATGGTATGCCATCCGGCGCGCATGAATTACTTCTGGCACTGCCGACAATAAAACGTTGCCCGCTGCGCATGTTTAGTCGCCACAATCGGCGTACCGCACACCCGACACGGCTCACCTTTTCGCCCGTAAACCTGCAATTCCTGCGCGAAATAGCCCGGTTTACCATCACTTTGCAGAAAATCTTTCAGCGTTGTACCACCCTGCTCAATCGAACGCAGCAACACCGCTTTAATCACCCGAGCTAACAATTCACACTCTGCCAGCGACAGTGATGACGCCAGCCGATCCGGATGGATCCCCGCCGCAAACAGCGATTCGCTGGCATAAATATTCCCTACGCCTACCACCAGCTTGTTATCCATCAGCCACGGTTTAATCGCCGTTTTTTTCTTCGCGCACTTCTGATGCAGATACTCACCATTGAAATCGTCGCTAAGCGGCTCCGGTCCAAGATGAGCCAGCACGTTGTGCCCTTCCAGCTCTTTGGTCCATAGCCAGGCACCAAAGCGGCGCGGATCGGTGTAGCGCAGCACTTTGCCGTTGCTCATCACCAAATCCACATGGTCATGCTTTTCAGGGGGAAGTTCTTCTGGAAGGATGCGCAGGCTGCCAGACATCCCCAAATGAATGATAATCCAGCCCTCAGGCAGCTCCAGCAGCAGATATTTAGCCCGCCGCTGCACGCTAAGCACTGGTTGGTCGCTTAAACGGTAGATCTCTTCTGAAACCGGCCAGCGCAAGCGTCCGTTGCGCACCACCGCATGAAGAATGGTTGCACCAACGAGATGCGGTTCTATGCCGCGACGGCTGGTTTCAACTTCGGGTAATTCAGGCATAGCATCTCCAGGAATGAACAGATGCAGTCAATATGGGGGCAAGCAGATAACAAAAAACCCCGCCGGAGCGAGGTTTTTCGTTACATCAAAGCGAGAATTATTTGATTTTCGCTTCTTTGTAGATCACGTGCTGGCGAACAACTGGATCGAATTTTTTCAGTTCCAGTTTTTCCGGCTTAGTACGTTTGTTCTTCGTAGTGGTATAGAAGTGACCAGTACCAGCAGAAGAAACCAGCTTGATTTTCTCACGAATACCTTTAGCCATGATTTATTTCCTCTAAGTACTTAGTACTTTTCGCCACGGGCACGCAGTTCAGCCAGAACTGTATCGATGCCTTTTTTATCGATTACACGCATACCTTTAGCAGATACGCGCAGGGTGACAAAACGCTTCTCGCTCTCAACCCAGAAACGGTGAGAGTGCAGGTTCGGCAGGAAACGGCGTTTAGTCGCGTTCAGTGCGTGGGAACGGTTGTTACCGGTCACCGGACGCTTGCCAGTAACTTGGCAGACTCGGGACATGTCTATTCTCCAAAAATCAAATTAGCTCGAGCTTCGTATGGGGTATTGGCGCCTCGTCAGGCTTTACAGCCCGGTCATCGCAGTTCTATGTGAACTCTCGATTGCCAGGCCCAAATGCCAAACCCGAGATTCTCAAAGGTGGCGTAGTATACGCTGACTCAGCGATGTGCTCAAGTCCCGAACAGACAAAGATCCCGAAGGATCGCGCATAGCGGGTTAAATCCAGCCGCGTTCGGCAAAAGAAACATACTCTCCACGCCCAATCACGATATGGTCGAGCACGCGTAAATCCATGAACTGACAACTCTTTATTATCCGTTCAGTAATGAGTTTATCCGCTTTACTGGGTTCAGCACAACCCGAAGGGTGATTATGTGCAAGGATCAGCGCCGAGGCATTTATTTTTATCGCTTCGCGGATAATTTCCCGAGGATGGACTTCAACATGGTTTAGCGTGCCGGAAAAAAGACGGCTATGCGTTATAACCCGGTGTTGTGAGTCGAGAAAGATCACCATAAAGATCTCCCGCTCCTCGCCCGTGAGCTGGCTTTGTAAAAATTCCCTCGTCATCTCCGGGCTGAGTAAAGGGCTTTCTTCACGCATCCGCACGTTGTAGTAACGCCGCGCCAGTTCAGCAATCCCCTTTAACTGGGCAAATTTCGCCACGCCAATTCCATGAACGCCACTAAATTGTTCATATTCAGAGGTTAACAAGCCATAAAGAGAGCCGAAATTCTCCAGCATCTCTTTTGCCAGGGTTAATACATCTTTACCGCGCGTTCCGGTACGCAGAAATAGCGCCAGCAGCTCGACATCCGTTAAGGCGCTAATACCAAACTTCAGCATTTTTTCGCGCGGCATCAACAGCTGTGCATTGTTTTTCACCTTCACCTCCTTTGTGGTGCTCGCATCCTGTCATAGCCGTTCCGTTAAATCGACGGCCAGTTTTCAATCCTGGAAAGCGCCTCGCAAAGTGAATCTCAGGTGAAGGCACGACAACAAAAGTATTGTGATAAAATCGCCAACTTCTGGTGTCACCCTACAGGAAAAATCAACATGAGCCTGGCCGGTAAAAAAATCGTTCTCGGCGTTAGCGGCGGTATTGCTGCCTATAAAACCCCTGAACTGGTGCGTCGTTTGCGCGATCGCGGGGCCGACGTCCGCGTAGCCATGACCGAAGCGGCAAAAGCCTTTATCACCCCACTTAGCTTGCAGGCGGTTTCTGGTTATCCCGTTTCCGACAGTTTGCTGGACCCGGCAGCCGAAGCCGCTATGGGCCATATTGAGCTGGGTAAATGGGCTGATTTAGTGATTCTCGCCCCTGCCACGGCAGATTTGATTGCCCGTGTTGCTGCCGGAATGGCGAATGACCTGGTATCGACGATTTGTCTGGCTACACCTGCGCCTGTAGCCGTGCTCCCCGCCATGAACCAGCAGATGTACCGTGCCGCCGCCACCCAGCATAATTTAGAGGTGCTTGCTTCCCGTGGTTTGCTCATCTGGGGGCCAGACAGTGGCAGTCAGGCTTGTGGTGATATCGGCCCTGGGCGAATGCTCGATCCGTTAACCATTGTTGATATGGCGGTAGCGTATTTTTCGCCCGTCAACGACCTGAAACATCTGAACATTATGATTACCGCCGGTCCGACGCGTGAACCGCTCGATCCCGTGCGTTATATCTCTAATCACAGCTCCGGCAAGATGGGTTTTGCTATCGCCGCCGCCGCTGCCCGTCGTGGCGCGAACGTCACGCTGGTATCAGGTCCGGTTTCACTACCGACGCCACCGTTTGTTAAACGTGTTGATGTGATGACCGCGCTGGAAATGGAAGCCGCCGTGAATGCTTCTGTACAGCAGCAAAATATTTTTATCGGTTGCGCCGCCGTGGCGGATTATCGCGCAGCTACCGTGGCCCCAGAAAAAATCAAAAAGCAGGCCACGCAGGGTGATGAATTAACAATAAAAATGGTTAAAAACCCCGATATCGTCGCAGGCGTTGCCGCACTAAAAGACCATCGACCCTACGTCGTTGGATTTGCCGCCGAAACAAATAATGTGGAAGAATACGCCCGGCAAAAACGTATCCGTAAAAACCTTGATCTGATCTGCGCGAACGATGTTTCCCAGCCAACTCAAGGATTTAACAGCGACAACAACGCATTACACCTTTTCTGGCAGGACGGAGATAAAGTCTTACCGCTTGAGCGCAAAGAGCTCCTTGGCCAATTATTACTCGACGAGATCGTGACCCGTTATGATGAAAAAAATCGACGTTAAGATTCTGGACCCGCGCGTTGGGAAGGAATTTCCGCTCCCGACTTATGCCACCTCTGGCTCTGCCGGACTTGACCTGCGTGCCTGTCTCGACGACGCCGTAGAACTGGCTCCGGGTGACACTACGCTGGTTCCGACCGGGCTGGCGATTCATATTGCCGATCCTTCACTGGCGGCAATGATGCTACCGCGCTCCGGATTGGGACATAAGCACGGTATCGTGCTTGGTAACCTGGTAGGATTGATCGATTCTGACTATCAGGGCCAGTTGATGATTTCCGTGTGGAACCGTGGTCAGGACAGCTTCACCATTCAACCTGGCGAACGCATCGCCCAGATGATTTTTGTTCCGGTAGTACAGGCTGAATTTAATCTGGTGGAAGATTTCGACGCCACCGACCGCGGTGAAGGCGGCTTTGGTCACTCTGGTCGTCAGTAACACATACGCATCCGAATAACGTCATAACATAGCCGCAAACATTTCGTTTGCGGTCATAGCGTGGGTGCCGCCTGGCAAGTGCTTATTTTCAGGGGTATTTTGTAACATGGCAGAAAAACAAACTGCGAAAAGGAACCGTCGCGAGGAAATACTTCAGTCTCTGGCGCTGATGCTGGAATCCAGCGATGGAAGCCAACGTATCACGACGGCAAAACTGGCCGCCTCTGTCGGCGTTTCCGAAGCGGCACTGTATCGCCACTTCCCCAGTAAGACCCGCATGTTCGATAGCCTGATTGAGTTTATCGAAGATAGCCTGATTACTCGCATCAACCTGATTCTGAAAGATGAGAAAGACACCACAGCGCGCCTGCGTCTGATCGTGTTGTTGCTCCTCGGTTTTGGTGAGCGTAATCCTGGCCTGACTCGCATCCTCACTGGTCATGCGCTAATGTTCGAACAGGATCGTCTGCAAGGGCGCATCAACCAGCTGTTCGAGCGTATTGAAGCGCAGTTGCGTCAGGTATTGCGCGAAAAGAGAATGCGTGAGGGTGAAGGTTACACCACCGATGAAACCCTGCTGGCAAGCCAGTTGCTGGCATTTTGTGAAGGTATGCTGTCACGATTTGTCCGCAGCGAGTTTAAATACCGCCCGACGGATGATTTTGACGCCCGCTGGCCGCTAATTGCCGCACAGTTGCAGTAATATGACGCCGGATGACTTTTCATCCGGCGAGTTTCTTTAAACGCCAAACTCTTCGCGATAGGCCTTAACCGCCGCCAGATGTTCCGCCATTTCCGGCTTCTCTTCCAGATAGGCAATCAGATCTTTCAGGGTGATGATAGAGATCACTTTGCAGTTGTAATCACGCTCAACTTCCTGAATTGCCGAAATCTCGCCGCGCCCCCGTTCCTGACGATCGAGCGAAATCAATACGCCAGCAAGCGTCGCGCCATTAGCCTGAATAATCTCCATCGATTCGCGAATCGCCGTTCCGGCGGTGATCACATCATCTACCAGCATTACGCGTCCTTGTAACGCGCTACCAACCAGATTGCCGCCTTCACCGTGGTCTTTTGCCTCTTTGCGGTTAAAGCAGTACGGTAGGTCAAGGTCATGATGCTCCGCCAGCGCCACGGCGGTAGTGGTGGCAATCGGGATCCCTTTGTAAGCAGGGCCAAACAGCAGATCGAACTCAATGCCGGAATCCACCAATGCTTCAGCGTAAAAACGGCCTAACAGTGCCAGATCGCGCCCGGTATTAAACAGCCCGGCGTTGAAGAAATAGGGGCTTTTGCGCCCGGATTTCAGCGTAAACTCGCCAAACTTTAACACCTGCTTGCTAAGCGCAAATTCAATAAACTGGCGCTGATATGGTTTCATGCCTTCGCTCCTCATCTTACTTTTCTACAGACAAAAAAAAGGCGACTCATCAGTCGCCTTAAAAATCAGTTTGCCAGCGCCGCCTTCTGCGTCGCTACAATGGATTCGATTCCCCCTCGGGCCAGCGCCAACAAGGTGAGTAGCTCTTCATGGGTGAACGGCTCGCCTTCTGCCGTCCCCTGCACTTCAATGATACGCCCGTCTTCGGTCATCACTACGTTCATGTCGGTCTCTGCGGCAGAGTCTTCAACATATTCCAGATCGCAAACCGCTTCACCGTTCACAATCCCGACAGAGACCGCGGCTACCATCCCTTTCATTGGATTAGTTTTCAGCTTGCCGTTTTCCACCAGCTTCTGTAGCGCATCTGCCAGCGCCACGCAGGCACCCGTAATCGAAGCGGTACGCGTGCCACCATCAGCCTGAAGCACGTCACAGTCCAGCGTAATGGTGAACTCACCCAGTGCTTTCAAATCTACTGCCGCGCGAAGAGCACGGGCGATTAGACGCTGGATTTCCATTGTGCGTCCACCCTGCTTACCTTTCGCCGCTTCACGCGCGTTACGGGTATGGGTAGAACGCGGCAGCATACCGTACTCTGCGGTGATCCAGCCCTGGCCCTGACCTTTCAGGAAGCGCGGCACGCCTTCTTCAATAGAGGCGGTACACAATACTTTGGTATCGCCAAATTCGACCAGCACCGAGCCTTCTGCATGTTTTGTATAGTTACGAGTCAGGGTAACGGGACGCACCTGATTATTGCTACGGCCTGCTGGACGCATATTGAAATCTCCGGCTTGAAACAAATGTGGCTGCGCATTATACGGACTTCCGGCGGTTATTCCTATCCTGACAAGGCATCGATGGCTATAATCCTTCCACCTCTCCTTTTATAAACAGGAACGTCTATGATCCGCAGTATGACCGCCTACGCCCGGCGTGAAATCAAGGGTGAATGGGGGAGCGCAACCTGGGAAATGCGCTCGGTAAACCAGCGTTATCTGGAAACTTACTTTCGTCTGCCGGAGCAGTTCCGTAGCCTTGAACCTGTCGTTCGCGAGCGTATTCGTTCTCGCCTGACGCGCGGTAAAGTGGAATGTACCCTGCGCTATGAGCCAGATGTTAGCGCACAAGGTGAGCTGATCCTCAATGAAAAACTGGCTAAACAGCTGGTAACTGCCGCGAACTGGGTAAAAATGCAGAGTGACGAAGGGGAAATCAACCCGGTTGATATTCTGCGCTGGCCGGGCGTGATGGCAGCCCAGGAGCAGGATCTCGACGCCATTGCCGCTGAAATTCTCGCGGCGCTGGATGGTACGCTGGACGACTTTATTGTCGCGCGCGAAACCGAAGGTCAGGCGCTGAAAGCATTGATCGAGCAGCGTCTGGAAGGCGTCACCGCCGAAGTGGTCAAAGTCCGCGCCCATATGCCGGAAATCCTGCAATGGCAGCGTGAGCGTCTGGTCGCGAAGCTGGAAGATGCTCAGGTTCAGTTGGAAAACAACCGTCTGGAGCAGGAGTTGGTTCTGCTGGCACAACGAATTGACGTTGCCGAAGAACTGGACCGCCTCGAAGCGCATGTCAAAGAGACCTACAACATTCTGAAGAAAAAAGAAGCCGTTGGTCGTCGTCTGGACTTTATGATGCAGGAATTCAACCGCGAGTCGAACACTCTTGCGTCGAAATCTATCAATGCCGAAGTGACAAACTCCGCCATCGAGCTGAAAGTGTTGATTGAGCAGATGCGCGAGCAGATTCAGAATATTGAGTAACTCGTAACACTAATTCTTACTTTTCAGCCTTCACAAATGCCGCCCACTCAAACAGAGCGGCATTTTTCTTCCCCGCAACTTCAATTCTGTTTTGCGTGCCTGCTCCAGATTTTGCGATGTTTTTTTGCCCAGCACACTGAGAACGTGAGATACTCACAACTGTATATAAATACAGTTACAGATTTACTTTCTTTGCAATCGATATCACATGGAGTGGGCAATGAACGAACATCATCAACCTTTTGAAGAAATACGGCATTATGGCACTGAAGGGCAAGAATTTTGGTCAGCTAGAGAATTGGCACCGTTACTGGATTATCGGGACTGGCGCAATTTTCAAAAGGTACTGGCCCGCGCGACTCAAGCGTGCGAAGCCAGCAATCAAGCTGCATCTGACCATTTCGTTGAAACCACCAAAATGGTTGTATTAGGTTCAGGGGCTCAACGAGAACTTGAAGATGTTCATCTCTCCCGCTATGCCTGTTACCTGGTAGTACAAAACGGCGACCCTGCGAAACCGGTTATTGCGGCAGGGCAAACTTATTTTGCTATCCAGACCCGACGGCAGGAGCTGGCTGACGATGAAGCTTTCAGGCAACTTCGTGAAGACGAAAAGCGTCTTTTTCTGAGAAATGAATTGAAAGAACATAACAAACAATTGGTTGAGGCAGCGCAGCAAGCTGGGGGAGCGACAGCTATCGATTTCGCCATATTTCAGAATCATGGTTACCGGGGACTGTATGGTGGATTAGATCAGAAAGCTATCCATCAGCGGAAGGGGCTGAAAAAGAGTCAGAAGATCCTGGATCATATGGGTTCAACAGAACTGGCGGCTAATCTCTTTCGAGCTACCCAAACAGAAGAAAAACTCAAGCGGGATGGCGTGAATTCAAAACAGCAAGCAAACACCACACACTTTGACGTGGGTAGCAAGGTGAGGCAAACCATTCAGGAACTTGGCGGAACCATGCCTGAGGAGTTGCCGACCTCGCAGGTCAGCATCAAGCAGTTGGAAAACAGTGTAAAAATTACAGAGAAGAAATAGCAGAAACTAAAAACTCTTTTTGTTGATTGAGATACCCGATGCGTAAGCCAAAGTCCAGGTGCGGTGAACACAATGGCTAACATTGCACCTTTCTTTTCCACCCCTCAGTTTTAACCTACTTTTTCTTATGTATTTTCTCAGACAAGAAGTCAGAAGAATGCATCTACGCTACAGAAAACAACGATTTCACATAACTAAAAATTATCAATTTCCTCTCACCTTAAAAAATCTCAATCGTGACAATGCGTACAAATCGCTACCCTGCCAGACAGATTTTTAGGGAGATAACCATGCTGTTACACATTTTGTATTTGGTTGGCATTACTGCCGAAGCCATGACGGGGGCGCTGGCGGCCGGACGACGGCGCATGGATACATTTGGCGTAATTATTATTGCGACCGCCACGGCAATTGGCGGAGGGTCAGTGCGCGATATTCTGCTGGGCCACTATCCGCTCGGCTGGGTCAAACACCCGGAATATGTGATTATCGTCGCTACCGCCGCAGTACTCACCACTATCGTTGCTCCTGTAATGCCTTACCTGCGCAAAGTGTTTCTGGTGCTCGATGCGCTCGGACTGGTGGTATTTTCTATCATCGGCGCACAGGTTGCTCTGGATATGGGGCACGGCCCGATTATTGCCGTTGTCGCGGCGGTAACCACCGGCGTGTTTGGCGGCGTTTTGCGCGATATGTTCTGTAAACGCATCCCACTGGTATTCCAGAAAGAGTTGTATGCGGGTGTCTCATTTGCCTCCGCCGTGCTGTACATCGCGCTGCAACACTATGTTTCTAACCATGATGTGGTAATTATCTCCACCCTGGTATTCGGCTTTTTTGCCCGCTTACTGGCGCTACGCCTTAAGCTGGGATTACCGGTCTTTTACTACAGCCACGAAGGTCACTAAGGTTCAAAACCTGTGATCTGCTGGGCAGCCAGCCAACTGCCCAGCTTCTTGATTTGCGCATTTTCCTTCCATTCAATAACCTGTCTGGCGCGCCCCGATCCAGTCCCCGGCAGCTGCTGCCAGAACTGCTCCGTGCTAAATAAAAGTTGCGACCAGGACCGTTCATCACTGGCATTAAGCGCCGCCCGGGTTAGCGGTATTCCCATTGCCATCACCCAGCGAGTAAAAGGCTGCTTACGAGCCAGATTAAACTGATGCCATAGCTGCGCACTTTTACTTTTCGCGATCCCCGGCGTGTTCTGTAATTGCTCTGGCGTTAATAAAAGCCAGGAAAAGATATGCTCAAAGCGATGAGTCTGATGCAGCGCGCGCCAGCCGGCCTCACCAATGCCATCCAGCCCAAGAACCTGTTTTGACCCCAGCCAGACTAAGCGTGAAATGAACTGTTCCTGACAAACATCAGAAGCAAAGTAGCAGGTCAACGAGTTAAAGCGGTTTTCTGGTGGTGTCGGTTTTGTACGTTCTGCTCCGCGCCAGACCACATCATCAATGCGAGGAATCCCCTGACCGGCAAGGCTGACGAGGATCTGATCACCAGGCGCAATATCCCACTCCTGCCAGCGCCTGACGGAACCAATATTCACCCGCTGGACTTTTTTATCATCCAGCATGACAGGTGCGAGTGACGCAACCACCGATATTTTACCGCTCTTACCCACCGCAAACTGAATCGCCTTCACTTCGGCAACCTGAGCTACAGGTTGATATTTCCAGGCCACCAACCATTCTGCCTGGCCTGGTAGCCAATGGCGGGATTCGGGTTCTTTCGCCGCTCGCACAACCACGCCATCGGTGACGAAGGGTAATTTCGCTTTCCACCACGCATTGCGTACGCGCGCAACTTCATCAGCATTTTTCACCGCACGGGTATACGTCTGCGTTAGAGTAAAACCTGCGGTAGCCAGCTCTTTTAAACGATCAGACATTAACTGCGGTCCATCCGGCCATGCCCAGACAAAAACGCCCAGAGAATTCAGCGTGTCGCTATCGTCCTGGCGCATCATCAAGCCAGCAACTTTTGCGCGGGCATTTATTCCCCCCATTTGTTGTTGGATATGCCCCTCGCGTTTGAGAAATATTTCCCCCTGAAGCGTACTGTTGGCTAAAGGCCCGCTAACGGTTTGCGGCACAGCGGAAATTAAGCGAACTTTCTGCGTCCAGTCCTCGCCTTTCAGGCCATTGCCGCGACTGATTGCTTTGTTCAGTTTCCCGTCCCGATAAACCAGGGTTACCGCAACGCCATCAACTTTTGGCTGCACCCAAAGATCGCTACGTTCTCGCATCCACAGACTTAATGCGTTTTTATCCACCATTTTGCGTACACCCGTATGGGCAACCGGATGCATAACCGCACCGTTTAAAGGCGGTATCATCACATCGCGGGTCTCGTTCCCAAAACAGCGTTGCCACTGCGTAAGACGGGCGCTTAACTGATCGTAAACACCGTCTTCCACCTCACTTTTCCCTTCCTTCCAGTAGTCATCGTCCCACTGTTTTATTTGCTGTTGCAGGCGGGAAATTTCTTCCTGTGCTCTGGCTGGCGACCAGGCCGGACAGACCGCCCACACCGATGATTGCCAGCACAAGATACTTATTAATATCGCCATCCATACTTTCATCATCACCTCCGCTGTAGATAGTCAGGCAGATATACAACGTGATGAAAGCAAAGCCGAGTGGCAAAAACGGAGTCTGCGAGGACGCTTCCTGAGAATCGTCTTTATTGCAGTGAATGACAGGCAAATGCGGAAGCAGCTACGCAAAACGCAACAACTTTGCGCAAAAAGTGTGAGCAAGGGCTACGTCACATGGCCGCGCCGTGTATAATAAGCTCGTATGTAGGCTTTATTTCGCTAATCACATACGAAAGATACTCATGGCTCAAGGCACGCTTTATATTGTTTCTGCCCCCAGTGGCGCGGGTAAATCCAGCCTGATTCAGGCTTTATTAAAAACCCAACCGTTGTATGACACCCAGGTTTCTGTTTCACACACCACACGCCAACCGCGTCCTGGTGAAGTCCACGGTGAACATTATTTCTTTGTTAATCATGATGAATTTAAAGAAATGATTAGCAGAGATGCGTTCCTCGAACACGCAGAAGTTTTTGGTAATTACTATGGCACTTCGCGTGAGGCCATTGAGCAAGTACTGGCGACCGGTGTCGATGTTTTTCTCGATATCGACTGGCAGGGCGCGCAGCAAATTCGCCAGAAGATGCCGCACGCGCGGAGTATCTTTATTTTACCGCCGTCCAAAATTGAACTGGACCGCCGTCTACGCGGTCGCGGTCAGGACAGCGAAGAGGTCATTGCAAAGCGTATGGCGCAAGCTGTTGCAGAAATGAGCCATTACGCCGAATATGATTACCTGATTGTGAATGATGACTTCGATACCGCGTTGACCGATTTGAAGACCATTATTCGCGCCGAACGTCTGCGCATGAGCCGCCAAAAGCAGCGTCATGACGCTTTAATCAGCAAATTGTTGGCAGACTGAACCTGATTTCAGTATCATGCCCAGTCATTTCTTCACCTGTGGAGCTTTTTAAGTATGGCACGCGTAACTGTTCAGGACGCTGTAGAGAAAATTGGTAACCGTTTTGACCTGGTACTGGTCGCCGCGCGTCGCGCTCGTCAGATGCAGGTAGGCGGAAAGGATCCGCTGGTACCGGAAGAAAACGATAAAACCACTGTAATCGCGCTGCGCGAAATCGAAGAAGGTCTGATCAACAACCAGATCCTCGACGTTCGCGAACGCCAGGAACAGCAAGAGCAGGAAGCCGCTGAATTACAAGCCGTTACCGCTATTGCTGAAGGTCGTCGTTAATCACAAAGCGGGTCGCCCTTGTATCTGTTTGAAAGCCTGAATCAGCTGATTCAAAACTACCTGCCGGAAGACCAAATCAAGCGTCTGCGGCAGGCGTATCTCGTTGCACGTGATGCTCACGAGGGGCAAACACGTTCAAGCGGTGAACCCTATATCACGCACCCGGTAGCGGTTGCCTGCATTCTGGCCGAGATGAAACTCGACTATGAAACGCTGATGGCGGCGCTGCTGCATGACGTGATTGAAGATACTCCCGCCACCTACCAGGACATGGAACAGCTTTTTGGTAAAAGCGTCGCCGAGCTGGTAGAGGGGGTGTCGAAACTTGATAAACTCAAGTTCCGCGATAAGAAAGAGGCGCAGGCCGAAAACTTTCGCAAGATGATTATGGCGATGGTGCAGGATATCCGCGTCATCCTCATCAAACTTGCCGACCGTACCCACAACATGCGCACGCTGGGCTCACTTCGCCCGGACAAACGTCGCCGCATCGCCCGTGAAACTCTCGAAATATACAGCCCGCTGGCGCACCGTTTAGGTATCCACCACATTAAAACCGAACTCGAGGAGCTGGGTTTTGAGGCGCTGTATCCCAACCGTTATCGCGTAATCAAAGAAGTGGTGAAAGCCGCGCGCGGCAACCGTAAAGAGATGATCCAGAAGATTCTTTCTGAAATCGAAGGGCGTTTGCAGGAAGCGGGAATACCGTGCCGCGTCAGTGGTCGCGAAAAGCATCTTTATTCGATTTACTGCAAAATGGTGCTCAAAGAGCAGCGTTTTCACTCAATCATGGACATCTACGCTTTCCGCGTGATCGTCAATGATTCTGACACCTGTTATCGCGTGCTGGGCCAGATGCACAGCCTGTACAAGCCGCGTCCGGGCCGCGTGAAAGACTATATCGCCATTCCAAAAGCGAACGGCTATCAGTCTTTGCACACCTCGATGATTGGCCCGCACGGCGTGCCGGTTGAGGTCCAGATCCGTACCGAAGATATGGACCAGATGGCGGAGATGGGTGTTGCCGCGCACTGGGCTTATAAAGAGCACGGCGAAACCAGTACTACCGCACAAATCCGCGCCCAGCGCTGGATGCAAAGCCTGCTGGAGCTGCAACAGAGTGCCGGTAGCTCGTTTGAATTTATCGAGAGCGTTAAATCCGATCTCTTCCCGGATGAGATTTACGTTTTCACACCGGAAGGGCGCATTGTCGAGCTGCCTGCCGGTGCAACGCCCGTCGACTTCGCTTATGCGGTGCATACCGATATCGGCCATGCCTGCGTGGGCGCACGCGTCGACCGCCAGCCTTACCCGCTGTCGCAGCCGCTTACCAGCGGTCAAACCGTTGAAATCATTACCGCACCGGGCGCTCGCCCGAATGCCGCGTGGCTGAACTTTGTCGTCAGCTCGAAAGCGCGCGCCAAAATTCGTCAGTTGCTGAAAAACCTCAAGCGTGATGATTCTGTAAGCCTGGGCCGTCGTCTGCTCAACCATGCGTTGGGTGGTAGCCGTAAGCTCAATGAAATCCCGCAGGAAAATATTCAGCGCGAGCTGGATCGCATGAAGCTGGCTACGCTTGACGATCTGCTGGCTGAAATCGGCCTTGGTAACGCAATGAGCGTGGTGGTCGCGAAAAATCTGCAACATGGGGACGCCTCCATTCCACCGGCAACCCAAAGTCACGGACATCTGCCCATTAAAGGTGCCGATGGCGTGCTGATCACCTTTGCGAAATGCTGCCGCCCTATTCCTGGCGACCCGATTATCGCCCACGTCAGCCCCGGTAAAGGTCTGGTGATCCACCATGAATCCTGCCGTAACATCCGTGGCTACCAGAAAGAGCCAGAGAAGTTTATGGCTGTGGAATGGGATAAAGAGACGGCGCAGGAGTTCATCACCGAAATCAAGGTGGAGATGTTCAATCATCAGGGCGCGCTGGCAAACCTGACGGCGGCAATTAACACCACGACCTCGAATATTCAAAGTTTGAATACGGAAGAGAAAGATGGTCGCGTCTACAGCGCCTTTATTCGTCTGACCGCCCGTGACCGTGTGCATCTGGCGAATATCATGCGCAAAATCCGCGTGATGCCAGACGTGATTAAAGTCACCCGAAACCGAAATTAATGTTTTATGAACCCAACACGTTATGCACGCATCTGCGAAATGCTCGCCAGGCGGCAGCCTGATCTGACCGTCTGCATGGAGCAGGTCCACAAACCTCATAACGTTTCTGCGATTATTCGTACCGCAGATGCCGTTGGCGTACATGAAGTTCATGCTGTCTGGCCTGGCAGCCGGATGCGCACCATGGCTTCGGCAGCTGCGGGTAGTAACAGCTGGGTACAGGTGAAAACGCACCGCACCATTGGCGATGCCGTCGCTCATCTGAAAGGCCAGGGCATGCAGATTCTGGCAACCCATCTTTCTGATAACGCTGTCGATTTCCGCGAAATTGATTACACTCGCCCGACCTGTATTTTGATGGGACAGGAGAAAACGGGCATCACGCAGGAAGCGTTGGCCCTGGCGGATCAGGATATCATCATTCCGATGATCGGCATGGTGCAGTCGCTGAATGTTTCCGTTGCCTCAGCCCTCATTCTTTACGAAGCCCAGCGCCAGCGGCAAAATGCGGGCATGTACCTGCGTGAAAACAGCATGTTGCCGGAAGCAGAGCAACAACGCCTGCTGTTTGAAGGCGGCTATCCGGTGCTGGCGAAAGTCGCAAAACGCAAAGGCCTGCCTTATCCCCACGTCAATCAGCAAGGCGAGATCGAAGCTGATGCCGACTGGTGGGCTACTATGCAGGCTGCAGGGTAAGTGCCATGAAAGGTCGCCTGTTAGATGCTGTCCCGCTCAGTTCCCTAACGGGCGTTGGCGCAGCGCTTAGTAACAAGCTGGCGAAAATCAACCTGCATACCGTGCAGGATCTACTCTTACACCTTCCCCTGCGCTACGAAGATCGCACCCATCTCTACCCCATCGGAGAACTACTGCCGGGCGTTTATGCCACGGTGGAAGGCGAAGTGCTGAACTGCAATATCTCCTTCGGCGGTCGGCGGATGATGACCTGCCAGATCAGCGACGGTTCCGGCATTCTCACTATGCGCTTTTTCAACTTCAATGCGGCAATGAAAAATAGCCTGGCGGCGGGCCGCCGTGTACTGGCTTATGGCGAAGCAAAGCGCGGTAAATATGGTGCGGAGATGATCCACCCGGAATACCGCGTGCAGGGCGATCTCAGCACGCCAGAATTACAGGAAACGCTCACGCCGGTTTATCCAACAACGGAAGGCGTAAAGCAGGCCACGCTGCGTAAATTAACCGACCAGGCGCTGGATCTGCTCGACACCTGCGCCATTGAAGAACTCCTGCCGCCGGAACTGTCACAAGGAATGATGACGCTACCGGAAGCGTTGCGCACTTTGCACCGCCCGCCGCCGACGCTACAGCTTAGCGATCTCGAAACCGGGCAGCATCCGGCACAACGCCGGCTGATTCTGGAAGAGTTGCTGGCGCACAACCTCAGCATGTTGGCGTTACGTGCCGGTGCACAACGTTTTCATGCTCAGCCGCTGAGCGCCAATGACGCGCTGAAAAATAAACTCCTCGCCGCCTTACCGTTCAAGCCAACGGGCGCACAGGCACGCGTAGTGGCGGAGATCGAGCGCGATATGGCGCTGGATGTGCCGATGATGCGTCTGGTGCAGGGCGATGTAGGTTCCGGTAAAACGCTGGTCGCCGCCCTCGCCGCGTTGCGTGCGATTGCCCACGGCAAACAGGTGGCATTGATGGCACCAACCGAATTACTCGCCGAGCAGCACGCCAATAACTTCCGCAACTGGTTTGCACCGCTCGGTATCGAAGTGGGCTGGCTCGCCGGTAAGCAGAAAGGTAAAGCACGGCTGGCACAGCAGGAAGCCATCGCCAGCGGTCAGGTGCAGATGATTGTCGGTACACACGCCATCTTCCAGGAACAGGTGCAGTTTAACGGCCTGGCGCTGGTGATTATCGACGAACAGCATCGTTTTGGCGTGCATCAGCGTCTGGCGTTATGGGAGAAAGGCCAGCAGCAGGGCTTCCATCCGCATCAGTTGATCATGACCGCCACGCCGATCCCCCGCACGCTGGCAATGACTGCGTATGCCGATCTCGATACCTCGGTGATAGATGAGCTGCCACCAGGCCGCACGCCAGTGACTACGGTCGCTATTCCTGATACCCGCCGTACCGACATCATTGACCGCGTGCGCCACGCCTGTATGACTGAAGGGCGTCAGGCGTACTGGGTTTGTACGTTGATTGAAGAGTCGGAATTACTGGAAGCGCAGGCGGCGGAAGCTACCTGGGAAGAGTTGAAACTGGCGCTACCAGAGTTGAACGTTGGCCTGGTACACGGGCGGATGAAACCTGCCGAGAAACAGGCGGTGATGGCGTCGTTTAAACAAGGTGAGCTACACCTGCTGGTTGCCACAACCGTTATTGAAGTCGGCGTTGATGTGCCTAACGCCAGTCTGATGATTATCGAAAACCCGGAGCGTCTGGGTCTGGCGCAGTTACACCAGCTTCGCGGGCGTGTAGGTCGTGGTGCGGTGGCTTCTCACTGCGTGCTGCTCTACAAAACGCCGCTCTCCAAAACCGCGCAAATCCGCCTGCAGGTACTACGCGACAGCAACGATGGTTTTGTGATTGCACAGAAAGATCTGGAGATTCGCGGCCCTGGCGAATTGTTAGGCACGCGTCAGACGGGTAATGCTGAATTTAAAGTGGCGGATTTACTGCGCGATCAGGCGATGATCCCGGAAGTTCAGCGCCTGGCGCGACATATTCACGAACGTTACCCACAACAGGCAAAAGCCCTGATAGAACGCTGGATGCCAGAAACAGAACGTTACTCGAATGCGTAAAAAGCGGCGGTGAGAAGACCGCCGCTTCATCGGTTAACCGGCAAAAATCGGCAACATCAAATACAGCTTAATCACCAGCGCATTGACGATATCGATAAAGAACGCACCGACCATCGGCACGACCAGGAACGCCATGTGCGACGGGCCAAAGCGTTCAGTGATCGCCTGCATGTTGGCGATTGCTGTTGGCGTTGCACCGAGGCCAAAACCACAGTGACCCGCAGCCAGCACTGCCGCATCGTAGTTTTTGCCCATCATGCGCCAGGTAACGAAGATGGCATACAACGCCATGAAGATGGTCTGTACCACCAGAATCGCCAGCATCGGCAGCGCCAGCGAAGCCAGCTCCCACAGTTTCAGCCCCATCAGCGCCATCGCCAGGAACAACGACAGGCTTACGTTACCCAGCACGGATACCGCACGCTCAAAGACGCGGTAAAAGCCCATCATTGACAGACCGTTGCTCAGAATCACGCCAACAAATAGTACACAGACGAAGGTCGGTAGTTCAAAAGCAGTACCAGCCAAAAGTTGCGCAACAATTTTCCCCACCGTCAGGCAGATAGCAATCAGCGCGATAGTTTCAATCAGCACCAACGAGGTGATCATGCGTCCCACATCCGGCTTTTCAAACGCCGTCGGGACTTCCTGGTCATCCGGAATACCGTTCGGCGTGGTGGAGTGTTTCACCAGATAGCGCGCCACCGGACCGCCAATCAAGCCGCCCAGCACCAGACCGAACGTTGCACAGGCCATCGCCACTTCCGTCGCATTGGTGAAGCCATAACGTTCAATGAACAATTTACTCCATGCAGCACCCGTACCGTGACCGCCGGAAAGCGTAATAGAACCGGCCAACAGCCCCATCAGCGGATCAAGCCCTAACAAGCTAGCCATACCAATGCCAATGGCATTTTGCATCACCAACAGACCAACAACCACAATCAAGAAGATGCCAACCACACGCCCACCGGCACGCAAACTGGCAATGTTGGCGTTCAGGCCAATGGTGGCGAAGAAAGCCAGCATCAACGGATCGCGCAGGGACATATCAAAGTTGACTTCCCAGCCCATGCTTTTTTTCAGTACTAGTAGCGCCAGCGCCACCAACAAACCACCCGCAACAGGTTCCGGTATGGTGTATTTCTTCAAAAAGGAGACGGAATGGACCAACTTGCGCCCGAGCAGCAACGTCAGCGTTGCGGCAACAAGCGTTGCTAAAGTATCGAGATGAAACATAGTTACTCCTTTGTATCCGCATCACTCTTTCATACTCGTCATACTTCATCGCGCAGTGGCAACTTCATGAACTATGACGGGTATCGAGTTATGCTTTCCTGGGTCAAATTCTCAGCTGTTAATGAACAAATGGCATGGATTTTAAGCAGAAAACAACTAAAAGTTATATAAAAAAGTACATTTATCTCATTTAAATATTTAGATGAGGATGTGGCAAACGTTTGCTTTTCTCTTTCGGTCAGCTAAAATGCCCGCTTTGCTACCACGGGATTGTTTTCGATGTCTGTTTCCACCCTCGAGTCAGAAAATGCGCAACCGGTTGCGCAGACTCAAAACAGCGAACTGATTTACCGTCTTGAAGATCGTCCGCCGCTTCCTCAAACCCTGTTTGCCGCCTGTCAGCATCTGCTGGCGATGTTCGTTGCGGTGATCACGCCAGCGCTATTAATCTGCCAGGCGCTGGGTTTACCGGCACAAGACACGCAACACATTATTAGTATGTCGCTGTTTGCCTCCGGTGTGGCATCGATTATTCAAATTAAGGCCTGGGGTCCGGTTGGCTCCGGGCTGTTGTCTATTCAGGGCACCAGCTTCAACTTTGTTGCCCCGCTGATTATGGGCGGTACCGCGCTGAAAACCGGTGGTGCTGATGTTCCTACCATGATGGCGGCTTTGTTCGGCACGTTGATGCTGGCAAGTTGCACCGAGATGGTGATCTCCCGCGTTCTGCATCTGGCGCGCCGCATTATTACGCCGCTGGTTTCTGGCGTTGTGGTGATGATTATCGGCCTGTCGCTAATTCAGGTTGGACTGACCTCCATTGGCGGCGGTTACGCAGCCATGAGCGATAACACCTTCGGCGCACCGAAAAATCTGTTGCTGGCAGGCGTGGTCTTAGCCTTAATTATCCTGCTTAACCGTCAACGTAACCCTTACTTACGCGTGGCCTCACTGGTGATTGCGATGGCGGCCGGATATGCGCTGGCGTGGTTTATGGGCATGTTGCCAGAAAGCAACGAACCGATGACGCAAGAACTGATTATGGTGCCAACGCCGCTCTATTACGGTCTTGGCATTGAATGGAGTCTGCTGCTGCCGCTGATGCTGGTCTTTATGATCACTTCGCTGGAAACCATTGGCGATATCACGGCGACCTCTGACGTTTCCGAACAGCCAGTGTCCGGTCCGCTGTACATGAAACGCCTGAAAGGCGGCGTACTGGCAAACGGCCTGAACTCGTTTGTCTCGGCGGTATTTAATACCTTCCCGAACTCCTGCTTCGGGCAGAACAACGGGGTGATCCAGTTAACCGGTGTTGCCAGCCGCTATGTCGGTTTTGTCGTCGCGCTGATGTTGATCGTGCTGGGTCTGTTCCCGGCAGTGAGCGGTTTTGTACAACACATTCCAGAACCGGTTCTGGGCGGCGCAACGCTTGTAATGTTTGGCACCATCGCCGCCTCCGGTGTGCGTATCGTTTCTCGTGAGCCGCTGAACCGTCGGGCGATTCTGATTATCGCGCTGTCGCTGGCGGTCGGTCTGGGCGTGTCTCAGCAGCCGCTGATTTTGCAGTTTGCCCCTGAATGGCTGAAAAACCTGCTCTCCTCCGGGATCGCCGCGGGCGGTATTACTGCCATCGTGCTGAATCTGATTTTCCCACCAGAAAAACAGTAATTCACTGGCGGCGGTAAGATAATTACCGCCGCAGTCTCACCTCTTTCACCATTCCCGCCTTGAGGATTGCGCGTAAATCGTGCATAACTCCCTTATGTGCATTTCACGGGATGGAAGACCATGAAATTTATTGGGAAGCTGCTTCTCTACATTCTCATCGCTCTGTTAGTGGTGATCGCTGGCCTCTATTTTCTTCTGCAAACCCGCTGGGGAGCAGAACATATCAGCGCATGGGTTTCCGAGAATAGCGACTATCATCTGGCCTTCGGGGCGATGGATCACCGTTTTTCCGCGCCATCTCATATCGTGCTGGAGAACGTCACGTTTGGTCGTGATGGCCAGCCCGCGACCCTGGTGGCCAAAAGTGTCGACATTGCGCTAAGCAGTCGGCAACTGACCGAACCACGCCATGTCGATACCATCCTGCTGGAAAACGGGACGCTGAATCTCACCGACCAGACCGCGCCGCTACCGTTCAAAGCCGATCGTCTGCAACTGCGTGATATGGCGTTTAATAGCCCGAATAGCGAATGGAAACTGAGCGCGCAGCGGGTAAATGGCGGCGTGGTTCCGTGGTCACCAGAAGCCGGTAAAGTGCTGGGTACGAAGGCGCAGATTCAGTTTAGTGCCGGATCGCTTTCGCTCAATGATGTTCCTGCCACCAATGTACTGATTGAAGGCAGTATTGATAACGATCGCGTTACGCTGACTAACCTGGGTGCCGACATCGCCCGCGGGACATTAACCGGAAACGCGCAGCGTAACGCCGACGGCAGCTGGCAAGTGGAAAATCTGCGCATGGCGGATATCCGTCTACAAAGCGAAAAATCGCTAACCGACTTCTTTGCACCATTACGCTCTGTCCCGTCGTTGCAGATTGGTCGCCTGGAAGTCATCGACGCTCGTTTGCAAGGTCCGGACTGGGCGGTGACCGACCTCGATCTCAGCTTGCGCAACATGACCTTCAGTAAAGATGACTGGCAGACACAGGAAGGCAAACTGTCGATGAACGCTAGCGAGTTCATTTATGGTTCGCTGCATTTATTTGACCCGATTATAAACGCGGAATTTTCCCCGCAGGGCGTAGCGCTGCGCCAGTTCACCAGCCGCTGGGAAGGGGGCATGGTCAGAACGTCCGGAAACTGGCTGCGCAACGGGAAAACGTTGATCCTTGATGATGCGGCAATTGCCGGACTAGAATATACCTTGCCAAAAAACTGGCAACAGTTGTGGATGGAAACGACACCCGGTTGGTTAAACAGCCTGCAACTGAAGAGATTTAGCGCCAGCCGCAATCTGATCATTGATATCGACCCTGACTTCCCGTGGCAGCTCACCGCGCTCGATGGTTACGGTGCCAACCTGACGCTGGTTACCGATCATAAATGGGGCGTCTGGAGTGGCTCGGCGAATCTGAATGCCGCCGCCGCAACGTTTAATCGTGTTGATGTCCGTCGTCCGTCGCTGGCGCTAACTGCCAACAGCAGCACGGTGAATATCAGCGAACTGAGTGCATTTACTGAAAAAGGCATTCTGGAAGCCACCGCCAGTGTTTCACAAACGCCACAACGTCAGACCCATATCAGCCTGAATGGACGCGGTGTGCCGGTGAATATTTTGCAACAGTGGGGATGGCCTGAATTACCGTTGACTGGCGACGGCAATATTCAGCTTACCGCCAGTGGCGATATTCAGGTCAATGTCCCGCTGAAACCTACGGTTAGCGGGCAACTCCATGCCGTGAACGCCGCAAAGCAGCAAGTGACTCAAACCATGAATGCGGGCGTAGTTTCCAGTGGTGAAGTTACGTCGACGGAGCCGGTGCAGTAAAAATAAGGACGCTAGCGGATATCAGCGCTAGCGTTCCCCGTTATTAGCGCAAAATTCCATACTCACTGCACAATAACCATTTCACCGGTTCATCTTCTTCTATTGCCGGAAAACGTCCTCCCGGCTCAAGAAAATAGTTATCGTGTTGGTCATCATTTACCATCGAAATTTCCCAGCCGAGAACAAACGCTTTTTCCGCCCAGAAGCGATGATACAGACGCGGCGGCAGACAAATGCCCTGCCCCGGCTTTAGCACCAGCGTTTCACCAGGTTTCATGGTACGCCGCTGACCATCAACACTCACGGTAATGACTCGTTGATCATCACAGAGATTGGCTTCGTTGGCCCAGGCCAACTGCATGCATAAGTCTCCACCTCCCC
>ERZ773134.745-NODE-745-length-31771-cov-3.067442_pt1 | contig 31771 bp, 44 predicted proteins | sample MGYA00580856_ERZ773134 | MGnify/ENA primary metagenome ERZ773134 (study PRJEB29015, sample SAMEA2737823) | human gut metagenome | biome: human gut; feature: human-associated habitat; material: faeces | place: China | collected 2012 ... | reverse complement strand
CCCCTATGAGACCGTCCGCGCCATCGCGAAGCCCGCGTTTACCCCTGAGAGCATGGAGGTCATCGCCGCCGCCATGGAAAACGCACGTCATGACCCCTATACCGGTGAGCACTCGCTGACCGAAGCGCAGGTGGCGCGTATTATGAACCCGGAATACAGACCGGAGCAGCAAATCGCGCTTCTTGCCGCCATGCGCGGGCAGACCCCGGTTGCAGACCTGAGCGATGCGGACTTTGCAGGGCTGTTCCCGGCTTCCCTCTCCGTAGAGCAGATGAGCGCCTGTGCCTATGCCGTGAACCGGTGCGGGTATAACACACCACTTCTCATGATGACCATGCAGGCGTGCGCGGACATGAACGCGCAACAGCTCATGGCCGTCTTCGATGCAACGGCGGCAGAGTTTTCCGATACCACTATGGCAAAGGTCTCCACAATCCTTATGCACACCCCAGCCCTTACCTCCCAGCAGATGCGCTATCTGCTCGCGGAAGCTAGGGACGGCACCCCGTTTCCAGCTCTGGAATCCATGAAGGATTATCTGCTGGCACAGGCGGAACCCGAGAAGGCACAAGTTACCGAAACCGGTGTCAAGTCCGAATCCCGTGACATGGCATCCGGCAAGGAAGCGCTTGCGGAGCGGGCGGGACTTGATGGCACCCCGAAAATCAATCAGAACAAGGAGATGGAATAGATGTTTAACAACATATCGAATCCCAAATGGTTCGGCGATTGGAGCCGTTTGGAAGATGAATATCTCGACAACAACTTTACGGAGATTCAAGACAACTTCGCTTTCTCAAAGAGGAAAAAAACCAACGGACTTTTTGGTGCCATCGTCAGTCTGGCTACCGCATTTCCAGTCCGCGACCCGGAGACCGGACATGCCACCGGCGCTTGGAAGGTGGCCTGCGAGTCCATCGACCTCGACGAGGTGCCGCTTTCCGATATCGCGGACATGATTTCCTGCTTTGGCAGCAAGACCATAACCGATTTCCGGCTGTGCAATAGGGAAGTCGATATCACCCCATGGCAGCAAGCCCTCGGCGAGCTTTTACTGCGCGGGCGCGTACAGAAGGACGATTACCCATGGATACAGTGCCCCAACTCCGACTCCGCCTTGAACATGATGAACATGGTCATGGGTGCGAACTTGCCAAAGGACTTCTTCGATGATTGCACCCTTGGCGATGAGGAATATGGATGCGGCGAGGAAGCACATGAAATGGCTTCTGCACGGAAGGAAATCGACACCCAGACGGAGACCAAGGATGAACCGGAAGTTGACCCGGACAAGGAGGTGAAATAGATGACTGATAATTTCAAGGAGATAGGTTCCCTGTTCGGCAGGAACGCGCTCGCGGCGGATGCGCCTGCAAGGGATGCGCCCGGAAAGGATAACCAGAACATCGGATAGAACACGAAGTGACAAAAAACAGAAAGACAGGATGCCGCATCCCGTATGGGAGCGGCATCTCCACAAACGCGAGAAAGAACGGGAGGTGCGAATGACGAAAGGAGAAAAAGACTTCGAGATTATCGCTACCATCTGCGAGTACGAGAACTCCGTGGCAATGCCGGATGATGAACGCCTGACTTATCTCGACACGTGCGGCATCGCCCGCCTTAAGGATGGGAACGGAAACGCAAGCGCACAAGAAGCCTATGCGAACAGATGCAGCGAGTACCTGCGGTTCGGGCACGAAGTTGACCTTGCCGCCTGCGGCGTATACAACCCCTACGATGCCCTGAAAGTCTGCGACACGCCGGAGATATTCTTGAAGACCGGGTTCGAGCAGCGCCCCATGCTCTACACGCAGAAGCATCTCTTTCAGGCTCTCACACCGAAATCCGATTACAACCCACACCGGCACGGCTTCTCCATCGCACAGGTAAAGCGCTTTCCCGAGCTTCTTGCTTCCCCGGTAGCTCTCGCCAACAGCCCGAACAGGGACGATGTTCTGCTTGCCATTCTTCTCGCGACCGATGCCTACGACACTCCACTCATCGCGGGCATCAAGCCGGACGGCACGGGAAACTACGGAGGGCGCGAAGTGGAGACGAATATGGTCTTAAGCGTCTACAGCAGGCAAAACTTCATCCGTTACTTTGCCCTGTTACGGGATATGGATGCCTTCGTGTTCGTAAGCGGAAAGAAAATCGAAGCGCTCGAAGACCTATCCGGTCTTCCGCTTGCGGGAAACTGCTCCGGTCTCGATATTGACAGGATTCTGCAACGCCCGAAGTGCCTTGGATAGATACGCAGGCCGTTAACGATTACCGGCTGGATAGGGGATATTAACCTTCGCCCCTTGAATGAAGCAGAAAGGAGAAAGCCATATGAGCAAATTAGTCATCGCGGAGAAGCCGATGCTCGCCCGCGATATCGCCCGCGCCATCACGGGAAAAGAGGTGTCCGAAAGTGCCCGCCTTCCCATCTCGGGAAACGGCTACACGGTCTGTGCCTGCGCCGGGCACCTTTTGGAACTGGTAAAACCGGATGCCATCGACCCAAAATGGGGAATGCCTTGGAGCCTTGATGTACTCCCTATCGAGGTTCACGACTGGCCGAAGGAACCGGCGGTCGATAAGAAGACCGGAGAGAGTAAGAAGCCCCTCATAGACCAGATTGCGGGACTCCTCGAAACTTGCGATTCCGTCATCGCCGCCGGTGACCCGGACGATGAGGGGCAGCTTATCGTGGACGAGCTTCTGGACTACCTCGGCTACGCCGGTAAGGTCGAGCGCGTCTACGTGAACGACAACATCGAGAAGAACATCGTGAGGGCGTTCGACAAGCTCGTGCCCAACGACTCCTGCCGTGGTGCCGGGAACGCCGCCTATGCCCGACAGATGGCGGATATGTGCTTCGGCGTGAACGAGACGAGACTCGCCACCAAGCGTCTCGACGGCCTGTTCACCGTCGGACGCGTGCAGACCCCGACGCTGGGGCTTGTGGTGAAACGCGACGAAGCCATCGCCCACCACGTCACCCGAAAGTTCTACGAGCTGTTTGCAAGCGGTGATTCGGATGCCGGAGAACTCACTTTCAAGTATCTGCCGGGAAAGGAGCTGCTTGCCGGTGAGAAGCATCTGTTCGAGCGGCATACGCTGGAAGCCCTTAAGGAAAAGCTCGACGGACGCGACCTGCACTTTGAAACGACCGTATCGAAAAAGCAGGAGAACCCGCCGCTTCCCTACAACTTGACCGTGCTGCTTTCCGACATGAGCGAGCGCTTCGGCTTCACTGCCGCCGAGACTCAGCAAATCACGCAGGATTTGCGTGATAAGTACAAAGCCATCACCTACAACCGCTCCGATTCCCAATACCTCAAGGAAGAGCACCGAGAGCAGGCACCGGCAGTCCTTGCGCAGGCGATGAAGAACCTCGGCGTGCGCTGGCCTTTGGACTACCGGCTCCACTCCAAGGCGTTCAACGATGGGAACGTGACCGCCCACCACGGCATCATCCCGCAGGAAGCGGATGCGCCCGTGTCCGCGATGGAACCGGACGAAGCCAAGGTCTACACCGCCATCTGCGAGCGCTATGCGGTGCAATTTCTTCCTCCCGCCGTGTACGACGTAAGCGAGAGCACAGTAAGCGTGGACGGTGGAACGCTTAAGCTCACCGCGAAGCGCCTTTCGGACGCGGGGTTCACGGCTGTCTTCCCGAACGTCTCGAACAGCCGTGTCGGAGAGGATTCCGATACGGGGAACCCATGGGTTCCCGCAGGAAGCCATACCCTTGCCGGTATCTCCTGTTCAATCACGGAAGGGGAGACCACCCCGCCCGCACCCTATACGGAGGGCACCCTCATCACAGACATGGCATCCATCGCGAAGTACGTCAAAGACCCGGAAATCCGGGAAATCCTTAAGCGTAAGGATGACGGCAAGAAAGGCGAACACGGCGGTATCGGAACGACGGCCACCCGCTCCTCCATCATCGAGGGTCTGAAAACCCGTGGCTACCTTGAGGAACGAAAGGGAAAGGTTCGAGCAACCGATAAGGCCAAGGCGTTCTACGCACTCCTCCCGCCAGAGATTCGCGGTGCAGACGTGACCGCAAGATGGTGGCTCATCCAACAGGATATCGCAGACGGCAAGGCGGACGTGAACGCCCTGCAAGATTCCGTCATCGAGGTCTTCAACCACCACCGCGAGACCGCCTACGTGGGCGCATCCATCGCAGGTACCGGAAAGACCGTAGTGGGCAAGTGTCCGAGGTGCGGCAAGGACGTTATAAAGACCGGCTCCATCTACGCCTGCTCCTCCATCAAGAACGAGAAGCAGGAAGACGGCACTTGGAAGGAGGTCGCGGGCTGCGGGTTCAAGTTGTTCGGCTTCTGCACCAAGAAGTTCACCGAGAGGCAGGCCGTATCTCTTCTTGATGGGAAGGCGGTCTCGCTAAGGGGCTGCAAGTCCAAGGCCGGGAAGACCTTTGACTGCACAGTCGTTCTTCAAAAGGACGGGTCGGTAGAACCCATTTTCACACCGAGAAAACCCACGAAGAAAGGCCGCAGGTAGCGGCAGAAAGGAAGGAATGCCATGGCAACACTCCTATCACCGGATATGCTTCCCGAGGATATCCGAAACATGGATTTCGGGCAGGCTTCCATGCCCCACGCGCCAGAAGCACCCTACGATATGACCACATCCGCACCAGACCGCCCTGCCATACCGCTCTCCCCGGACATGCTTTCCGGGAACCTGCAAGGAAATGGAAGCGAGAAATCGGGCATCGAGTTCTCCTTCGATGCCTTCGGATACACCCAGCAGGTCGAACTCGTCAGGGAGTCCTATGCGGACGGGAACCTTGCAGTGACCGCCTATCTCTCCGACCCAACCGAGGAATCGTTCGGACAGCCTTGGAGCAGCGTCACCGTGAACTTCGGTTCCCCGCTGCAACAGGACGCGACCGTTTTCCTCGACACCAATAACATGGGAGAAGCGATGCTCTCGAAAATCTCCCAGCTCGGAGCCTTCACCGGCCAGTTCATGCGTTCGGGGTTCTGCTCCTACCCGGCCTTCACCTTCGATACCGAAGTCATGGGCAACATGCGCGACTTAAACGAGTTCGCATCGGCAGACCACAGCAGCCTTGCCGAGATGCGGGGCGCGTGCCACGCGGCACTCGAAAACGTATACGGCAGCAAGTTCACGGATGCCTTGGAAAGCGGTTACGACCTGAACGCCGAATCCCATGACTGCGCTTCCGGGAGCGCAGTCCTCGAAACCTGCGATACGACCCGTGCGGAACAACCCATGAACCATGCGAAAGGGGTGCGATAGACATGAGCCGCTTTCATTTGAACCGGACTTGCATCCGTTCGCCGACAGCTATCCCAAGCAGCCAAAACACACCATTGTGCTAAAATCGGGTACCGTATACGCACCGCGCGGGACTACCCGTTCCGCACAGACAGAAAGGATGGAAAAACATGCCCAAGAAGACACAGGAGCCAGAGCAGGCTCCCAAGGCAGACAACTACGCCAAAATCAACATGCCCGCCGCCTTCCTCACGCCCCACGACATTCAGACAAGTGACGGGCGCACCTTCGAGAAGTGCTTCGTTTCCTTCCCCAAGGGGACGAAGGTGAACGGCATCGACGTGAGCGGCTTCTCAACCGATGTGTTCCTCTCCGACTACATGAAGAAGGACATGCTTGAGAAGGGACGCGCCACGGTCTCGTTCAAGAAGGACGAGCCGGTGCCCATCTGGACGGGGAAGAAGGACGATGTCGAGCACCCGTATCAGCGCTACGAGGTGAAGGCCACCGACCTCACCCATGCACTCAAGGTGGCGCAGGACTCCTATAAGGCCGAAAAAGCCGCAGAGCGTGCCGCCGCAAAGGACGGCGTGAGCCTTGCGGGCGAAGCACGCGACATGGAGACCGGGAAGGACGCGCTCGCAGGCGATGACCCCGCCAAGTCCACCAAGTCGCGAACCGGGCAGGATATCGCCCAGTAGTACAGAGGAAAGAGGTGACAGTTCATGGTAATCGAGGTGCTCTACAAGTCCTTCCGCTACGAGAAGTTCGACTCGTCTGCCCAGACGAACTCCGAGCCGTTCCGCGCGAAGGGAACGAACATCCTTACCGACTGGAACCTCTACCTCGGTGCCCTTGAGGAAAACGGCATCATTCTCGCAGAGCACTGGTATGACGGAAATCCGCAGCACGCAGGCGGACAGGTGACCCTTGAGGGCACCAAGGTTCCCGCCGCCACCCGTCAGGTCGGGAGCGCCATGCTCCTCGTCTCGCCAGATGAGCTGGACGATGTAGTCTGGCTCAAGAAGGACGGCGAAAAGCTCCTGTGGCGGGAGGGCGATGAGCTGATAAACGGTGAGCGGTTCTTCGCCATGGAGCAGCTGTGTTACTCCGATGCCACAGTGCAATCCATCAACCGTCGCGCCATCGCCGTGTTCGACTACTTGAAACATGCGCACCCGACATACTCGGATGATGAGATTGCCCGCATCATGGGCTACACCGAATCCACCATCGAGCGCATCCGCGATGCAGAAATCTCTCAGGACGAGGGGTTCGCAGACGATGATGGGGAAGGGCAAAACGAGGAAAACAATACCGGGGCTATCGGCGGATATGACTTCGGTTAGAGATAGAACGCAACGAGAAACGCAGTTCAAACGAACCACCAACGAAGCTACAGAAAACCACGCAAACAAAGGAAGGAGAAAGAACACATGAAGATTCTCGGACGAATCAAGAAATCTAAGGTGCTCACTGCGGTCATGACCGCAGTGCTCATCTTCCAATCGGCGTGCCCTGCGGGGCTTGCCTACGCCGCGCAGAAATCGGGTGTTAGCACCTATGCTGCCGGTCAGACCATCGACCAAGCACTCGGTGCCACCAAGACGGTCGAGTCCGTGCTCTCCCAGCACGAGAACGACGAGTATTACCTCACCACACCTTACGGCAACAAAGGACCTCATGGCGAGGGCGGTGCAATCGACACTTGGGACTGCTGGAAACCGAAGGGTGAGTACGGTAGCGGTGCCTATATGAACTGCGCCGGTTTTGTGGTTGCCGTCCTCCGTGCCTGCGGAGCGAACACATCCATCATCGGAAACTATACCGCCAAGGACGGCTACAACAGGGGCAACGAAGCGAACGCCTCCAAATGGGAAGAGTATTGTCGCGACAACAATGCCGTCAGCTACACGTTCAGCTCCAAAGAGCAGATGCTCGCGTCCGGCATCCTTGAGAAGGGCGATATCATCTACATGGAGCCGGTGGACTGGAATCATAGCAATTCAGACTGCCATATCGGCTTCTTCTGGGGTAGCAGCAGCTCGGAAGACCTTTACTGGCACTCTTCCAGCCACGCGGACGGAATTGTAAAGGGCTATTTTCCGAACTCCGCAGGCGGCAACGTGATTTCCAAAATCACGCCCAAGTATCCCGTTCGCTACTACCGAGTCATCAAAACGTTGCACAAGGGATATCTGACGCTGCATAAGGACTCCTCAAATAAGACCCTTACCGACACCAATGACTGCTACTCCCTCGCAGGTGCCGAATATGGGGTCTACACTGACTCCAACTGCTCGAACAAGGTAGCGACCCTTACGACGAACGCAAGCGGGAACGCGAACACCGTCTCGCTCAATCCCGGACGCTACTATGTGAAGGAGACCAAGGCTCCCAAGGGATATTTCACCGATTCGCAGGTTTACACCGCAGATGTTTCCGGCGCGAATCGCGAATCCTCGCCTGTAAAGCTCTCGGTCAGCGACAATCCCGCAAATGACCCTATGAGTATGCTTCTCGGTAAATTCGACGGCCAGAAGACCTATAACGGCGCCGGTAACCTCCCGCAGGGTTCCGCCACCCTTGCAGGTGCCGAGTTCACCGTCGATTACTACGCCACTCTTGACTACAAGAGCTACGATGACCTTAAGAACGCCGACGTGAAGCCGATGCGTTCTTGGACGTTTAGTACAGACTCCAACGGTTTCTGTAGCTTTGACATTGCTCATTTTGTCTCTGGCGATGCCTTCTGGTATCGACTTGATGGGACTCCTGCACTTCCACGTGGCACCGTTGTCATACGTGAGACTAAAGCCCCAATGGGCTACGTAAAGTCTGATGAAGTGTCTTTCCAGAAGATTCAGGAAAACAATTCCGTTGAAGGTGTTATCACCTACAATGCCCCGGAGGTTGCCGAGCAGGTCTACCGTTCCGATATCGAGTTCACTAAGAAATCCGACAACGGTTCCGACCGCCTTGCAGGCGTGCCCTTCAAGGTGACCTCCCTCACTACCGGCGAGTCCCACATCGCCGTGACCGACGAGAACGGCTATTTCAGCTCCGCGTCCTCTTGGAACGCGCATGACTCGAACACCAACGCGAACGATTGGGCGCTGACCGCAAGCGACACCATCGACAGCACGAAGCTCGATGCTAACGCCGGTTTCTGGTTCGGCAACAACAGCGTGCTCGATGGGAACGGCACCACTTCCACCTCCGATGCCGTCAAGGCGGACAACAAGCTCGGTGCCCTGCCCTTTGACACCTATTCCGTCGAAGAGCTTCGCTGCTCCGCTAATGAGGGCTATGCGCTCATCAACACGACTGTTACTGTGACCCGTGATGCCAAGACCATCGACCTCGGCACCTTCGATGACCCGGAGCCGGAAATCCACACCACCGCCTACGACGCTTCTGATAGCGACCATTACGTTGGGGTCGGCACCGTCAAGATTTCCGACAAGGTAGAGTACAGCCATCTCGTCGCGGGTAAGACCTACACCGTCATCGGTGAGCTGCATGATGCCGCTACCGGCGATGCCGTCACGGTTAACGGTCAGGCTATCACTGCCGAGAAGACCTTCACGGCTGAGGACTCCGCAGGTTCCGTCACGCTTGACTACGCTTTCGATTCCTACGACCTCAAGGGGAAGACCCTCGTGGTCTATGAGACGCTTACCGATGCAAAGGGTGCGAAGCTCGCCGAGCATAGGGATAAATCCGACGTTTCCCAGCAGGTGACCGTGCTCACGCCGAAGCTCTCGACAAGCGCCGTGGGCGATGCGGATAATAGCAAGTCCGTCACCGCTGAGGGTGATGTTACCGTTACCGATTATGTCCGTTACACCGGGCTTACCGCCGGGCAGACCTACACGCTCACGGGAACCCTTATGGACAAGTCCACCAAGAAGGCTTTCGTGGATGCCGACGGCAACCCCGTCACCGCGACTGCTGAGTTCACGGCGGAAGCCGAAAGCGGTACCGCGACCGTGACCTTCACCTTCAATGCCAGCAGCATCAAGACCGGCACCAAGCTCATCGCCTTCGAGACCCTTTCCACGAACGGTATCGAGATTGCCGACCACAAGGATATCAACGACATTGACCAGACCGTTACCGTGAAGGCTCCCGTTATCGGCACCACCGCCGTCGATGCTGCCGACGGTGACAAGACGGTTACGGGCGAGGAAAATGTCGCTGTCCGCGATACTGTCCACTACAACAACGTGACCCCCGGTAAGACCTACAAGGTCACCGGTACCCTCTATGAGAAGGTTCTTGACAAGAACGGAAAGGTCACGAAGAAGGTATTCAAAGACAAGAACGGTACCCCCGTCACTGCGGAAGCAAACTTCACCGCAGAGGACTCCTACGGAAACGTCGATGTGACCTTCTACTTCGATGGCAGTTCGCTCAAGGAAGGTACCTCTCTCGTTGCCTTCGAGTCCCTGTCCCACAACGACAAGGAGATTGCTTCCCATAGCGATATCGAGGATGAAGGCCAGACGGTCACCATGCACACCTCCGAGATTGGCACCACAGCCACGGACAAGCTCGATGGTGACAAGACCGTTATCGCCGATGCCGAGTCCACCGTCACCGACAAGGTGGAGTACGACCATGTGCTCACCGGCAAGGCCTACACCATGGCCGGTATCCTGATGGATGCAAAGACCGGTCTTCCCGTGCTGACTGGCGAAGGTGCGAAGAAGTATACCGAGGATGACCTCACCAAGTTCACCTCCGGCCTGATGAACGTGCTTGGCTTCCAGTCGAACACCTACTCCATCAAGGTTAAGGACAAGGACTGGGGCAACGGTGCCGCCATCGTCAAGAACGCGGACGGTTCCTACACCTATGATGCTTCCGAGCGCACCGAGAACAAGGACGGCACTTGGACTGTCAAGACCGACACCCAGACTCTCACCGAGCAGGAAGACGGCACTTGGAAGCTCACCGGTCTGGAGGGTAGCGGCAGCGCCACCGCAGACGGCGGCACAAGCTTCGTCCGTAATATCGAGGAAACCTACAAGGCCGATGAGGTCGAGGTTACCGATAACGGTATCGACTGGTCGAACGCAAAGAAGCTCCCGACCGCTTCCATCGACCTCGCCAAGGTCAAGGCATATGCCGAGGAGAACAAAGACCTCCTCTCCTGCCTTGTCTACAAGACGGCGGAGTTCACCCCTGAGAAGGAGTCCGGTTCCATCGACATGGACTACACCTTCAACTCCAACGACGTTATCGACCGCCTGTCCGGCGAGACCAAGAACCTCGTGGTCTTCGAGGTCATGTTCAAGGGCAGCATCGAGAACGCTTCCGATGAGACTCCCGTTTCCATCGTCGCGAGCGAATGCGATAAGGACAACGAGGGACAGACGGTAAAACTCGCCCCGAGTACCATCGGTACCACCGCGACTGACAAGTCCGACGGTGACCATGAACTGATGGCTGGCAAGGATGCCGTCATCACTGACGAGGTGAAGTACGAGGGTCTTATCCCCGGCAAGGAGTACACGCTCCATGCCACGCTCATGGATAAGAAGACCGGCGAACCTTTGAAGGTTGCCGACAAGGGCGTGACCGCCGAACTCAAGTTCACGCCGAACAGTGAGAGCGGCACGGTCTCCATCAACCTCGGCGAGTTCGATGCAACCTCCCTCGACGGTCATACACTGGTTGTCTTCGAGGAGCTGACCAAACAGAGCGATATCGACGGCAAGGCCACGGACGTTACCGTAGCGGAGCATAAGGATATCAACGACGAGGGACAGTCCGTGACCGTCACCTCGACCCCGGCAGGCTCCACCTACGGAAAGACCGGCGTTGACATGACGAACATCGCCATCGCCATCGGCATCCTCCTGATTGCCGCAGGCTGCGCGACCGCTTACGGCATCAAGAGCCGCAAGACCACCAAGGGCGATGCGGACGAGAACGCAGAGGATAACACCGAAGCCTAGTGCCCGTAACGCCTGAAATCGGCAGGGTGCCAGCTCTTCGGCACCCTGCCTTCCTTTTAATTTGAAAGGGGGATACACCCATGAAGGACGATAAAGAGAACGATATCGAGATGAACGACGGGGATTCCACCGAATCACCTGCGGATGGGAACAACATGCACGCGAACCCGGAAAGCGAGAAGAAGCCGCATAACCGGAAGGTCATTGCCGCCATCTGCGGCCTTGCTCTCGTCGCGCTCATCGGCGGCGGTGCCTATTACGGCATCGGCCACCCAACCGGCGCAGGTTCCAAGACCGAATCCGTGCAGGCGAATGATTCCAAGGAAAGCGGTTCCGATGCGTCTGCGAAGGACGGCTCTAAGAGCAAAGAGAAGTCTCACACCCACGACTGGTCTATCACCTACAAGACCGTCCACCATGACGCTGTGACGCACACGGAGCACGTAGCACCCGTCTACCAGAACCTGACCACCTACCATACCGTTTGCAATGAGTGCAAGCAGGTCATCGACGGCAAGGCCGATGACCACATCAAGCAGACCGGTCACTCCGGCTACTCCACCAATGTCCCCATCACCGATGAGGTCATGGTGAGCGAGGGCTATGACAAACAGGTCACCGACACCCCGGCTTACGATGAGACGGTCATCGACAAGCTGGTCTGCACCACCTGCGGAGCGACGAAGGATGCCCCGCAGGCCACATCGGATGCCGCCAAGTAATTCAGATGGCCAGATTGGGAAATCATAACCGGAAATCCCGTGCGGCTTTTGCGGCAGCGGCGGTCTTCTTGGCCGTCGCTGCCATCCTTTTCGGCGTGCTGCTTCATTTCTATCGGGATGCAAGTCCCTCACCGTCACCAAACGGCACGCCGCAGGAAACCGCCACGGAAAGCGCAGGTGGTCGGGAATCCGAGTTCCCTACTGTTGATTGGGATTACTGGAAGAGCGTGAACGGGGATGTTATCGGATGGATAACCGTGCCGGGGACGGATATCAACCATCCCATCCTGCAAGCCCACGCATCTGACCCGGATTACTACCTGCATCACGATATCTACCGGAACTACAATCCCTTGGGTGCGCTCTATCTCGACGCAGAATGCGAGAAGGAGGGCTTTCAAAGTCCGAATGCCGTCATCCTCGGACACAGCCTGACCCTCGGGAACGCGGTCACCTGTTTCGGCAACATCCAACGGTATAGCGATAAATCCTTCGCTTCTGAGCATCAGACTGTACTCATCCAAACCCCAAACACCAAGATGCGCTACACCGTGCGCTTCGCGAATATCGTGAAGGGATGGGAGCCGACCAAACGGACGGTCTTTGCCGGTGATTCGGATTTTCGGAACTGGTACGATTCCTCGCGGGAATCTGCCGCCATGGTACTCGATACCGATTCCGAACCGAATCAGGTCATCTCCCTCGTCTCCTGCTCCTATAACTTCTGGAAGCAGAATGAGCGGACGGTTGTGACCACCAGTATCGACCAAAAACAGGCGCAAACGGAAACTGTTTCGACCGAATCCCGTCAGACTGGCTCTGGTGCCGAATAAGGACAGGTTTCAATCTGTTCGCACTCACGCTACAAACCTACCGCCAAGACCCCGCAGATGCGATTCTGTGGGGTCGTTTTCTTAGAGCATGTCGGAAAAGCGGCAGCTATCGTATAATTTCAATGAGCTTTCCCGGAAAGGAGACCATGGTGAAATCTAAGCAGAAGCAGACTCCTACGGAGATTATTGATAACCAGCGTCAGGCGGTCGTTGAGAAAATCATCGAGGACATGAAGCGCGACGGGCTTCGTTGGGCAGAACCGTACCTGCCCTCCCTAACACCGCACAACCCCGTCTCCGGCACCGTGTATCAGGGCGGAAACCGCGTGCATCTTGGCTTCATCGGGTTCATGCGCGGTTACACGGACAACCGGTGGGCTACCTTCAACCAGATAAAGGATGCCGGTTGGCATGTGAAAAAGGGTGCCAAGTCCGCGCTCATCGAGAAATGGAAACAGTTCGCCTTCTACAAGGAAAACGAGGATACCGGCGAGAAGGAGCTTGCCGGACGCTACCCGAAGCTCGTGGGCTACTGGAACGTCTTCAATGCGGAGGATATCGAGGGCATCCCGCCGGAGAACGCTCCCGTCCATCTGAACGACCGAACGGCAACCATCGCACAGAACCTTGAGGAGTCTTCCAGATGCCCCGTCATCGAGAGCAGCGGCTACCTCGGAAGTGCCGCCTACTCTCCGGCTACCGACCGCATCCTCATCGCCCCGCGAGAGACCTTTCGCTCGGATGAAGCGTTCACCCGCGTCCTGCTGCATGAGATGACCCACTCCACCGGACACCCATCCGCCCTCGCCCGTGAACTCGACACCCGCTTCGGAAGCCCTTCCTATGCTGAGGAAGAGCTGGTCGCGGAGCTTGGAAGCCTGTTCCTTTCCGCAGACCTCGGCATCCAAAACACGGAACTTGAGGGCGAGTTCTACGAGAACCACGTCTCCTATCTGCAATCTTGGATGAACGCCTTGGAAAACGACCCATCCTACCTCTTCAAAGCCGCATCGAAGGCAGACCATGCGGACACCTTCATCATGGAGCGCTACGAGGAGGAGCTTGGAAAGAACATCGAGATTGACGCACCGGAACTGGAAGAGGAGGTATCGCTCGCCGGGGAGAGTCATGACATGGCAAGCGCATCCGAACACCAGCCGGAAAGCGAGATACCAGAAAACGTTCTCTCCACCGTTCTGTAACATGCGTTTGCCAAAAAGAACGTGTGTTCAATTTCCATATTGCCGTAATACCGGCATTATAGTATAATGGCAACATATGATAACAGCCATCTGGCAGAAAGGACGATAGGTATGGCAGAAATGGAAAAGAGACCTTGGCGCTTCACCATCGAGTTCGATGATGAGAAGGCAAAAAGGAATGGTTACAACGTAGATGACCTCTATGACTGTGTGGGAAAATATGCGGAGCAAATGGGTAACGTCCGCATCGGCCTTGGTACTTGGCAGGCAAAGAACCGCAAGGTGCAGTTCGGGGCGCAGTGCCCTGTTTGCGCGACTCTATCCAAACAGCCTTGGGTGATGCAGAACATTAAGTCATGGCGCACCTATGAGGATATGAATGAACCGGAGGGTGAAGACTACCTACAGGTAATCCGGGATATCAGTCCGGAACGTATTTACGACTAACCGCATTTACACTTAGGATTCCAAATGGAACTTGATAGGAAAGCATTTCATTTCGACCTAGACAACAAATCTGTTGAACGCTTCTATACTGGTAAAAAGAATCCATGGTCAGACATTCAGGACTTTCTGGAATCCCATTGCTTTGAAAAGCCACAATATTCAGGGTATGAATCGGCTGAAAATATCGTCATGTCCTATCAACGCGCCTATGGCACCGTAGATAAGATGATGGATAAGTTTCCTTGGTTTCATAGATGCGTGAAAGCAGCCACCTTCACGGAAATCGGTGAAAGCTACGATGTGAAGGAGTTTCTTGAGAATGGGATGCAACTATCACTTCCCCTCCGCCCCGACACCCGCAAGGAGCTTCACTTCGACTTGGGAATGGCTGCGCTCAGCGAGAATTACGTCTCCATCAGGCCGAATGCTTGGCGCGGCGCTTGGACGCTTATCCGCAACTTCATGGAACGCAACGGATTCGTCCACACCCAGTATTCCGGCTATGAATCAAAGGCGGCGATGCCGATTGACAAGGCATTGGCCGTCATGGAGGAATTGCAACAGAGATACCCTTGGTTCAAGGATTCCCTTCTCGCCGCGTCGCTCACCGAGGTCGGCGAGCGCCACGATGCTCTCTCCTATATCAAGGGTTCCAGTGGTATCATCGTTCCGGTTCCCGCCCATTCGTTTGAGCGTGAGGAGCCGGATTTCTTCGGTTCCGAAATCGGTGATATGAAAGGTGCAACCACAGAACTATCGAAACAGAACGGGTTGGAACCACCGAAAAACCTGAATAACGAGCATTAGAAAAAAGCCCCGGCCATTGGTCGGGGCTTTTCATCTATATGGACTCTCTAACTGTTAGTCTTGTCATCCTGCACGATACGGTCTAGGCTCTTTCCAGCCGATAGCCGCTAGACCTCCATGGCCGGTACATTCTTCTAGCGCGACGGTCTTTTTGCTCACATGAGTCTGATACCTTACATCATCCGCCGGTTCCGTTCCAGCATAAGAGCATACTTCGCTCTCATGGAAATAGACATAGCTGCGATAGGCAAGCGAACTCGGATGCATCCGATGACCCTGCTCTCCGGGTTTTGGTTCATATCCCCACTCGCGCCATTGCTTACGCGTCTTGAATCGTGCGCCAAGCTCAGGCGGAAGGTGATTCTTTACTGGTAGCCCGGTCTCTTCATTGCAGTAATCGTGAGGTATATCCGTAAACATGAAATCCCCTATTTCCGAGCACCGCAGGAACAAGTGTAGTATGCCGCAGAATCTGTAATCGTAACCGTTTCCTCCCATGCCGCAGAATCTGTTACGGTATTGTATACCGTATGATATGCGCCACATGCTTTATTGCCTGCCATAAGTGCATTATACGCATGAGCTTGTTCATTGCCCGTGATATCTGCTCCGCAGCCGTTGCAAATTGAGCGCTCTTCCGTATGGGTCACTGCGGGATGGTACACTTTCTCCGTATGGGTCACTGCGGGATGGTACACCTTCTCCGTATGAGTCACCGCAGGATGGTAGATATCATACTTATGAACATGCGCCGGGGTGTCATCCTTTTTCGATGAACTGCCTGAATTGGTGTTTGAGCCGGAGTTGCTGCTGTTGCCGCCACTCGGCTTGCTATCGGATTTTCCTTCGTCTTTCTTGGAAGATGAATTGCTCTTGTTTCCAGAATTATCGGAGCTGCCTGTGGTCTTCCCATTATCCTTCTTGGAGCCGTTGGATGAGCCTGAATCGCTCTTCTTGCTGTCGGAAGTTTCCGGGGTCTTCGCGTCGGACTTCTCTTCCTTGGCCGTCTCCTGCGCCTTTTCGCTCTCCTTCTCGACGGCATCGGCATCGGCGTTCGGGTTCTTCTTGATGTTGTCCTCGAACTTCTTCACGACCTCAGCGCCCTTGTCTCCGGTCAGGGTGGAATCGCCCTTCTTCACGGCTTCCGCAACGTCCTTGGCAATGGCGGTCAGGTCATCTTTCGTTACCTTGTCCGCATCCACCTTATCGAAAGTCACGCCTGTGGCAACTGTCTTGTCGGCTTTTCCGGCGGTAACCTTCTTCGATGGCACCTTATAGATGGAGCCGTCGGCGTTCACCGGTGAGATGAATGTGACGGTATAGGTACCGGACTCACCGACCTTCACGGTCACCTGCTTGTTCGCGGCGATAGCAGTGTAGAAGTCTACTTTCCCGTCCGCATCCTCGATATGGGCGATGACGGGCGTGGAGGTGTCCGCATCCCAGCCGTCGGCCTTCACCTCAAGGATGAGCGCCATGTCCTGCTCCTCATCGTCCTTTGACTGGGACACCGCAGGGACGTTCGCTTTGCCCGTCCAATCCGCATGTGTGATGGCATATCCGCCGCCGATGAGAAGCGCCGCACAGAGGATTCCTGCACCAGCCGCGCAGACCTGTTTGCGGGAGAACTCGCGCCCGAAGAGCATGAGCGGCTTCTTAGCGTTCTCCTCCTCCGTTGAATCCACGACCTTCGGGATTTCGGCGGTCTTGTCCGCCGGGACACCCTCAGTCTCGATGTTGTTGTCGTTAAACATATTGCTGTCTTTCTTCATTTCTGTCAGTCCTTTCTGTCTTATAAGAAGATTTCCTGCTATCTATATTACCGGTAGTTCTCTACACCAGCATACCCCATAGGACATGCACGAGGATGATGAGAACGAGGATGACCGCCATCCACTTGCAGTAGTAGAACAGTCTGTCTGGAAGCGTCACCATCGAAAGCCGCTCAATGCGTCTCTTGGATTCCTCTACCATCGAGTCGATGACCTTTCTGCTCCTTGCAGTCACCTCTTCGACGTTCTTTATGGTCATCTCCCCAGCTTTCTGCTGGGCATTCGCAACTCCCATGAGCGCCATCTGATTCGCCTGATGCTGCGCGTCCGCCGCGCCGTTTCTCAGCTCCTCGACCTTTTCGAGCACATCCTTCATCTCCGAAACCATGCCGCGCATCTCCCTTGCGATGCGTTCGTTGCTCCGGCGCTGCTCGGCGATAAGGTCTTCCAGCTTCTTCACGGTTCCGATGAGGTCGGTCTCGTCGTTCTCATCCTCAAGCCTTCGTCCGGCGTTTCTGGCATCCCTCGCTTCCTCGGAGAGCTTAAGCTGCTGGCCGATACCGGCCATATGCCCGTCCGGCTGCTCAAGTTCCCTCTTCACCTCGCTAAAATGCTTTGCCATGTAATCTTCGCTCCTTTCCATCCGTCAGCCCTCCAAACCCTTGCCCCTCTTCTCGCGCACGCGGATAGCGATGGGCGTGTCGAGCAGATAGGAGAGGTTGTGTACCGCATCCGCGACCGGCACGGCATCCGCCATGCTCCCGCACATGTGTATCGCCTTCCAACCCTTCTCGCCCTTCACCGTCACCTCGACAAGAAAACGTTCCTTTTCCATCTCTCTCCTCGACCTTGCCGGTCTTTTCTATCGGATAGGGACAGCCTATCGCATCAGGTGTCCCTTTGTCTGGACACCTCTAGGGTTCACGCAGGTTCACCCCGCAGTTCGGGCAAAACTTCGGGACATATTCGGAAAACTCCTCGAACAGCGGCTCTTCGCTCTCCTCAGAATCCGTCATATCCTCCTCGACGCGCCCAGCCCATCCGCAGTCGGAACACCAGATGCCGTCCACGGGGTTTACATTTGCGGCTTTCGAGTGAGCGCTCCCTATGGTGATGAAAATCCTACTCATCGTTCTCAGCCCTCTCTCCATTGCTCTTCTCACGCACTTCGGCTTCCTTCCGCATCGCGGCAATTAGCTCCTCGGGTGTGATTCCGAGACCGTCCGCAATGGCGAAAAAGGATGCAAGGCTCGGCAGACGCGTCGGCTTTCCCCCGCTTCCGGCCATTCCGGCAAACCAAGCGGATTTGCTGATTCCGCTTTTCTTGATGGCGTTGTCGAGCGTCATCCCCTTCTCGTACACGATGCGGCGCACTGCAACCGCGAAACACCCGAGTTCCGGGAAACGCTCAACGGCTTTCTCTGCCTGTGGCTTACCCGCCATGGTATCTCCTTTCTTCCGGCTAGCTTGATTACTGGTAATATATCATACCACTAAACCAGATAAATCTTCAAGCCGATACTCCATATATCCCGCACAAATAAGACAACAAACCAGCTTGAAAGCAACCCAGCAATATAGTAAGATAGACTCGTAAACCTATATCTGTTTACATGGAACGGTCGGTAATTCGTCCGTCATGCAAACTAACAGACTTATTAGAATTGACATTAGAAAGAAGGTCATAACATGCGAACCTACCAACACCCGATATACCAAGACAACACCATGGCGATTCGCGCCGAATATGATGAGGAAAAACGAGTCTTCGATTTGATGAAGAAGCTCCTCTATATCGTCGGGGCGATAACGGCGATAGTTGTTTTCCTTTTGCTTCTCGTTAATTCCCCTGCCCTGATAACTCAGACGGGTGCAATTGGAATCATTGCACTCGTTCCCGTCCTGCTGGCTGCAACAGCCTTTACCGGGTTCTATGTCGGTACGATACCTGCTGGCTACATCGCCGCATGGCGTGCAATCAAGCGCTCAAGGCTGTTCGTTTGGGGCAACGCTCTCGGACTGCTCCTCATAGCGACGCTTCTTCTTTCCATCCCGGCTGCATTCGCGCCCATTGCCTTCCTTCTCCAGTGGTTGAAGGTGTCGAATCTCAAGCGTCAGCTTGACGCAAACGTATAGCGAGGTAAACTGAACGCGTTTTCTTCCTCCGTGGAGAAACTTTCTTGCTTTAGCCCGCTGCTCCCCGATGTGCGACATTAGGGGAACGGCGGGCGCTTTTATGCCGATTCTCGCAACCCATATAGCGGCGCAAGCGGAACATCCCGCCCGCGCCGCTTTTTAATTAACGCTCGCCGTTCTCCTTGTTCGGTTCCGGGCGTTCCTGCGCAGGTGTCTGTTGCGCCCGCTGGGAACCACCGCTTCCGGCGTTTCCGCCGTTCTTCTTCCCTTTCGGCATGACCGTCGAGGATACTTCCGCCCTGAGTTCGTCGGCTCCGCGCCAACAGGCGAGAATCAGGCGCTTGACCTCCGAATCGTCCGCGATATCTGAATCGGGGCGCGGGAGTTTCAGCTTGGGGATATCCGCGATTTCCATGCCCTTCATGCCGCGTATCTCCTTGCGGTACTTCCGGTAGACGCTTCGGATTTGCGCAAGGTACCTCTCCTTCGTTTCCGTTGCCATCGCCTTTTGCTGCTCGATATCCCTCTTCTCCGCAACGGCTGCGCTTCCTTCCGCATGGATGGATTTCGCCACATTCGCCGTGAACGCAGCTTCCAGCCCCTTCGTTCCGAGGTCTGCATCGAGCTTCGCCACGGAGAAGGCATAGCGGTTGTTGTCCGTGTCGGTAACGTACATGCGCCCCCTCTTGAACTCCGTGTCAACGCCCCATGATTCCAAAAGCTCGCGGTAATCATAGATGTTCTCCGCTTCCCCGGCGGCGATACGGCACAACTCTCGCAAGTTCGTCTTATAGGAGTCGATGCCGCGTGCCGCAAGTTCCTTCTCGATACGGGATGGCTGCTTCTTGTGGACGGAGGAATTGCGCTCGCCCTCCACGACCTGTTTCAACCCCCACTCGCGGTCGAGGTCGCGGATGCGGCTGGCGCGTTTCACCTTGGCGCTTTTTCCACGCCCCTCATCGAGCCGCTTGCCCGTGGAAAGGTCGGTACGGTTGATGACGATATGTACGGCATAGCGATGGGTCTTGTCCGCCTTGCAGTATTCGTTGTGAAGCGCCATCACTATCTGCTGGTTCGGGTAATGCTTTCCCACGTACTCCTTGGCATACCTCATGCACGCTTCCGGTGAGAGCCACCCACCATTTAAATCGCACTCGTCGGGATTGAAGCCGAGAATCTGATGAAACAGAATCGTGTTCTTCGCTTCCTTAAGCTCCCCAGTCTTCTTGTCCCGGACTCTCCTTGCCGCTTTGTTGTGCCCGTAGGCTTCTCTGGTTATCCACATGTGATGCGCCCAGCGCTTCGGGTTCGTGCAACCGTCCATGTTCAGACTGTCGCGTAGAATCACCTTTCGGTCATCGTTGATATAACCGCGCAGGTTCTTCATGTGACCGGAACTCTGCACACCGGTCTGCTTGATGATGGTCAATGCAATTCCTCCTCTCTTTCCCTTTTGGAATGAAACCCGCGCACCGGATACTCATGTGCCATACCGTTTCAGATATACCCGGACTTACATCGGTATGCCCGCGTCGCATCTTCGATATCCCAGTAGCACCCCCGGTCTCAACGCAGATGACAGGTCTTGTCATTGCGGTTTTTCTTCCATTGCTCTTCTCACGCCATCCCAAAACGGCGATTCCATCCAGACGGATTTCAAGCGTTGCAGATACGTCTTCGCCCCATCTTGCGTGAACTCGGCATCGGCATCGTCCGAATGAAGATACCACCCGTTTGGAAACTCAACCCAAGATGCAACGGTCTCACCGAGTTCCATGCTCACGTATCTCGTGAGCGTTACGCTCCAACCGTCCTCCTCATAGTGAATCGTCTTCTCGCTTTCACAATCGGCCATTGCCATCGCTCCTCCTGCTTTCATGAATCTATTTTCGCGGACACTGCACCCATGCCGGAAAGAATATCGCTTTCCAACAGTTTCCGATTCCCTGTGACCTTCGGCTCCGTCCCATGTTCGCGACGGTAACCGTTCGCGAAAAATCGGAATACCGCTTCCGTCGTTTTCACCGGAGCGTGCATGACAAACGGGTTGTATTCGTCATCGACGAAATAGAAGGTTCCATCCCTCTTCGCGATATGCGCCGGGCGCTTGCAAGCAGGGCACCGTGATTTCAGGTCACGGTAATGTAACCACTCCGAATCAGTCATCGGCATATTCCCAGTGGTAGCCACCGGCCATCCCGGATGCAGCTGAACCGATACCGTTCGGCGATATCTTTGTTCTCTCCGCCGCGTCCTTTATGCTTTCATAAACAACGCCGGTTTCCGTGCAACGAACCTTTCTTCTACGTTTAGGCTTGAAGAACGAATCATCCGGCTTCAGCTCATCACCGTAATAGAAATGAATGCCATGCACGGCACTTCCATTTTTCATCGCATGAAATACATTCGATTTGCTTATGCCGAGCATCCTTGAAACGAGACTAATGCTCTCAAAGCGTTCGCCTGTCTCAAGGCAGATGACCGGGCGCGATTTGTAGCTTGGCTTTTTCTTTCGGTTCCTTATCTTTTGACGGTACTCATCCGGCAACATCTCGCCAGCATAGTAATAGTAAAAACCTTTAATTGGCTTTCCTGCTTTTATCTGGCGAGATATGAAACCACTCGATACACCGATAGCGTTGGCTGCATTCTCCACGCTATTGAATTGTTTTCCGGTCTCAAGGCAGACAATCTCCTTCGTTCGTCCCATGTTACGCGTCCCTCCATATCTTTCGCCACGTATCAAAGTCACTCGAAGAGATGATGCCCTTATCTTCCAATCGCTTTATCTTTGCCCACTCGACCAAACACGACCTCATCTCCTCATCCTCAATCGAGAGTGTACCGTCCTCCTTCGGCTTGATAGAAAATCGACTTTCAAGATTCAACAACGTGTTAAGGAATTGCTTTGAAGTAACGATTTCAGGAATCTCACCAACGAACCTGATTACTTCCGTTTTCCTAACGAGCATATTGCTGACAGTCTTTGTCTGAAAAGTTGTTTCCTCATCCTTGAGAGAATCCGCATAACAGAAGTGTAACCCCTTACAGGGAATGCCTTTCTCCAAGGCGTTTCTCAATGCGGTTCTCGACACTCCTGTCTCTTCTGCCGCCGCATGTGCGCTCTCAAATCGTTATCCCGTATCCAACCAAATAATTTCTTTTGCTTTAGTTCCCATCTCTATTCAGCCTTCTTCCTATCTGATGAAACCGTCTTTTCTGTCTTCGTATTCCTCTTTTGTGATTTTCCCCTTCTCCAAGAACTCCTTCCAATCCCGCCATGCGCAGACGCATGACAGGATTGCTTCGTCGGTAAATCGGATGCTTCCCGCACGGCTCGATACCGAACCTATCCTCTAAAAGGAAAAGTACGTGCATGAGTTCGTGGTAATGCTCGATGCCGTAGGCGTCGAAACATGCTGGTGCCACATCAAGTGCTTTCGCTATCCGTTCGAGCGTATTCTGCTTCGGGCAACGCTCACCAAGTTCATAACTGCGTAACGCCGGCTCGCTGATTCCGTCGATAGCATTCGCCAATTCTCGTTGCGTCATGTTCCGGCGCATCCGTATCTTTCGGATGCTCTTTCCCAAAAGCCGATTTTTACGATTGCATTCCGTCATTTTCGTACCCTCGCAAATCAGAGAATCAAAACCCGTTATCGCATTTCAAAGAGAATGAAAATGGCGTAACCGGATGTAGCGATTGCGACCAACGCAATGAGAACTCGATAAAGGTAATCCCAGTTTATTTCTCCAAACTTCCTTTTCCATTCTTTCGCTTCTGCTACGGATTTGCAGAATAGACTTACGCTAATAACAAGCGCTAATAATCCCGTCATGATGTAAAGCGAAAACATTGCGTGGTAAGTCATTCCCATATCTCCTGTCATTCGTTATCGAGGTTGTTAAAATCCTCGATTTGCAGATGGACATTGTTCCTGTCGGCTTCCCTTCGGAGCGCCGCGAGCGCTTCCATGATTTCAGAAAATGTCGAGACCTCTTTCTCCAAAACACGTTTCGCTTCATCCGGGTCGAACACTTTCACGCCGTAGGTGTTCAGGAACTTCATGAACTGGTTTAGGTTCGTTCCCTGCTTCGCGAGTTCGTGCGCTGCCTTTTTCAAAGGCTCGGTGTCGATGACCTTAATTGAAACATCGTCGGAAGTCAAAACCGCTCGGGCATACTCGCCCATTTTCATTCCTGCTCTTTTCGCGTTTCTGCGAATGGACTCTCTCTCTTTCTCGGTTGCGTAAAACTTTATTTGAACCTCACGATTACGCATCTCGCAATTCTCTCCTTTCCATTATTCGTAAAACACTTATGGCAAATTGCGCCGCCGCCATTTGTAAGTGACACGAAATCGGATAGTCGCTCTGCTGACTACAGAAAACCGGGAATCCTAAATTACCGGTTTTCTCAAGCGAAAGCGCTCTCCCGTCAAGGCTCCGAAAGCCGCTCGGGAGCAAGATGGAAGAGGGTTGAAAAGTCCATGTTAGTGGACTTTGAGTACCCACTTCCCAAATCTTGCAACTCGAAGAGCGGCCTTGGCCGGTGAGCACTGATATTCTATCAGTGCGAGAGCAGAAAAGGCATGGAAAAGGGGGTGCCGCCGCACCCTTTCCCATGCCTTTTCTGCGGGGTTTCCGGCTCGCCCGGAAACCAAGAACCCGAGGTGTCGCCACCTCGGGTTCCCATCAACTGCGAAGACAAAATCAATTCCATCGAAGACCCGGCCTGAGCCTTCTGAACATTCTTGCGTAACAACCGCTACTTGGAAGCAATCGCCTTGGCAAGATATGCCGGACACCAAGCGTTATTTCCCATTATCTATTTTCCCTTTCTGCGATTTACTTTTCTTCCAGAGATTTCTCAGCCATGGGTAGATGGATTGCATGATGATAGCTTGGCATTTTCTCTCCTGCGCTTCCGAACAGAATCCTCCGTTGAACATGTCAAGCAAGAATAGGTAGTCGTTATAACCATCATATCCGTTGTACTTTGTCGGTCGAAACGCATCTTGCTCGTACAGGAAGTACAGGAGCTTGCGCGAGTAACTTCCGCTATGCAGATGGACGTAATCCTCTTTTCCGATTCTCGCCGCCACCTCCATCAGTTTGATGGCTTGCTGCCAACCGGCAAGTTCCTCGTCCATATCGCTTTGCTCGAACTTCTTGATACAACTCGACCCAATCGGAGAGAGTGTTTCCCCGGTTTCCGTATTCGCTATCGTATAGACATAGCGAAGCCCCTCCTTTCCGCAAACGCATGTTGCAGAATGGGTTTCGTCAACCTCACATCCGACTATCTCCCACTCGCGTCTGGCACCTTCCCAATCATCTGCAACCGAAAGCCCTATCACGGTGCCGATTAAATTATCGGTATAGAGATTTCCCATGATGCGCATCCCATTTCTCTCATTGCTTCAATATGAAAACGGGCACCTCGATTAGTGCCCGTTTTCACTATCCACGATTTCGTTGAAAATCAATTTGCTAATTCGGATTGCAAGCCGCCGTTGCAATATCAAAGACCGTGAATGCCATGACCGTTATAGTATTCGTACATGTCATACTTGTCGTGAAGCCAGAAATGCCTGCCCGTCCTTTTGCTCGTTCCGACGTGTGCGGGTTCCCCGCAAATGGGGCAGATTCCCTTTAGGTCGCGCCAATGCGTCCAGCGCGGATACATCACAAAGCCTTTGACTTCTGTGCTGTCATTTTCCAACCGTTTTTTTCCAAAGCGGTCAGCTCTTCGCGCTGCCGGATACCAAGTCCACTAACACGTCGGCCTAATGGAATCTTGACCAACCTCCTGATGGCTTCCGCCTTGCTCGCACCAATGCCGGGAACGCATTTCAAAAGCGACACGACCTCTATACGTTTCGCGTCCTCCTCATTCAAGGCATCAGTAAATGCTAGTTCACCAGACTTCATATGTGCCTTGAGAACGGCACGGCGCTTTCGAGCCTTCATGGCAAGCTCCAATGCGTGCGCACGCTCCTTGTCGCTGAGATTCGGCAGATGGTTCTCTTTCTCGTTCATCGCTACTTCCTACTTCAACTCGTTATCCCAAACGTTATCGTCCGCCTGCGCCGCGTGTTTCCAACGGCCTGCATCCGCCCGACCGTTCCAATCGGCGATGAACTTCTCGATAGCATCAGCACATCCGCTGTCGAGTGCTTCCGCCCACCTCATGTTATTTTTATCACACCAATTCTGAAATACCGCGAACTCGGTGACACCGTTCTCGACGATGTACCTTCGCATCGCCCGCATCTGCTCGAAAAACTTCGCGGTGGCGGGAACCATGGTGATTAGGTTCATCTTCCATACCCCTCTTCCGAAATGAATCCGGCTACCGGCTTCGCTTCTTCTCTAATAAAAGCGCCCGTCGATGTATTTCTCAATAACCGGCGAAAGTCCGCTATCGAGCGCTAGCGACCAGCAGTCGTTGTTCTCATCGCACCAGTCCTGAAAATCGGTGAAGTCTGTGATGCCATTCTCGCGTATGTGTTTCCGCATCGCACGCAGCATGTCGTGCTTCGATTTTTCCGATTCCGTTACCATCAAGCCCATCCCTTCATCACCATCCCCTTAACCAAGCTCCTCGGCAAGCAGTCGGACGATGAGCTTGGTCATGCTCTCCCCCGTCTCGACGCGGTGGAGTTGCGCTTCTTTGTGGAGCCAAGCCGGGATGAGGAGACTGATTTTCTTGAGTTCCACCTCGTCCGTCTCATGCTTGCCGGAACCTTCCTTCTGGATATCCGCCATCTCGCGCTTGGACTTCTGCGCGCTCGCCATGAACGCGTTCGCTGTGGTCTTGTTAGCCATTGTTCTTCTCCTCTTCGTTCAGAACCGAATCTGCAAGCAGCTCAATCGGGGCGACCACATGGCTCTTCGGGTCGTACTCCGCCACGGACACACCGGCTGCTGCGGCACGTGAGAGGGCAACGGCGCGGGGAATCTTCGCGATGATTGGAACCTCCTCGCCCTCAAGGTACTCCACGAGCTGACGGTCGAGTGTGCCGTAGGCATAAAAGTTGTTGACGATGACATACGCTTTTGCGCCAGTGCCGGACTCACGTACGATATCGAGCGTTCTCAGCGTCGGCTCCATGTCGCGCGTGCTCGGAAGCATGGGTACGAGGATGAGATTCGCCGCGCGGCACCAATCGTTCACACCGCCCACGAGCACGCCCGCCGTATCGACAACCTGAAAATCGCACTCCTCCGCGAAATCCGGGTCATCGCAGACCTCATGGACGGAACCGCCCTGCGGGTCGGTAGTGACGAACGCCACGGTCTTGCCGCGACGCTCAAGCGCAAAGGAAAGCTCGTCCGCGATGGTGGTCTTGCCGACCCCGCCCTTCTGGTTGAGCATCAAAATCGTGTACATGTTAGAAGTCCTTTCTGTCCTGTTTGAAAAACGCTACTCACGGGAATCGGATGCGCGCACAAGCCCGTAACCGACGGTGACGGAAAGTGCCGAGCACACGGCGAATACCGCAGCAGCCACGTTTCCGAAAACGACCGAAACCGTAAGTGTGAGAAACACCCACCATCCGACGGTCACCGCGAATAGCAGGCCGAGGAAGAGCATGAAGGGGATTTCCCGCACTGAATCGCCACGAAGGTGCATTCCGTCCTCCCTAGAACGGAATATCCGCATCATACGTTTCCGGTTCCGTAGACTGCCCCTGGGCAGAAACCGTATCCTTCCCGGCACCCTTCGAGTCCGCAAACTCGATATCGGTCACGAGAACGGAAAGGGCATGGCGCTTCTCATCGTTCTTCATCCAAGAGTGGTAGCGGAGCCGTCCATCCACCGAAACCTTCTTTCCCTTGGTGAGATAGGGAGCAAGTGCTTCGGCTCGCGCACCGAACAGGGCGCAATCGACAAACACCGGCGCATCGACATATTCGCCGGTCTCGCTGTCCTTCTTCTTCTCGTTGATGGCGAGTCCGAAGGTGAGAACGCTCGTGGCGTCCCCCTTTTTGCGAAGCTCCGCATCGCGCGTGAGGTTGCCCATGATGGTCACTCGGTTGATAGCCATTGTCTTTCCAATCTCTCGATGGTATTTGCGGAGGATTCTGGAATCCTCCTGCCGGGAAAACTTTCGTCCCTTGCTGTCTATAAATATAGCAGACCAGAATACCAGCAACCCAGAGAGCAAGATAACCACATAGATTGCACACACTTGCGCTGCAAAGATAAGGGCGTGTGAAAAGCAACTCTTCACACGCCTAAGCACGTATCTACTCTGCTACGAGCCGTTGTTCGAGCCATCGCTGCACGGCAAGCGTCGCGAGCGCGTCGGCAAGCGAACCGTGTGCCCTGCCCGTCCACTCGTAACCGATATGGTCGGCGGCATCCACCAGCTTGTAGCGCCTTCCCATGAACCACGTGAACAGGTTCATGGTGTCCGTAATGCGTGCGTCCTCCCTCGGGCGCACCCCGAACCCACGATTCTCGACAGATTTCCTATCCGCTGCCAAGCACGCTGCAAGCCCTGTAAGAAACCGCGCTTTTAGGCCGTCTCCGGTCTCAACAAAGTCAATGAGTGCATCGACCAGCCGCTCATAGCTCCTCGTCTCGACCTTTCCGGTGAATCCCCATTTGCGGTGCGCCCCGTCGGTCAAGGGTGCCATCTTGCCTGCCATGACCTCGTACCTATCCATTTACACGCTCCCTACTTATGTACATCGAAAAAGAGGGGCATCTCTTTCCCGATGCCCCTTCAACTCCTTAGCGAATGCCGTCCGGTGAATACGGTGACCAAGGCTGACCGAGGAGAACCAGCCAGTCGCACTCCTCGCTTTCCCCCAGCCGGAACAGATAAACCGCATCCGAGACAATCTTCTGCCAGTATGCCGTAAGGTCACCGAACCTGCCGGTATACTTGCAGTGGGGAACAGTGCCGCCCCCGTCATAGACCATGACCATATCGTTTTTCTCGATTTTCATTTGCTCCGTCCTTTCTGCCTTGGGATGGTTCCGGTGCCGTCCCCCTTGCTGTTATCTGTAATTATAGCTATGCGGCATACCAGCACACTCCACAACGCGAGACTCCACGCCTTCTCCATGGAACTCGGGTCATTAGGGGCGAGCAGCCCCTAATCTGAGGGAGCGCAAGCGACCGCGCCACGGAGAGACCCTGCGAAACCGTGTGGTGTCAAGAAAAACCAACCTCCCGTCGCGGAGCCACCGACCCTCCTTTCCCCGCCCTCTACCGAGCCGCTGCGGCGTGCCCCACTTTGCCGCGCCTGCGGCCTATGGTTTCCCGAGAAGAAGGGGTTTTCAACATTTCGATGGGCGGAGGGTTCCTAGACTGACCCGGAGCCTGTCGGAATGTTGGAAACCCCGGCAGGTCAGCTCCCGTTTCCGCCAAGTAGAAGGCTTTTCCGCGCTTTCAATGGCCGAAGGGTTCCTAGCCCGACCCGCAGGCTGTTGGAAGGGTGGGAAAGCCGCCCCCGAGTCCCCGTTCCCGCAACGCCCCCGCGCCTTCACGCCGCCCGCAGGGCAGTTCCAAAAAAGCCAAAGAAAAAGGGCATCCTCCCGGATGCCCTAGCTCCTTTACCGACCGAACTCCTCCCGATAGCGGTTATGGTCTGATAGTGCTTACCTCTTGTTACGGTAGCGGCGCTTTTCCATCTGGTAGTCGTACTCCATACCCGCAAGGTAGACGCACCACACGCCGACCACCATGAAGAGCGTACCCATAACAAACTCGATTGTCGCCCAGACCGGCGCATCCACGCTCGCAAGCATGAGCGTGTACGCCATAATCCCGCAGCCGATAAGGATTGCACCATAGGTCTCAAGCTCCCTGACGTTCTTCATCTTGAAGTCCCTTCTGCCATGGGGCGGCTCGGTTGCCGCCCCTCTTGCTGTCTATAAATATAGCAGACCGGCATACCAGCAAGCAGGTGAACCGTACACTCCATATATCCTGCATATAAAAGCATGAATGAACTTGCCGATATCTTGCCTAAATCTTGAACTCGCAACTGCCGTATTCCAAGCGGGAAACATCATCCATGATGCCCTCCTCGCTGTCGGCCACAAGCCTGACGAGTCGGATGGTCTCATCCTCCGCATCGGAGCACAGTTCGATGATGAAGCCGTCAAATCCTTCGTGCTCGCATCTCGAGACCATCCCAATTCCCTTGCAGTACGCTTCTGCAACGGCAAAGGCATCAAGCGCAGCTTCTCGACGCTTTATCTTCGCCTTGAAGCTCTCCTCCACCCCGTCACCGCCGCTGCAACGACTGATGGAAAGCGTGTATCCGTCCATGCCTGTTCCTTTCCCTTCACAAACCACTGCCTGCATTTTCGCTCCCTTCTGATTAACTAACAATAAATATAGCAGACCGTCAAACCACAAATACGGCAAGCCATAAAACCATCATAACAATGCGGAGAAAAAAGGGCTCCCGCACAGGATGCCCCTTCTCGTTTCCGCTAACGCTGATTGAGGAAGACCTTCGATTCCTTGCACCTCTATCTGGCACCAAGGAGCGTGATGGAGCCTACACAGCCAACAAGCGCAATAAGAATGCCGAGAACGAAGCCCGTCGCAAATCCGAGTGCCGCCATCTTCGTTCCCTCCGGTCGGTACGGCGCGTTGATGTTCATCAGGGATGCGGCGAGAATCCCGGCGATGCCGCCGAGGAATCCGAGGAAGAAGAAACCTGCCTTCTGCCCGCTTGTAAGCTCACGCTCCATCGTCATCAGCATTTGGTCTTTCCCTGAATCCTTGGAATACATCTGCCCCATTCCTTTCTTTTTTCTTCGTAAAGTCGGGGCGCGATGCCTTCGCCCCTGTTCCGGCACCGCGCCCTGTCGGAATCTTACCATCCGCCGCGCGTTATGGCACAATCTGGTCAGGGATGCCGTCAAGTAGGAAGGAAGAACCATGGCTACCATTCAAGATTTCGAGGAGCGTATCGAGAAGCAGAAAGCGGAACTCGCCAAACTCGAAGCGAAGAAAAAGGAACTTGAAAAGAAGATTCGCGAGCGGAACCGGAAGTGGCGCTCTCTGGTCACCCATTCCGCTGGTGAAAGTGTGCTCTCCGCCGTCGGTTGCGCTTGGCAGGAACTCGACCTCGACGCACTCGACCGATTCCTTGCGAGCCATGCAGACGAGGTGAGCGACATGCTCACCTCCCACGGAAGTACCCCGGAGGATGCCAAGGCGCGTCTCGATGCACGCAAAAAGAAAACGGCTAAGACGGAGCCTGTCGCTGATGGTGGGTTGCAGGCAGCGGAACCGGATAGCGAAAACTCCGACTGGTAACAGAAAAGGGAGCCGTGTGACCGAAACCACAGGCTCCCTTTTCTCCTGCCCGCACTCCGAGATAAAAGCAACAGGCAGAAAGGACTTTCGCTACTGTAGCACAGCGCACCGTCGCACGGGACGCGAATCTGGCAGAACCATCTGAAAACGCGTGTCTAATTGTGAAAGAAGCATGAAATCTGACTGGAAAAGTCCACAAAACAGGACAGATATAGTAAAACATAATCACAGATTGCAAGCAGAAAGGAGCACCATGGATTTCAGCAGCTACTACTACTACATCCCCTTGAACTTCTACGAGACACCTGAGATGACGCTCATCGACCATGAGCCGAATGGGGATTCCGCAACCGTACTCATCCTCGCCCTGGCTAAAATCCACACGCGGACGGTCACGAAAAATGATGACGGCACGTTCACCATCGTGACCGATGACGGCACGTTCACGGATACCGAAGTCATGGATATGCTCTCCTCCTTCGGCTACCGGGCGAATCACGCCAAGTACACTCATGCCCTCGCGGTTGTCGCGAGGTTCCCACCCTTCGACCATCTCGCCTACTCCGAAGCCGAACGCGATAAGAAGACCCCGGAGGTGTACCGATGAAGCTCCGAGGAGCGTGGCGCAGGGACTACAGCGAGTTCTTCGACACGCAGGAAGCCCTACTCATCGACGCGATGGACAATGCGGACTCCATCTATACCGTCTTCGCCCGTCTACAATCGCTTGCGGTGAAATGCGGCTGCGCCGGGAAGCTCCTTCTCCACGAAAGCGTTCCCTACACCGACGAGATGCTTGCTGCGGTCACTAAGAAGACCGTTCCCGCCTTTCGGCAATGCGTGCAGCCGCTCGTGCAGCTCGGCCTTGTCATCTGCGAGGATGGCATCTACGCCATCACGGACTGGGAGTTCAACCAGAACGCCCCGGCAATCGACGCGATGCGCGAGGGAAACCGGAGCCGCAAAGCCAAGGAGCGTGCAAGAAAGAGCGGTGGGAAGTCAGCTTCCGAGAAGAAGCGTGAGAAACTTGTCGCTTTCCTTACCGCCCACCCAAGCGCCACGAAAACCGAGATGAGCAAGGCCACCGGTCTTAGCCGTGTGACTATCAACAAATACCTTTCAGAACTCCCAGCCATGCTTCCCGCTCCTGCCATCCCGGAAGAAAGCGGTGTACAGAAGGCGGAAGGCAGTGTACAGAATGTACAAAGTGTACAGAATGTACAAATGTACACTGTACAAAATGGTGTACAAATGGACGTACAGCTGTACACGGAAATGTACAACAATCTGTACACGCCACATACCAATGAAACCGCAGGTAG
>ERZ773134.732-NODE-732-length-32103-cov-4.497285_pt1 | contig 32103 bp, 20 predicted proteins | sample MGYA00580856_ERZ773134 | MGnify/ENA primary metagenome ERZ773134 (study PRJEB29015, sample SAMEA2737823) | human gut metagenome | biome: human gut; feature: human-associated habitat; material: faeces | place: China | collected 2012 ... | reverse complement strand
CCCTTGAGGTACAGGTGATCGCCAAGGTCGACGAGCTGCTTGAACTGCTTGAGCGAGTCGGCGCCAATCTCCTTCTTGGAGATCATGCCCTGAATCTTGGTGCCGTCACCGGCGGACAGCTGCACGAAGCACAGGCCGCCCGCGTTGCGCAGGAACAGCACGCGGCCAGCAATGCCGACCATGTCTTCGGTCTCTTCGCCAGCCTCGAGCTTGCCGTCATACTTGGCGCGAACCGCCTCGATGGTGTCGGTGACGTCCAAGTGCACCGGGTAGGGGGCAATGCCGGCCTCAAGCATCATCGCGCGCTTGGCCACGCGCATCTGCACCTGCTCGGGGTGGGCCAGCGGGCCGAACTCCTTGTTGGAGGGGTCCACGGCTTCGTCCAGCGTGGCACCGGACTTGATCTTCTCGCGGATGGTGGCGTCCTGCTTGAGCAGCATTTCCGCACGTTCGACGGTGCTCATCTGCGGGACGGCCGGGGTTTCATTCTCAGTGTTTTCGGTATTTTCGACAACTTCAGCCATGATTCATCAGTGTACGCAAGGCCGGCGATTATGAGCCCGGCAGACCGCACGGCCATCTGAACACCCGCTCACATGACGCAAAACCGGCCCTGCACAAGGCTTGAGAGACCTGTACACATGGCGAATCCACCATCACGCAACACTCGCGACATGCCGATTTGCATTGTCCACCACCACAATGTAATATCTACATCTGTTGCCAAACGGGCTGTAGCGCAGCTTGGTAGCGCGCTTCGTTCGGGACGAAGAGGCCGCGGGTTCAAATCCCGCCAGCCCGACAACTGGACCGGATTGTTGAGAAATCAGCAATCCGGTTTTTCGTTTCCTGTCCCAACAATCAAACCAAGCGATCGAACAGCGGTAAACAACCCGCCGCACACAGCGACAAACCACATCACGGCAAGCCCCCGTATTTGTTGGCGGACCACCGTAATATATCGCTCGAATCAATCGATTGCCGCACTGTTTTTGTAAGTAATACTGAAGTAATTAGAGGAACCATGAAGAAGAGTCTGCTTGCACTGGCTTCGGGCGCGTTCATTCTCGGTGCCGCCGAGTTCGTGATGATGGGCATTCTGCCGCAGGCCGCGGCCGCCACCGGCGTGGACATCCCCACCGCAGGCCATTACATTTCCGCGTATGCGATCGGCGTGTGCTTCGGCACACTGATTCTGGTATTCGGCCGCAAGGTGCCGCCGAAGGACCTCATCATATTGTTTATGGTGATTGCCTTGGTGGGCAATCTGGCTTCCGCATTCTCCGTCAATGCCGCCATGCTGGTCGTCGCACGATTCGTCGCAGGCCTGCCGCACGGCGCATTCTTCGGCACAGCCACACTCATCGCCAAGACTCTGGCGGAGGAAGGCAAGGAGGCGCAGGCCGTATCCGTGATGGTCACCGGACAGACCGTGGCCAATATGCTCGGCGTACCGGCGGGCACCTTGATGGCCGAGTTCCTTTCCTGGCGTCTTGCCTTCGGCATTTTGGCCGCTTGGGCGGCAATGACGATTGTGCTGGCGTCGGCGTGGATTCCGTACGTTGCACCGATCAAGGACGCAGGCATCGCCGGTCAGTTCAAGTTCCTCACCCGCCGTGGCCCGTGGGCGATTTTGGCCGCCGTGTTCACCGGCAATGCCGGTGTGTTCTGCTGGTGGAGCTACGTCTCCCCTTGGCTGCAGAAAACCGGCGGATGGTCGTCTTCCCTGGTGCCGATGCTGATGATGCTTGCCGGCTTTGGTATGGTCATCGGCGGTCTGCTTGGAGGTCGTCTGACCGACCATTGGAGGCATGCCGGCGCGGCCGCAATAGGTCAGTCCATCTCCTGCCTCGGCTTGTTGCTGGTGCTTATCACTCCGGGTAATCAGCCGATGACCGCTGTACTGACGTTCTGGATCGCCATCGGATTGTTCTTTACTTCCGCTCCACAGCAATTGCTGATGACCGAAGCCGGCCAGGGCGGCGGCGAGCTGATCGCCGGCGCGGCTGTACAGGTGGCGTTTAACTTCGGCAATGCCATCGGCTCGATTGTCGGCGGCGCGATGCTCACCACCTTCTCGATGAACTATCGCTATACCGGCCTGGGCGGTATGCCGCTGGCTCTGCTTGCCGTAGGGCTGCTGGCCTTCTACTCGTGGCGCTGCGAAACCGATACCGACGCCATTCACCGCTTGCGCGAAACCAAGGTGGACTGAGACCAAGCTCACAGCAAACTCCCTGACGTGTTTGTTCACAGTATTAATAGACTGAAATCAGACACGATTCAGGGAGGTCTGGCGGTATGGATGAGGAAGCACTGCTCAAACAATTCGCCGCGCAATTCGCGCATGGTCCAGACGATGCCGACGACACCGATGCGGCGGCCGCAGCACAAGGTGCCGATTCCACGGCGAACCAGGTTGCGGACGATGCCGATCAATCGCCCGCAACCTTTGATACCCAACAATTCCTGAACGGACTGGACGCGATTTTCGATCGCCACACGGCCGCCACCGAAGCCGGCCCGTACTTGGAACAGGCGATGGTGGACGCGGAAAACGCCGGCGACGAGGCCGGACTGCTCACCGTGCTCAACGAAACGATGGGCTTCTATCGCTCGCAAGGTCGGCACAAGGAGAATCAGTGGATTGTGCAGCGAGCGCTGGAACTGGCCGCTCGTATGGGCTTGACCACCGGCACATCCGAGGCGTGGGCCACCACGCTAATCAATTGCGCCACCTCGATGCGCGCGGCCAAACAATACGATCAGGCCGAGGATTTGTATCATCAGGCGCAGAGTGTCTGCCGGCATTCGCTGGCGCCCACCGACCGTAGGCTCGCAGCACTGCACAACAATCTGTCGATGCTCTACAGCGAGACGAATCGGCCCGACAAGGCGGAACTGGAGTTGCGTGAAGCGCTGCGCATTATCGAAGCCTCGAGCGTGAACCCGGACGCGGATATCGACGTGTCCAGCTCGCACACGAATCTGGCGTTGACCCTGCTGACCGAACACAAGTTGGAGGACGCGCATTGGCATGCAGCCAAGGCGCTGGAAATCTATCGCACCGGCCATCTGGAACATTCCGCGCATTATGCCTCCGCACTGGCGGGCTTCGCGCAGGTGTGCTTTGCCGAGAGACGGTATGCGGATGCGGTTACTGGATACCGGCATGCGCTGGCCGTGATCGAGGAATGTTACGGCAAGGACACCGATTACTGGCGTATCACCGCCGACAATCTGCGGCAGGCCGAGGAAGCGGCGGCGCAGGCCGGGGTGACGGTTGACAATGCAAGTGTTGCCGGCGATGCAGGCGCGCTGCCCCAGTCCGGCTCGCGGCTGCCGAACAGCCCGGCACAGGGCAAGACCGGTGCGAACGCGGCATCTTCCCCATCCACCGTTTCGGTGTCGACCGGTTCTGCGGGCGCGGCCGAGGCCGTTTCCGCATGCCCGGTGTCCGGACTGAAGCTGGCCCGCGCGTTCTGGACGCAGATGGGCAAGCCGATGATTGCGGCGAAGTATCCGCAGTATGCCGGGCGTATCGCCGCCGGTCTGGTGGGTCATGGCTCGGAATGCTACGGATTCGATGATGCGTATTCGCAGGACCACGATTTCGGCCCGCGCTTCTGCCTGTGGCTTACGGATGAGGATTACGCGGCGATCGGCGAGCAACTTGAGGTCGATTACGAGGCACTGCCGCGCAAGTTCAGCGTGGATGCGCAAGGCCGCGTGACGTTCGAGGCGCATGCCAGGTCCGATGCTTCCGGAGCATTCCCCGCCGCAGGTGCAGGCTCCACCGTCATACCCGATGCGGCAAACGCACCCACCCCCGGCACCGCTACGCACGATACCGCCACTGCCGAGTCAGGCGCGGCGTCCTCTGATGTGGCGGAAGCGATGACGACTCCGATTGATGCACCGCTCTCCCCCGTCACGCCGCGCGCACAGGGCGCGAATCGCCGTGACGGCGTGTTCCGCATCGGTGACTTCTTTGAGTCGATCACCGGGTATCACACTGCGCCGGCGCAGACCGCGCCGCATGAGTGGCTAATGCTTCAGGAATCGACCTTGGCCGCCGCCACCAATGGCGAGGTGTTCGCCGATCCCACCGGTCTGTTTTCCAAGACGCGCCAAGGGTTCAAGAACATGCCCGACGATGTGCGGCTCGCGCTGATCTCCAAGCGACTCGGCATGATCGCCCAGGCCGGTCAATATAATCTGCCGCGTTCGTTGAAGCGCGGCGACGGCGCGGCCGCATGGCTGTCCATCCACGAGTTCGTGCAGGCCACCGCCTCGTTGGTGTTCCTGGTTAACGTGCCGATGGTGGTGGGCTATATGCCGTATTACAAGTGGCAGTTCGCAGCATTGCGCAAGCTGTCTGGCTCGATGTTCGCGCTGTTGCCGAACGTGGGCGAACAGTTGGAAACCGTGATGCGATTGAGTTCGGCAGCCTGCTATGGCGGGGCCGGATTTGGCGAAGGCGGCAAGGGCGCGGCTCCAGCAATCGAGAAAATCAACGATATTGTGGAGCAGATTGCGGTGGATATCGTCAAGGAACTCAAACGCGAACACCTGACCACGTCCGGCGAGACCTTCCTCGAATGGCAGCGCCCGTATGTCGAGGACCACATCGCCTCTGATGATCCGGTGCTTAAAAGTTTGTAGATTCAAGCTCCCTCTGCCACGGCTTCGCCGTGCCACCTCCCTCATCAGAGGGAGGTATCAGTGAAAGGAACGTCGATGACCAACGAACTGACTGATGATGAACTGCGCGAGGCTATTGTGCGTCATGAATGGGATCAGTTCCAGCGCACCAACAATGAGGGTGGACGCGCGGCATGCCAAGGCAACTGGCCGGTGTTCCACCAGATGCGGTTGGCCCAGTTCCTCACATGGGAGCGGCCATTACTCACCAGCTATGCCGCTGATCTTGACGCGGCCGACCACGTGGGCCGCAACCTCGTGACCGAAAAATACGGCCGCATGATGGCCTCCACCGCACCGGAAAATTTCACGAAGAACATAGAGCCGTATATTCCGCGTCTCTCTGAAGAGCGCGCGGCCCGTCAGGAACAGGTCATCGCCCAGCAGGTCGCCTGGGCCAAGGATTTCCGCGAGCGCTACCCCAAGCTCGGCGAGGCGATGCGCGCACTCACCACCACCGAAGACACACCATCTGCCACCTCATTCGAAACCTATCTGCGCGGCGAGCTTGGTACGTATTCCGACCAGACCTTCGAACGTTACGAAGCGATGATTGGCGAGCGCGCCGCAGCCAGCCCGCAACGCAATATCACTGAGGAAACCTTGTTGCACACAGTCCAGCTCGGCGGTTTCGACACCTTAGAGGAGGCCGAAGCCTCCCAAGCGTAATACTCAGCCATTCACTGTGTATCGGACACCCCGACTGATGTACGTCGGCCGGCCATACCCAGGCCAACGCAATCTGCCGATCGCCCCACACCCAGACCACCAACGCAGCCTGCCCGCCAGGCCCCATTTACCAGCGCACATCGGCAGAATTACAGCGAGAATAGGCCCCAAAATGCCAGTGTCATCAATGTGGCGAGAGTGCCGAGCGCTACCATCACGCATATGACGCGCCGCACACCGACGATATCGGCGCGGCAATACCAGACACGTTCCATTTCCCAAGCAAACAGCACCACCAACAGCATGGTCGCTATTCGCAGCACCACCCATCCGACGGCAAACAGCCGCGGTTGAGGCATAACCAATACAGCCGATACGCCTACGGCGCTCATATAGCCGTACAACAGCCCAGTAATCACCATCACCGCTGTGCCGATACCGGCAGATAAGCCGGCAATGCCGTGCAACATGCGCCGCTGGGCGGCCCCCAGCTCACTCGGCGTCGCATGCACGGCCCGCACAGTCGCCACACTACGTCGCCCGGCCAGCAACGTCTGTAGCCAAGAAAACACAGTCAAGCCAATACCTAATATCGCCGCCATCACGATCAGCACGGGCCCTGCCACCATCAGACCGGCCAGCACGCCGAGCGAGCCGACGATACCGGATCTGGTACGTTGCGGCGCGGCGAAGCGCTGGTGAGGTGTCGCACCGGCGACTTGGGGCGTTGCCCATCCATCGGCTTTGGTTCCGGCAGTCACACCGTTCACCCAATTTTCCAGCGCTTGCGTATAGCCTTCGGCCAATGGCAGGTTCGGGGTGAATAAGCCCTCACCAGCCCGCATCTGATGGTTGCCGGCGAAATAGCGTACGGTGACGTTCTCGTTGCCGGACTTGTTGGCCGTGGCGATGATCCGCTGCGCCCCCTGTTCGATGGGCATGGCCGTATCGTAGGTGCCGTAGTTCACCAGCACCGGCATGGTGAGGGATTTCAGATACCGGTCGGCATCAAAGTCGGCATAGGCCAGATCGAATGGCGCGTAGTCCAGCGACATCAATTTGGCCATGTCTTTGACCACGGGCTTGGGCGCGCCGGCCTCATGCGTATAGGCGCTGACAGCCATGGCCATTTGCTCACGTCCATTGAACACCGGTGCGGATGTAAGTATGGCAAAGGCAATGTCTTGCCGTTTCGAGGTTAGAATCGTGGCGATCCAGGTGCCTTCGGATTCGGCGTAGATGCCGGTTTTGGCGGGGTCCACGCCGCTTATGCCACGCAGCACGTCGAGCGAACGCCCGTATTCGCGAGCAAAACGCGGGTAGTCGCGATGCAGCACGGTGTAGTTGTCGTTGCGCTTGGCCGGCACCAAGGTCACGATGCCGGCAGAGGCCATGGCGTTGGCGATATCGCCGAAATCCTCGGCACCGCTGGTACCGGACCCGTGAATGAACAGACAAGCCGGGCGTGGCCCGGGAGCGTCGACCGGTTCACGTAGTACGGCGGGTAGCGTGACGCCGTCGCCGGTCTTGATGGATAGTCGGGTTTCACGCGTACGATATCGCCCCTCGTGGGGAATGTTCGCATGGGCAGGGGTGATGGTGGTGTCGGCAGAAGCGATAGCGATGTGCTTGGTGTAGGGCCGTGTGTTCCATTGCGGCATCATCGCCCAGCCAAGTGTGGCGAATACCAGCGTCATCGCCATCGCGGTGGCGATGACGCTCGCTACCCGCCGCACCGAAATCCGCTTCATAGTTACTATGCCTCCCCCCCATCAGCATAGAACGGTCGGCTCTTATCGGTCGGCTCCCGTCATAATGTGCTTCTACTGGGACCGTAATGCAATGGTTTGTAACGCTATTTTCTCTTCTTGACGGCACCGACTATGGCCCATACAACGGCCACTATTACCAGAATCAGTCCCACTACGGCGCAAATAATAGCCGTCAGCAATTGCGGATTCGGCGAGAACAACGAAATCATCCGATCCGGAGATATGTACCCGAAAACCAGCGCGATCACGCCGATAATCACGCCTAATAGTCCGAATACCACAGTAGGCGCGCTGGTGCTCTGTTTCTGGATGTTCTTGGCACTCTTGACATCCTTAGCATTCTGGACGTTCTTGGCGCTCTGGACGTTCTTGGCGCTCCCCCCAGGCTGGCATGGTTTGCCGGCGGTCTGAGACTGCCCATAGGGAGGTCGTGCTGAAGATGCTGCGTACATCGGCACATCATCGGCAGATGGAATCGGCCCACCATCTCCCTCCACGGCATCGGCAACTGTTTCCAGGGCAATCCGATCTGTGGTTGGTTCGATGGGCGATGGAGAGGCAGCTGTTGCCTGCGTATCCACATCCGAGACCGACGCATCCGCATGATTGTCGGGGACGGGCAGCACAGCCGTTTCGTCATCATCCGCTGCGGATGGCAGCACCGTGGTATCGGTTCGGTCATCGACGGTCACCATGGTTGTGGTCGCGGTGGTCGCGTCGGTTTCGGAAGGTATGGCCGTGGTCGGTGTCGCTTCCTCGATGGAGGCGAATTCCTTGGTTTCATCAGTCATGATTCCATCTCCTAGTTGCAACGGCTTGATCATTCCGATTGTTCGGTTGTGTTCTTGCTTGTACTGTTGCCGTCGTATATATCGGCAAGCGGCTGGAACGTAGAGCCTTCCCAATCGGAGGCGTACACCACGTTGACACGTGCTTCCACCACATAGGGAATATTGATTTTTAATTCTGGGCCGTTGTCCGGCATGGCGGATTCCTTATACAACCATTCGTGATCAGGCCCATTGGTGGCACTTTCAGCTTCGAAGAAAACAAAGCTTGGACCCATGTAGTTGTTGTATACCATCTCGTATTTGCCGCCAACGTCACTCGAAGTGGAGTAGTAGGAGTCGGCGGTGCCGAAGGCGTAAGTGCAGGAATCCGGCAGAACGATATGCACTTGCGCCTGTGTTGCGGCTATGGTGATGGTACCGACCGGGCAATTACTGATGGAAGTTTTGCCATCCAGCATCTTCACCGTGTGCGGTCCATGTGTCTTGTCCCAATCGGACCAATCAATGATTGCCTGATCGGTGTTGTAGTTTTCACCGCTGAACGCCACACCTTGCTGCAATGTTTCAAACGTGGCATCGCTGGCATCGGCAACGAAGATGCCATCCTTTTGCACATCGTTCATGCCGTCGCTGTTTCTCGCACTGACAGATTGGCTCAGTGAAACAACAGTATTGATGCCGCTGGCACCAAGATCACGGTAGTACACGCCATACGTGCCTGAAATGATGGTCATGCAGAGCGCGCATCCACCGGCAACCAGTCCGAGAGGAATCAGACCACCGGTACGCCGTCCTCTGAATCCGAGAATGATGACCACCAGCCCCATCACTATGCATACTGCGGCAATCCAGATGGTGCCCAGACGCATAATGCCGATAATGCCCATGTCGTTTACCCAAATCAGTCCCATCAGACCGGCAAAGGAGAGGAAGGTAAGGCCCAGTATGCTCAAGACCACGATTGGGCCCGCCGGCTTGCGGCGCTTGGACTCGGTGGGGGCATAGGCCGTCGCATTCATACGGTCGGGGGCAAACGGCCCGTTGGGTACTGTGCCGGGCATCGCGCCGGGCACAGTACCCGGCATCACGCTGGGCATCGACTGATAGACAGGCTGTGAAACAGGCTGTGAAACACTAGGCGCGGTTTGTGAAACAGGTTGTGAAACAGGTTGTGGAAAAGGTTGCGGAGCTGAATACAAAGGAGATTGAGGTACTGGTTGCGCGGCTGGATATGAGACAGGCTGTGGAGCTGGATATGACACAGGCTGTGAAACCGGTCGCGGCGCAGATGCCCCGAATCCGTACCCTTCCTGCTGGCGAATGCCGCTTTTGGCCAACAGCCATAGCGCTAAGGCGGCGAGCGCAATACAACCCCACCCCGCACCTGGAATCACGATTGCCACGGCGAGGAACAGGAAGCATCCCAGACAATTCCAGTCCCATTGGCCGGCAATGAGGTCCTCGGCCAAGATGTGCCCATCGCGTACATCCGGCATCAGAAACCAGCCGAGTGCGTACAGAGCTGCGCCAAAACCGAAGAACAATGTACATACAATCACCAACGCACGTACTAATGTGGGGCCCCAGCCAAGCCGTAAAGCGATGCCGCTGCATACGCCGCCGATCCACCGGTCGTCGCCGCGAACCAGTCCACTGGATCGCACCCAAGTGAAGAAGCGTCGCGATGTCTTGTTTTTTTGCGGACCAGGCTGCGGCTGTGGCTGATATGGATTCGCGTTTGGATTGCTCATGATTCCATTACACCGCCCGACCACTGCCACAACGCTCGGGGAACACCCTGATTGTTCCCTGAACACCGGGTAAAACCCCGGCCGCAACGCCCTGAGCGCGGCACAATAGGAGTATGACGTCATCTCCCGAACCATTGCTGCCCGCGCGCATGCCGTTGATGCGCCCCCGGCAGGGCCGTTGGCTCACCGGCGTGTGCAAGGGCATCGCCCTGCACTTGGGCATCGGCGTGGCATGGGTTCGGATTGCGTTCATCGCACTGACCGTCCTCTACGGCGCAGGCATCATCGCTTATGTATTCCTGTGGGTGTTCATGCCTGCCGGAGACCCGGTGGCGGCTGCGGCTCGCACAGTGCCCGTTAATCAGGCGCCGCTTGCGCGAGGCAATCAGCCACTTGCCGCTCATGACGACGAATCGGCTGCCGCACCGGAATCATTGTCCGAGGCCATCCAACGTGCTCCGAAACCGGCCGTCGTGGCATTGGCCGGTTTCGCGTTGATGGCCACTGGACTGTTGCTCACCAGCACCGGTGCGGATGTCCAGATTGTGTTTCCGCTGCTGGTAGGGTTGGGCGGCATCGCACTGGCATGGATGAATCTTAGTCCGCGAGGCACGCAGCTGTTGTCTATGTTGGGCGGCATCGCACTGATTTTCATGGGATGGGCATTGTATGTGCATAATGTCAGCATTCCTGGGTGGGGCACCTCTCCTCGACGCATTGTTGCCAGCGGATTCGTGATGATCGTCGGTATCGTGGTGGCGGTGATGCCGTGGGCGAACGCGATGCTGCAACGACTCACCCACGAGCAGGCATTGAAGGAGCGCGAAGAGGAGCGCGCGGACATGACCGCCCATCTGCATGATGGCGTGCTGCAAACGTTGGCGCTGATTCAGCTGAACTCCGAGGAACCGACCACCGTATTCGCCCTGGCGCGTAGCCAAGAGCGCGAGCTGCGCGAATGGCTGTATCAGGAACGTTCCACATCGGATCGTTCGGTGGGAGCCGGATTGAAGCAGATCGCCGCCGAGGTGGAGGACGAGCACGGCAAGCCGATTGAGGTGGTCACCGTGGGCGACGCGCGGCCGAGCGCCCAGACCGATGCGCTGCTGGACGCCACCCGTCAGGCGTTGGTCAATGCGGTCACGCATGGCGGCGAGCCGGTGTCTTTGTATTGCGAGGCCAGCGACACGATGGTTGAAGTGTTCGTGCGCGACCATGGCGAAGGCTTCGATATGGACGCCATTCCGCCCGACCGGCTGGGCATCCGCGAATCGATTATCGGCCGCATCAAACGGCGCGGCGGTACAGTGGAGATAGTGTCCAGGGCCGGCTGGGGCACCGAGGTCAGAATGCATATGCCGATCGCGCTGAAAGCGGCGCAGGGAGAACATCGATGAGCGAGAACGAGACAGCCAAGATTCGTGTGGCCATGGTCGATGACCATGAGATGTTCCGTGCGGGCGTAATCGCCACGTTGCGCGATTCCTTCGATATCGTCGGCCAAGCGGCGGACGTGCCCGGTTCGGTGGCGATGATCGCACAGACCAAGCCGCAGGTGGTGTTGCTGGATGTGCATGTGCCCGGCGGCGAGGGTGGCGGCGGTGCCGAGATCCTCGCCAAATCGCGGCCCTACTCCCCCACTACCGTGTTTCTGGCATTGTCGGTTTCGGATGCGCCGCAGGATGTGGGGTCGGTGATTCGCGCCGGCGCCCAGGGCTATGTAACCAAGACGATTACCGGCGCTGATTTGATTTCATCCATCAAGCAGGTGCATGAGGGCTATGCCGTGTTCTCGCCAAAACTGGCCGGTTTTGTACTTTCGACCTTCCAGGGTGTGCCGGCGGCGGGGTCTGATGGCGGCGCTGATGGTGCGGCACGGGCTCATGATGAGGAGCTGGACCGGCTGTCCGCCCGCGAGCAGGAGGTCATGCGGCTGATCGCGCGTGGTTACACGTATAAAGAGGTGGCGGCCGAACTGTTCATTTCGATCAAGACGGTCGAAACGCACGTGAGCTCGGTGTTGCGAAAGCTTCAGCTTTCGAATCGCACCGAGCTCACCCGCTGGGCCGCCGATAGGCGCATTGTGTGATAAACGACAGATGAGCTCCCTCATCAGAGGGAGCTCATCTGCTCATATCACTCCGCGTCGCGGAAACCGTTGGGGTTCTTGGTCTGCCAGTTGAGGGAGGAGGCGGCCATGTCGTCGATGGTCAGCTCGGCCTTCCAGCCAAGCTCCTTCTCCGCCTTGGAAGCGTCGGCGTAGCAGGCGGCGATGTCACCGGGGCGACGCGGCTTGATCGCGTACGGAATCGGATGACCGGCGGCCTTCTCGTAAGCCTTGATAACCTCAAGCACGGAGTAGCCGTGGCCAGTACCCAGGTTGTAGACGAACACGCCTTCCTTGTCGATGTGGTCAATGACGGCCACGTGGCCCTTGGCCAGGTCGACCACGTGGATGTAGTCACGCACACCAGTGCCGTCGGGCGTGTCGTAGTCGTCGCCGTAGACCTGGACTTCCTTGAGCTCGCCGACCGCGACCTTGGCCACGTACGGGGTGAGGTTCGCCGGGATACCCTTCGGGTCTTCGCCCAGCAGGCCGGACTCGTGCGCGCCGACCGGGTTGAAGTAGCGCAGCAGCACGATGGTCCAGGACGGATCGGCCACATGCACGTCGCGCAGAATCTGCTCCTGGAACAGCTTGGAGGTGCCGTACGGGTTGGTGGTGCCGCCGGTCGGCGTCTCCTCGGTGATCGGCAGTTCCTTCGGCGTGCCGTACACGGTGGCGGAGGATGAGAAGATGATCTTCTTGACGTTGTGCTTCTTCATCACCTTGAGCAGCACAAGCGTGGAGTACAGGTTGTTGTCGTAGTATTCGATCGGCTTGGCCACGGACTCGCCCACGGCCTTGAGACCGGCGAAGTGGATGACCCAGTCGATGTTGTTTTCAGCGAAGACGCGTTCCATGAGCGCCTCATCGCGCACGTCGCCGTCATAACGCTTGACCGGCTTGCCGGTGATTTGCTCGACGCGCTCAAGCGCCACGGGCGACGAGTTGCCGTAGTTATCTACGGAAATAACGTCGTAGCCCTTGTTGAGCAGTTCGATGTCGGTGTGGGTGGCGATGAATCCAGCACCGCCCGTAACCAGAACAGTAGTCATATTCCCTCCTTTGGAAGGACTTGCCTTCGGTTTTTCCTTCAGTATTGAGCTTACTTCACTTGACCTGTTTCACCTAGCGGCAAAACCAAGGCTTTCGAGGAATGTTTGCGTGGTGGCTTTCTGCTTGAAGACGGCCGTGTTGCCGAGGATGCGGTAGCAGACGCTGCCGAGCTCGTCGTGTACGGCTTGGCGGATGGCCTCGCGGTCGTGGTTTCCGGCCAACGTTTCAGCGAGTTCGCCCCATTCGAGACTGAATTCGCTGACTTCATCGGGCAAATCGCGGCCTTCGGCGAGCGCCTCTTCGACAATGCCGAGCTGGTCGACGAGCCGTCCGGGCAGAATGAACAAGCCTTGGGCCTCGATCAGTCCGATCGGCTCCTGCTTGACCGGCCAGTATTCGGGGTGTGCATGGAAAATACCTTCCGGGTACTCGTCGCTGATCGCATTGTTGCGGAAGATGAGACTCATCTCATAGCCGCGTTCGGTGATGATCGCGCTGGGCGAGAGGGCGGATTGGCGGTTGCCATCCGCGTCATGGCTGGCGATGCCGTTCGCCGCGTCGTCATAACCGACCCATGCCTCGCGGATGATGTCGGATACGTCGATGATGCTCTGGCGACTCTTCGACACCACGCGCACGGCGGTGCCGGGCCAGTCAAGGATTTCAACCACGGCGTCCGGATAGTCGGCAAGTGTGAAGGCGGCCCAAGTGGCGGCCTTGTGCATCGGCAGCAGTTCGCCGCCGCCCTGGTAATGGTCATGGGCGAGCACCGAGCCGCCGATGCGAGGCAGCGCGGCGTTGCATCCGAGGAAGTATCCGGGGAAACGGTCCACGAAGTCGAGCAGATGGCCGAAGGTGTCGCGGTCCACATGCATCGGCGTGTGGTCGGTGTTCACGCAGATGCCGTGCTGGTCGAAGTAGCCGTAGGGCGAGAACTGCCAGAACCATGACTCGCCGCCGAGCGTGACCGGCAAGGTGCGCAGCGTGCGCTTGTCACGTCCGGCGAAGCCCTCGTTCTCATGGCAGATCGTGCACTTCGGGTAGCCGCCGGCCACGGCGTTGCCGGCCGCCGCCTTCTTCATGTTCTTGAATTCGGGTTTGGCGAGGTTGATGGTCACCGTCAGCCCGTGCGAGTCGAAGCGCGGGTTCCGGTCGAGCTGGGCACGCTTGACATAATTGTTGGCCACACAGTAGTCGTAGAACCATTGCATGGCGGCCATGCCGCCATCCCGGTGCTCGACGAGCAGGAATCGGTCGTCGAGATCAGCGGGGTTGGCGGAGAGGATGCCCATGATGGTGTCGGCGTAGGCCGGGCCTTCCTCCGGCTTGAAAAGGCCGGCGGTTGTGGCGGCGGCGCGGAAGGCGGCGAGCAGGGGGTCGGGGGTCTTTTCGCCATAGGGGGCCTGGCTTCGGCTGCCAACAATGTCTTGGACTACGTCTGACACTGACGCCGCCGACGTTGTGGTTTTGGGTCCGGGGTAGGAATCTAGGCGGAAGAGGGCGAAGATTTGGTTGCGGGTCCAGTCTGCGTTGCGTGGGTCAAGGTCAAGATGGGCCAAGGCATAATCGATCAGGGCGTCGATGCTGGCGTATACCTCGGTCAGCTGATCGTTCATTGCTCTGCCTCCATCATGCTGGTTCGGGTATGGTTCGGCTGACGGCTCACCTGGCAGCCTCCATGATGTCGGCTACGATGGCGCGGGTTTCGCTGGCCTTCTGCTCCATCTCCTGCACGAGTTTGATCTGGGTGCGGGTGCGCACCAGATTATGCTCGGGGTACTTGGTGGCAAAGTAGATATCGCCTTCCAAGTAGTCGGCGAGAAAGCGCATGCCGCATTCCATGGTGAGCAGGTTGCCGCTGAACGGCAGCAGTTCGGCCTCGCGCGCGGTGATGCTGCCGCGTAGTTCGCCCACGAAGCCTTCCGTGTAGGCGCGGAACAGCTCGGTGCTGAAATGCACCTTGCTGAGGTCCTTTTCGTCTTCCAGAGCAGTGGACGCACCAAAGCGTATGGAATCGCCGAAGTCGAACAGCATGGAGCCGGGCATGATGGTGTCGAGATCGATGATCGCACGCGCCTTGCCGGTGGTGGCGTCCATGAGGATGTTGTTGAGCTTGGTGTCATTGTGGGTCACGCGCAGCGGAATCGAACCGTCCCTGAGCCCATCCATCACGACGGCATACTGGTCGGCGTGACTCAGATAGAAGTCGATTTCCGGCTGGCATGCGGCGGCGCGGCCGAGCTTGTCCGCGGCGAGGGCGGCCTTGAAGTCCTCGAAACGATGCGGGGTGTCGTGGAAGTGGGCGATGGTTTCGGTCAGCTGGCTGGCGTCGAATTCGGACAGGAAGTTCTGGAAGTCGCCGAATGCGCTGCCGGCTTCGCGGAACACGTCCGGGTTCGGCACGAGGTTGTAGGACACGGTGTGTTCGATGAACTTGTAGACGCGCCATGCGCCGCCATCGATCTCGGCCCAGGTGGCGCCTGAGGTGGTGGGCACAATGTCCAGCGTCTCTTTGCCCTGAGCCTTGAGAGTGGAGGTGACCAGTTCGACATTGCGCATCAGATTCACCGTATCGGGGAAGATGCTGGTGTTCATCTGCTGGAGGATGTAGCGGGGGCCGTCCGTGGTCACCAGATAGGTGGTGTTGATGTGGCCGTCTCCGTAAGGTTCGATACCGGTCACGGCACCTTCCAGCGCAAAATGCGAGGCGATGCCGAATAAAACTTCATTGCTTTCAGTCATGATGGGTCCGTTCTCCAAAACGTGGGATCAGGCTTCACGCCAGGCGATACCGCTGTCAGGCAGGTCGAAGTCCTCGGTGGTGCCGTCGGCCAAAGTCACCGTGGTCTTCTGCGGCTGATCGGTGTTGTTGATTACGCAATACAGCCCTTGCTCGGGGAAGTGTGCCACTTCGCATTCCGGATTGGACGAGCTCCAGGCCGCATACTTGTCTTCGTTGTGGGAAGCGTAGAACAGCACGCGTTCCAGCAGTCGGGCGTTGGCCGCCGAATAGGGCAGGCCGGAGATGTACACGCCGCGGCCCTTGCCATAATCGTTGGTCGCGAGCTGTACCTGGCCGCCGTCCGCGCGCAGCAGGGTCACGTTTTCATTGACCGGATACGTGTTGAGCACGGGTTCGCCGAAATCGATGCCGCCCAACGGCTTGATGGACTGGCCGCCGCCGCAGCCGCTCAGCGGGATGCGGTAGCCGGCCTGCTCCCAAGCCTCGCGGGCCGCCGGGTCGACCGGCACATCGGCGGTGATGAAGTGGTCCGGCACCACCGGCGGGAAATACTTGTCCACCGAAAGGGTCTGATAGCGCTCCTCGTCCACGCCAATCACGTCGGCCAGCTGGAAGAACCGGCCCGTTTGGAAGCGCGGTGCCGAGCTCGGCTCGCCCACGCCCACGAACGCGCCGCCGCCACGCACCCAGGCGCGCACGGTTTCCACGAGCTTCGGGTTGGTCCACACATCGCCGCCGGTGAATGCGGTGTCGACCGGGCCGCCGTTGATGATTACGTCGATATCGCTATCGATGCCATGCGCGAGTACGTCGTCGAAGCTGATGAACCGCACGTTCACGCGCATGCCGGACAGGGATTCCAGAATGCCGTAGTAGGAGTAGGTCTGCTTGTTGGGCAGGGCGTGTGCCACGGTGAACGCCATCCAGGAGCGCATCTTGCCCCAGGAATTCAGAATCGCCACGTTGAGCTCACCTTCGGCGGCCACCCCACCGGTGCGGTCGTGGATGTCGCGGAATTCGTTGGCGATATGGGTCACCGTGTCCACGAACTTCGGGAACTTGGCGGCCAGGGAGAGGTAGCCGCCGTAGCCCATGCGGCTGATCGGCGAGCGCAGGATCGCGCGGCGGGCCTTGCGCCAGTTGTCGAGGCCTTCGATGCTCGGATCGTTGCCCTCGTAGAACGTGTCGGGGAAGAAGTACGGCAGGAAGCGGCCTTCGGTGTACTTGACGCCCGGAATATCGGCGATCATGCGGGTGGTGGTGCCGTCGCCGATGGAACCGACCACGGCGTCCAGGCCGAGTTCGTCGAATCCGTCCTTGTACGGTTCGGTGCCGATCCACTGGTCGCCGAGGAACATCATCGCCTCTTTGCCGGCGGCGTGGGACATGTCGGCGAGCTGCTTGACGTTTTCGCGCACGAAGCCGGAGAGGAAGTCGATCCAGTCGCGCTGGGCTTTTCTGGGCACGCGCCATGCGGAGTTGTAGGCACCGCCGTCCACGAAGTCCTCCGGGCGCAGGCGGTAGCCATACTTGGCTTCGAAATCATCCAGCGCACGCGGGCTTACGGTGCAGGCGCAACCAAACCAGTCGACGACCTTTTCGCGGCGCTTTTCATCGAACAGGAGCGTGAACTGGTAGAAGAACGTGGTGAATCGCACCACATCGGTCTGCGGGCTGTCCTTAAGCCACTGCTCGAACGTGTCGAACACGAACTTGCGGGTGGCCGGATGGTAGATGTCGAACGGGATCTCGTGTTCCTTGTCGCCCCAGTCGTTGGTCAGATGGTTGTACATCTCGACCGGGTCCCAGATGATGTAGGCCAGGAAACTCACCGTGTACTCATGCCATGCGGCAACGCCGCTCACATGCACGGTGTCCTCGTCCGCGTCAAGCGTCCAGTTCGCCGAATCAACGACCTCGCCGGTGGTGCGGTCTACAACCTCCCAATACTTGTGAGGGTCGGCATCACGATTCGGCTTCAGCTGCTCAGCGAAGAAGCTTTCCATCAGCGGAATATCAACCGTATCCGATTCGGCGAGAATGCGATCGGTCAGCAGATACACCTGTGGCGTCTCATCCATATGCAGCGTAATCCACTCGTTATGCGCGCGAGTCGGGAAATACGCATTGTAAATCTTCTTGCCCAAGGCAAGCACAGCCTCATCCAGATGCGTGCCATCGGAGTTACGAATGGCGTCTGCTCCCCACAGTTCGGCAAGCTCCTTGGTCTTCTCCGCAAAATTCTCCTCGCTAGGCAAGGTGAAGCGGCCGGTGCTAGTCATAGTCTCTCCTTTGAGGACATTGATTATTTTTTTGGATAATTAAATTGTAAACAATATATGCATATAAAACAAGAATCCGACACAACCGTCGGGCGTCCAGGATCCTGACTGTATAAATCCTTGAGAGTAGCCCCACGGCAACGCCGGAAGAGCGAATTGAACATCACCGGAGCTTCCCGGTCAGTTTCACCGACAATCTCATGACAAGAATCAGGAAGGCTCTGGATCGGTATGGTTGCGTGCTACTTATTGTTGAGAAGCCGTCCGGCGCCGGAAGGAGTAGCACGAGGCACCGGACGGCGGGAATTATTGGTCTTAGGCTGTCCGCTTAACGCGTCGCCTTCGGCCCCTGCAATTAAGGACTCGCCTACGGCGAGACTCAATGCTGCCTTCGCTCGGCTACCGCCTCGCTCGGGCCGACGCTACAGACAGCCCACCGGGCTGTCCGCTTAACGCGTCAGCCCTTGACCGCACCAGCGGCGAGGCCGGCCTGCCAGTAGCGCTGGAGACCGAGGAAGAGCACGATCACAGGCAGCACACCGAGCAGAGCACCCATCATCAGAGCGCCACGATCAGTGAAGGTAGCCAGAGAGACCATGCCGTACAGACCCAAGGTCACCGGCTTCAAGGTGTCGGAAGAGACCATCATCAACGGCAGCAGGAAGTTGTTCCAAGTGGCCACGAACAGGAACAGGAAGATCGTGACCATTGCCGGAGCCAGAATCCTCAACACAATGGTGAAGAAGATGCGAGCTTCGCTTGCACCATCGATACGCGCCGCCTCAAGCAGCTCGTTCGGCACTGAGGTCTGCGCGTATACGCGGCCCAGGAAGAAGCCGAACGGAGAGACGCAGCACGGGATGATGATGGAGAGCATCGTGTTGGTCAGGTGCATGGCATGGAAGATGGAGTACTGCGGAATGGTCAGCAGAGCGGCCGGCATCAGCATGCAGCCCATAATCACGCCAATGGCAAGGTTCTTACCCTTGAAGTTGAACTTTGCGGTAGCGTATCCCGCCATCACAGCCACGAGCGTACCCACCAGAGCGGAAACACCCGAGTAGATCAGGGAGTTCAGCACCCAGCGCCAGAACTGGCCACGGGTCCAACCAATCAGCGTGCCATAGTTCTTGGCGATGGCGGCAGGCAAATCGCTCAGACCCACGGCGAACCACAGACCGTTGCTGCCGGTCATCTGGCTCGGCGTCTTGGTCGAGGCGATGATGGCCCAGTAAATCGGGAACAGAAAGTAGATCAGCGCGAAGACCAGAACAACGATGGTGATGGTCTTGACCAGCGCGGAAGGCTGCATGGAACGAGGCAGGTCGTTGGCATGCTTGTCGCGAATCCTGTCAGCCTTCTTACGAGCGCGTGCGACCGCGCGGGATTCCTTATCAGTAGCTTCTACGGTGCTCATTCTGCGTTCACCTTCCTTTCAACGAGCGTGTAGACCACGGCGAGTACGCCAGCGATCAGTGCCATAACGATGGCCACAGCGGATGCAGGTCCGTCACCACCCGGGGTCAGCGTGCCCTGCGAGGTATTGAGGGCCATCATCATTGGCGTGTACGACTTGGAAATGCTCGGATCGGAAATCGACATCACCTGCGGCTCGTTGAACAGCTGGATGGTGCCGACGATGGAGAGCAGCATGGCAAGCAGGGCGGCTGCACGCACGTTCGGCAGCTTGATCTTCATGGCGATCTGGAAGCCACTGGCGCCATCGATGCGTGCGGCCTCGTACAGATCGTGCGGAATGGCCTGCAGTGCGGCGAGGAAGATCAGCATGTTGTAGCCGGTGAAGGTCCAGGTCGTGATGTTGGCCATAGAGCCGAGGACCACATTGTCGCCGAAGAAGTTCACCTTGATGCCGATGGCGGCAAGTCCCTTAACGATAGGGGAAATCTGGCCGTTGTAGAGGTACACCCAGATGATGGATGCGACCACGCCCGGAATGGCGTACGGCAGGAAGTAGCTCAGACGGAATGCGGTGATGTGCTTGACGATATAGGAATCGATGAGCATTGCCAGAGCAAGTGCCGCGATGATCATGACCGGCACCTGAATCACGGTGTAGAGCACTACCCTGCCCACGCCAGCCCAGAAGTTGCCGGAAGTAATAACGTATTGGAAGTTCTGAAGTCCGACGAACTTATCGACCAGTTCCCCGCCGCCGTATGCGCCACCGCCCGTGGTGACCTGGCGGAAGAAGCTGGAATAAATAGCCCAAATGATGGGAAGAATAAATACCAGAGCGAACAGGATGCCAAACGGTGCCATGAAGGCCCAGCCGGTACGATTCTCACGCTTCACAGCATCAGAAGCCTTTGGCTTATCGGCACGCCTGGCGACCCCCGTCTTCGCCGTTTTTGTTGTTGCAGTCATAGGGAAACCTGTCTTTCAAAAGAACAGTGAGAAATAGAAAGTACGTAATGCAGTTCGAATCGATGCAGTCAGATCAAACACAATTAATGACGAACCGAACTCGAGTAAAAGGAAAGGCCGGAGTGTTGAGCTCCGGCCTTTCGATGTGTGGTTGAGGATATCAGCGGCTGGAAGGAACCCTAACCGTTAATGTCACTCGGAAACAGACAGGCCGAAGTTCTTCAGCGTATCCACAGAGGTGGTCTGTGCGTCGGAGAAGATGTCTGCAACCTTGCCGGAGCCATCGGTGGCCTTGGCGGCGGTTTCGTTCATCTTGGCGGCGACTGCGGAGAAGCCAGGCATGTAGGTGAAGTCACCCATGTTGTTGTTAGCGGTCTTGAATTCCTTCATGATGTCCTGACCACCGAAGAAGGTGGACCACTCGGAAGGAGTCTCAGCGTCTTCAGTGGTAGCAGCCGGCACGAGGCCCTGGGAAACCAGATCAGGAACCTGGGTGTTGAACCAATCCAGGAACTCCATTGCTTCCTTCGGGTGCTTGGAGTTCTTCAGCACGGCCACGGCGGAACCACCGTCAGGGCCGGTCTTGCCAGCGTTGCCGAACCAGTCACCGAGCTGAGCGACCTGCCATTCGCCGGAGCCGGTGCCACCGGAGGAGGTCATGAACAGCGGGGCTTCCCAAGCGGCGGCCACAGTACCGATCAACGAGCCATCCTTGATGGATGCATCGAAGGACGGATCCCAACGCGGGTTGGTGGTGGCTGCCTTGGCGTCGAGCAGCTGCTGGTAGAAGTCAGCGGTTGCCTTGGAGCCATCGGTCTCGGTGTTGACGACCCAGGAGTCGCCCTTCACCTTGTACCAACCACCGGAGGCGCCAGCCAGACCGGAGATCATGTTGCCGGCCTCATCAGGCTGGTAGGACATGATGTACTTGCCAGCGGCGGCAGCGGTCTTGGCAGCGGCGATAAACTCATCGGCGGTCTGCGGAATCTCGGTGATGCCGAGCTTCTCGAACTCAGCCTTGTTGTAGAAGTAAACCAGCGGGCCGGTGTCCTGCGGCAGGCCGTAAGCCTTGCCGCCAACCTGAACCAGGCTGTACGGGCCGGATGCGAAGTCGTTCTTGTACTGCTCGGCATACTGGGTCACATCCTGCAGCAGACCCTTGGTGAAGACCTCAGGCAGCTCGGCGTAACCGACCTGAGCCAGATCCGGAGCCTCGCCGGACTTGACGTCGGTCTCAAGCTTCTTGATCATGTCAGAGGCCTTACCATCGAACTTGGTGGCCTTGACCTGAATATCCGGATGCTGCTTATTCCACTTGGCAACGATGTCGTTGACCAGAGTCATGCCCTCGGAATCCGGCAGACGGTGCATGTAGGTGATGTTGACCACGCCACCATCATCGGTGGTCTTCGTGTCGCCGGCAGTGTCGCTGCCGCAACCGGCCAAGCCCATTCCCATTGCTGCTACCGCGGCAAAAGCAGCCACGATGCGCTTATTGCGAGATACCATATCTCTACTCCTTCGTAGTGAAATCATCATCTCAGTGTGATGACTGATTACTAATGTATGCCCTCATTCTTTTATTGTCAACTTAGCTAACAATTACCGCGCGTCCCGTTGAGGCGAGTAGCATTAAACCGGTTCGATGCTCGATTGTGCGAGTTTGTTCATTTCATTAACTCCCCTTACAAAGCAACGTACTTTTGGTCCACCGGTAGGCCTAATGAGATATTGGATAGCGGCAACAATCCAAGACGTTAGCTTGCAATCGTCCACCGCAAATTGCAAGCACTTGCCAACATTATCGGTTTTCAGGTCGCCGGCGCGATACCCGACCAGGGGGCACCGCACCTTAATGAGACGCTACACGAGCAGTCTCAGCAACTGGTAGAGCTGCCACAGGCTACGCACGTTGAAGTGCGTGCCGTCAACCGTGGCGTTCGCCTCGCCATCGCCCATATGGACGATCACGGTGCGCCCGTTCACGGTCAGACTACCGTGCATCGTGATATGATTCATCTTGCAACCTTGTTGATTAAAGGCGCAAGCCGGTAATCAACGCAAAGGCCCGATGCTGCAAACGTCGGGCCTTTTCTTATCGGCTCACGCCGATCGGCCCGTCATATCAACGGGGACACCGCATGTTACGGCATCACAAACCAATATATCAGCACCCCGGCGGCAATCAAGAAGACAGGTTCCAGAAAAAGAAAAAAGGGCCTGGGCATGTTGCCCAGGCCTCGGTTCGCGGACAGGGCGAGATTCGAACTCGCGGAGGGTTGCCCCTCAACGGTTTTCAAGACCGTCTCTTTAGGCCGCTCAGACACCTGTCCTGATGCGCGTTCACACGCGCAAGTATTCATTATACAGAAGGGAGGGATGTTGATATTCGGCAGTGCGGTCGGTCTTGGATTCGCCTGCTGGCTATCAGCGATCTCTCCCTCAGTAATCTCTCCCTCAGTCAGCTACGCTGACAGCTCCCTCATCAGAGGGAGCTAAAGCACGATGAGACTCAGGCCTCCCACTTCGTGGGCTCGATAACTTCCTTGCCGCCCATGTAGGCGCGCATGGCCTTCGGGATCTCGATGGAGCCGTCCTTCTGCTGGTGGTTCTCCATGATGGCGACCAGCCAACGGGTGGTGGCCAGCGTGCCGTTCAGGGTGGAGACCGGGCGGGTGCCGCCGTCTTCCATACGCTCGCGGATGTTCAGGCGGCGAGCCTGGTACTCGGTGCAGTTCGAGGTGGAGGTGAGCTCGCGGTAACGGCCCTGGGTCGGCACCCAAGCCTCGCAGTCGAACTTACGGGCGGCGGAGGAACCGAGGTCGCCGGCGGCGGTATCGATGATGCGGTAGGGCACCTCGACCTTGGCGAGCATCTCCTGTTCCATGGCCAGCAGGTGCTCGTGCTCCTTGTAGGAGTCCTCCTGCTTGGCGTAAACGAACATCTCCACCTTGTCGAACTGGTGGACGCGGATGATGCCGGAAGTATCCTTGCCTGCGGCACCGGCCTCGCGGCGGTAGCAGGAGGACCAACCGCAGTAGCGCAGCGGGCCGTTGCCGAGGTCGAGGATCTCGTTCTCGTGCATGCCGGCGAGCGCCACTTCGGAAGTGCCGACCAGGTACTGGTCATCGGGCTCGCGCAGACGGTAGATCTCGTCGGCGTGGGAGTTCAGGAAGCCGGTGCCGCGCATGACCTCGGGGCGCACGAGCGTCGGAGTGATGGCCAGCGTGAAGCCGTGCTCTTCGGCCTGGTCCACGGCCATGGTGAGCATGGCAATCTGCATGCGGGCCACCTGGCCACGCAGGAAATAGAAGCGGGAGCCGCCGACCTTGACGCCGCGGCGCATATCGATGCCGGCCACGCCGGTGCCGAGGGTCAGGTGGTCCTTGGGCTCGAAGCCTTCGGCCGCGAAGTCGCGAATCTGGCCAACCTTCTTGACGACCACGTAGTCATCCTCGCCGCCTTCGGGAGCTTCGGGCTCCACGATGTTGGAGAGCTTCCACATGGCGGTGGTGTATTCCTCGGCTGCGGAATCGGCCTTGGACTTGTATTCGGAGACCTTCTGGGACAGTTCCTTGGTTTCGGCGATGAGCTTGGCCTTCTCGTCCGCCGGGGCGGAGGCGACTTTCTTGCCGATTTCCTTCTGCTGGGCGCGAGCCTCTTCGAAGGCCTTCAGCGCCTCACGACGTGCGGTGTCGGAGGAGAGCACTTCGTCGACGAGTTCCACGGACTCGCCGCGCTTGCGCTGGGATTCCTTGACGATATCGGTGTGTTCACGGATGAATTGAATATCAAGCATGGGCACCAGACTAGCCGCGTAAGCAGACACCGACAATGGCCGAATGCGCGGGAGTCACGCGGAAATCACAGGGAAGCCCGGGAAAGTCCGCGGACGGGTCCACCCGGCCAATTTCGTCAGATGAGACGCGATTGAACCATAATCACGCCCCACGGGGCTGTTGCGTGCAGGAAATGTTCACGTACGGCGCACCATGGCCGCAAACGACCTCCCCACCGATAACAATAGGAGCCATGCCTCAGCCTGCCCTCACCGTGTTTCTGATCATCGCCGCAATCGCCATTGTGGTGGTGCTCATCGCCGTCATCGTCATCGCTCTGCGCGCGCAGCGCCGCCGCAAGCTGGCTCAGACGCTGGAGAAGCGCCGGGACGACGAGGTGCAGTACGCCTTCATCGTGAATCCGTCCAAACCGCAGGCCGAAGCCCGCAGGCTGCATATCCAGAGGTTCTGCGAGGCCAAGGGGCTCAATCGCATCCGCTTCTACGACACCCAGCTTGACAAGGACGGCAGGGTCTGCGCGCTTGAGGCGCTGGAGGACGGCGCCGACGTGGTGATCGCGGTCGGCGGCGACGGCACGGTGCGCACGGTGGCGAGCGCCGTCTCCGGCACCGGCCATGCGCTGGGCATCATCCCCATCGGCACCGGCAACCTGTTTGCCCGCAATATGGGCGTTCCCGTGGACGATATCGACGCCGCGCTGACCGTGGCCACCTCCCACGGCTCCCGCCTGGTGGACATGGGCCGTCTCACCCTGCTCGACCACCCGGAGGACGACCACGGCCACGCCTTCCTCATCATCGCCGGCATCGGCTTCGATGCGGCCATGATCGACGACACCAACCCCGAGCTCAAGGCGAACATCAGCTGGCTCGCCTACTTCGTGGGCGGCGTGAAGAACCTGTTCGCGCCGAAGTTCCGCGGCACGCTGACAGTCACCAGCGCCGACGGCTCGACCCACACCATCAAGAATCTCGATTTCCGCACGGTGATGGCCGGCAACTGCGGCCAGATTCCCATGTTCTCGCTGATGCCGGCGGCATCCTATGACGATGGTCTGCTGGACTTCGAAATCATCGACACCACCGGCGGCATCCTCGGCTGGGCCAACCTGTTCGGCGACGTGGTGCACCAGACGATCATCGGCAAGCCCGAACAGAACCCGCTGTCCACGAACTCGACCATCGAACAGGTTCAGGGCGTCAGTGCCGAAATCACATTGGAAAAGCCGGCCAAAGCGCAGGTGGACGGCGACATGCTACCGGAGACCAAACATATTCGTTTCTCAGTGGATCATCGCGCGCTGATCGTGCGCGTACCCGACGCCTCCGCGCTGGAAAAGACCGCACAGGCCGCTGCCTCAAACGCCACCTCGGATTTCGCCGAAATGACCGGCACGCTCGAGCCGATTCGCTGATCCGCTACGATGCGTGGCCGGTGACTCGGGCGACGTGCATTGCCAGATAGGCGGTTTCGTCGTCGCTGATATCCGTGTCGAGGCGCAGTTCGAGCAGGGAGGCGATGGTTCGCGCGCATCGTAGCGCGGCGGGATAGGACTCACGAATCACCTTCATCACCGGTGCCGGCTCATCCGTCAGTTGCTGGTGCTGGTGGATGCGTACGAACAGGTAACGCAGATGGGTGATGAACCTGCCCACATTCACGGAACTGCGGTCCAACGTGATGCCGTAGCTGTGGTCGATAATGTCAAGCAGTTGCTGGATCACGCCCGTCATCGTATACGTATAGGACAGGTCGCCGGTGGCGAAGCCGGCGTTGACCAGATGCATGGCAAGCGCGGTGGCCTCGCCGTCCGGCAGCGTGACGTCGAGCCGCGCATTGAGCGATGCGAGCATCGCACGCCCCTGCGCGTATTCCTGCGGGTACAGGTTGCTCACCTCGCCGAGCAGCGGGTAGGTAATGTCGATGCCGCGCCGCACCCGCTCCACCGCATTCGCCACGTGATCCGACAAGGCCATGACCAGCGTGGTGCTGCCGGTCTCACGCTCCCCCAGTCCGGCTTCCTGCATGGATTCGACGACCACGCGGATGATTTCGGGCGGAATGTCCGCCAGCATCTGCGCCAGATGGTCCGGGTCACGCCCGTCCGACGGCACGAAGGTGCGCACGACTTTCGACTCGTCGACCGTCTGCCCCGGCTTGGCCTGGAACCCCAGTCCACGGCCGGTGAGAATCACCTCACCGCCGTCGCCGCCTTTGGCGAGCACGACGTTGTTGTTGAACACTCGCAGTATTTCCATGGCATCCTTTCGCAACGTCATTGTTCCACATCGATGATCGGGCTGCCGGCTGATACGGTTTTGCAGTCACCGCCGTTGTTGTCGCCGCTACCGTCGCCGATCAACGGCGTGACCACGGTCAGTTCAGCGGCGTTGACCACCGTCACCACCACCACAACGCTGTGCCCGGCCGCCGCGACTTTGCCGAAATCCACGGTGGCCAGTGGCTCTCCCGCCGCGATCCGCTCGCCTTTAGCCACGACCACAGCGAATCCCTCGCCATCCATATCGACGGTGTCAATGCCGATATGAACCAGCACCTCGATGCCGCCATCGGTTTTAATGCCGAAGGCATGGCCGGTTCGGGCCACGGTTTTCAGCATGCCACTGACCGGTGCGAGCACGGCTGTCTCACCGGTCGTCTCCGGCACGACGCCTACGCCCTCCCCCAGCGCGCGGGAGGCGAACACCGGATCGCCAGTCGCTTCCAGATTCACCAGCCGGCCGGCGACCGGCGACAAGATGGCGTTGGAGTCAAGAGCCCGATCAGGGGCAGCCCGCGATGGAGAATCTTCCGCAGACTCCACATCCGACACGGTCGTGTCAATCCCCCTCGCCATATCCTGCGGGCGTGCGTTCTCGTCTGCCGAGACCATCTGCGTCTTGGTGGCGCGCGACGGCGTGCGGTACCCGAACAACACCGTCAACACCATCGCCATTACAAACGCAACGGCGATGGACAGCGCGTACACCCACATCCGATCGAACACCGGAATCGTCAGCAACGAGGAGAAGGCGAATGCCGTAGTCGTAACGCCCCGGACCATCTGGCCGGATGGCAGCACGGACGGGAACAGCCAGCCGAACACCGCGCTGGTCACTCCGCCGGCCGCGCAGCCGGCGAGCAGCCAGCGGTAGACGCGGCGGTGATGCAGATGGATGCCGTACAGGCTCAGTTCCGAAACGCCACCCAGCAATCCCGCGAGCAACGCCCCCACCGCGGTCTGCCGCATGGCCGAATCCTTGCCGCGTACGGCCAGCACGAGCACGCCGGCGGTGGCACCGAAGCAGGCGAAGTTCCATACACCCATCGGACCTTGGACGAAGTCGTAGCCGAGCGTCTGAATGTTCATCAGTATCAGGGCGTTCAACGGCCAGTGCAGACCGAGCGGCACGAGAAACGGGTAGAGCATCGGGATGATGAGCGCGAACAGGAATGGCACGTGCGCGTTAAGCCATGCTGTGGCCGCTCCCAGCCCGCTGCCGAGCCATATTCCCAGAGGCCCGATAACCAGTATGGTGAGCGCAAAAACGACGACCAGTGAGAGGAATGGCACGAACACCAGCTGTACGCTGTCGGGAATGACGCGCTTCAGCCCGCGGTAGACCACGGCGAGCACGGCGGCCATGAGCAATGGTACGAAGATGTTGCCACTGTAGTCGTTGAGTTGAATCGGTATGCCGAACGCCGACACGGTGCAGGTTTCGGCGCCGAATACGGCGGTGGCCGAGCATTGAATCTCCCCGGAGAGAGCGCTGGATACGGACGTCCCGGACATTCCGGACATCACGCCAGTAAGCTGCGGGGTCATAAGCGCGGCCATAATCGCACCGCCGAGCCAAGGGTCGACGTCCAGTTTCTTGGCCGCATTGTAAGCGATCATAATCGGCAGAACGGTGAACACACCCTCCCAAATCGCCTTGAGTAGTATCCAACCGGTGGACGTCTCGCCATCAGGCACAATGCCGAGTGCAACGATCACGTTGACGATGGCGATGACCAGCGAGGCACCGAGTAGCACGCCCAGAATCGGGCGGAACGAGTCGGACAGGTAGTCGAAAAACGCGGCAGCCCGGGCACGGGCGGCACTGCCCCACTCGCGGATGGTACGAGGCATGAAGTGACGGGATGTATTGGATGGGCCGCAACTTTGTTCGGCGTCGGTGGCAGTATCGCGCGATGGTGCGGCATCGTCGGAAAGGTACGGCGCGGACTGCGCGGGTTGCGTGGGCTGTGTGGATTGCGCTGACTGCGCGGGCTGCGCTGGCTGAGTGGGCTGCATTGACTGAGTGGGTTGCGTTGACTGCGACGCTGACTGCATCACTGCCGATGGCAATTGCGCTGCCGGCATCAATCGCGCCGTCCGCAGCCGAACGATCTGCTCGTACACCGAGGCGACCGCTCCGCCGATGATGACCTGATAACGATTGCCGGCTCGCGGGAATGCACCGAGGACTCCGGGGATGGATTCAAGACCGTGCTGGTTGACATGGCCGGCATCGGCCAGTTCGAAGTGCAGTCGCGTGGCGCAATGGGTCAGGCTGGTAATGTTCGCGGGGCCGCCGACGGCATCGACGATGCGCGCCGCAATCACTGCAGGCGTTGCGTTCGATGCGTTCGCCACGGTTCCTCCTTGCTGCCGTATGCCACTGTGTTCCATTATCGGCGCTGGGTGCCCCAAAAGCACGGCAATGCCGGCAAAGCATCGCGAAACGGCAACTATGCGCTACGGTGCTCCGCGATGGTGTCCCGCCATAATGTTCCGCGATGATGCTTCGCCACACCCGTTCTCCGTATTTGCCGCAGCGCCCATTCCGACATCATTCCACCATGCAGAATCCTGCAATCGTTGTCAAAAATCATCGTTTTTTGCTGCCTATTCGGAGTGTCGCGACTGCGGAAGTCGTATTCTATCTTTCACACACGTTGCGTAGCAGGGTTGTTACTCAAAACGAGGCAAGACCTGGAGCGACGTGGAATTTGCGTATCGTAATATGCGAATTCCACGTTGTTCCAGGTCTTTTTTTGTTTTCGGGCGACTTCAGACAATCGAAGCCTGACCTTGCACGCGGCAGAGGGGCCACGCAACAGGCGCGGTCCGTCAACGGCGAAAGGACAAGGCAATGACGACGACAACGGCATCACCCGTATCGAAACAGACGGCATCCGCGGCGCAGGAAACCAGCGCAACCGGGGCGGCGGCCACCGCAATCGAAACCATCGAAACCGGCGTGGCCGGAGTGGCGGGCGCGGCCACAAACGCGGCAGCCAACGCAATCGAGGACCTCGAAGCCGCCGAATCGCACGGCTTCTCCACGCGCTTCCCGCTCAACAGCGCATTCATCTTCACCTTCGGCGCGCTCGGCGGCATGCTGTTCGGTTTCGACACCGGCATCATCTCCGGCGCCTCCCCGCTTATCGAATCGGACTTCGGCCTGAGCGTCTCCCAGACCGGTTTCATCACCTCCTCGGTGCTGATCGGCTCGTGCGCAGGCGCGCTGTCGATCGGCGCACTGTCTGACCGGTTCGGCCGCAAGAAGCTGCTCATCGTCTCCGCGCTGCTGTTCCTGCTCGGCTCAGGCCTGTGCGCCTCCTCCACCGGATTCGCGATGATGGTGTGCGCCCGCATCATCCTGGGTCTCGCCGTCGGCGCGGCCTCCGCCCTGACCCCGGCGTACTTGGCCGAACTGGCGCCGAAGGAGCGTCGCGGCTCGCTGTCCACGCTGTTCCAGCTCATGGTCACCTTCGGCATTCTGCTGGCCTACGCCTCCAACCTCGGATTCCTGAACCACAACCTCTTCGGCATCCGCGACTGGCGCTGGATGCTCGGTTCGGCGCTGGTGCCGGCCGCCTTGTTGCTGCTCGGCGGCCTGTTGCTGCCCGAATCCCCGCGTTATCTGGTGAACAAGGGCGACACCCGCAACGCCTTCAAAGTGCTTACGCTGATTCGCAAGGACGTGGATCAGACCCAGGTGCAGATTGAGCTGGACGAGATCAAGGCCGTGGCCGCACAGGACACCAAGGGTGGTGTGCGCGAACTGTTCCGTATCGCTCGTCCGGCGCTGGTGGCCGCCATCGGTATCATGCTGTTCCAGCAGCTCGTGGGCATCAACTCGGTGATCTACTTCCTGCCGCAGGTGTTCATCAAGGGCTTCGGCTTCCCTGAAGGCGACGCGATCTGGGTGTCGGTGGGCATCGGCGTGGTGAACTTCGTGAGCACCATCGTGGCCACGCTTATCATGGATCGTTTCCCGCGCAAGGGCGTGCTGATCTTCGGTTCCATCGTGATGACCGTTTCGCTCGCAGTGCTCGCCGTGATGAACTTCGTGGGCGACGTGGCCGTGCTGGCCGTGCCGACGATGATTCTCATCGCTTTCTATATCCTCGGCTTTGCGGTCTCGTGGGGCCCGATCGCCTGGGTGCTTATCGGCGAGATCTTCCCGCTGAGCGTGCGCGGCATCGGCTCCTCCTTCGGCTCGGCGGCGAACTGGCTGGGCAACTTCATCGTCTCCCAGTTCTTCCTCGTGCTGCTCGATGCGTTCGGCAACAATGTGGGCGGCCCGTTCGCGATTTTCGGCGTGTTTTCGGCCCTGTCCATCCCGTTCGTGATGCGCTTGGTGCCCGAGACCAACGGCAAGTCGCTGGAGGAAATCGAGGAGGAAATGACCAAGCGCTAGACAACCGGCACACGATTCGCACAAAAGTTGACAACTCTTAACATAATCGTACCCAACGTGGCGAAAAAACGTGGCAGAATAGGGAGCATGGTAGCAAACAATGCGGGTCAGCCCGCCACCCCAGCAGATCTGATCAATGTCGATGAGGTTATCGGCAAATACTATGACCTCGTCCCCGATCCCGAAGTCCCCGAGCAGCGTGTCATCTTCGGCACCTCCGGCCACCGCGGATCGTCTCTGAAGACCTCGTTCAACGAGGCCCACATCATCGCCATCTCCCAGGCCATCGCCGAATACCGCAAGAAGGCCGGCGTCACCGGCCCGCTGTACCTCGGCTCCGACACCCACGCGCTGTCCGGCCCGGCCAAGAAGACCGCCATCGAGGTGCTCGTCGCCAACGGCGTGCACGTACGCGTCGATTCCCGTGACGACTTCGTGCCCACCCCGGTGGTCTCCCAGGCCATCCTGACCCACAACCGTGCGGCCGACGGCACCCAGCGCTTCGAGGGCGAGGGCCTCGCCGACGGCATCGTCGTCACGCCGTCCCACAACCCGCCCACCGACGGTGGCTTCAAGTACGACCCCGTCACCGGCGGCCCGGCTCCGGCCGAGACCACCAATGCCATCGCCGCTCGCGCCAACGAGCTGCTCGGCGACTTCAAGTCCATCAAGCGTGTGCCCTACGAGGAGGCCATCAAGTCCGAGTACGTCGAGGGCTTCGACTTCCGCGAGCACTACGTGGACGACCTGGAGAACGTCATCGACTTCGACGTGATCCGCAACTCCGGCGTGCGTCTGGGCATCGATCCGCTCGGCGGCGCTTCCGTGAACTACTGGCCGCTCATCAACGAGAAGTACGGCCTGAACATCGGCGTGGTGCGTCCTGAGGTCGACCCGACCTGGCGCTTCATGACCATCGACCACGACGGCAAGATCCGCATGGACCCGTCTTCCCCGTACGCCATGAAGGGCCTGGTCGACGAGCTCAACGCCGGCGCTTGGGACAAGTACGATCTGGTCGGCGGCACCGACCCGGACGCCGACCGTCACGGCATCGTCTGCCCGAACTGGGGCGTGATGAACCCGAACCACTACATCGCCGTGTGCGTGGAGTACCTGTTCGGCGGCAACCGTCCGGGCTGGCCTGAGGGCGCAGCCGTGGGCAAGACGCTGGTCTCCTCTTCCCTGATCGACCGCGTGGCCGCATCGATCAACGCGAAGGTCATCGAAGTGCCGGTGGGCTTCAAGTGGTTCGTGGACCCGCTGTTCAGCGGCGAAGTCGCCTTCGGCGGCGAGGAGAGCTCCGGCATGAGCTTCCTGCGCAAGGACGGCCGCGTGTGGACCACCGATA